>Ga0111539_10003267_pt1 | contig 21430 bp, 20 predicted proteins | sample RhiMethybrSRZTD1_FD_79667 | JGI IMG/M metagenome (GOLD analysis project Ga0111539, IMG submission 79667) | Populus rhizosphere microbial communities from Tennessee, USA - Rhizosphere MetaG P. TD hybrid SRZTD1 (version 2) (version 2) | ecosystem: Host-associated > Plants > Roots > Rhizosphere >...
CGCGAGGGCTTTGAGGTCCATATAGGTCTCCCGAATAGTTGCTCCTGTTCCTCAAACGCCAGCTGGCTGATGGACGGGTTTGTATATACAATCAGTTGATACAAGCAGTTCAGAACGGGTCGCGGAGGAGGTGCCATGAAGAAGGGATTTTTCTCGCGCTTCGGCCGGTCTGGCGCAGTGGGGTCGCGGCCCGGACTGCAGGTCGACAAGCTGGCCCCCGGGGTCGTCCCACGAGCGGAGGCTGCTGCGAAGGCGGCGGCGGGTGTTGCGGAAGTCGTACGCGGGATCGCCCGCAAGGGACTCCCGCGCGCCCGCCGAAAATCGGCGATCTCGCTGCGTCTCGATCCTGAGGTTCTTGACTGGTTCCGTAACCAGGGACCGGGCTACCAGACGCGCATGAATGCCGTCCTCAAGGCCTATATGGACGCCTCTGGAGCCTGATCGATGGCTTATCCCCCGTCCCGATAGCCATAACCATCCGGTAAGGGGCCGCCCTGCGCCTCCGGCCGCGGGAGATTTGTCCGCCCCCGGCACCCTCCTATGACAGACAGCTACCGACAGACAGTCCTTGTCGGTGGAGCCGAGACTTCAAGCGCGGACATCGCCCGCGAAAAAAAGCTCGAAAGCGAAGGAGGAGGGAGATGACGAAGGCAATTCGAGGCAGTCTGCTCGCCCTGTTCGCAGCGGCCTTGTGCGCCGCATCGGCGCCGACATGGTCGGCCGGCGCGACCGAGTACTACGTGATCTCGGTGGATGGCAATACGGTCGTGCTTCAGGAACAGAGCGGGAAGGCCAAGCAATACACCCTGCCGAACGACTTTCAGCTGACCGTCGACGGCAAGCCCGTCGCCGTCGCGGACCTCACGCCCGGCATGCACGGCACGGCGACCATCGCGGCCTCGACCGAAGCCCGTCCTGTGTACGTCACGACGGTCAAGATGGGTACGGTCGTTTCGCAGACGGGGCGCTCGGTCACGTTCAGGGAAGAGTCCGGCGCGATCCATCGTTTCACCCAGAGCGAGGCCGACGAGCAGGGCATGCAGATCTACATCGACAACAAGCCAGTGCGGGTCTCGAACCTGCAGCCGGGCGATCAGATCAACGCGACGGTCGTCTCGGTCGGAACGCCGGAAATCCTGACGGCCCAGGCGCTGGACGAGTCGCTCAAGGCGTCCGGCGAAGCGGCGAAGACCGGCGAGCCGAGCACGGAGGCGACGACGCCCGCGCCCGCGACGACTGCCGCGGCTGCGCCGGTCGAGGAGAAGCCGAGCGAAGCGACGAAGCAGATCTGGTTCTGGGTCCTCCTCGTCGTGATCGCGGCGATCCTCGCCTGGATGCTGGTCAGCAACCGCAAGAAGACGCCGCGGAAGAAGACTGCCTGAGACACCTGCCCGGAGCGGGGTGATCCGCTCCGGGCCTTGCTGCCGATTGCCTTTGCGCCGGGGGGACCGATACGATGCCTTTAAGCATCACTCGGAAGGATCGCGTTGAGCCAGAAATCCACCCGCCGGGAATCGATTCCTCACCGCGGACCGCTCGGCCAGCGCGCCCAACTCGCGAAGAGCTCGAAAGCCTTCCCGCGCATGAAGTCAGAGGCGGTGCCGCGCGCCGGCTGGGTGCGCGAGATCCGCACTGCCCTCGGCCTCTCGCAGTCGCAGCTCGCGGCGCGCGCAGGCGTCTCGCGCGCGACGGTGCAGCAGATGGAGCGTGCGGAGGCCCAGCGTCGGATCACGTTGGCGAGCCTCGACAAGCTCGCACAGGCGATGGGCTGCCAGGTTGCGCTTGCGATCGTGCCGAAAGGCGGGACGCTCGAAGACGTGCGCCGCCGCCAGGCGGCGGCGAAAGCCGAAATCATCCTTCACGAGAAGACGCGCAACAACAAGACGCCCCCGCGTCCCGCCGACCTCGAGCGGCGCAAGCAGCAGCTCGTCACGAAGCTCCTCCGGGGCAGCCGGCGCAGGCTCTGGAAATAGAGGGGCGCGTCCCCTCTAATTCAGGTCATCGGCCCAAAGGCTTATTGCCACGGCGCCGCGTTCGGCGTAGCCCTGTCGTGTGCATGCCAGGGATCGGCGCGCCGTGAAACAGCTCTTCTTCGAATCGCTCTCCCACGCACTGGCTTTCAGCCCGGTTTTTCTCGCGAGCTACTGGCTCCTCGCCGATCATGGCGTCGCGCCAGAACGCATCGTGATCGACGGCGGGGAAGCCGCGAGCATCCGCGCGCAGTTTCGCGGGAACTGGAATCGCAACCCGACGCCGGAGGAAATGAACGGCCTCGTCGAGCCCATCGTGCGCGAGGAAATCCTGAATCGCGAGGCAGCGTCATTGGGCCTCGGCCGCGGCGATCCGATGGCCGCATCGCGCGTCCGTCAAAAGTACGAAGCGCTGGCGGACGCCCGTCTTGCAGCGCGCGCGCCCACGGAGGAGGAGCTCGCCGGCTGGCTTGCCTTGCATGCGGGAGACTACGCCCGGCCCGCGACCGTCACGTATTCGCAGTTGCTCCTGGTCACCGCGGGAACGCCCGGCGATCCCGCCGCCGCAGCGCAGCGTGCGCGCATCCGCCTAGATCGCGGCGTCAGGCGCACGAGAATCGGGCTCCGGACTGAGCTGCCGGCCCGCGCGACCCGCGTCGGGCTCGACGAAGTCGCGCTCAAGTACGGCGACGACTTCGCCAACGTCCTGGCCCACTTGCCCGTCGGCGTCTGGCTGGGACCCGTCGAGTCGCGTTACGGCGCGCATCTCGTGCGGCTCGAAGCGATCGTGCCCGGCGCGACGCCATCCATTGACGATGTGCGTTCGCAAGTGACGCGCGACTTCGAAATGGATCGGCGCCGGCGCGCGCTCGATGCGGCCCTGCGGGAGATGCGGTGGCGGTACCAGGTCGTGGTTGAACCGGCCGTGGCGCGGCAGGCATCACGCTGAACGCCCCCAGCCGTCATTAGCTGCCCCTTCGTCCAATCGACGGCTTCCTCGCCTTGGCCTAGCGTGGCCACGCCGGGCTGGGCGTCCCATACGAACGCTCGGGGGATTGACGGCCTGCCTGGCGATCCCTGTGGCCCTGAATGTGGGAGGCACCCGTGAACCTGCGCGAAACGTTCGAATCCGCCCAGCCCGTCCTCGTCGCGTTCGGGCTCAAGGCGCTCGGCGCCCTCGTCGTCTACGTCGTCGGCCGGAAGCTGATCTCGTTCGCTACGAAACTCGTCACCCGCGTGCTGGAACGCCAGCAGGTCGATCCGACCATCACCCGCTACGCCGGCTCGGTGATTTCAGTCGCCCTCAACATCATCCTCATCGTCGCGATCCTCGGATACTTCGGCGTCGAGACGACTTCGTTCGCGGCCCTCATCGCCGGCCTCGGCCTCGCGATCGGTGCGGCGTGGGGCGGGCTCCTATCCAACTTCGCGGCGGGCGCGTTCATCCTCGTGCTGCGGCCCTTCAAAGCCGGCGACTATGTGGCGGCAGGCGGCATCGAAGGCACGGTCCGCATGATCGGGCTTTTCAGCACGACCATCGATTCTGCGGATAACGTGCAGACGCTCGTGGGCAACGCCAGCATCATGGGCGGCACGATCAAGAACTTCAGCGCCAACAATTACCGGCGCGTGGATCTTCAGGCGCAGCTCGACCACAGCGTGGATCCCGCGGAGGCCGCTGCGCGGCTGCGCGAGGCGCTGGCGAAAATCGCAAACGTGCTGCAGGACCCGAAGCCGGACGTCGAGATCCTGACGTTCAACGAGCGCGGGCCCGTGCTCGCGGTCCGGCCGTACTGCAGCAACGAAAACTACTGGCAGGTGTACTTCGACACCAACGCGGCGATCCGGGGCACGTTCGGCGCCGCCGGCTATCCAGTCGCGACCGCGCACTACAGCTTCGCGCAACGCGCTGCCTGATTGAAATAAAGCAGCGCGTTTCCTCTGTCTCAAAAAAAAGCGGCCGGGTTTCCCCGGCCGCCTTCGTTCGACTTGAGTTCAGTCCGAACTTACTGCGAGGGCTGCTGCGACTGGGCAGAAATCTGCGAAATCGCTTCCTTCAGCTTCGCCGCGCCTTCCGCGGTCTTGCCTTCGGAACAAAGCTTCTGACCCTCATCGCGGGCCGCCTTGGCCTGGCTCAGCTGCTCGGCAGAAGCCGTGGCAGCAGCCTGGTCGTACTGCGCCTGCAGCGACGCACAGTCAGCCGTCGCTTCGGGGGCCGCCGTCTCCTGCGCGAACGCAGCAGGGGCGAGGGCGAGCGCGGCGCTCGCGATCAAAACGTGGCGAATCTTCATTGCAATGTCTCCTTCACCGTTAACTCAATGTGGCCGTAATCGGCACAGGTGCATGAGACACTAAATGCGATGCCTTTAACCAATCGTCGCGTCGCTCGTAAGAGACAGGATTTCGTCTGACGTGAGTCCGAGTTCGTCCGACAAGACCTGGGCGGTATTCGCACCCAGGCGCGGCGGAGGGACCGGGGAAGTGCTGCTCGAGCGGCCGAAAAGGGCCGGCTGGCGTACCAGGGGCAGTTTGGCGCCGGCGCCGTGCTCGATTTCGAAGCGCAATTTGCGGTGACGAACCTGCGGCTCGTCAAAGACTTCCGCGAGATTGTTAATGGGGCCGCAAGGAACCTGCGCTTCCGCGAGCACTTCGAGCCATGCGGCGGTCGTCTTCTTGCGACACAGCTTCGCGATCTCGGGAATGAGCAGGCCGCGATTGGTGACTCGGTCCGCATTGGTCTTGAAACGGGGATCCCTGGCAAGCTTGGGGCCGCCGGCTGCAATGCAAAATGACTCGTATTGACGATCGTTGCCGACCGCGAGCATGAGCCAGGCGTCCTTCGTCGCGAATGCCTGGTACGGGACGATGTTCGGATGCGCGGTGCCGCGGCGGACGGGCGGCTTGCCGGTGACGAGATAGTTGAGCGCCTGGTTGGCGAGCGCCGCAACCTGCGTGTCGAGCAGCGCGATGTCGATGTGATCGCCGCGCCCCGATTGTTCGCGCTCGACCAGCGCGGCGGTGATCGCGTTCGCCGCGTAGAGTCCGGCGATGAGGTCCGAGACCGCGACGCCAACCTTGACCGGGCCCGCGCCCGGCTCGCCGTCGGGTACTCCCGTCACGCTCATGAGTCCCGACACGGCCTGGATCATCGCGTCATAGCCGGGCTCAGCCGCCGCCGGGCCGTCCTGGCCATACGCGGAGATCGAACAGTAGATGAGCCGCGGGTTCACGCCCCTCAGCGATTCGTAACCGAGGCGGTACTTCGCGAGCGTGCCGACCTTGAAATTCTCGATGAGGACGTCGGCGCGCAGCGCCAGCGAGCGGATGATCTGCTGGCCTGCGGGCCTCGTGAAATCGATCGCGAGCGAGAGTTTGCCGCGGTTCGTGCTCGCGAAGTACGCGGAGTCCTTCGTCGGCCTGCCTTTGCGGTCCTTGATCCACGGCGGTCCCCACTGCCGCGTGTCGTCGCCGTTGCCCGGTTTCTCGACCTTCCACACGATCGCGCCGAAGTCGGCGAGCAGTTGCGTGGCCCAGGGACCGGCAAGGATGCGGCTGAGATCGAGGACCTTGATGCCGGCAAGCGGGCCCATGCGCCCGTATTATGCCGCCGCCCCTGAAGGGGACGCGCCCCTTCATATTCGCGAAGGGGACGCACCCCTCCACCCATATGAACGGGCGCGTCCCCTCCGTTGAAACTCCCGGTGGGCCGCCCTTGTCCGACGAAGTGCCGGAGTCTTGGTTTGCGATATCCAAGGTCTAAATTGGGGGGCTTATGAACAGGATCACGCTTCTGGCTGCCATCATTGCGGCACCATTCCTCTGCGCCGCCACGGTGTCGCAGGGCAACCTCTATGGCCGCTACAACGACGGCGTGTACCTGGCGCCGGGCAAGCTGTTCAAGATGTCCTCGCCCTTCCCGGAGGAGCCGATTGTTTCCGATGGCCAGCAGCCGGAGAACAACCACGCGGGCGCGGTCTCCTTCATCGACCAGTCGGGGCGGCTGCTCGGCGTGCTCTACATGGAGAACAAGGACGGTGCGGCAGGCGCCGACGCCACGCGCCAGCTCGCGGACTGGTTCCGCGACACGGGCTTCCCGCGCTTCTTCCAGTCCGGCATTCCCGACGCCAAGGTCCTGCGCGACGAGGCCGGCACGATCTCCGGTCAACCCGCGTGGATCGCGGTCGCGCACGTGCCGAACGCATCCCCCCTCGGCGTCGCCGTGAAGAACAGCTACGACATCAAGCGCAGCGACTCATGGCGCGGTATGGCTGTGGTCGCGCGCGGCAAGCATTACTATCTGCTCCAGACGGAGCTGCGGGTCGAGAAGCTCGCCGCTCCTGACTGGAGCTATGACGCGAACGCGACAGACTGGAACGCGTTCGTGCCGGAGCTCGAGGCGCTCTACGGACGCATCGAGTTCCTGAAGCCGTAACCAGGGAGAGCACACGGAGAGTCTCAATATGCCCTCAAGAACATCCCATCTGTTGACGTCGATTGCGCTCGCGGCGCTTGCGCTCGCAGCCTGCGGCAAGAAGCCGGAGGAGCAGCCAGTGGCGGCGACACCCGACGAAGCCGCACAGGCGCAGGCCGAGCAGGACGCGGCGCTGAAGGCGCGCGAGGAGGAGCTCGCTCGCCGCGAGCAGGAACTCGCCCTGAAAGAGAAAGAAAGGAATCTGGCGGACCGCGAAGCGGCGCTTGCGAAGGCGAGCGCGCCGAAGCCGGCGCCGAAGCCGAGGCCGGCCGCTTCGGCGCCCTCACCGGCAACGACGGTTGCAGCGGCGCCACCGAAGCCCGCAGCTCCGGTCGAGAAGAACTACACCGTGCCGGCGGGAACGTCGCTTTCGGTGCAGCTGCCGGCCGCGATCTCGACGAAAACGGCGATGGTTGGCGACCGCATCTCGGCGAACCTGACGAATGACCTCGTCATCGACGGCAAGACCGTCGCGAAGGCGGGCGCACTGATGCAGGGCTCGGTCTCGCAGGTGGTGTCGGGCAGCAAGACGATCGGCGGCACGCCGACGCTCGGCCTCACCTTCGACAACCTGACCTTCGCCGACGGCGGCGATCGCCCGGTCAACGCGCGCGTCACGCAGGTCTCGGAGAAGAGCGACAAGGGCGGCGACACGGCGAAGATCGCAGGCGGCGCCGTCGCAGGCGGCGTCATCGGCCACCAGATCAGCCACAAGAACGGCGCGATCTTCGGTGCGCTGATCGGCGCCGCGGCGGGCACCGCGGCGGCGAAGAAGACCGGCAAGGAGGTCAACCTCCCTGCCGGCACCGTCGTGGGCCTCACCCTCGACTCGCCGGTGACCGTGACGATGTAACTTTCAAGGGGACGCTCACCTTGAACGGCGGGCGTCCCCTTCCCCTATCAAGGGGACGTTCACTTTGAATCCGGTTCCGATGGCACACGGCGCGCGCCGCCGTGCGTGCGAAACTGTAGTTCTCGCCCTGCTACTCGCTCCAAATGCGTGATAAATGTGCATTCTCCGCAGGGGAGATTCTGGCTGCCGTGCTTGCGGAGCGTGGCGATTGAATCCTCGGCAATACCTGCCGCGAGCCATTTCGACCAGTCGGGTATCCCCGCCAACAGAGGCGAGGTCGGAATACGTTCAACTACGGGATCGTTCCGTAGGCGGCAATGTGCCGCGGCGCTCGACCAATCATGGTCCTCTGCACGTACAACAATTCCAGCGCGAACTGGATTCAGCTCGACATATCGAACTGCATTGAGAAAATAGTTGGAATCCAAGGGGGACGAGAAAAAGCGGCCTTGCCAGACGTGGCCATGCAGGTTTCTCGAGCGATTTATTCTCTGTGCATACCGGCCATGCACTGACTTGAACAGGCGGTGCAAGCCGTCGGCGGTCGTCGGAACCACGACGTGGTGAACATGATTCGGCATCAGGCAATACGCGACACATTCGATTTCAAAGCGTCGCGAGTAATCCTGTAGCAACCCCAAGTAGGCCGCGTAATCGCCATTGCTGAAGAACACGGACTCACGTCGATTGCCTCGCTGCGTCACGTGGTGAGGGACGCCTGGGACGAGAAAACGGGCATTCCTAGGCACCCATGAACGCTATCCCTTCTTGCAACCCACAAGGAGCGCTAATCGCGCGCAAGTGTCGAGAAACTTCAAAGTGAACGTCCCCTTGCAATAGCGTTGAGACATTTCAAGGTGAGCGTCCCCTTGAAAAGTGCCCCATTCACAGCCCGCGCAGTAACCACAGGAAGTCTGCCGCCTCGACGTCCTTGAGCAGCTGTTCCCGCCGCTCCGCCAGGTCCTTCCTCGAAGGATCCTCCGCCCGGTCGGCGAGGTACTCCGCCCGGCGCACGATGAGGTCCGCCCAGACGAGCGGCTCGCCTTTCGTGTAGTCGCGCAGCGCCGCCGCGTGCCGCCGCGTCTCGCGCACGTCGCCGTGCCGCAGGCAGAACTCCATCGCGATACGACGGTACTCGAGGTGGTTGTGACTGACGCACCCCTCGTTGAGCAGCGCCTCGCCCTGTGCGAGCAGCTCGCGCGCCCGCTCGACGTTCGGTGTGTGCAGCGCCTGCGCACCGAGGCACCACGGCGCGCAGTACGGCCGAGCGACTTCCAGCGCAAGGGACGATGCGCGCTGCAGCAGCACCTGCGCGTCCGGTGCGCCTCCGAGCTCGCCGATCGCATGGCCCTGGAGCCCCATCAGCTCCGCCTCGAAGCGCCGCGCCCCGAGCTGCCGCGCCAGCGCGAGCCCGCGGTCGCAGGCGCGCCGCACGTGCTCGAAGTCCGCGCGGTACAGCGAGATCATCGCCTCGATCAGGCGCGTCAGCGTTTCCGACCGCGGGTCGCCGAAGCGCGCCGCCTCGGCCGCGATGACCGCACAGTCCGCGAGCGCCTCGCGCGCCTCGCCGCACACCGCTCGCGTCAGCGCGAGCATCGGTGCGTTCGAAAGCGCGAGCCCTACCGCCCCGTGCGCGCGCGCCTCCTCCACGCACTTCGCGAAGTGGTCGCGCGCGCTCATCATGCGCCCGCGCTGGTAGAGCGCATCGCCGACGCCGCCGAATGCGCGCGCCTCGTCCACCGCCGAGCCCGCCTTGCGCGCCCAGGCGAGCGAGCGCTCGTGCGCCATCAGGCAGGCCTCGAGCTCGCCGCGCGGGAAATGGATGTTGCCGCGCAAAGACCAGATGCGCGCGAGCAGCTCCGGCCGGTCGTGGCCGGCCAGCACGGATTCCGCACGCTCCAAAGCGGAGATCGCCTCGTCGTAGCGGTCGAGGATCCGCAAGGCGTTGGCCAGCGCGAGCCGCGCACGCGCCTCCAGCAAGGCGTCCGGCCGGAGGTCGATCACCTCGCGCAGCGTCGAGATTGCGTCATGCGTGTGGCCGGTGCGCGTCTGCAGCTCGCCCAGCAGGCAGCGCGCCAGGCAAAGGTCGATGGGCTCACGCGCGAGCGCGCAGGCGCGCTCGGCGAACTCGAGCGCGCGGTCGAGCCGCAGCGAGTCGGCCTCCATGACCGCCGCCTCGATGAAGGCACGCGCCGCGCCGGGATCGGCGGCCTCGGCGAGGTGTCCCGCGCGCAGACCCGCGTCGCGCCCGGCGTACCAGGCTGCGGCCCGCGCGTGCAGCTCGCGCCGCCGCGACTTCAGCAGCGACCCGTACACCGCCTCGCGCATCAGCGCGTGCGCGAATGCGATCTCGTTGCCCTCGATGTTCAACAGCCCCGCGTCCACCAGCCGGTCCTGCGAGCCGGGCGGCCCGTCCAACATCGACGCGAGCGCCTCGGCGGGGAAGCGAAGTCCCAGCACCGAGGCCGCGAGCAGCGCCTGGCGGTCGTCTCGCTCGAGCTTCTCGACCGAGGAGAGCACGAGCGCCTGCACCGAAGCCGGCATCGCCGTGTCGCCGCCCTCGGCCGCCCGCAGCAACTGGTCCAGGAACAAGGGATGCCCCTGGGCCCGGCGTATGCAGCCCTCGACCGTCTCCGCCGGCAGGTCCGAATAGCTTGCGGCCAGCTGGCGCGACTCATCCTCCGTAAGCGGCGCGAGGTCCAGCGTCGTCAGCGGGCAGCCGCGTGCCCGTGCTCGCCAGGCTGCGTCGATCGGGTCCTCCTCGGGCCGCGTCGAGAGCATGAGGATCGCCGGCTGCGCAGCGACTGCGGCCGCGAGCTCGCCGAGCCGCGCCGCTTCCTCGCCGCCGGCGTAGTGCAGGTCCTCGATGATGAGAAGGAGCGATGCCTTCGTGCAGGCCGACTCGATCAGCCGGCGCACGACCTCCATGCGGCCGTGTTCGAGCGCCTGCGGGTCGAGGTTGCGCTCGATCGAGGCGTGGTCGGGCGAGAGCGGCGCACCGATGAGGCCGCTCGCATGCAACACGCTGTCCTCGGCAAGTCGCCCGGAAAGTATCGCCTGCGCGATCGCGGCGCCGCGCTCCGTCGGGCTCGCATCCGCGGCCACGCCCAGGAGGCTCGCGAACAGCGCCGCGAGCGGGCGGCGCGCCTTCACCTGGCCGAAATCGAGCACCTGCACGCGATGGCAGGCAGTGCCGCGCGTAGAGGCCGCCTCGCGAAACGTCTCGAGCAGGCGCGACTTGCCGATGCCGGCTTCTCCGCGCACGACGATCGTGCGGCCGCGGCGCGCCGCGACGCTGCGCTCGAGGAGCGACGTCATGAGCGAGAGCTCCGCGTGCCGTCCCGCGAACGGCACGAAGCGCCCGCCCAGCGCACGGCGTAGGTCGTCCGCGAGCACGATCTCGCCCGGCTGCGCGCGGCCAGCGAGCGCGTCAGCGTTGCCGACCGGGTTGCCCGCGAGCGGGAACGGGCCGTTGATGCGCGTCGGAAGCAGCGCGCCTTGCGCGACGCCCATGGCCGGAGTACCGACGCCGAGATCGTTCGCCGCGAACGATTGTTGCAGCTCGTGCGCAGCGCGAAGCGCCTTCTGCGGCTCGTTGCCGGATACGTTCTCGAGGCCGAACACCGCGTGCAGGCGGTCGCCGGATAGCCGGTCCGCCACGCCGCCGTGATGCACGACGCTCTCCTCGAAGAGGCGCTGCAGGCGCTGAGTGAACTCGCGCATTTCCTCGGGATCGAGCGCGGACTTCCGTTCCGCGAGGCCCGGCAGCCGGAGCGCCAGAACCGTCCCCGACTGCATCACCCGATCGTCCGTGGGCGCGGCCGGCGCATCGGTGGGCGCCGCCGATTCGAGCTCCGCGCCCGTGAGGTCCTCGGGCTCCGCACCGGGCAGCGCATACAGCGGGCCGCTCGCGCCTGCGCGCCGCTTCTTCATGAGTTCGCGATAGAGCGCCTCGGTCGCGGGATCCGGCGCGAGGTCGAGCTCGCGGCGGAGCACCGTGCGGCAGAGCTGGTACTGGCGCAGCGCCTCCGTGTAGCGGCCGGCGCGCGCGAAGCAGGCCATGAGCTCGCGGTGCGCGCCTTCCTGCAGCGGCTCGAGCGACAGCAGCCAGTTGAGCGCGTCGACCTCCCCGTCGACATCGCCCGCCTCCCGGCTGAGCTCCGCGAGCTTTCCTGCAGCGGCCGTGAGGTCGCGGCGCAGGCTCCTGCGTTCCGCGGCCACCCATTCCTCGAACGCTCCGGAGTGCGCATCGAAGCCCTCGAGGAGCGTGTCCGCCGCCAACGTCCGGGCGGCCTTGAGCGAGGCCAATGTCCCTTCCACGAGGAGCGTGCGGAGGCTGTGAACGTCCACCTGGACCTGGGCCAGGTTGAGCGCGACCTGCTGCGTGTCGGCATCGAGCAGCGTATGCAGCTTCGCCGGCAGCGCCCGCCGCAGCGCAGTCAGCGCCTGGCGCAGGCTCGAGCGCGCGAGCTCGGCGTCGGCATCTTCCCAGAGCAGCGCGGCGAGCCGCTCCCGGCTTTGGCGGGTGCCGTTCTGCAGCGCGAGAAAAGCGAGCAGGGCTCGGGTCTTGCGGGCCGTGATCTTGAGCGGCCTGTCACCCGGGCCCCGGAGTTCGAAGCTTCCGAGTAATCGCAGGCGCAACATCGGGCGCAAAGCCTACCGCAGCGGCTTGCGGCCCGCCTCTGGGGGAAAAAAGAGGGCGCCTTTGAGGCGCCCTGAGGGGGTTATGGCGCCGTCCTGAGATGGGTTCGGGGCTAGGCCGGCGCCGCGGACATCGAGTCAGTCAATCAGGGTCCGCGCGCGTGCTCACGACGCTCGATTCTGGGATCGGGTACGCCGCGCCCTTGCCGGAAGAGGGTTGGCTCGCCGTGGCACGCAATCGCGGATTCGTCTGCATCAGCTGCGCGATGTCGTCCGGCGTCACGAGGAGACCGGCGATCGGCAGCGAGCGGAAAAAGCTGCCCTGCAGCCCTGGGGGCAGGACCACATCCACGGGGTTGGACGGGCCCGAGCCAGGCCGGACGGCCGGCGGCTCGTGCAAGGTGTCGGCGTTGACTGCCGGTGCCATGGGGCTGCCGGCGAGGGTGGCCAAAATCGCCAAGGTGACGTTTAAACCGCTGGACATTCTTGTTCTTTCCCTGCGGCGTAAATTCTCAGGGCAGGCCGGAGGCCGCCAGCGGCCCGGAGCCTTGGGCCGCTGTCAGACATTTCCGACCGCGCCAGTTCGGGCATATGATCCGCCCAAGGATCGGGACCACTTCCTGCAGAACGTGCGCGCCGGCGCGGACGGTCACCTGGTGAAATCGGCGCCGACCAAGTAAAGCGCCCGGGAAAAGATGATCAGCGTGAAGACGGCGGAGAATCACCGCGCGCGCCTGATGGAAAAGCTCCAGGCAGTCAATTCGGTCATGCTCGTGCGGCATGCCGTTCACAAGGGTCTGTTTTTCAAGCCGGGTCGGCTCGCAAGCCCGCGTGAAAGTCCAGTAACACGCTGATTTATCTGGACTTCTCTAAGGTCAGTACTTTCACGCTTCCTTGACGCCCTGACTCACGGGGTCGTCACGGTGCGCCCGTACAAAGGCAACCTCGAAATGCCTGTAGTACGAGGACACGCCATGAAGCTGACCGATTCGCGCGGCTTGCCCGTTTCGACGGAAAGCGTCGTCGCCCTGGAGCGCTACGAGCGGGCCATGCGCCAGACGCTCGGCTACGTCGGCAACCCGCTCGAAGCGCTCGACGAGGCGCTCGCGGAGGACCCGGACTTCGGCGGCGCGCATGCGCTGCGCGCCGACCTCGCCGTCATGTCCTCGGAGCAGGGTGCATTGCCCCTGATTCAGGCGAGCGTCGATGCATTGAGCGGACCCAGCAGCCGTGCGACACCGCGCGAGCAGGCTCACGTCGCCGCTGCGCTCGCCTGGCTCGAGGGCCGCTTCGAGCGCGCCGTGCAGCTCTACGGCGCGGTCGCGATCGAGCACCCGCGCGACCTGATCGCGATCCAGGCGGCGCACATCATCGACTTCTACCTGGGCGACTCGATCCTGCTGCGCGACCACGTTGCGCAGGCGATGCCGTACTGGAGTGCCGATGTGCCGGGATACGGCCACCTGCTCGGCATGTACGCCTTCGGCCTCGAGGAAACCGCGAACTTCGCGCGCGCCGAGGACATCGGCCGCCACGCACTCAGCCTGAACGCGCGAGACCCCTGGGCAGTGCACGCGGTGCAGCACGTGTTCGAGATGCAGGGCCGCGTGCACGACGGCGTCGAGTGGTTGAACGCCACGTCGCCGAACTGGGCGGACAGCGCGCTTGCCTTCCACAACTGGTGGCACCTCGCGCTGCATCAGCTCGAGCTCGGCGACATACCTGCCGCCCTCGACGTCTACGACCGCCTGGTGCATCCGAAGGAGACGGCGATCGCTCTCGAGCTGGTCGACGCCTCGCAGTTGCTCGCGCGAATTGCGCTACGCGGCGGCGCGGTCGGCTCGCGCTGGGACGAGCTGGCGGATTGCTGGACGAAAGTGGGCGAGGGCGGCTTCTATGTCTTCAACGACCTGCACGCGCTTCTGTCCTTTGCCTTCGCCGGCCGCGACGCGGAGGCGAAACGGATGCTGGCGGCGCTCGAAAAGAGCGCGCACGGCATCGGTACCAACGCGGAGAACGCGCGCGTCGTGGGCCTGCCGATTGCCTTCGCGATCGTGGCGATGGCCGCGGGCCGGGCGGCGGAGGCGGTGGAGCACATTCTGCCGATTCGCAGCCGCTCGCACCGCATTGGCGGCAGCCACGCTCAGCGCGATCTCGTCCATCTGACGGCGATCGGCGCCGCGCTCGCTGCGGGCAACGGCCGCCTGGCGCGGGCGCTCGCCGCCGAGCGTACCGAGCACAAGCCGGTCAGTCCGCACAACTGGCGGCTGACGGCGCGGGCGCTCGAGGCGCAGGGCGATCAGGTCGGCGCGCGCAAGGCGAGCGAGCACGCCGAGCTTCGGCGCCGCGCGCAGTTGCGCCGGAGCGCGGCCTGAATGAATCCGGTTCGAGTCTTTTTTCGTAGTGTCATTCATCAAAAGGAGAGAGAGATGTTCAAGAGCTTTATCTACGGCGGGCTGCCGACGATGGGTTTGTTCGTCCTGGTAGCTTTCGTCCAGTTCCTCGCGATCCGCGCGTTCATCTGATGGCGGGCGCATCGCAAATGCCGGGTTGCAGTTCCTGGAAGGGGATGTTCGCCTTCGCAGCGCACGTCCCCCACCCCCCTGACGCTTTGGCGCTCCGGGTGAATGTTCCCTTCCAGGCGCTGCGGTCCGGCATTCCTGGCGATTTCGAAAGCGGGATCGTCCACCTCTTCCGCCGCGCCGCGCAGCAGGCCAACACCCCCTACTGGCTCCTTCCCTGACGGAGCGGCGCCGTTTTTCAAGGGGACGCTCACCTTGAATTCAAGGTGAGCGTCCCCTTGAAACGCGTCCCCTTCAAATCAGGGCTTTGAGCTCGGCGAGCGCGGATTCGGAGCGTTTGCGTGCCGCGGCGATGAGCGGCCGGAGTGCCACGGCATCCTCGTCCGTCGCCGCCAGTTCCATCGCGGCTGCCACTGCCTCCAGCCTTGTTGCGCCCATGTTGGCGCTCGCACCGACGAGCGTATGCGCCGCTCGCTTCGCAAGCGCAAAGTCGCCGCGGCCGAGCGCGGCCTCGATGTCGGCGCAGGCCTGGCCGACGCTGTGCTCAAAAGTCTCGACGAGCCCCCGCGCAAGCACGGGATCTCCCGCGGTCACTTCGCGAAAGCGCGACACCGAGACTTCGGCGCCCGGCGCAGCACGCTCCGATGGCGGTCGGATGACGTGCCGGCCCGTGCGCGTGCCGACCGCCGGCGCATAGCGCTCGAGCACGGCCTCGAGTTTCTCGCGTTCGAGCGGCTTCGCAATGACGTCGTCCATGCCGGCCGCGCGGCAGGCTTCGACCTGCTCCTTGAGCGCGTTCGCCGTGAGCCCGACGATTGGGAGCCGCCCGCCGCCCGCGATCTCGCCGCGGATCCGGCGCGTCGCCTCGAGCCCATCCATCACCGGCATCTGCATGTCCATCAGCACGAGGTCCACGCGCCGCTCCCTGAGCACCGCGAGCGCCTCGGCGCCGTCTGCCGCGACCGCCACCTCGCAGCCTGCGCGCTCGAGGAAGAGCTCCGCGACCCGCCGGTTGGTCGGGTTGTCCTCGACGAGCAACACCGTCCGCCCGCGGCGCTGGTGGTCCTCGACGATCACGTCGCGCGTGACGATCGCGCGCAGCCGCTGCGTGAACTCGAGCGGCGCGGCGGAGAGCACGCGCTCCATCGTCGCGAGTATCTCCTTGCGGCGCATCGGCTTCGAGAGATGCCCCGCGAAACCGAGATCCCTCAACTCCTGGCGGTTCGACTTGTCGTCGATCGAGCTGTAGAGAACGAGGCGCGTCTCCGCGATCGCTTCCATCGCGCGGATCCGCCGCGCGAGCTCGATGCCGTCGATCCCCGGCATGCGATGGTCAGTCAAAAGGGCCTGAAACGGCTTTCCGGCCGCGGCGGCTCGCTCGAGCACGTTCAGCGCCTCGATCGCGGTCGCAACCGTCTCGACCTCGTACCCCGCGGCTGTCAGGAGCTCGCCGATCACTCGGCGGTTCGTGTCATTGTCGTCGACGACCAGCACGCGGCGGCCGTCGGCCGGCATCGGTGGCGGCAGGTCCTCGGTCGGCGCCAGCGCCTCGGCTTCGTGCACAGCCGCCGGCAACCGCGCCGTGAACCAGAAGATCGATCCCTTGCCTGGCGCACTCCTGAGGCCGACCTCGCCGCTCATGAGCTCGGCGAGGCGCTTGACGATCGAGAGGCCGAGGCCGGTGCCACCGTATTGCCGCGCAGTGGAGGCGTCCGCCTGCGCGAACGGGCGGAAGAGCTTCGCCTGCTGCCCGGCCGTGAGGCCGATGCCGGTGTCGCGCACCGAGAAGCGGATGAGGTCCTTCACCGGCCCGCGCTCGGGCCCGACGTGGATCGCGACCTCGCCGGCCGCGGTGAACTTGATCGCGTTGGAGACGAGGTTCGCGAGCGCCTGGCGCAGGCGCCCCGGGTCGCCGAGCACGCGCTCGGGCAGGTCCTCCGCGACGTCGACGATCAGCTCGAGCCGCTTCACCGCGGCAGCGACCGCCTGCGTCGACGCGACTTCCTCGACGTGCGCGCGCAGGTCCATCTCGATGCGCTCGAGCTCGAGCTTGCCGGCCTCGATCTTGGAATAGTCGAGCAGGTCGTTGATCACGACGAGGAGGGCGTCCGCGCTCGACTTGATGACAGTCGCGTACTCGCGCTGGCGGCGGTCGAGGTCGGTGTCGAGCAGGAGCGTCGTCATGCCGATCACGCCGTTCATCGGCGTGCGGATTTCGTGGCTCACATTCGAGAGGAACTCGCTCCGGGCGCGGCCGGCGGCGTCCGCCTGGGCACGGGCCTCGTCGAGCAAGGCGCGCAGTTCCGCGAGCTGCCGCTCCAGTTCTGCGAGACGCGGATCACTGTCGTCGTTCAAGAGGCCACCCTTCCGGGACACCGTTCACATAATCCCCCAGCCCCCGAGCCTACTATTGTCAAAACCGGTTTCGGGTCAAGAGCTTGGACAGTAATTCAGCTCAGCGGCTGCTCATCGTCGAAGACGACGTGCACATGGCGTACCTGCTCGGCTACCTCGCCGAGAAGGAACGCTTTGCCGTCGAGTCGATCGCGGACGGGCGCAAGGCCATCGAGCGCATCGAGAGGGGCGACGCAGCCGACCTCGTGCTGCTCGACGTGATGCTGCCGTACATCGACGGCTTCGAGCTGCTCGAGAAGCTCCGCACGCACGACGCCTGGAAGAAGGTGCCGGTCATCATCCTCACCTCGCGCACGCGCGAGCACGACGCCGTGCGCGCGCTCGGCCTCGGCGCGGACGACTACCTGACCAAGCCCTTCAGCCCCGCCGAGCTCGTCGCCCGCATCCGCCGGCGAATCGGATCAAGGGGACGCTCACCTTGATCGAGTGCAAGTCCAATGGCGCGGGTAAAGCGTCGATCAAGGTGAGCGTCCCCTTGATCGTTTCCTTTTTGGTGGCTTTGTTGATGGCGCCGCCGGCGATGGCCTGCGAAGCCGCGCTCGAGGCGGCAGTCGCGGCGAAATCAGAGGACACCGACGCGCGCGACGCGCTTGCGCGCTCCTGCGCCCGCGCGGGCGAGCCCGCGAAGGCGCTTGAGCAGTACGACATCCTGCTCGCGCAAAACGCCACGAATCCCGACTGGCTCCTCGGCAAGTCGCAGGCGCTCGTCGCGCTCGGCCGGCCGCGCGAGGCGCTGCCGCTCCTCGAGGAAGCCCGCCACCGCTCGCCAAACTACGAAGACGTCTGGCGCCTGAACACCCGGGCGCTCGACGCGCTCAACGAATTCGACGCCGCGGACTCGCTGCTCCTCGAGGCCGCCGCGCAGTTCCCGCAGGCCACCTGGCCGGCGGAACGCAAGACCGCGCTCGACGAGCGACGCCTGCTCGAGCGCGGCACGCGCGTCTCGGCGGACCTGAGCTACGAGGATCTTTCCGGCGACCGCGATCCCTGGAAAGGCGCGTCGCTCGGACTCGACCACCGCTTCGGCGGCGCGCGCCGCCTGTTCGCCGGCGCGCACCTCGAAGAGCGCTTCGGCACGCGCGACGAGCAGCTCCAGCTCGCCTTTGCGGACCGTGCAGACAGCCACTGGTCCTACGGCCTCTCCGCCGATGTCTCGCCCGACGCGCAGGTCCTTCCCGAGTGGAGCTTCAGCGCCGAGGCGGGGCGCGGCCTGCCGAATGACTGGAGCATCGCCTTCCGCCTGCGCCACGCCGACTATGCCGCCTCGCAGGTCGATTCGATCGCGAGCTCGATCGACAAGTACGCGCACGGATTCAGCTTCGGCTACTCGCTGAACGCCGCGAAGACGTCCGACATCTCCGACCCGCACTACGGCCATCTGTTGCGCGCCGCCCACGATTACGGCCGTGACAGCCGCATCGGCTTCGTCGTCGGCTTCGGCGAAGAGGCGGAGACGGTTGCGCCCGGTGTCGTGCAGGTGACGGATACGCGCAGCGTCTCGTTGTACGGATTGCACTGGACGAATGCCGCCTGGGGCATCACTTGGGAGGCCGGCTGGTACGAGCAGGGCAATCTCTACGACCGAATGCGGGTGCGCCTTGGACTCGAGCACCGGTTCTGAATTGATCGTCACGCTCGCGTGGCGAAGCGCGGAGGTGGCGGCCCTCGCGTCGGCCGCGCTCCTTCTGATGTCGCTGCTCGTGCGGCGCTATTACCGCGCCGAGGCGCGGCGCAACGAGCGCGTCGTTGCCCTCTGGCGGCCGCTGCTGACCCGCGTCGCACTGGAGAGCGGCGATCCCCCCACGCTCCCGCGGCTGCCCGGCTCGAACCGGCCCTACCTCATGGAGGAATGGAACGCGCTGCAGGACGCCCTGCGCGGAGACACCGGTGAGCGCCTGAACGCCATCGCGCGCTCGCTCGGTTTCGACGTCGCGGCGCGGCGCTACCTGCATTCCCGCCAGGTCGGGCGGCGAATCCTCGCGATCCGAACGCTCGGCCAGCTGCGCGACCCGTCCTCCTGGCAGCCGTTGCAGGAGCAGCTCGCGTCGACCAATTCGCTCGTCTCGTTCTACGCTGCCGCGGCCCTCGTCCGCATCGATGCGCAGCGCGCGATGCCCGGCATCATGAACCAGCTCGCCGAGCGCGAGAGCTGGCCCGCCGAGGCCATGGCGCGGCTACTGGTCGATGCTGGCGCCGACGTCGCGCGCGAGCCGATCCGCGCGCTGATGCTGTCGCTCGCCCCCGCCAAGATCCCGCCGCTCCTGCCCTGGCTCGCGCACGTCGATGCGGTCCTCGGCAGCGAGGTGGCGATCGAGCTGATGCGCCGCCACCCGAACGACGCGCACATCGTGGCCGCGGCGCTGCTCGTCATCGTCGACCCGAACGTGCTGGACGAGCTCGCACAGTTCGCCGAATCGAAGGACGCGGACGTCCGCCAGAGCCTCGCCGTCGCGTACGGCAAGCTCGGCGCGCTGCGTGACGCGACGGCGGTGACGCATTTGATGTGCGACCGCGTCTGGTGGGTGCGCTATCGCGCCGGACAGGCGCTCCTGAAGCTCAAGGGCATGACGGCTGATCACCTGATGGCCCTGCGCGCCCAGCTGCCCGACGTGTACGCGCGCGACATGCTCGATCACGTCCGCGCCGAGGCGGCGATCCCGTGAACGTCTTCCGCCACTTCCTGAGCGCCGTGCAGTGGGGCTTCCTCGCCTACTTCGTCGTGCTGAACGCCATCTACCTCGGGCTCGCCTTCATCGCGATATTCCGGCTGCGCCGCTACATGGGCGGCATGAGCGCGGCAGAGCGCGTGTACTCGCACCTGCAGATGCCGGTGTCGCTCGTCGTGCCCGCGTACAACGAGGCGCAGACGATCGCAACCTCGATCCGCGCGCTCCTGCAGCTGCGCTACCAGCACTTCGAGATCGTCGTGGTCAACGACGGCTCGAAGGACGACACGCTCGCGACGCTGATCCGCGAGTTCGAGATGACGCCGTTCCCCGAGGCGTACCGCGTGCAGATCAAGACGAAGCCCGTGCGCGGCATCTACCGTTCGCTGAAGTACCCGAACCTGCGCGTGATCGACAAGGAGAACGGCGGCGGCAAGGCCGACGCCGCGAACGCCGGCATCAACGCGGCGCGGTACCCGATCTTCTACGTCGGTGACGCGGACTCGATCCTCGACCCGCACAGCCTCGAGCACGTGGTGCGGCCCTTCCTCGAGGACCCGCGCACGGTCGCCTGCGGCGGGACGGTCCGGATCATCAACGGCTGCAAGGTGCGCGGCGGCGTGCTCGAGGACGTCGGGTTGCCGGCGAACCCGCTGGCGCTCGTGCAGGTCGTGGAGTACCTGCGCGCCTTCCTCGGCGGGCGACTCGGGTGGAGCGCGATCAACGGCATGCTGATCGTCTCCGGCGCCTTCGGCGTATTCCATCGCGACACGGTGGTCGAGGCGGGCGGATTCCGCGCGGACGTGATCGGCGAGGACATGGAGCTGATCGTCCGCATGCACCGCATGCTCATCAAGCGCGGGCAGCGCTACCGCGTCGCGTTCATCCCGGACCCGGTGTGCTGGACCGATGCGCCCGAGGACTTTGCGACGCTCGAGAAGCAGCGCAAGCGCTGGCACCGAGGGCTTGGGGAGAGCCTCTGGGAGAATCGCGAGCTCTGCTTCGCGCGCGGCAGCGGGGCCGCCGGCTGGCTCGCATTCCCGTTCTTCGTGCTGTTCGAGCTCCTGAGCCCGCTGGTCGAGGTCGTCGGACTCCTCGTCATGATCTTTGCGTTCGTGCTCGGGATGATCTCGGGGATGAACCTGCTCGCATTCGTCGCGGCGGCGTTCGCGCTCGGGCTCATGCTCTCGACGACGGCGCTGCTGCTCGAGGAGCTCTCGTTCCACACCTACCCGAAGGCCCGGCACCTCCTCGTGCTGTTCCTCGTGTCGATCCTCGAGAACTTCGGCTACCGCCAGATCATGTCGATCTGGCGGCTGCAAGCGCTCTACGGCTGGGTCACCGGCGCCGGCATCGCCTGGGGCGACATGAAGCGCAAGGCGACCTGGCAGCAGCAATAAAGGGAATAAAGGGGACGGTCACTTTTAAAGGGGACGGTCACTTTTAAATGTGACCGTCCCCTTTAAAAGTGACCGTCCCCTTTTGGATCAGCGATCGTCACCGTCCCGGCTGATCGAGGCGGGCACGACCGGATCGACACGCACGATACTTCCACTCAATACCCAGGCCCGCTGGCTCGGCGCCAGGCGCGGCGCCAGGAGTCCGTCGTCGAGCTCCCGCGTGACCGCGAAGCGGTTGAACGAGGTCGCCGGCAGGAACAGCCGCTCGTTCGACAGGCCGTCGGATTCCTCTTCGGGCTCCGCCTCCACGAAGGTCAGGACGCCGTCGTGGTTGGCGTCGACACGCGCGACTTCCGTCGCATAGGCATCGAACAGCCGCCTCGCCGGATCCATGACGCCCGGCTCGAAGGATTTCACCCGCACCATCACGTCCAGCAGGATCTCGTTCGCGAGCCCGCTCGGTATGAAGCGCAGCCGCGATTCCTTCTGGTC
>Ga0111539_10003268_pt1 | contig 21424 bp, 17 predicted proteins | sample RhiMethybrSRZTD1_FD_79667 | JGI IMG/M metagenome (GOLD analysis project Ga0111539, IMG submission 79667) | Populus rhizosphere microbial communities from Tennessee, USA - Rhizosphere MetaG P. TD hybrid SRZTD1 (version 2) (version 2) | ecosystem: Host-associated > Plants > Roots > Rhizosphere >...
CACGCGATCTCCCAGTGCGCGGTCGTATCGACCAGCGTGGTGATCTCCCATTCGGGCCAGGCGTGCGCCAAGCGCTCGACGCCGTCGACGGTGGACGCCAGTCGTTTGAAGACGTACTGGTAAACCTCCCAGCGCGCGGGCGAGTTGACCATGTAGTAGAGCTTCGACACGGTGTGCGGCATGCCCGCCGGATCCGTCGTGTGCGCGGGGTCGGCCGCGGCGAGCACCGCCGCGGTCGTGAACTGGCAGATCGCGATGTGGTCGGGGTGGCCGTAGGCGCCGTCGGGCGGGAACGTGAGCACGACCTGCGGCCGCACCTCACGGATGCGCCCGGCGATCCGGCTCACGATCTCGCGCGGGCTTGCCTCGTCGAGTCGCCCATCCCTGTAGCCGAGGAGCCAGAATCCACGCACGCCGAGCGCCTGCGCCGCGCATCGCACTTCGGCCTCGCGGATCTCGCCCAGCCGCTCGGGGCCCGGATGGCCCGGGCCGTCGCGATGCTCGTGGTACCGCCCCCCCTCGCCACGGGTGGCGGTGACGAGATACACCTCCACCCCCTCGGCCGCGTACTTCGCGAGCACGCCGCCGACCCCGAGCGACTCGTCGTCGGGATGCGCGAGGACCGCCATGAGGCGGAGAGGAGCGGACTTGCCGTCCTGGGACTGGGGCGCCATGGAATCGGGGAGAATACACTGAAACGCATTCCTTGCGCTCGGTCCGAGAGGGCGTACGCTGAAAGGAGCGCCAGCCTGGGATGGGAGGTCGTCATGGCGACGATTCCATGGATCCGGGATGTCGACGCGGCGTTAGCGAAAGCCTCGTCCGAAGGAAAGCCCGTTCTCCTGGATTTCAGCGCCGCACCGATGTGAAGCGGGTGTGCCCGGCTGGAAGCCGAGGTCTACCCCGACGAGCGCATCGCGCGGTTCATCACCGAGAATTTCGTCCCCGCGAAGGCCCACGTGAAGGATCAGCCGGAGACGTTCCGACGCTTCGGCGCCCCCTGGACCCCGACGCAGCTCGTGCTGGACCCGTCCGGGAAGGAGCGATTCCGCATCGAGGGATTCCTGCCCGTGGAAGATTTCCTGGCCCAGCTCAAGATGGCGCTCGGGCGGCTCGCGTTCGAGGGCGAGCGCTTCAGCGAGGCGGAGCAGCGGTTCCTCAATGTCTGCCGGGAGCATCCGGACGCGAGCGCGGCGCCGGAGGCCTGCTACTGGGCGGGCGTCAGCGAGTACAAGGAGCGCCACGAGCCGGCGCCCCTCAAGGAGACGGCCGAGCTCCTCATGAAGCGTTACCCAGAGAGCGAGTGGGCGAAGAAGGCGTCGGTCTGGGCGGGTTGAACGGCCCGCGCTGAATCGGGCACGACTCGCCGTGGGTTGGAATCGAGGGCGTCACGCCGCGAGGCGGGGCGCCCTCACTCGTAGCGGAGCGCGTTGATCGGGTCGAGGCTCGCCGCGCGGCGCGCGGGCCAGACGCCGAACAGGATGCCGACCGCGGCCGCGAAGATGAACGAGACCACGATCGAAAAGGGATCCACCGACGTGGTCCAGCCGAAGGCGATGCGTAGGACCGTGGCCATGCCGGCGCCGAGCAGGATGCCGGCGATCCCCCCGAGCAGACAGAGCACCACCGCCTCGATCAAAAACTGGAGGAGGATGTTCGCGCGTGTCGCGCCGAGCGCCTTCCGGATCCCGATCTCCCGTGTCCGCTCCGTCACCGAGACGAGCATGATGTTCATGATGCCGATCCCGCCGACGAGGAGGCTCACCGCGGCGATGCCGGCGAGGAGGAGCGTGAACACCTGCGTCGTTTCGCCGAGGGTCGTGAGGAAGTCGGCCTGGCTCCGGATCACGAAGTCGTCCGGCTGCCCCGAGCGGAGACGGTGCTCGCGACGCAGGATGCGCTGCACATCGGCCATCGCGTTCGGGATCTCGTCCTCGGATGGCGCGAGCACGTTGATCGAGCGTAGGCGGTCGGTGCCGAAGAGCCGGAAGCGCGCCGTCTCGATGGGGATCAGCACCTGATCGTCGGGGTTGGTGAACCCGCCCCCGGTCCCCTTCGACGCGAGCACGCCCACGACGGTGAACTGGATGCTGCCGATCCGGACCGGCTCCCCGATCAACCCCTCGGGCGCCGTGATCCCGAGATCGCTCACCACCTGGGATCCGAGCACCGCCACGCGCCGCCGAGCGTCGTTGTCCGCATCCGTGAACATGGCGCCCGCACCGATCGTGAAGTTCCGGACCTCGGGATAGTTCGCGGTCACGCCGGAGATCGACGTGTTGGTGTTCTGGTTCGAGTACTGAACCTGGAACTGGCGCGTCATCTCGGGCTGGATTCCTCCGAGAACCGTCGAGCGGCGCTCGAGCGCGTCGGAGTCGTCCATGGTGAGGATGGAACGGTCCGTGCCGGAGGCGACGCCGCCGGGTCCACGCGCCGACGTCGGCATGACGGTCAGGAGTGTGGTGCCGAGCGAAGCGATCCGCGCCTTTACCGACGCCTGCGCCCCGCGTCCGAGCGCGACCATGGCGATGACCGCGGCCACGCCGATCACGACGCCCAGCATCGTGAGGAACGAGCGGAGCTTGTTCGCTCGGAGCGCCGCGAGCGCTACCGCGAGGATCTCGCCGACGATCACGCTACCGCCCTCCTCCGCGTCCGCCGCCACCGCTGCCGCCGGCGCCGCCGCGGCCTCCGCCGCCGCCACCAGTGCCCGGCACGCCGAGGCCGCCCCCCATCCGCTGGCGGATGTTCTGCATGCTCTGCTCACGCTGGAGCTGGAGCGTGGCAGCGCTCAAGAGCGCGACCTGCTCGCCCTCTTGAAGGCCCGAGAGGACCTGCGCGTAGTCATAGTTCGAGACTCCGATCCGGACCATGCGCGGCACGTACTTGTCGCCCTGCTTCACGAAAGCGACACGCATCTGCCGCCCGCGGCCTCCACCGCCGCCGCCCGCCCCACCGCCAAATCCACCACCGCCGCCGCGGGCGAATGCGGAGTCACGCCGCCCTCCGCGTCCTCCACCGCCCCACCGGCGTCCACCACCGCCCGCGGTCGTGCTGTCCCCACGTCCACGACGCCAGCCGCCGCGGGTGGTGTCCGCCGCGCCCGAGCGGCCCGGCTGCGCCATCGCGGCACCACGCCCGGCGGTGGCGCCGCCGGCCGCCGCTGGATCGGCAGGGACACCGGCTCCACCGCCTTGGGCCGCAGCCATGCGCGTCTGCGCTTGATTGCGAAGCTCGTTCCGGATGTCGTCCGGCTTCAAGCCGAGCGCCTGTCCCGCCTCGGCCGCTTCCCGCGTCGTCCGGATCGCGTCGATCGGAACCGCGAGCACGTCGTCCTGCTCCTCCACGAGGATCGTGACCTCGCCATTCATCCCCGGCATGAGGAGCCCCTCCTCGTTCGAGATGGAGACGAGGACGGGAAACTGCGTCACCGACTGATCCACCGTGGCCATCGGCTCGATCTTCTCGACCGTTCCGCGGAAGGGACGATCCGGGTACGCGTCCACCACGACCGTCGCCGGCTGTCCCGGTTTCACGTTGCCGATGTCGGTCTCATTCACGAGCGAGCGGAGGCGAATCTGCTTCAGGTCGGCCATCTTGAGTATCGTGGTCCCGCCGCTCGCAGATGAGGTCGCCGACGAGATGACCGTCCCCACCGAGACCGGCTTCTCGATGATCGTCCCCGCCACCGGCGCCCGAACGGTCGCGTCTTCGAGCCTCTGGCGCGCGATGTCGAGATCGGTACGCGCGCGCACGAGGGCAGAGCGCGCGCTCTCGTAGGTGAGTGTTGCCGTCTCGTGCTCCGTCGCCGTGATCACGCTCTCCTGGAAGAGCTCGTCGGAGCGCTTCCTCTGGGCGAGCGCGACCTGCTCCGAGACCTGTGCCGCGCGGAGTGCGGCCTGACTCTGGTCGAACTGGTTCTTCACGTCGCGCGGGTCGATCTGCACGAGGAGCTGGTTCGGCGTCACCTTGGAGCCCACGTCGACCGGCATCTTCATGATCTGCCCCGATGCCTTCGACTTCACCTCGATGACGTTGATGGGCTCGATGGATCCGTTCGCCTCCACGGTGACCGTGATGTCCTGGCGCTCGACGGCCGCGGTCTGGATGACCGTCTTGGTGGTCTTCTTGCGGTGCGCGATGCCGTAGATGGCGGCCACGGCCGTAACGACCGAAAGGCCGATCACGATCCAGCGCACAGAGCCGCGGCGCTTCCGCCCATTTCCAGGCCGCTCGACCACCACGCCGGTGTTCTCGGGGCTCACAGGGACCTCCCCACGAGCGCTTCGAGCTGCGCCTTGGCGACGCGCTGGTCGAAGCGGGCGCGGATCAGGGCCTGGCGTGCCTGATTCACCTGGGTCTGCGACGCCAGTAGATCGAGGAGGGTCGAAGCCCCGACCTGATAGCGGCGCTCCTGGACGCGATAGTCCTCGTCCGCGGTGCTGAGCGTGGCGGTCTGCGTGAACACGCGCTCCTCGGCATTCCGATAGTCGGCGAGGGCCTGCGCGAGGGACTCGTGCGCCGCGAGCTTCGCGTCCCGGAGCGAGGCCTCCGCGATGTCCTTCGCGACGTTGGCCCGGACCACGCTCTCCTCGCGCACGAACTGGTCGAAGATGGGAATGTTGAACGAGAGGCGGAGCGCGCCGTTGTAATCGAAGTCCTCGGTGCCAAAGGCGAACGGCCGCTCCGTGCCGCTCCCTGAATAGTTGTAGCTGGCGTTGACCGTGGGGATGTAGCCGGTGCGCGCCACCTTCTGACCCGCCGACGCGACGTCCAGCTCCGCCTCCGCCTGCTGCACCGAGGGACTCCGCTCGACGAGCTTCACGAGCTCGGCCTCGCTGACCGAGATCCCGACGAGGCTCGTCGAGTCCTCGGCCGCGGCCGTCACGGGCACCTCGGAGCCGACCGCGCGCGTGAGGGACGCATTCGCGACGACGACGTTGTTCCGGGCTTCACTGAGCGTGAGCCGCGCATCGGAGACCTGGATGACCGATCGGAGCGAGTCCGATCGGGTCGCGCTACCCGCGCGCACGCGGAGGACCGCGGTTTTGAGCTGCTGCTCCGCTTGCTCGAGCTGGGCGGCGGCGGCCGCCTCCGCCTCGCGCCATGCGAGCACGTTGAAGTACTGCTGCTTCGCGTCGAGGACCGCCTGGAACTGCTGCTGGTTCTCGTTCGTCTCCGACGCGTCCTCTTCCGCGTGCGCCTGATGGAGCTCGTAGAGACGCCGGCCTCCATCGAAGAGCTGCAGACTGGAGGAGATCGAGGTGTTGTAGGACCAGGGGGTCGCAGGAAGGACGATCACCTGCCCGTTCTCGATGCGCGTGCGATCGCCGGTCTCGGGAAGCTGCCGCGTTCCGCCCCCGGTGATGCTGAGCGTGGGCACGTACGCGCCGTAGGCGGAACGAACCGCCGCCGCCGCCGTGCGCGAGCGGCCACGGGCCTGGACGCGGATGAGCGAGTTCCGCCGCGCGAGATCGACCGCTTCAGCGAGGTTGATGGGCCTCGGCTCCGGAGTCGACGCGAGGAGCGGATCGCGCCGAAGGATGTCCGGCGCCGGGACGGAATCGGGTGCGGCCATCTGCGCGAACACAGGCGCGACTGGGACCAGGCTCAGAAGCACGGTCAGAACCGCCGTGGGAAGAGCTCTCATCGGCCACGCTCCTTCGCGCGCTGGCGCCGCATCTCCTGGATCTTTGCGAGCTGATCCTTCGTCAGGACGCTGTCGATCTGGCTCCGCGCGGACGCCATGATCGCGCTCATGGTCGGCTCCACCTCGGCCCGCGCCGCCTCGAGCTGGCGGGCGCGGCGCGTCAGGATCGAGTCGACCTGCGCGCGCTGCTCCGGCGTGAGGGCGAGCTGGTCGGAGACACGGGCCCAGTGCCGCCTCTGGTCGCGCTCGGGGAGCGCCCAGACGGGCACGCCGTCACGCACCGAGTGTTGCTGCCGGCCGCGGCGGTCGCGCACCCGCTCGAGCCCGACGCCGGCCACGACGCCGATCGCAAACATTCCGGTCAGGAGAAGAGCGGCTGCTACCCTCGGCGGGACGCGCGCCGGCTTGCCCGGGATTCCGTTCACGGTCCGTTTCCTCCGGTGTCGGCGACCCACAGATCCTCGGACGGACTGCCCACGATCGCGCGCGCCACGTCGTGCTCCTCCGCCTCGCCGGCCACGACGAGAGCGAGCCCGGAGCGCGCCGTCGCGGTCTCCGATTCGGGACGTCCGTGCCAGGGCTGGACCAGGGCGAGCATGAGCGCGGCCGCGGCCGCCACCGGCAGCGCCGCCCTCCACCATCCTCCGATGGCTTCGAGGGGCGTGCGTGGGGAGAGGCGGCGCCGCGCGAGCGCTTCGCGCGCGCGCATCCGGATCGCGTTCTGGATGCGGGTCTGCTCCACCTCGGTGAGGAGCGATCCCCCTTCGAGGCGGCGCAGCGCCGCGGCCAGTTCGAGATCGCGCTCGGGTTCTACGTTCATCGGTGCCACTCCTCCATCGGCGCGAGAACGCGGCGTAGCCGCTCCCGCGCCTTCAACAGATGCCAGCGGACCGTTCCGTCCGCCATGCCGAGCATGGAGCCAATCTCCACGCTCGAGAATCCTTCGAGATCGAACAGCTTGACGATGAGCCGCTGCTTGTCGGGCAGCTCCTGCAATGCCCGGGCCAACCGCTCCCCTACCTCGGCCCTCGCCGTCGCGACGTCCGGCTCATCGCCGGTCGCCCGCGACGACTCTGGAATCTCGTCCATGCGCCTGAGCTGGCGCGCCTTTCTCGCGTTGAGCGCGCGATTCGTTGCGATCCGGTAGAGCCACGGCGCGAAGGGACGCCTCGCGTCGTACGAGTCGAGCTTCTCGAGGACGGCGAGGAAGACCTCCTGCGTCACGTCCTCCGCGTCCTCGCGCTGGCCCAGCACCCGGAGGACGATCGCGAAGACGCGTCCCATGTGGAGCCGCACCAGCTCGTCGAACGCCCCCGATTCGCCCGCGCGCACGCGCGCGACGAGCGCCGGTTCCGGAGCCTCGGCTTCCTCCCCCACGCCTTCCTCCGGGCCAATGGCCCATGAGCCTCGTGGCCGCGGGGTCAGGGCTCGAACGGGATTACATCCGGCGCCCGTCGGCCGTTGGCCCCGCGATCCGCGGCGTGCAACCGCGCGGGGCCCCGCTTACGAGGATACCGGGAGGGCGCCTCCTTCATCGAGCGCCGGGGAGGGCGCTTCCGCGCGCCGGCGGCGGCCCAGGCGCTGCGTGAAGGCATCGAGGTAGGTGTAGATCACGGGGGTGACGTAGAGGGTGATGAGCTGGGAGAAGGCCAGCCCGCCCACGACGGCGAGGCCGAGCGGGCGACGGGATTCGGACCCGGTGCCGAGCCCGATCGCGATCGGGAGGGTGCCCATGAGGGCGGCCATGGTGGTCATCATGATCGGCCGGAAGCGAACCCGGCACGCCTCGACGATCGCGTCGCGCGGCGACTTCCCTTCGTTCCGCTCCGCGTCGAGCGCGAAGTCGATCATCATGATCGCGTTCTTCTTGACGAGCCCGATCAGAAGGATGATCCCGACGAACGCGTAGATGCTGAGCTCGGTCCTGAAGATCACGAGCGTGAGGAGCGCGCCGAAGCCCGCGAACGGCAGCCCCGACAGGATCGTGATCGGGTGGATGAAGCTCTCGTAGAGGATTCCGAGCACCAGATAGATCACGAAGATGGCGAGCACGAGGAGGACCAGGAGCCCCTTCTGGCTCGACTGGAAGACCTGCGCCGTGCCCGAGAAGCTCCCCGTGACGTTGGCGGGGAGCGTCTCGCGCGCCGCGCGCTCCACGTCCGCGACCGCCGTCCCGAGCGAGACGCCCTCACGGAGATTGAACGAGATCGTGACCGAGGGGATCTGGCCCTGGTGGTTCACGCTCAAAGGGCCCACGCCGGACTGGATCCGGGCCACCGAGCCGAGCGGCACGAGCCCGCCGTTCTTCGATCCCACGTAGAGGCTCTGGAGCGCGGTGAGATCCCTCTGGTACTCGGGAAGGAGCTCGAGGATGACCCAGTACTGGTCGCTCGAGGTGAAGATGGTGGAGACCTGGCGCGAGCCGTACGCGTCGTAGAGCGCCTCCTCGATCTGCTGCGCCGATATACCGAGCTGGGACGCGCGGTCCCGGTCGATCGCGACATTCACCTGCGGGTTCGCGATCTGGAGATCGCTCGTCACGTCCTGGAGGCCGGGAACGTCCTGAAGCTTCGTCGTGAGAGCCGCGGACGCGTCGTAGAGATCCTCGAGATCGCCGCTCTGGAGCGTGTACTGGTACTGGCTCTTCGAGAACCGCCCGCCGACGTTGATGACGGGAGGGTTCTGAAGGTAGACCCGGATGCCAGGCACCTGGGAGAGCTTCGGCTGGAGCTCGCGGATCACTTCGTCCGCGGACTTGTCGCGCTCTGACCTCGGCTTCAGCCGGATGATGAAGCGCCCCTGGTTCGTCCCCGAGACGCCGCCGCCCGACGCCACGGACGAGGCGTAGGCCGCGACGTTGGGGTCCTTCCCGATGATCGCCGCAACCTGACGCTGTTTCTCGACCATCGCCGTGAACGACGTCCCCTGGGCCGACTCGGTGCTCGCCTGGATGCGTCCCGTATCCTCGGTCGGGATGAATCCCTTCGGGGCGAAGTGGAAGAGGACGAAGGTCCCGATCAGGATCGCGAGGGAGAAGACCAGCGTCGCCCGCCTGTGATCCATCACCCATCCGAGCGAGCGGTCGTACGCACGGAACATCCGGTCGTAGAGATCCTCGATGGTCCGGTAGGCACGGCCGTGCGTCTCCGCGTGCTCGGACTTGAGGAAGCGGCTGCAGAGCATCGGGGTGAGCGTGAGCGAGACGAAGCCGGAGACGAGGATGGCCGCGCTGATCGTGACCGCGAATTCGTGGAAGAGCCGCCCGAGAATTCCCCCCAGGAGGAGCACCGGGATGAACACGGCGACGAGCGAGAGGGTCATCGAGAGAATCGTGAAGCCGATCTCGCGCGAGCCCTCGAACGCCGCCTGCATCGGCGTCTTCCCCATCTCGATGTGCCGATGGATGTTCTCCAGCATCACGATCGCGTCGTCCACGACGAACCCGACCGAGAGCGTGAGCGCCATCAAGGAGAGATTGTCGAGGCTGTAGCCGAGCAGGTGCATGAGCGCGAACGTCCCGACGAGCGAGAGGGGCAGAGAGAGGCTCGGAATGACGGTCGCGGGGAGATTCCGGAGGAAGAGGAAGATCACGAGCACGACGAGCGCGAGCGTGAGGAGGAGCGTGAACTGGACGTCCCGCACCGAGTGACGGATTCCCTCGGACCGGTCGAAGAGCTCGTGCACCCCCACCGAGGCCGGGAGCTGGGGACGGAGCGTGTCGAGCATCCGGTGGACCGCCGCGGCCACCTCGACCGTGTTCGTCCCCGGCTGGCGCTGGATGGCCAGCGTGATGTTGCGCTTCCCCATGTACCAGCTCGCCACGCGGTTGTTCTGCACGTCGTCCTTCACGACGCCCAGGTCCTTGAGCCGGACCGGCGCGCCATCCCGGACGGCGACGATGACCTGGCCGAACTCGGCGGCGCTCTGGAGCTGACCGCCCGCCATCACGGTGGCGGTGCGGTTCGGTCCCCAGAGGATCCCGGTCGGAAGGTTCACGTTCGCGGCGTCGATCGCGTCGGTGACGTCCCCGATCGGGATGCCGCGGGAGGCGAGCGCCCGCGGGTCGAGCTGGATCCGGACCGCGTACTTCTGGGCTCCGAAGACCGAGACCTGCGCCACGCCGTCGACGGTCGAGAGCCGCTGCGCGATCACGTTCTCCGCGTAGTCGTCGAGCTGGGAGAGCGAGAGCATCTCCGACGTCATCGCGAGGAAGAGGATCGGCGAATCGGCCGGGTTCACCTTCTGGTACGAGGGGGGCGTGATCCCGGTCGGGAGCGAGCGGAGCGTCTTCGCGATCGCCGCCTGCACGTCCTGCGCCGCGGCGTCGATGTCGCGGTCGAGCGCGAACTGAAGCGTGATCGACGTGGACCCCTGCGTGCTCGTCGAGGTCATCGACTCGATGCCGGCGATGGTCGTGAACTGTTTCTCGAGCGGCGTCGCGACCGCGGAGGCCATCGTCTCGGGGCTCGCGCCGGGGAGATTCGCGCTCACCGAGATCACCGGGTAGTCGACGTTCGGGAGGTCGCTCACCGGAAGCTGCGTGTAGCCGATGATCCCGAAGATCAAGATGCCGATCATGACGAGCGTGGTCATGACCGGCCTCTGGATGAAGATGGAGGAGAGATTCATCGGTCCGCGCGCTCCGCGGGAGGCGCGGCGCCCTGGGCCGCCCCCTGCGCATTCGGCTTCTTGATGACCACTTTGGCGCCGGGCGAGAGCCTGAGCTGTCCGTCGGTCACGACCGACTCGCCCGGCTTGAGTCCGCTCGACACGACGGTGAGCTCGTCCACGGTGCGGTCGACCTGGACGGGTCGCGTGGAGACGGTGGAGTCGGGGTTCACGATGTAGACGAAGGATCCCTGCTGCCCTGTCGAGACCGCCAGCGACGGGACGACGATGGCGTTCGGCGCCACGTAGAGGACCAGCTTCACGTCCACGAATTGCCCCGGAACGAGCCTGCCGTCCCGGTTCGGGAACTCCCCCTTCAAGAGGAGCGTCCCGCTCACCGGATCGACCGCGTTGTCGACGAAGATGAGCGCGCCCTGAACGGGCTCGCCGCCTCCCGCCGACGTGATCTGTACCTTGGGCTGGGTGTGGAGGTACCGCTGGAGGGCCGGCACGTCGCGATCCGGGATGGTGAAGCGCACGCGGATGGGATGGGGCTGGATCACGGTCACGAGCGCGTCGCTCGTAGCCGCCTTCACGTAGTCCCCCACATTCACGCTGAGCCGCCCGGTGCGACCCGCGATGGGGGACCGGATCGTGGCGTACTCGAGATCGAGCGCCGCGTTCATCACCGACGCGGAGTCGGCGCGCACCGTCGCCGCGAGCGACTCGGAGGCGGAACGCTTCTGGTCCCATTCCGCCTGCGAGAGCACGTTCGCCTGGTAGAGGCTCAGGCTGCGCTCGGCATCGAGGCGCGCGGTCTCGTACTGCGCGCGGTCGCGCTGGAGCGTGGCCTTGGCCTGCTCGAGCGCGGCATGGAACGGGCGCGGATCGATCTGGATCAGCACCTGCCCCCGGCCGACCACGTCCCCTTCCCGGAAGGCCACGCGCATGATCACGCCGCCCACCCGCGAGCCCACCGCCGCGGTACGTAGCGCTTCGACCGTTCCGACCGAGGTCAGCGCGTAGGGCATCGACTGCACCTCCGCGCGCGCGATCTTCACGGGCACGCGGACGGATCGGGTCTTCTTCTGGGACGAGCAGCCGGTCGACCCGAGCGCGACCATGAGCACGATAGCGAGCAGCGATGCCGCGGAGCGTGGGGTGGCGTAAGGGGAGGGACCGGCGAGACGCCGGCAGACGCTCGTTGCCATACGTCCTCTTCTACAGCGGTCGAGGTTCGTCCGTTGGCCGCAGCTCGAACGGAGCAAATGGCTTGCTCTCAAACGACCTACTTTCAATGGATTACCGGCCCGAATTCGAGGAGATGTCGAAGGAGATCGGAACCGGATACTGGATCGGGCCGAGCGGTGTGTCCACGGTGGGGGCGATTCGGAAGGTGACCTTGTGGCTCCCGCTTCCCTGCCCCGCGAGTGCGAGGCCGACCTCGACCAGATCGCGCCCTCGCTCGTCGAAGGCCTCCATCAGATCCAGATGCACGCGGAGAGGAATGTCCTGGGCGGCCCCGGGTGCGAAGGAAACCGGATCGGTCAGGCGGCCCGAGACCGCCTCTCTGTCGTCGACCAGGTACGCCCAGTCCATCGCGACGAGGCGCGCGGTCACGGCGTTCGATTCCGGGTTCCGCCCCGTGACATGGACCGTCAGATCCATCGGGACCTCGCCCGATGTCAACGCCATGCCGATGCGCGCCGCGTCCGTGACCGAGAGATCCGAGTAGGAGCGGATCCGCTCGAGCGGAACGCCGGCCACCTGCGGCGATCCGATGTGGTCGAACCGGAACTCGACTTGCCGGAGCGCGGCGAGCTGGCTCGCCGCCGCGCAGCCGCCCATCCCCGCCAGGGCGAGGACGAGGGCTGCGCGCGCGACGATTGGACGGAGCATCAATAGACGCCGGGAAGGAGCCGCGCCGAACGGCCCATGTAGGCGCGATAGTCGTCGCCGAACGCGTCGACCAGGAGCGCCTCCTCCACGTCCATCCGCCGGTGGAACATCCAGAACACGAGCGGCAGGAGCAGGACCGCGACGCTGCTCCGGAAGACGCACGCGAAGCCGACGTCCATGAGGAGGATGCCCACGTAGGACGGATGGCGCGCCCAGCGGTAGATGCCGGCGGTGTGGAGCTTGTGCCCTTCCTGGATCGCGACCACCGACGCGAATCGCCGTCCCAGCGTCATCATCGGCCAAACGCGAAGGAGCGCGCCGAGCGACAGGATCACGAGCCCCGCGTACCGGAGCGCGTCCCCGCCCGGGAGCACGAAGAGGTCGCGCGCGTCCATGTAGGGCATGACCCACGCGGTGAAGAGCGAGTGAAAGACGAGCAGGGGGAAGAAGGGCTTCCAATCGGGCTCGTGGCGCACGCCCCGGCTTCGTCCCGCGGTGCAGATCGTCATGACCGGCATCATGAGGAGGTGCACCACGACCACGCCGATGCGGGCCGGATGCGCGAAGAACCCGGCCCAGCTTCCCCAGGCGAGCACCATGAGGAAGAGGAAACAGAGAACGTTGAGGGGAATTCCGAGGGCCTGCTTGAGGCTGATCCCAGAGGACTTCGTCGCGGCTTCGTCCACACGACCTCCCTTCCCATTCCGCCCCGACCCGCCGGGAGCGTGGCCGCATTCTAGCGCACGCCGGGCGCGAAGGGGCGCGAGCCTTCCTGCCGCCGCGGAATTCCCTGCTGCTTCCTTTGATCCTCCGACACGCGTCGCGCGTCCGGATCGGGCACGATGCGGGAGCCGTACAGCCTGGCGTAGACCTGTGTGAACTCCGCTCCGAAGAAGAGGATCATCGACGAGTAATAGACCCACACCAGGACGACCACGAGCGACCCGGCCGCGCCAAAGGCCGACCCCACGTTCGTTCGCCCCAAGTAGAGGCCGATCAGCTCTTCACCGACGGTGAAGAGCACGGACGTGACGAACCCTCCGAGCAGGACGTCCCTCCAGGCCACGCTCGCATCCGGGAGGCACTTGAAGAGGACGGCGAAGAGGAACCCGATCACGACGATCGACAGGAGCACGTTCACGGTCCCCCAGAGCGCCGTGCCCCCTGGCAAGACGCGCCCCAGGTAGTCGCCGAGGGCGGCGAGCGCCGCGCTCACGGCCAGGCTGGCGAGGAGAAGGAAGCCGGCCGCGAGTGCGAGCGACATGGAGAAGATGTAGTTCTTCGCGAACGCCACGATGCCGCGGCCGGGCTTCGGCTCGATCTCCCAGATCGTGTTGAGCGAATCTTTCAGGCTCGAGACCACGCCCGACGCGCCGAGCAGCAGCGTCGCGACTCCGATCACGGTCGCGATCGGACCGTGTCCCGACGCGTGCGCGTTCCGGAGCATGTCCTGGATCGCGGCCGCGCCCCCAACGCCGATCAGGCCCTGGATCGTCCCGACGATCCGCCCCTCGACGGCCTCGCGGCCGAACGCCATCGACGCCATGCCGATGAGGAGGATCAGGAGCGGCGGGATGGAGAAGATCGTGTAATAGGCGAGCGAGGCCCCGAGGCGCGGGGCCTTGTCCTCACGCCAGGAGCGCACGGTCTCGGCGAAGAGCCGGACGATCGCCTTCACGGATGCGGTCCAGGCAGGGGCGGCGGGTCGGGCCGTCCCACCGCCGGTGGATCGCTCGCCGGAAAGGACTCCTCGCCCGCTTCGTCCAGGTCGTCTTGCGTGTGACGCCGGGGCTCGGACTCGGGCATGGCGCGGGGCTCGGGTCCCGGTGATCCGGGATGCGGCACCGGAAGGTCCGGCTCAGGGCGCGGAACGCGCGGCGGCGTTCCGGGCGTTCGAGGTGGTTCGGCGGGGCGTTGCGGGCGATGCTCGGGGGTGCGTGGCGGATGCTCGCGGTTGGGTTTCATCGCAGACCTGCCTTTGGCTCGCGGCGGAGCATGGCGCTCCGTCCTTGGATCCATGGCCGCAGGTTGGCGGGCGGCTCCCTTCCATCGTGACAGACCTGCCGCCCTTCCGCACGGAGAACATCAGGCGTCGTCGCTCGACGCGCGGAGCGGGAGGAGCGATCGCGCGCTTGGTTCAACGCTCGTATGACTCCCGGCGCGACGCCGCCGAGAGCGGGATCAGGAACGCCTCGGGACGCTCGAGCAGGATCTGGCGCGCCGCGCCGAGCGATATCTCGCCGGAATAGCTCACGGCGCTCTTCAGGTGGCCGCGCAGGCGGTGGAGCACGTCGCGCACGCTGCCGCGATAGGGCACTTCCACCTCCTGACCTTCCGCCGGGATGTCGAGGGCGCGCTCGATCTCCTCCTCGTCCCCCGCGCCGTAGTGCGTCGCGAGCACCGCTTGGGGCGAGGTCATCCCGCGGTAGACCTTTCGCTTCTCGTGCGTCGCCGGATCCTCGATCACGCGCCCCGGCGCCTCGTCGGTTCCGGAGAGCATGCTGCCGAGCATCACCGACGACGCGCCGCAGAGGAGGGCCAGCACCACGTCCTTGTCGTCGCGCATGCCGCCGTCGGCGATGATGGGGATGGAATCGCCGAGCGCGAGGCGGACCTCGTAGATGGCCTCGAGCTGCGGCACACCGGCCGCGGTCTCGAGTCTCGTGCGGCATCCGCGGCCCGGGCCGATGCCCACCTTGACCGCGGCGGCCCCCAGATCCTTGAGGAAGAGCGCTCCATCCGCGGTGCCGATGTTTCCAGCCACCAGGTCCGCCTTGGGAAAGCGCTTCCGTAGCTCGCGGAGCGCCTCCTCCATCACCTCCGAGTGCCCGTGGGCGATGTCGACCACGAGCGCATCCGCCCCCGCGGCGAGGAGCGCTTCCGCGCGATCGAGATAGTCTCCGCGCGCCCCCACGGCGGCGCCGACGCGAAGGCGTCCCTTCGCGTCCTTCGTGGAATCGGGACGCTCGCGCGTGAGGAGGATGTCGCTCTTCGTGATGAGCCCGAGGATCCGCCGCTCCGCGTCGACCACCGGCAGCTTCTCGATACGATGCTCGTAGAGGACCCGCGCCGCCTCGTCCGGACTCATGCCCGGCCGTCCCAGATGGAGGCGGTCGAACGGCGTCATGTGCTGCTCCACGGGATCGCCGTCCCTTCCCGGCTCCCAGGGCATGTCGCGCTTCGACAGGATGCCGGCGAGCGTCCCCGAGCCGCGCGTCTCCTCGATGAGGAGTCCCGTCACCCCGCGGCTCTTGATGGTCTCCCGCGCCTCGCGCATCGTCGCCGTGCGCGGCAGGCGGATCGGATCCTCCACCACCCCGCCATGGCTCCGCTTCACGCGCTCCACCTCCCGCGCCTGATCCTCGATCGAGAGCGCGCGGTGCACGATGCCGATCCCCCCTTCGAGCGCCATCGTCCGTGCCATGGCGGCGCCGGTCACGCTGTCCATGTTGGCGGAGACGACCGGCAGCTCGAGGGCGATGCCCTTCGAGAACGCCGACGTGAGCCGCGCGTCCGCGCGCGACCCGACGCGTCCCAGCCGGGGACGGAAGAGGAAGTCGTCGAACGTGCGGCCCCGGAAGAGCTCGCGGCTCATCGCGCGCCTCCGCGTGAGGCGCGAACCTCGGCCCGCGCGATCGCGCGCACGGTCTCGATGGTGTCGGCCTCGTCGGCGCGCTTGTCCTCGCGATAGCGCTTCACCCGCGCGAAGCGGAGCGCGAGCCCGCCCGGATAGTGCGGGCTCTCCTGCACGTCGTTGAACGCGACCTCGACCACCTGCTCGGGGCGCACGTGCACCACATGCCCGTCGGTGCCGAGCGCGAGCTCCTGGAAGCGCCTCGTCTGCCAATCGAGCATCGCGTCGGTCATCCCCTTGAACGTCTTCCCCAGCATCACGAATCCTCCCGTCCCCGGATCGCGGGCTCCCAGATGGAGGTTGCTCAGACGCCCCTTCCGCCGGCCGTGGCCCCATTCGGCCGCGAGCACGACGAGGTCGAGCGTGTGCGCGGGCTTCAGCTTGAGCCATCCGGCGCCGCGGCGTCCCGCCTCGTAGCGCCCCTCCGGATCCTTCATCATGACCCCTTCGTGCCCGCGCCGGAGCGCTTCCTCGAAGAACGCGTCCGCCTCCGCCGGATCGGACGTGATCCGCTGCGGCACCGCGAGGGAAGGGGCCGCCTCCCTTAGCGCGCGGAATCGCTCGCGCGCGGGCGCGTCGTGGAGATCGTCCCCGTCGAGACGGAGGAGATCGAAGAAGTAAGGCGTGAGCGGGAGCTCGCGCCGCGAGCGCTCGACGTCCAGCCTGGTGCCGAAGCGTCCCATCGTGACCTGGAATGGATGCGGCATTCCGTCCGGCCGAAGCGCGAGCGCCTCGCCGTCGAGGATGAGATCGCGCGCCTTGAGCCCACGCACGGCTTCGACGAGGTCGGGCACGGAGCCGGTCACGTCGTGGAGCCGGCGCGAGTAGACGCGCACCTCGTCTTCCGACTTGTGCACCTGCACGCGCGCGCCGTCGAGCTTCCACTCGAGCGCCGCCTCTCCCATCGACTGGAGCGCATCGTCGAGGTCGTCCGCCGGCTGCGCGAGCATCGGCGAGAGGGGCCGGAAGAGGCCCACCCTGAATGAATCGAGACCGTCCCCGGCAAGTGCCTGGATCGCGACCGGATCGAGACTGCCGGCCACCATGGCCGCGCGCCGGATCGCGTCCGCCGGGAGACTCGACGCCTTCGCGACCGCCTCCTCCATGACCCCGCCGAGCGCTCCCTGCCTGAGCTCGCCGACGAGGAGCCGGATCAGAAACGAAGCCTCCGCGTCGGTCGCGCTCTGGAAGAGGGAGGCGAGCGCTTCCTGGCGCGCCCCCGAGGAGCCAGGCCCCGAGAGCGCCGCGATCCGCGTGAGCGCCGCATCGACCTGCTCCAGGGTGAGCGACGCCTCGGCCGCGTGCGGGACGTGGGCCGCACGTCCGAGGGCGGCCCCTCCGACTCCGATGCGCCCCTGCGGGAGGCGCCCCGAGAGATAGGCCACGCCGATCGCCGCTTCGTCCCGGCGGAGCCTGCGAAGACACTCCGCGAGCGCGGCGATCTTCTCCGTGCGCCGGGACACGGAAGCGACCTGCTCGGACGTCCGGACCAGATCTGCGAGAAGCATCCGCTTCGGGCTGGAACGGGGCCGACTACCCCCGGTTCGACTTCTCCAGCGCGGTGAGGAGCGCGTTCAGGTGCGCCATGTCGACCGGCTTCACGATGTGGTGGGAGAAGCCGGCCTCGGCGGAGCGCGTTAGGTACTTCGCCTGGCCGTAACCCGAGATGGCGATGATGGCGCTCCGCTCGAGCCCGGCCTGGCCGCGCAACCGGCTCGCGACCTCGTAGCCGTCGAGATCGGGAAGACCCAGGTCGAGCAGGATCACGTCGGGCCGATGGAGCAACGCTTCCTCGACCGCCGTCTTTCCGTCGTGTGCGAGATGCACCGGGTGTCCCCGCTGGCGAAGTGCCTCGGCGAGGAGAATGGCGGCGTCGACATTGTCGTCCACGATGAGGGCGCGCTGCCGCCTCGCCTCGGGCTTGGGTTCCGACTGAGGCGCTCCGGCTCGGGGCGCGGGAGGCGCTTCCCCGATGGGCAGCCGGACCTCGAACTCGCTCCCCCGCCCCGGCCCGGCGCTCGCGGCCCGCACGCCGCCGCCATGGAGCTCGACCAGGGTGCGGACGAGGGTGAGCCCGATGCCAAGCCCGCCGGACGAATGCCCTCCCTGCTGGAACAGATCGAAGAGGCGCGGCAGGAGATCTGGCGCGATGCCGACGCCGTTGTCGCGCACGCGGAGCGTGACACCCACGCCATCCCCTTCCCCCTCGATGTCGACGCGGCCCCCCTCAGGCGTGTACTTGGCCGCGTTGTTGAGGAGATTGGCGACGATCTGCTCGACGCGGAGCGGATCCGCGAAGAGCCGCAGCCCCGCGGGAATCGACACGCCGAGCGAGATGCCGCGGCTCTGGATCAAGGGGCGCGTCGTCTCGACGGCGCGCGCGACGATGGTCGCGAGATCGATCGACTGCTTCTGCAGCTCGATCTTTCCGCGTGTGATGCGCGAGACATCGAGGAGGTCGTCCACGAGGCGGGCCAGGTTTCGCACCTGGCGCTCCATGATCTCCCGCCACCGCCCGATCGATTCGGCGTCCGCGTGCGGCGAGCGCATGAGCTCGAGACAGGTCAGGAGCGGCGTCATCGGATTCCGGAGCTCGTGCGCGAGGACCGCGAGGAACTCTTCCTTGCGCCGGTCGGACTCCTGCACCTCGCCGTAGAGCCGCGCGTTGTCGAGCGCGGTGGCGCCGCGCCGCGAGAGATCGTCGGCGAGGGCGAGATCGCGATCCTGGTAGATCCGCCTCGTCGAGACCAGCGTCATGCGTCCGAGAACCCGGCCGCGCGCCCGAAGCGGCACGATCATCGCCGACGCGGCGCCGATCGTTCCGAGAAGCTCGGCGGCGCGCACGTCTCCCTGCGCCAGCTCCGCGAGGAGCTCGACCGGCCCGCTGCATCGCCTCGGCTTGATCGCCGCCATGTCCTGGACCGGCCCCGCCGGCACCGCCGACGCGGCGCGGAGCGCCACGAGCTCCACCAGGAGCTCGGCCTTCCGCAAATCGACGTGGATGCTGGCCGACGGACGGAGCGAGCCGTCCGGTCCGACGGTTTCGACGATCACCCAGTCGGCGAGGTACGGCACGGTGAGGCCCGCCAGGTTTTCGACGGTAGCCTGGTAGTCGAGCGAGCGGTCGAGCGCCGCTAAGGCCGCCGCGAGGAACTGGAGGGCCTCCTCCACGCGCTTCCGCTGGCTGATGTCGCGCTTGATCCCCACGTAGCAGACCGGGGCGCCCGAAGCATCCCGCACGGTGAAGGCCGAGAGCTCGACGTCGAGCTGGACGCCCGACTTGGTCGTGCTGATGACGTCTTTCCGGTAGAGGCCGTCGGCCTCGAGCGAGGCGGCGACCTCCTGGTAGCGCTCCGCGCCCAGGTGGAGCGCGGGAGTCTTGCCCATGATCTCGGGGTCGCCGTACCCGACCAGCTCGTGGTGCGCCAGGTTCTGCTCCCAGTAGCGTCCGTCGGTCCCGATGATCGCGATCGCGTCGCTCGAGTGGGAGAAGATCTCCCGGTAGAGGGTCAGCTTCGCCTCGACCCGCATCTGCTCTACCGCGAAGCCCACGTGCCCCGCGATCGCGCGCGCCAGCTCGAACTCCTCCGCGTCGAGCGCGTGCTCGTGATCGAAGTAGACCATGAACTTCCCGATCAGCCGGCCGCGCGAGAGGAGCGGGATGAACGCGAGCGCGCGAATCCCTTCCGACTCGAAGAGCGGGGCGTACGGGGCGAGCGCCTGGTCCTCGGCGACGTCCGGAACACCCATCGGCTGCGGGTCGACGGCGTCGGGGGACCAGGGAGAATGGCCCTCCACGGTGCTCCGGTACGCATCGGACAGGCCGTGCCACGCCTTGAATCGCATGACCCCGTCCTCGTCGAAGAGGAGGATCGACGCCCGATCGGTCTGCACGGCGCGCTCGAGCCCATGGAGCGCGGCCTCGTAGACGTCTTCGATCGCGCTCGCGCGGCTCACCGCATTCGTGAGCTGATAGATCGTGCGAAGGCCGTCGATCGGTTGAAACGGGCGGGGGCCTTCCAGGTCAGCGTCGGTCGTTTCTGTGGCGGAAAACGAAGCGTTCAGGTTCACGCGCTGCCCTCATGTGGATTCGAGTCGTCCATCAACGGTCCCCCAGATTTCAGGCGCGTGTCAAGGAAATCGGCCTAGGCACCGCTCTCGAGGGACATAGAACAAAGTTACAAAGTCACCTGGTGCGCATTCATGGAGTCAGTCCTAAGTTGCGTCGGCGCAAGGTCCCCTGACGCTTGTTCGCGTTCCGGCATGCGCATTGCTCGAGCGACGCGCCGGCATCCGAAGCGTAAGGGGCTCCTCGAACATCACACTGGGAGAAGACATGAAACGTTCCTCGTTGTTCGTGCGCGGCTTTCTGGCGGGCGCGGGATTCGTGATCGCGGGTGTGGCCGCGATGACCTGGGGCGCGCGCGCTGCACGCGTCGCGTGGCGCCGATCCCCCACGGCTCCCAATTACGCCTATCTTCGCTGATCTGGTTCGACGACTGGGGCGGTAGCCGAAACGGCGGCCGCCTCAGTCGGCGTTCCGATGAGCTCGCCCGATTCCGACAACGCCGTCCGATACGCATCCAGGTAGCCCGCGGCCGTCCGCTCCGGGGTGTAGGCCGTCGCGCGCTCCTTCGCTCGCTTGGCGTAGTCCCGTCGTACCTGGCGGTCCTCGATGAGCCATCGCAGTGTCTGGAGCAGAGCCTGGTCGTCACGCGGCGGCACCCAGATGGCGGCGTCCCCCCACACCTCGCGCAGACTCGGAATGTCCCCCAGCACCAGAGCGCATCCGGAGAGCGCCGCCTCGAGAGGGGCGTATCCAAAGGGCTCGTAGAGCGCGGGCAGCGCGAACACGGCCGCTCCCGCGTACGCCTTCGCCAGGGCAGCTGGTTCGAGCGGCCCGAGGGCGCGGGCGTGCTTGAGGCGCACCACGGAGCCGTCGGGCCCGGTCGTCTCTCCGGCCACGACGACGTGCCACGAGAGGCGCGACGCGACGCGATCCAATGCCGCCACGTTGGACCCCGGCTCGGAGAGCCGGCCCACCGATAGGATGCGATGCCTCTTCGGCACGACCGGAGGAGGCGGGATGGAACGACCGTTCGGGATGACGCGAATGGGAATGTCCGTTCCATAGTATTGTCGGAGCATCTCTCCCATGGCCCTCGTCGGGGTGGTCACCACGTGGGCGGCGCGAAGCCCACGCGCCACTTCCTCGGCATATCGATCCCAGGTCGACGGTGGGGTCCCGCCGTGCACCGCCGCGAACCAGGAGAGCGGGCACGACTGCCCGGTCATGACGACCGGGGCCCGCCAGGAAAGCGCCCCGTGCACGTAGCCGTTCAGGTGGATCACATCCGGCCCCAGACGCCGCTCGAGGTCCAGCAGCCATCGCCCGGCTTGGTCCACGGCGGGCCAGTCGTCCTCCCTCCACTCGAGGAGCGAGGACCCCTCGTGCACCCGGAGCCGGGGTACCTCCTCCGCCTCGGCGCGCTGCCCCGGCGAAAGCGCCCGTCCCAGCGTGGCCAGGTCCACCTGGGAGCCCGACCGGCTGAGCGCCGACGCGAGCTCCAGGGCAAAGGTCCAGGCGCCGCCGGCCGTGTCGGTAGCCATGAGCGCACGCAGCCTCATGACGC
>Ga0111539_10003269_pt1 | contig 21423 bp, 18 predicted proteins | sample RhiMethybrSRZTD1_FD_79667 | JGI IMG/M metagenome (GOLD analysis project Ga0111539, IMG submission 79667) | Populus rhizosphere microbial communities from Tennessee, USA - Rhizosphere MetaG P. TD hybrid SRZTD1 (version 2) (version 2) | ecosystem: Host-associated > Plants > Roots > Rhizosphere >...
ACGGTGCATGGACAGGTTTGATCACGAGCGGGATCGCCGCCCAACTTTTCGACCCGCCCGTGATCTAACAGATCGGAATGATCTGCTTTCCGCGCGCCGCCAATAAGGGACACCCCCTAGCCGCTCCGCGGCGCCCGCTTCAGCGGGTCATCATCTTGACGATCTCGGCGGTGGCGCGGCGGAGGTTCTTCGCGGTGTCGTCGAGGTCGAGCAGCGCCGGCATCGGGTTGAGGTCGGCCACCGTCCAGCTCTGGCGCAGGAGGCTCTGGTTCACCGCCGCGGCCCTGAAGCGCCGGACGGCCCGTCGTGGCGCGCCGGTGCGCACCGGCGACTTGATGATCTTCTTCTTCGCGGTCGTGACGGGGCGGACCGGTCGCTCCATCTCCCCGTCGGCCGCGCCGGTCGGGGTGTGGTGCACCTGCTCCGACTTCTTGCCGGCGGCGCCGTTGCGGGCGGCGTCGGCGGTGGAGGCGAGCGAGCCGAGGAGGAGGGCGGTCAGACCGGCGATGACCAGATTGCGCAACATGATTTCCAGCCGGCCCGACTGCATCGGACATGCCACGGGCAACCACCCGGAACCGTGCCGCGGATCGCCGGGGCCGGCCGGCGCCTGGGCCAGCCTGGAACCCCGGGGCGCCTGCAGGGCGGCGATCCGCGTCACTCAGTTGTCGCCGTCGATGTGCGCCAGGCGGGCGCGCGCGCCCTGGTTTCCCGGCTCGTAGCGCAGCGCCTGCCCGAGCACGGCGCGCGCATCGTCGAGCCGGCCGACCTCGATATAGGCGTCGGAGAGCGCGAGCATGGTGGCGACCCCGTAGCGGCGCAGCTCGAGTGCGCGCTCGAGCTCGCGGGTCGCGGCCCTGAAGTCGCCGCGCCGCCCGAGCAGGAGCGCCAGGTGGACGTGGGGATCGGGCAGCCCCTCGGTGGCGGCGTCGCCGGTGAGGCGGCGGAGCTCCTGTTCCGCCTCCGGCGCCTCGATCGCGGTGAGCGCGGTGACCGCCGCCGCCCGCACGAGCAGCGAGCGCTCGTGGGCCAGGCGCAGGAGCGCGGGCCTGGCTTCGCGCACTCCGAGCATCCCGGCGGCAGTGACCGCCCGGCTGCGCAGCGTCTCGTCACCAGCAGCCAGGAGCTCGGGCAGGGCGCGGACCGCCCGCGGCGGCGCAACCTGTGCCAGAATCAAGATGGCGGCGCCGCGCAGGCTGGGCGCCTCGGCCGGATCGGCTGCCACCTCGGCCAGCGCCTCCGGCGTCCGCTCGCTGGTCTCGGGATCGAAGGCGTCGGCCAGGCGCAGGCGGCGAGCCTGGCGCCGCCCGGCGTCCGGCCACCAGCGGTGCAGCGCCGCGGCGAGCCGGGCGGGCGGCTCCTTCGCATGGCAGACCCCGCAGGCGCTGGGAACTCCGTGCCGCTCGCTGTTCTCGGGGACCGGCACGTCGATCGAGTGGTCGGCCTCGAGGTCGAGCACCGCCGGCACCAGCCGCGGCATGTGGCAGGCGGCGCAGCGCTGGGCGGCGGCGGCGCGGTGGTGGCTGTGCCCGCGGCCGGCGGCGAACTCGGGCGCGTGGCAGCTGCGGCAGCCCTGATCGACCAGCGGCGTCCGGTCGCCGGCCGCCACCGCCAGCTCGCTCTCGCCGTGCGGCGCGTGCGGCGCGGTGTGGCAGCTGAGGCAGGTCGCCTTGCCCTTGCGGTAGCAGGCCGACTGCAAGAGCGCCTGGTACTCGAAGCTGCCGCTCTTCGGGCGGCCGTCGGCGAAGAAGTCCGACGAGCGCGTGCGGCCGATCGCGATCATGTAGACGTCGTACGCCTCCTGGTAGCGCTGGCCGGGACGGAAGCGGTGGGCGGCGTCGAGGAGCGGGAAGATCGGGTCGCGCGGCCCGTGACACGAGCCGCACAGCGCCATGCCGCGCTCGGCGTCGATCTTCCTCGGCTGCACGATGTCGCCCGGCTCCATCGACTCGGCGTGCGCCGCGCCCGGCCCGTGGCAGCTCTCGCAGCCGACCCCGGCATCGACGAAGTCGGTGGTCCAGCGGCCGGCCGCGTCGATGCGGACGTCGAGGCCGGTCACGTGGCAGTCGAGGCACTCGTGGTTGGCGGTGCGCCGGAGGTTGCTCCAGAAGAACGGGTGCTCGGGCCCGACCCGGCCCTGCTTGGCCTCGTTGTAGTCGACCCACTCGCCGCGACCGGTGACGTGGAAGTAGATCGGCAGCACCTGCCAGCGGCCGTCGTCGAGCACGGTCAGCGGGTCCTGCATGCGCCTGCCGCCGATCACCCAGGAGACCGGGTAGTCGCCGAGCAGGCCCTCGCGATCGCGCGTGCGGACGGTGAAGGCGGCGCCGCGCCGGTTCATCCACGCCTCGCTCGACTCCCCCTTGAAGTGGACGTCGTTCCACGGACCGGCCACCACCTCGGGGGTGGCGCGGGCCAGCGCGTGCGCGTGCCAGGTTTTCGACCAGTTCTGGAAGTTCTTCTCGTGGCACTCGCGACAACGCTCGGCCCCGACGTAGGCCGCCCGGGCGGGTGCGGGCGGCGCGTCGACGGCGGACCCTGCTCCGGGCTCGCCAGCCGGCAGCCCGGCGGCCGCCGGCGCGCGCGCCGGTGCGTCTGCCTCTCCGGCCGGGCGGTCGCCGGTGAACAGGAGCGGGACCGCGGCGAGCGCCGCGCCGGCGGCCAGCCGGACCGCGGTCCGCCGGGTCACGTCGAGCTCGCCCGCATCCGCGAACCGGCCAGCCTGCCGATCCGGTCGGACGACGCGTGCACCACCAGCGTGTCGCCCTCCTCGATCACCATGGTGCCGGCCGGCGGTGTCGCGCTCTCCGGCTCCCCCTCGCGGTGACGGGCGAGGACGCGCAGCTCGTGGGCCGCCTCGACGTCGGCCACCTTGCGGCCGATGAGGACCCCGCCCGGCTGGGCGACCACCTCGGCGGCGACGTGCGGCACCCCGGCGACCGCGTAGGTGCCGAGCACGCGGACGTCGAGCGACATGGCGGCGACCAGCGGCGCAGCCAGCGCCGACGACGAGAAGGCGGCGTCGATGGCGAAGGCTCCCTTGATCTTGGCGGCGATCTCCTGGTCGTAGAGGCGGAGCACCACGCGCACCCGCGGGTTCATCCGGCGCGCGTCGAGGGCGGCCTCGAGGTTGGCCATGTCGTCGTTGGTCGCCAGGATGATGACTCGTGCATGGGCGACGCCTGCCTCGACCAGCGCCTTGTCGTCCTTCATGTCGCGCACCAGCACGGGGATGCCGGTCGCCTTGGCCAGCGCGAGGAACCGCGCGGCGGGGTCGCTCTCGATCGCCACCACCGGCGTCCCGGTCGACAGGAGCTGGCCGAGCACCCGGTAGCCCAGGTGACCGAGGCCGCAGAGGACCACGTGATCGCGATACGTCGAGGCCATGACCTTCATCCATTCCGCCTCCCCCTTCTCGCGGGAGACCATGAGCAGGGCGAAGCGCACGATGCCCTCGCCGATCACCAGGAGGCCGAGCAGCGGGTAGACCCCGTCGAGGACCGCCAGGTACCAGGTGGCCGGGGGCGACAGGACCGGTTCGCCGGTCAGCGCCATCCAGGCCGCGTAGAACGAGGTGAACAGCGGGGGCCGCTCGCCGCCGAACTCGGCGTGCGGGGTGACGGCGAACAGGAGGCCGCCGACCACCACGAGCGAGACCAGCCCGACCAGCGTGAGGCGAAAGGTCCGCAGCATGCCGACCGCGTACAGCGACAGGGTGCGCAGGTCGCGCCGCCGCTCGCGCTCGGGGGTCACGCCGCGAGCATAGGAGGTTTCCCGGAGCCGATAAAGCCGGCCGCGGCCGCCCTCGGAAGGCGCCGGCGCGCATCGATCGGCGGCGCCGGCAACTGGCCGCCTTCGGCAGCAGGTTGCTAGAGTCGCGGAGATGACGAGCCTGCTGCGTTGCCTCCTCGGCCCGCTCCTTCTCTCCATGACCTTCGGGTGCGGCGGCGATGACGAGGAGGAGCACGACTTCGCGACCTACCTCGAGTGCTACGACCACCACATCGAGGAAGGCCTCACGGACGTCGGTGCCACCACCGAGTGCGACGGCTTCTTCGAGGTCAGCCACGACGACGCGGCCGACTGCGCGGCCGATCACTCCGCCGACGTCACCGACGGCGTTCCCCAGACCGCCATCGACGCTCACTGCGCCGCCGAGTTCCCGGCCTGATCGCGCGGACCACGGCCCGTCACGACTCGCACGCACATGTACCACGCGGCGCGGGGGCGGCCCTGGCACGCCACTACCGCGCGGGAGCCCGGGCGGGTACGATCGAGCCGTATGTGGCTGCGCACCCTGGCGGTCACCGCGTGGGGACTCGCCGGGTGTCGCTTCGACGCGGAACCCGGCGACAGCCAGTTCGCCTGCACCGCCGCGGAGCCCTCGTGCCCGGAGGGCCTCGTGTGCGCAGACGGCCGCTGCCGCGACCCGGGAATGATCGACGCGGGCGGCGCGGTCGACGGCGCAACCGCCTCGGCCTACGCCGCCGCCGTCCTGGCGGACGGGCCGATCCTCTACCTCCGGCTCGACGATCAGGACAACTCGGCGCGCGACTCGTCACCCGCCCAGAACGACGGGATCTATCTGGGCGGCGTCACCCACCTGGCGACCGGTGCGCTCGCCGAGGCGAACGGCGCCGCCAGCTTCGACGGCGACAACGACGAGATCGACGTGAACGACAGCGCCGCTCTCCGCCTCAACGGCGACTTCACCATCGAGCTGTGGGCGCGCGCCGCGGCGACCGAGCTCGCCTATCCGGGCGTGGTCCGCAAGGGAGACCCCACGTTCGCCGGCACCGGCTACCTCATCTACTACCGCGGCACGGCCATCAACAACCTGGTGTTCAAGCGGGACGGGCACGACGACCTGTGCGCGGACATGACGCCGCTCTCCTTCGACGTCTTCCACCACTACGCGCTCGTCCACCGCCAGAGCGAGAAGACGCTCACCTGGTACGCCGACGGCGAAGAAGACACCGCGTACACCGACATCACCTTCTCGGTCGACGACGACGACGGCGACCTCTCCTTCGCGCAGGGCGACTCCTTCGGCGCCGAAGCGCTCGACGAGATCGCCTTCTACGACCGGGCGCTGACCCGCGAGCGGCTACTGGCTCACCTGGACGCCGCGGTGCGTGTCTCCACGCTGCCGTCGAAGTAGGCCTGGTACTTCGGCCACGAGTAGGTGGCGACCGCGCGGCCGAGCGCGAGCCCGGCGATGTTGTCGGCCTGGATGTGGTAGCCGCCCATGACGCGAGAGATGCCGGCCATCTCGGCGGTGGCGCTGAAGGTCGGCAGGCGCAGGACGATCTCGCTCGTGCCCGAGCCGTCGGCGGGGACGCCATTTTTCGCCTGCATGGCGGCCGGCGGGCAGCCGTCCTCGGTGTACATGCCGGCCCGGTGCTTGTAGTAGGCGCCGTAGCGGTCGCTGCCGGTCCACAGCTCGAGCATCTTGGCGCAGGCGCCGCTGACCGTGCTGTGGCCCGAGACGTAGCCGGGGAAGGGCGGGGTGACGAACTGCGGCGGCGAGTAGGGGTGCCACTTCTCCGCCGGGATCGGCCCGCTGCCCTTGCAGGCGCCGAGGTAGCCGGTGATCTCCTTGCCCTTGTACAGGTGGCGGACCAGCGTCCACGGGCGCGCGCTGTCGTAGGCGCGCTTGGCGTCCCACGCCGCGATGAAGGCGTCGAACGCGGTGTTGCCGATGGCGAAGAAGAGCTTGACGTCCTGGTCGAGATCCTGGTGATCGCGCCGGGAGATGTCCTGGGCGAACTGCAGCCAGTGGCCGGACTGGCCGGTCGAGCGGGGCCCGTCGCGCATGAACTCGACGATCGCCTTCTCCTTCAGGGTGAGGCCGGCGTTCATCGCCATCACCTCGGCGACGTCTCTCGCCAGCTCGGGCGAGCCGACCCTGGGCGGCGGCGGCGGGCGGAACTGATCGGCCCGCTCGAGGGCGAACGGCTTGACCAGGTGCCAGTGCGGGGTCAGGTAGCCGAGCACCTTTCGACTGCCGTCGGGCATGGTGAATGGGATCGGCTGCCAGCGATCGGGATCCACCACCGGCCCGTCCACCGGGTTGACCGGGGCGTAGCCGGTGTAGTCGGAGTAGGGCTCGCCGCTCGACCTGGCGGCGGCGCCGCTCTGGTTGGCGCCGTCGGCGCTGCGGTAGGCGATGATCGCCTCGGCGACCAGGTTGCCGATCCCCTGCGGGGTCGCGCGATCGGTCGAGTCGTCGTTCGGGTCGTGGCCCATGCGGCGCATCTGGTCGGCCAGCCAGTCGCGCTCGCCGGGGAACAGATCGACCAGCGCGCGGTACATCGCGTGGGCGATCGCCGTCTCCTTGTTGGCCAGCGTTCGCTCGGCCGGCGGCCGGCGCAGGGCGCCGTTGAAGCGGGTGCCGACCGCGCGGGCGTCGTAGGCGGCCCAGGCGTCGTACATGGCGGTGACCGCGATCGCCATCTGGCGCGAGATGATGGTCGGCCGGGCGCCGACGCGATCCACCTCGCGGCCGGTCACCTCGAGCATGATGTCGATCCACTGGTAGGCAGCGGTCGGCGCCGGGTTGGGCGCCCGGTGCTCGACCTCCTGCGGTGCGCGGCCGGCAGGCGGATCGGCCGACCTCGTGACCTGTCGGTCCGGGTGGCGTGGCGAGGAGCACGAGAGCGACAGGCCGAGGAGGACGAGCGAAGGCCGGTTCCTCATGCCGTCCAGCCCACGCAATCCGGGTGCCGCCGCGAAACGCCCGGGATCACGAGGGGTGGCCAGACGAGTTGCCGGCCGGCGACCCCGCCGGATCCGTGAGGGAAATCCGGTCCGGCGTGTTACAAGGCGCGCGTCATGCGCTCGGCAGGTTCCCTGGTCTGGTTCGCGGCCCTACTGGCCGGCGGCTGCGCCGGGCGCGAGCCGGCGGCGCCCGACGCGGCGCCGCTGCCCGACGCCGAGGTGGCCGACGCTGCGCCGCCCGACGCCGGGGCGCTGCCGCTGGCCGGCTTCGGCGCGCTCAGCGGCGACTGCGACGTCCTCGACGACGAGCTCACCGCCGCCGGTCCGTCGCTGTTCACGAGCGCGATCGACTTCGCGGTGCCCTTCACCGACGAGGACGACGAGCAGCTCAGCGAGGGCGGCCGCACGATGCTGGCCGAGGGGAACGCGGGCGGCAGCTCGCTCTACTCGGAGGTGTTCGCCTACGAGCTGCTCGCCCGCTGCGAGCTGGCGCCGCTGCTCAAGACCGAGACCGAGGTCGAGTACGACGGGCCGGGCGCCATCACCGACCTCCTGGTCGAGGTCGACGGCGAGAAGATCGGCGTGAGCGTGACCCGCGCGGTCGGCTTCCCGTTCGACGACCCCTACACGGTCGAACAGGCCCGCGAGCTCCTCGAGCACAAGCTGTCCGACATCCAGGAATCGAGCGGCCACGTATCGGCGGCCGACCGCTGGCGCAAGCAGATCCTGGCGGTGGTCGCCTACGGCGACGAGCACGCCGCGTCGCTGGCGACCGCCCTCGAAGAGATCGCCGGCGAGATCCGCGCCGACACCATCGTCTGGATCCTGGTCACCGACGGCGCCGACCACTTCATCTACTGCGACGGCCCCTGCACCGGCTGAGCCGGCTGGCGCGCGCTGCGGCCCAGGCTCCAGGTGAGCGCCGGCGGCGTCACCATGGTGGTGACGATGACCATGGCCACCACCGCCGAGTAGAGCGCGCTCGAGATCACCGGCTGGCCGTCGAGGGTCAAGGTCAGCCCGATGCTGGCGAAGATGAGGCCGACCTCGCCGCGCGGGATCATCCCGATGCCGACGCTCAGGCGATCGACCGGCTGGCGCCACACCCCGAGCGCGCAGGCCTGCTTGCCGAGGACGGCGGCGACGGTCAGCGCTCCGGCCATGCCCAGCACCTCGGGGTCGGCGAAGGCGCGCAGATCGATCCGCATGCCCATCAGGACGAAGAAGAACGGCACCAGCAGGGAGGAGATGGGCTCGATGAGGTGCTCGAGGCTGCGCTCGCCGCGCAGGGCGAAGTCCTCGTAGTGGACGTCCTCGAGCACCAGCCCGGCGGCGAAGGCGCCGACGATGGCGGCCAGGCCGATGGCGCTGGCCAGCCAGGAGAACGTGAAGCAGAGGACCAGCCCGACCGCGAGCAGGACGCCGCGGGCGCGCAGGTGCGAGGCGAGGCGGAACAGGCGCGGCGCCAGCGCGACGCCGAGGGCGAGCGAGCCGACCAGGAAGGCGGTCGCCTTGCCGAGGATGAGCGCGATGTCGCCGACCGACAGCGTGGTCCCCTGATCCGCCGCGGCGATGAGGCCGCCGACCACCGCCAGCACGATGAGCCCGAGGACGTCGTCGATGACCGCGGCGCCGAGGATGATGCGCGCCTCGGCCCGCTGGGTGGCGCCCAGGTCCTTGAGCACGCGGGCGGTGATGCCGACGCTGGTGGCGCTCAGGGTGGCTCCCAGGAACGCGTGGACGTAGGGGCCCAGCGCGGGGGCCAGGAGGGCGCCGACCGCCCAGCCGAGGGCGAACGGGGTCACCACGCCGATCACCGCGACCAGCGCGGCGGTCCGTCCGACCTCGAGCATCTGCTTGACGGTCGACTCGAGCCCGACCTGGAAGAGGAGGACGATGACGCCCAGGCGGGCCAGGAGGTCGACCGCCGGATCGCTCCTGATGTTCTCGCACCAGTCGAGCTGGAGCAGGGCGAGGTTTCCCATCACCAGGCCGGCGACCAGCTCGCCGAGCACCGGCGGCTGCCGCAGACGGATGGCCAGCTCGCCGCCCAGCTTGGCGGCGACCAGCACGATCGCGAGGTGGAGGACCACGCCGGCGATCGGATCGACGTGGGCGGCGGCGGCGGCGGCCAGCATCACAGGGTCGTGCTGAGGAGAGCGTAGCTGAAGCAGGCGAGCACGATGGTGGCGAACAGGCCGACGTAGAGCGCCTTGAGGCCGGCGCTGGCCAGGCCGCGCAGGTGGACGCCGAGCCCGACCCCGGCCATCGAGATGGTGATGAGGAAGGTGGACAGCGTGGTCACCGCCTTGGCCAGCACCACGTTCTCGTCGTGGGCGGTCCACAGGAAGCTGTCCTCGAGGTGCAGGGTGAAGTCGGGCAGGAGGTTGAGCGTGTTGGCCAGGGCGATGAGGACGAACCCGAAGATGAAGGGCGGAAACAGGGTCTTCCAGCCGGCCAGCTTGGTCACGTGCGCCTGCTGCTTGCGCCGCTTCTCGCGCGCGTACCAGGCGCCGAGCCCGACCACCACCGGCGCCAGGAGCAGGACGCGGACCAGCTTGACGATGGTGGCGATGTCGCCCGCCTCGTTGCCGTAGGCGAAGCCGGTCGCCACCACCTGCGGGGTCGCGTGGATCGAGGTACCGGCCCAGACGCCGAACTCGAGCTGCGTCATGTGCAGCGCGGCGCCGAGCACCGGGAAGATGAAGACCGAGAGCAGGCCGAACAGCGTGATGGTGGTGACCGCGAAGGCCGTCTCGCTGTCGTCCGCCTCGATGACCGGTGCCGCCACCGCGATCGCGGTGCCGCCGCAGATGGCCGTGCCGATGCCGATCAGGATCCCGAGCTTCTGGCCCACGCCGGTCTTCTTGCACAGCCAGATGGTGAGGCTGAGCGCGACCCCGACACAGATCACGCTGATGACGAGGGCGGTCGCCGAGGTGCGCATCACGTCGAAGAAGTCGAGGCGGGCGCCGAGGAGGACGATGGCGATCGGCAGGAGGCTCACCACCGCGTACCTCACGCCGGCGGCGAACAGTGCCGGCACCCCGACCGTGTTGCGCACGGCGATGCCGATGACGATGGCGATCAGCATGGCGTCGATCGGATGGCGCACCGGATCGCCGATCGAGAAGGGCGGGAAGGGCAGGGTGTAGAGCTCGGTCGACGCCGCGCCGATCGCGAGGCAGAGGAAGAGGCCCGGCCAGATGGAGGGTCGCGGCGCCACGGGTCTAGATGATGAAGTCCACGCCGCCGAGCGCGCGCGGCCGCTCCACGCTGGCATAGCGGTCCCACGAGTCGGGCACGACCGTCACCACCCGCTTGCCGGCCCCGAGCCGGCGGGCGATCTCGAGGGCGCCCCAGACGGCGGCGCCGCCGGACAGCCCGGCCGCCAGGCCCTCCTCGCGGGCCAGCCGGGCGGCCATGTCGAAGGCGGCCTGCTCGCTGCAGCCGAGCACCTCGTCGATGACGCCGCGGTTGAGGACCGAGGGGACGAAGCCGGCGCCGATGCCCTGGATGGCGTGCACGCCGGCGCGGCCGCCGCCCAGGACCGGCGAGGCGGCCGGCTCGACCGCCACCACCAGGAGGTCGGGGAGGTCCTGCTTGAGCCGCTCGCCGACCCCGGTGATGGTGCCGCCGGTGCCGACCCCGGCGACGAAGGCGTCCAGCGCGCCGCCGGTCTCGCGCAGGATCTCGAGCGCGGTCCCGGTCCGGTGCGCCTCCGGGTTGGCCGGGTTGTCGAACTGCTGCGGCATGAAGCAGCGCGGATTGTGCGCCACGATCTCGCGCGCCCGGTCGATGGCGCCCTGCATGAGCTTGCGCGCCGGGGTCAGCACGACCTCGGCGCCGTACTGGGTCATGATGGCGCGCCGCTCGACCGAGGCGTCGTCCGGCATGGTCAGGATGAGGCGATAGCCCTTCACGGCGGCGACCAGGGCCAGGCCGATTCCGGTGTTGCCGCTGGTCGGCTCGACGATGGTGTCGCCGGCCTTGAGGCGCCCGTCGCGCTCGGCCGCCTCGATCATGGCGATGCAGGCGCGGTCCTTCACGCTGCCGGCCGGGTTCTGCGACTCGAGCTTGACCACCACCTCGGCCAGGCCGCTGGCGATCCGGCGCAGGCGCACCATGGGCGTCTCGCCGATGAGTTCGAGCACCGAGTCGACGATCGCCATGGCCGCATGATGGCATGATGTGCGCCGCCATGATCGATCGCCGGCAATTCCTCGGATGGACCGCCACCGCCACCGCGGCGACCGCTGCCCTGGGCTGCACGGGAGGGCGCGCGCCCGTCCCGGCCTCCCGCCAGCCACCGCCGGCACCCGTCCCGCCGGCTGCGGCGGTGCCGGACGCATGGATCGAGGAGCTGACCATCGCCGATCTGCAGAAGATGATGGCGGCGGGCGAGCAGAGCTCCCGGTCGATCACCGAGGCCTACCTGCGGCGGATCGACGCGCTCGACCGGCGCGGGCCCGAGCTGCGCGCGGTCATCGAGCTCAACCCGGACGCGGTCGGGCTGGCCGTGACGCTCGACTCCGAGCGCAAGGCGGGCAAGCTGCGCGGCCCGCTGCACGGCATCCCCATCCTCATCAAGGACAACATCGACACCGCCGACAAGATGGCGACCACCGCCGGCTCGCTGGCCCTGGTCGGGGCCCGGCCGGCGCAGGACGCCGGCCTGGTCAAGCGCCTGCGCGAGGCGGGCGCCGTGCTGCTCGGCAAGAGCAACCTGTCCGAGTGGGCCAACTTCCGGTCGACCCGCTCGCTGTCGGGCTGGAGCGCGCGGGGCGGCCAGTGCCGCAACCCGTACGCCCTCGACCGCAGCCCGTGCGGCTCGAGCTCCGGCTCGGGCGCGGCGGTGGCGGCCAACCTGTGCGCGGTGGCGGTCGGCACCGAGACCGACGGCTCCATCCTGTGCCCGGCGGCGCTGTGCAACCTGGTCGGGTTCAAGCCGGCGCTCGGCTGGGTCAGCCGGGCCGGCATCATCCCCATCGCCCACAGCCAGGACACCGCCGGGCCGATGGCGCGGACGGTGACCGACACGGCCGTGCTGCTCGCCATTCTGACCGGCGCCGACCCGCGCGACCCGATCACCCGGGCGGCGAAGCCCTTCGACCCGGCGGCGGCGCTGGCCGGCGAGGTGCGCGGCCTCCGGCTCGGCGTGGTGCGCAGCAAGTTCGGCTACCAGCCCGATCTCGACAAGCGGGTCGAGGAGGCGCTGGCCGCGCTCGTGGCGCGCGGGGCGGTGCTGGTCGATCCGGTCCCGCTGTCCGACAAGGAGCTGCAGGAGCCCGAGCTCGAGGTCCTGCTGTACGAGTTCAAGGCCGATCTCGACGCCTACCTGGCCGGGCTCGGGCCGTCGGCGCCGGTCAAGTCGCTGGCCGAGGTCATCGACTTCAACGACAGCCACGCCGCCGAGGAGATGCCGTTCTTCGGCCAGGAGATCTTCCTCCAGGCGGCCTCCAAGGGCCCGCTCACCGACCGGCCCTACCGCCAGGCGCTGGCCAAGTGCCAGAAGCTGGCGCGCGCGTCAGGGATCGACGCGGCGATGAAGCGCCACAAGCTCGATGCCCTGGTGACCCCGACGGCCAATTCGGCGTGGCTCATCGACCCGGCGCTCGGCAATCACTTCGTGGGCGGCTCGACCACGCTGGCGGCGGTGGCCGGCTACCCGGCCATCACGGTGCCGACCGGATTCGCCCGCGGCTTGCCGATGGGCATGTCGCTCTTCGCCCGGCCGGGTGGCGAGCCGGTCCTCTTCCGGCTGGCCCTGGCGGTCGAGCAGGCCATTCGGCCGCGCCGGCGACCGGCGTTCAGGCCGTCGGCCGAGATCATGGCGCCGGATTGCGGATCGGGCTGCGGGAGCGTGCTGCCGAAACAAATGTGACCTGCGCGCGGCGGTGTGCCTACCATCCCGCCATGCGCGCCTCGCTCCCGGCTGCCTGCCTCGCCACTCTGCTCACCGCCTGCGGCGGAGGTGACGGTGCGGCGCCGGGTGGCGGTGCCGATGGCGGAGGTTCGGGTGACGCCGGCGCGCCCGACGGCGCGGCGCCGCTCTTGCCGTTCGCCGGCCCCTGCACCATCGAGCGCGACGACGGCGCCGACGACGTCCTCGACGAGCGCGAGCTCTACACCTACGACGAGCACGGCAACCAGGTGCTGCGCGAGGTGGATTCCCCGCTCGGCGGGCCGATCGACAAGCGGGTGGTCACGAGCTACGACCGCGGCGACCGCATCATCGAGATGGAAGGCGACGACGACGGCGACGGCAGCGCCGACCGCCGGTCGCGCTGGAGCTACGACGCGGCGGGCAACAACATCCACTTCGAGTCGGACGCCGGCGACGACGGCTCGCTCGAGCTGGTCATCGAGCGCTTGTTCGACCGCATGAACCGGATCACCCGGGCGGAGACCGACCAGAACGACGACGGGGTCGACCAGATCGACAGCTACACCTACCAGGCGCTGCAGTACTTCGCCGACAGCGACCTCGACGCCGACCACGAGGTCGACCAGCGGCAGATCTACATCCACGGCGACGACGACCTCATCGACCGGATCGAGGTCGACCTCCAGTTCGACGACGTCATCGACATGGTGCAGACCTGGACCTACGACGACGGCGGCCGCATTCTCGAGCGCGAGGTCGACAGCGACGCCGACGGGGAGGCGGACCAGATCGCCATCTTCACCTACGACGCCAGCGGCTTCCTGATCCGGGTCGAGGGGGACACCGGGGCGAACGGCTCGATCGACAACCGGACCAGCTACACCCGCGACGAGCGCGGCAACGCCCTGGTCGAGGAGTACGACGAGGACGCCGACGGCCAGATCGAGGACCGGACCGCCTACTCGTACGAGTGCTGGTCCGACTAGGGCTTCTGCCAGGGCTTCTGGCCCACCACCGCCAGCGAGAACGGCTTGTCGGCGAGGAAGTGTCCGCTCGAGAGCAGGGACACCCGCGCCGACAGCCGGGTGCGCGCCGGCACCCACAGCTCGACGCGGTTCACCTGCGATGGCTCGTCGGAGGTGGCGATGACGTTGCCGGCGGCGTCGAGGATCTCGAGGCGCATGCGGTCGAGCTGCGCGTGCTGGGTGAGGACCATCTGGACGTGCTGGCCGCCGCTGGCCGGGAACGGGAAGGTGTAGCTCGGCTTGCCGGAGCGGAGGTTGCCCACCGCCATGAAGGAGGTGTCGTTGTCGCGCATCCGTTCGGCGACGTCGGCGTCGTAGACCTCGAAGAGGGGATAGGTCCGGCGGCCGCCCCGATAGGGAACCGTGACCTTGCGCTGCACGCGTCCGCCCTTCAGGTAGCGGCCGGAGCGGTCGCGCGTGAAGCCGTGCGCCCCGAGCGGGCCGAGCGGACCCAGCGGGCCGAGCGCGCCGAGCGGGCCGTCGGGACCGAGGGCCGACAGGGCGCCGCCCGGCAGGAAGGAGGCGGGGAACCGATCGTGCGCGTCTCCCTGCGGGCCGCCCGGGCCGAGCGGGCCGTCCTCGCCGAGCGGGCCGCCCAGCTCGCTCAGGATGGAGGAGAGCTGGCTCCACTCGCCGGCCGCGCGCATCCAGCGCGTCGGGCTCCAGGCGGTGTCGATGACCGGGCCGAGGCGGCCGAGCGGGCCGTAGGGCCCGAGCGGACCGGCCAGTCCGAGCGACGGGTGGTGCGCGCTGGCGCCGGTCGCGACCACCTGCGGGCGGCGGCGCGCGAGCCCGCGGAGCGACGAGCGGACGCGCCTGATCTTGCGCGGGAGGAGCGCGGCGCGCCGGTGGCTGGCGACCTTGCGCCAGCTCTTCGCCGCGCTCGGCCGCGCGGTCCGGGGACCGGCCGCCGCGACCGGGGTCGCCAGCGCCGCGCACAGCGCGAGCGCCGCGGCGAGCGACCACCTGGAGCCGATTTTCATGCGCGGGCTGGAGGCAGAAAGCGTGCCACCGGCCAGCGCTCTTTTTCCCGCGCTTGCGCGGGCCTGGGCACGCTCGACCTGACCAGCGGATCAGCCGCTGGCCGCGGGCCTCAGCGCTTGCCGCGGTCGTCGAAGCGCCGGCGACACGCCGTGCAGATGCGGTAGGAGACGCGCGGGACCGGAGCGCGCAGCTGCCGGGTACCGCAGTGCGGACAGACCATCGGCCTCAGGGTCCGGAGGACGGCGATGGCGATCGGCCCGGCCATGCGGTGATGGTAGCGCGGCGAGCGCCCCCGGCGGTTAGGATTCCGGTGGGCCATGGACGACGCTCAGCTCTTCCTGCAGGACCTGGCGCTGGTCCTCTCGGTGGCCGCGGCGGTCACGGTGGTGTTCCGCCTGCTGCGCCAGCCGCCGGTGCTCGGCTACCTCCTGGCCGGCCTCATCGTCGGGCCGCACGTCCCCATCCCGCTGTTCGCCGACCTCGGGCGCATCCGCACGCTGTCCGAGCTGGGCGTCATCCTGGTCATGTTCTCCATCGGCCTCGAGTTCAGCGTCAGGCGGGTGGTGAAGATCCTGCCGACCTCGGGCGTGACCGGCCTCATCCAGCTGTCGGGGATGATCTGGCTGGGCTACTCGGCCGGGCAGCTCTTCGGCTGGCCGGCCAGCGAGAGCCTGTTCGCCGGCTGCATGGTGGCGATCTCGAGCACCATGATCGTCGCGCGCACCTTCGACGAGGCCAAGGTGGACGAGAAGCTGTCCGGCATCGTGTTCGGCGTCCTCATCGTCCAGGACCTGGCGGCGGTGCTCCTGCTCGCCATCCTGACCGCGGTGGCGAGCGGGCAGGGCGCCTCGGCCGGTCATGTGGTGGACACGGCCATCCAGCTGGGCGCATTCCTGGTCGCGACCGTGGTGCTGGGCTTCCTGCTGGTCCCGCGGGCGGTCCGCCTGGTCGCGCGGCTCGGCTCGAACGAGACCCTGCTGGTCGCGTCGGTCGGGCTGTGCTTCGCGATGGCCATCCTGGCCCACGAGCTCGGCTACTCGGTCGCGCTCGGCGCCTTCCTGGCCGGCTCGCTCATCGCCGAGTCGGGTGAATCGGAGCGCATCCACCACATGGTGGAGCCGCTGCGCGACCTGTTCGCCGCCGTCTTCTTCGTGGCGGTCGGCATGATCGTCGACCCGGTGGTCATCCTGCACAGCTGGCCGGCGGTGCTCGCGCTGACCGTGCTGGTGCTGGTCGCCCAGCCTGTCCTGGTCGCGTTCGGCACCTTCGCGGCCGGCAACGACGTCCGCTCGTCGGTCCAGGCCGGAATGAGCCTGGCGCAGATCGGCGAGTTCTCCTTCATCATCGCCGGCATCGGGGTTGCGAGCGGCACGGTGCGCGAGTTCCTCTATCCGGTCGCGGTCGCGGTCTGCGTCATCACGAGCTTCCTCTCGCCCTGGATGGTGCGCGTGTCGACCCGGGTGGCGCTCCGGGTCGAGCGCCGACTGCCCCACCGGGTGCAGACCTACACCACGCTCTACGCCTCCTGGCGGGAGACGCTGCGCGAGCGCCGCCAGAGCGCGACCACCGCGGCCCGCATCCGGCGCCTCATCGTCTTCATGGTGGTCGACTTCGTGGCGCTGGCGGCGGTGTTCGTCGGCGGAGTGATGATCCACCGGCGCGACGTCCTGCAGTCGTTCGGGGTGTCGGACGGCATCGCGTTCATCGCCTTGACGGCGGGCTGTGTGCTGGTGTCAGTGCCCTTCGCGGTCGGCCTCATGCGCTGCGCCCGGCGGCTGGGGCAAACGCTCGCCGGGCTGGCCCTGCCGGCGGTGGAGGCCGGCGCGGTCGACACCGCGATGGCCCCGCGGCGCGCCTTCACGGTCACGCTGGAGGTCGTGATGGCGCTCCTGGTCGGGCTGCCGCTCCTGCTCTTGACCCAGCTGTTCCTGCCGGCGCCGGTCGGACTGGCGGTCTTCACTGCGATCCTCGCGCTCTTCGGCGTCTCGTTCTGGCGCAGCGCCCGGAACCTGGACGAGCACGTCAAGGCAGGCGCCCAGCTGGTCGCCGAGCTGCTGGTCAGTCGCGCCGCGCCGCCCGAGCGGCTCGACAAGGTCGAGTCGATGCTGCCCGGGCTCGGCAACCTGACCAGCGTGCGCCTGGCGCCGGGCAGCCCCTCCATCGGCAAGTCGCTGGTCGACCTCGACCTGCGCGGCCGGACCGGCGCCAGCGTGCTCACCATCTGCCGCCCGGACGGCGCCGCCGGCCCGCCGACCGGGCGCGAACCGCTCGGCGCCGGCGACCTGCTCGGACTGACCGGAACCGCCGAGGCGGTAGTGGCAGCGCGCGCCGTGCTCCTGGGTGATCATCCGCCCGGCCAGTGACCGTCGACGCAGTCGATCTCGCGGTCGGCCGGGAAGTAGAAACCGAACGCCACGCACATCTCGGTGGGGAAGGCGAGCGGGTCGTCGGTGTCGTTCATGTACTCGCAATCGACCCGGAGTCGATCGCCGGCCGCCAGCTGGAGCGGCTGGTCGACCTGGTAGTGCTCGATGACCGGGTTGAACATCCGCTCGGCCGTCCACGGCTGGTCGTAGAGCATCTCGCTCGCCGAGCTCGCCGCGGTGGTGCGGCCGATGGAGACCCGGCTGCCCCACTCGTGGGCGTGGCCGCCGAGCGCGATGAGCGAGAGATCGTGCCCCACCGGGCACTCCGCCGAGGCCTGGCCGGCGCCGTGCGCCGGCACATCGATGCTGGTGGTCACCACGGTGAACAGATCGGCCGGCTGGCGCGACGGATCGGGCGGCGCGGTGTCGACCGTGAACCGCGAGCTGGCGGTGGTGTCGCGATTGCTGACGTTGATGAAGTGGCTCTGGATCATCAGCTGCTGGCCGGCGCGCAGGCGGAAGGCGATCCCGTCGGGCACCAGGTAGGGACCGGTCTCCGAGCCGCCGGCCGCCAGGTAGCGCACGTTGATCATGTCCGCCTCGGTGCAGACGTGGGTGCCGGGCGGCTGCGCCGAGCGGGCTCCGTAGAGGATCGTGTGGTGGCCGAACTGGCTCTGCACGCCTTCGAAGGCGAGGATGTCGCGGTCCTCGGCCACCTCGGTGTCCACGTAGGTGCAGTAGGTGATGTCGGCGCCGGCCGCGACCTCGAGCTCCGGCGTCTCGAGCTCGAGGGTGTCGCCGTCGGCGCCGCCGTCCGGCGCCTGCCCGGCGCACGCCGTGGCGGCGATGGCGAGCGCCAGCCCGAGGGCAGCGAACAGGAGGGCGCGCGTGGTCATGCGCCACCTTCCGTCACGCAGAGGGGAACGCAGCCCTTGAGGCCGCCGCCGCCGTCGTCGGTGCAGCTGGCGTCCTCGCCGCAGGCATCGGCGGAGAAGCAGGGCATGGTGCAGAAGGGCGGCGCGTCCGACTGATAGTCGACCGTGCAGTAGGTGGCGGATTCGTTGTCGTCGCACTCGCCGCCTCCCTCGGTGCAGTACTCGCCGACTCCGCCGGCGTTGCCGATCGCGCCGGGGGCCGCGCACGCCTGGGTCGGGGTGCCGCCGCCGTCGGGCGTGCCCGGTGCGTCGCCGTCGTCGCCGCCGTTGTCGCCGCCGCCGCCGTTGTCGCCGCCGCTGCCGTCGTCGCCGTCATCGCCATCGTCCACCGGGGGCGGATCGTCACCCGAGTCGCCGACGCAGGCCGCCAGCAAGAGGGGCGTGAGGCTCACGAGCAGACCGAGAATCAAGCTGGAGAGACGCATCGAGACCTCCTTGGTTGAGCGTGAGGTCGCGACTACAAGCGTCGTGCCGCGGCGAAGTGTGCGGCGCGCAAGGGCGAGCCGCCGGGCGCGTAACATCGGCCGTTACAGCGGGGAGCGGACACTCATCCGCGGGCGCCAGCCTGCAGAGAGAAACCCGCCGATGGCATGGGGCGGCGAGCTATGCTGGTGGCCACCGCGCGCAGTCAGGTTCGAGGTCATGCCCACCCCCCAGGCATTCCCCGATCTCCTCGCCGCCCCTCTGTCTGGACAGATCGGGCGTTACGACGTCGTGCGGCGACTGGCCGTCGGCGGAATGGCGGAGGTCTACCTGGCGCGCGTGCGCGGTATCCACGGGTTCGCGCGCTCGGTTGTGATCAAGCGCATCCGGCCCGGGCTGGCCCGCACCGGCCAGTTCCAGCGCATGTTCGCCGACGAGGCGCGGGTGGCGGCCCACCTGCAGCACGTCAACATCGCCCAGGTGCTCGACGTCGGCGAGGAGAACGGCGAGCCCTACCTGGTGATGGAGTACGTGGCGGGGCGCGACGTCCACGCGCTGCTCGCCGACGCGGGTGGGCGCGGCCGCGGTCTGCCCATTCATGTCGCGGCGGCGATCGGGATGGGGGTCGCTGCCGGCCTCGATCACGCGCACCGGCGGCGCGACGGCGAGGGGCGGCCGCTCGGCATCGTGCATCGCGACGTCTCGCCCTCGAACGTGATGGTGGCCTTCGACGGCAACGTGAAGCTGCTCGACTTCGGAGTCGCCAAGGCGCAGGGCGCGCGCGAGGTGACGCGGGTCGGCACCGTGAAGGGGAAGCTCGACTACATGTCGCCGGAGCAGGCGCTCGGGCTGCAGGTCGATCAGCGGAGCGACCTGTTCAGCCTCGGCGTGGTGCTCTACGAGCTCCTGGTCGGCGCTCGGCCGTTCGACGACGGCCCGGTGGCAGTGGCACCCGGCCGGCAGCGGGCAGGGATCCCGGCGGCGCTCGACGCGCTGGTGATGCGGCTCCTCGCCCACGAGCCGGCGCGCCGGCCGGGGTCGGCCGAGGAGGTGTCGAGCGCGATCGACATCATCGCGCGCCACGAGCGGCTGTCCTGCTCACCGGTGGCGCTGCGCCGTTACCTGCTCGAGCGGTTCGGCGAGCCCGAGACCACCGAGGTGGCCGAGCCAGTCCACGGCGAGGAGCTGGAGACGGCGAGCGTGTCGGTGTCGGTTCCGGTTCCGGGGTCGCTCGCGCCGGCGGCCCTGACGTCGGAGACGGCGACCGCGACCGCGGAGGTGACCGCGATCGACGAGGTGGTGAGCGAAGTGTCGCTGACGACGCCGGTGTCTCTGACCACGCCGATGGCTTTCACGACGCCGGTGCCGCTGGCACCGATGCCGTTGCCGACACCGATTCCGCTGGCGACGCGCGTGCCGCTGCGGCGGGTCGGCCGCCGTCTGCTCCTGGTTGCGGCGGCGGCGGTCGCTGCCATCGCGCTCGTCCTCGTGATGGCGGCGGGCCACGAGAGCCGAGCCGAGCGGACACATGCAACGCCGCCGCCTCGAACGGCCACGTCCGCGTCCGCCCCGGTGTCCGCGCTCGGGTCCGGGTCCGCGCCCGGGTCGGTGCCCGCGCCCGGGTCGGTGCCCGCGCCCGGGTCGGTGCCCGCGCCGGCAGCGGCATCCGCCGCCGCACCAGCGCCGGTCGTGGTCTCCCTGCCGGCCGCGCCGGCCCCCCGCGCGACGACGCCCGAACCCGCGGACGACCAGGCCGCCCGTGACGTCGCCGAGTCCGAGTCCGAGTCCGAGTCCAAGTCCGAGTCCAAGTCCGAGTCCAAGTCCGAGTCCAAGTCCGAGTCCGAGTCCGAGTCCAAGTCCGAGTCCAAGTCCGAGTCCGAGTCCGAGCCGCCGCCGGTCCGCGCGACGAGCCGCAAGCGGCGAGCACCGGTGAAGAGCGCGCCGGCCGCGGAGCCGGAGGCGGCGGCCTGGGATCCCGACGGCCCGTTGCTCCGCTCCCAGCAGCGGCGGGTCCGCCCGTGACGCGCGCCGCCCTCGCGCTGGCTGCGATCGCCGCGATCGCCGGCACCGCCCGCGGCCAGGGGCGCACGATGGCGCCCGAGGCGCGGGCCCACCTCGAGCGCGGGCTGCGCGCCTACGCCGAGCGCCAGTGGGACGAGGCGATCGAGGAGCTGCGCGCCGGATACGGCATCGACCCGCACCCCGACTTTCTCTTCCCCTGGGCGCAGGCGACACGGCTGTCGGGAGACTGCGGCGGCGCCTTGCCGCTCTACCGGCGTGCGCTCGCCGAGGCGGCGGGCGAGGAGGATCGCGCCGACATCGAGCAGCTCATCGCCGGCTGCGAGGAGGAGGTCGACCGCGACCGGCCACCTCGGCCCAAGCCGCGGCGAACGGTGCGTGAGGCGCGCGCCGGCCTCGAGCTGCGCGCCTCGGCGCCGCCGGAAGCGCAAGCGGACGCACGGCCGGACGCGCCGCCGCCCTGGTACGCCGACCGGCTGGGCGGCGGGCTCGCGATCGGTGGCGCCGTCGGGCTCGCCGCCGGCGCCGCCTTCCTGGTCGCGGCCGGGCGCGCAGAGACCGACGCCGACGGCGCCGCCACCCTGGACGACTTCGTCGCCGCCACCGATCGAGCCGATCAGCGGCGCCTCGTCGGTGCCGTGGCGCTGGGCGCCGGCGCCAGTCTCGCCGCGGTGGCAGTGCTGCACTACGCCTGGGTCGCTCACCGTTCGCCGCGCGAGTCCACGCTGGTCATCGCCCCGGCGCCGTCCGGCGCCTCGGTCTCCCTGTCGGCGCGGTTCTAGACTGGCCGCAACGCCCAGGTTGCGCGGTGCTGGCGCATCAGCCGCCCCTGCTGGCGCAGAGGCCGCGTCCCGAGCCGCACGCGAGGCGTCCCTCTTGCGCAGAGGCCGCGTCCCGAGCCGCACGCAACGGGTCCTGCAGCGTAGAGGCCTCGCCCTGGTGGCGCAGAGGCCGCGTCCCCGGCGCGCCGCCGCCGCCGGTCCCCTCCGCGCGCTACGCGCACGCGCCTCGCCACCTACGGACGACGCGAGGCCGAGTAGGGCGGTGGCACGGCGCCTGCGCTC
>Ga0111539_10003270_pt1 | contig 21420 bp, 13 predicted proteins | sample RhiMethybrSRZTD1_FD_79667 | JGI IMG/M metagenome (GOLD analysis project Ga0111539, IMG submission 79667) | Populus rhizosphere microbial communities from Tennessee, USA - Rhizosphere MetaG P. TD hybrid SRZTD1 (version 2) (version 2) | ecosystem: Host-associated > Plants > Roots > Rhizosphere >...
GATCGCCTTCTGGATGTCGAGGAAGGCGTGCCGCTGCCGATCCGAGCGCGCCGACAGGAACTCGCGCACCGTCACTTCCTGCGCCGAGTTGCGGAAATAGTTGCCGACCGTCGGCTGCAGCACGTGATCGACCAGGTTCTGCATCGAGCCGACGCGCGAGATCACCCGCGGCGCGTTGCGCATGCCGATGTGGATGATCTGCGAGACGTCGAGGCTGAACGAGAAGCCGTCCTTCGAGCGGACGACGATCGACGACAAGCGCGCGTCGTAGTGATGCGCCTCGGTCTGCTGCGCCCAGTTCAGCACGATGTTGGTGGTCGGCACCAGCTCCACCTTCATCACCTTGGTGTTGAGCGGATGCTTGCCCGGCAGCAGCGGCTCCATCCACACGCCCTTGCGCCCGCGCTCGACGAGATCGCCATGCGTGAACTCCTCGCCCGAGACGTCGAGGTGCTCGCGGCCGACGTAGCTGACAACGACGCCGACGTAGCCGATCGGCACTTCGACCAGCGCCACCTGCTCGACCTGGACCAGCCACGGGTTGAGGTTCCACGAACCAGACAGCAGCACATCCTCCTGGAGGCCGCGGCAGCCGCCGGCGTCGATGAACGCCTGGCCGCGCTGGAAGCTCTCGTGCCCGGGCACGCTCGGCCCCGCCAGATCGCCCGCCGGAATCGGCCGGCCGTCGAGCATGGTCACGATGCCGACCCGCTCCGGCTGCACCTGATGCACGCGCAGGTCGGCGGCGGTGACGCCGAACTTCGACGCGTTCGCGGCGGTCACCACGTCGAAGAGCGCCGGGTTGATGCGGTAGGTGCCGGCGGTGAGGAACGCGATCTGGCGGCCGCGCTCGCCGCCGGCGGTGAGGAAGGCTTCGGCGTCCTGATAGTTGTCGCACGGCACGCTCTTCGCCAGCACGCGCTCGCTGGGGATGGCAGCGCCGTCGGCGGCGACGACCAGGGCGATGTCTCCCGGGCGCACGACGGTGGTCGGCACCTTGATCACGCGGTAGCGCCAGCGCCACAGGCCGAAATGCCAGCCCGGCGACAGCAGGCGCGCTTGATAGCCGGCCTCGCCCTGCATCGCGATGATCCGGCCGGAGGCGAGCGGCGGGCCGAAGCGCTTGACGACCAACCCCGATTCGTCGGCGGCGATGACCCAGGTGCTGAGAAGAACGAGCTGCACGGCGACGCTGACGATGGCCGCGACGACGAATGCGGCGACGGCGTGTTCGAGAAGAAAATTCAACATGACGTTGTGGCCCTCAGCGCGGACACGCTTGCGTCCGCGTAAAAGGATCACAGTGCACGAGGCGAGCCCGGCCTTTTCAGGCCAAATCCTCGGCTTTCTCAGACTCATCAGCAATTGAATCGCGAACGATCCGTGCTGTAATGACGAAGTATGCGCTTCATCGGCTGGACCGGCCCGCCGCCGTCACGGGCCCTCGTCGAACGGCTCAAGGCGGCGGCGATCGCCGTCGATCGCGAGGAACGGACCGGCCTGCCGCTGGTCGCCGCCACCGCGACGCCGACGCGCGTGCCGGCGCCGCGCGTCGAACGCGGGCGGTGGATCTGGGTGTCGGCCGCCGCGGTTTCTGCGGCGCGGACGACCGACGCCGTGCTGCGCGGCGCCTACGACGTCGTCGCGCTGAGCGCGCGCGATGCGCACGAGACGCTGGTCGCGCGGCTGGAGGAGCTCCTGACGCCGGAGCCGGCGCCGCCGCCGGCCGAGCACGTCGTGCAGGACAGCCTCGCCTCGCAGGCGGTGGTGCGGCAGACGGCGCGCGTGGCCCGCACCTCGATGGCGGTGCTGCTGACCGGCGAGACCGGCACCGGCAAGGAGGTGACGGCGCGGCTGATTCATGCCTGGTCGCCGCGGCACGACCGGCGCTTCGTGCCGATCAACTGCGCCGCGATTCCGAACGAGCTGATGGAGGCGGAGCTCTTCGGCTACGCCCGCGGCGCCTTCTCCGGCGCGGTGCAGTCGTACGACGGCCAGCTGATGGCAGCCGCCGGCGGCACGGTGTTCCTCGACGAGATCGACGACACGCCGCTCGAGACGCAGATCAAGCTCCTTCGCGTGCTCGAAGATCACGTCGTCAGCAGACTGGGAGAGAACGAGTGGCACGAGGTCGACTTCCGGATCGTCGCGGCGACCAACCGCGACCTGGTGCCGCTGGTCGCGGCGGGACGGTTCGGCGCCGATCTCTACGAGCGGCTGGCGATCGTGCAGATCCGGCTGTCGCCGCTGCGCGAACGGATCGACGATCTGCCGGCGCTGGCGCGGCACTTCCTCGATCGCTTCGCGCGCGAGAACCGGCAGCCGCGGATTGAAGCGATCCGGGCCGACGCGCTGGCGGCGATGGCCGCCTACCCGTGGCCCGGCAACATCCGCGAGCTGCGCAACGTGATCTACGAGGCGCTCGTCTACAAGCGCGCCGGCCGCGAGTTGCTGCTCTCGGATCTGCCTTCCCGGGTGCTGAGGACCTCGGCACGGCGCGATGCCCTGGTGGACGGCGGCAGGCTGCGCCAGCGGCTGCAGGCCGGAGAGCTGAATCTGCGCGACGAGATTCGGGTGCTCGAGCAGACGGCGTTGAGCGCGGCGCTCGAGGAGAGCGGCGGCAACGCGACGCAGGCGGCGAGGCTGCTCGGCGCTGTCGGGCGAGGCGCCGCGCGAGACCCGGGCGGGACGGTGAGGGCGATGAAGAGGCGCCTCGGGTACAGGGGCTAGAGGGGCCGACCAAGGTCGGCCCTACGGGCGATCAACTTCGACGCTTACACCCGTAGGGGCGGAGCTTGCTCCGCCCCCAGCCCCGGGTCGCCGCCGCTTTCCCTCGTCAGCGGCAATACGTACCAAAAGCGGCCGGGCGGCTTTCCTCGGATCCACCGCTTCGACTCGTGTAACGCGGCGCCGCCCCCCCATCTCGGTCACCTCGACGTCGACACGCTTCGCGTCGCCCGTGCCGACGTGTACTGGCATCATGTTCTGCGAGCAGTAGCCTCCGCCGGTATCGATCAGGCCCGATGCGATGAGCTTCCGGCTTCCGGCGGCGTAGACGCGCACTTCCGCGCCGGGCTTCGTGTGGCGGCCGTTGGCGTCGACGACATCGACGGCCAGCGACGCGTGCGCGCGATCGGGCGCCAGGCGGTTGCGGAACAGATAATGGCCGCCCGCCGGATCGTTGTTGGAGAGCGCGAGATCGAGCGCGCCGTCGTTGTCGAAGTCCACCCACTGCACGCCATGGCTGCCGTCGTGCTCGTTCACCAGCGATGGCAGCACGTCTTCGAACCGCGAGCTGCCGTCGCGCTGGCGGGTGTTGTGGAAGAGGTGATCGGGATAGTGGGTGACGTTGACGAGAAAGCCGGCGACGTAGAGGTCGGGGCGGCCGTCGTTGTCGTAGTCGCCCCACGACGGCGTCGTCGCATGCTGCTCGAAGAACAGCCCGGTTGCGCCGGTCACGTCGACGAACCGCCGGTTCTTCTCGTTGCGATACAACGCGCTCGGGCCGTAGTTGGCGACGAAGAGATCGAGCAGGCCGTCGCCATCGGCGTCGGCGACCGCCGGGCCGACGCCGCCGAATTCCACTGAGCGCCGCGGCGCCTCGACGCCCCACTCGCGCGCGACGTCGACGAAGCGGCCGCCGTCGTTCCGGAACAGGCCGTTGGTGTCGCCGTTCTGGTTGGCGACAAAAAGATCGAGATCGCCGTCGGCGTCGATGTCGAACCACACGGCGCCCACCGATTTGCGCGCGTCGCCGATGCCGGTCTCGGCGGTGACGTCGGTGAAGCGCCCGCCATCGTTGCGCAGCAACCGGTTGGCACGATCGCGAAACGCCGCGAACAGGTCGAGATCGCCGTCGTTGTCGTAATCGATCCACGACGCCTGGCGGCTGACGCCCTCGAGCGCCAGGCCGGCCTCGGCGGCGACGTCGGTGAAATGCCGGCCGCCGCCATCGTTGCGATACAGCCTGGCGCGGGGCCCGCCGATGAAGCCGACGTAGAGATCGAAGTCGCCGTCGCCGTCGAAATCGCCCCACGACGCCGCGCGCGTCTCGACGTTATCGGCGAGGCCGACCGCAGCGGCGACGTCCTCGAACCGTCCCTGCTCCTGCCGATAGAGGCGGTTCGGCCGGCCGCGGAAGCCGACGAACTGGTCGAGATCGCCGTCGTTGTCGAAGTCGGCCCAGGCGTTGGGCATGCCGCCGGTGACGCCGAAGAGGTCGGGCTGAACCAGCTCGAAAGCAGGCGGCTGATCGACCGGCGCAAGGGCGAGAAGCATCATGCTTGCGACGATCGTCAACGCCAGGTATCTGGATGCGTTGAAGGCGCTACTCAGAGCGGAGCGCCTCGAGAGGAACGATGCGCGTGGCACGGCGTGCGGGAAGGTAGCACGCCAGCATCGCGGTCGTCGACAGCACGACTGCGGCAATTGTCAGCACGACGGGATCGAACGGGCTGACGCGATAGAGCAGCGCGGAGAGCATCTTGCCCAACCCGGCCGCCAGCAGCAGGCCGATGGCCAGGCCGGCGAGCGTCGTGCGCAGCCCTTCGCGCATCACCAGCCGTTCGACGTCGCCGCGTGTCGCACCCAGCGCCATGCGGATGCCGATCTCGCGCGTCCGCCGCGAGACGTCGTATGCCTTCAACCCGTAGATGCCGATCGTCGCCAGCAGCAGCGCCAGGAAGCCGAAGGAGCTGAACAGCGCCGCGGCGGCGCGGACGCTCCACGCGGTGATGCTGGCGTCGCGGTGCATGGTCATGGTGCGCGTCCAGAGGACGGCCAGCTGGGGGTCCAGCGCGCGCAGATCGCGCCGGACGGCGTCGAGCAGGGCGACTTCCGATGCGCCGGCCGCGGTGCGGACGTGCACCGTCATCATCGTGTTGAACCGCGAGCCGTAGGCGACGTAGACGTGCGGGCGCGGCGGCGACTCGAAGAGATCGTGGCGCAGCGGCGGCGCGATGCCGACAACGATGTGGAGCGTCGGCTCGTCGCCCCTGCGCAGCCGGACACGCACCGCGCGGCCAATCGGGTCGGCGTCACCAAACAGCTGCCGGGCCAGGGTGGCGTCGACGATCGCCGCCGGCGACGGCGATGGATGCCGTTCCTCGGCGGCAGTGAAGCCGCGGCCGCGCAGGATGCGCAACCCCAGCGTCTCGAAATAGTCGGCGCCGATGATGTCGAGCGACGCGTCGACATCGGCCTCGGCCGCCGGCGATCCGACCAGTCCGCTCATCTGGATATCGCCGAAGGCGACGGTCGATGCGAACGAGGCGCGCTCGACGCCGGGGAGCGCGCGGAGACGCTCGAGGATGGCGGCATAGATCGCGCGGGTCTTCGCCTGGTCGTATCCGGCGAGGCTGGGATCGAGGCTCGCGACGATCTGACGTTCGAGCGGATAGCCGGCGTCCGCGCCGTTCGCGTTGACGGCGGCCCGCGCGAAGAGTCCGCCCGCGGCCACCAGCGCCAGCGACACCGCCAGCTGCCCGACGAGCAGCCACGATCCGCCGGCGACCCGCCGGGTCAGCAGGCCAGGCGCCAACTTCAGATCGTTCGTCAGGTCGACGCGCGAGAGCGACCAGGCGGGCCCGAGCGCGAAGAGCACCGTGCTCAACGCCGCGAACAGCGCCGCGGCGGCGCCAAGCCGCGCCGACGGCTCGACGACGAAGTCGATGCCGAAGGTGACGACCGTGGACAGCCATGCGGCGAGACCGGCCGCCGTCCACCAGCTCGCGACCAGGCCGCAGGCGGCGCCAATCGCCGACAGGGTGAGCCCCTCGATGAGGAGCTGCTGCACGATGCGGCGCCGGCCGCTGCCGAGCGCCTGGCGCACCGCAATCTCCTTGCGCCGGCTGCTGCCCTTGGCGAGGAGCAGGTTGGCGAGGTTGAGGCAGGCGACGGCGAGCACGAGCCCCGCCATCAGCATGAGCAGACCGGCGATTGCCGGCAGCGGCCCGTCGCCCTGCGGGCGCGAACTGATCCCCATGCGCGGCATGGGCGCGACCGAAAACGTGCGATCGCGATCGGAATCGGGGTAGGCCGCGCCCAGGCTGCGCGCGAACGCGTCGAGCGCCGGGCCGGCGTTGACGCCGGGCTTCAGCGCCCCCGCGAGGTTGAGCGCATGGTTCTGCCGGTCGTCCAGGCCGGTGTCGCGCTCCTTGAACAGCGCGTTGGTGATCGCGTCGTACGAGCCGATCGGCAGCCACCACTGCGGCGACACGAACGCGAAGGGGCCGGCGAATCCTCTTGCCGTCACACCGACGACGGTGAAGTCGGTCCCGTTGATGCGGACGGTGCTGCCGATGAACGCCGGATCGAAATCGCGCCGTCCCCAGACGGCATAGGACGCGATGGCGACCGGCGATCCGGCGCCCGGGCGTTCCTCGTTCGCGGTGAAGGTCCGGCCCGCCGCCAGCGGGACGCCGAGCGTGTCGAAATAGTTCGACGAGACAATGGTCGCGAACGCCTGGCGGGTCAGCTCGCCGTCGCGGATGCCGACGGTCGTAAAGCTGTGCGCCAGCAGGCTGTCGAAGACACCGCTGCGATCGCGCAGGTCGACATAGGCAGGATAGGAAAAGTCGGTGAAGTCGGACTGCTTGACGCGATCGCGATTGAACACCGCGACGAGCGAGTCGATCCGCCCCATGCGCGGGCGCAACACCAGGGTGTCGACCAGCGAGAAGACCGCCGTGTTGGCGCCAATGCCGAGCGCCAGCACCAAGACGGCGATGGCGGTGAAGCCCGGGTTCTTCCGGAGCAGACGAAGACTGTGCCGAAAGTCCTTCAGCATAGAGCTGGTGACGTCGGCGGGCGGGCAGATGTTCCGACACCCGCGCAGAGTTTTGGGCCAGCTCGAAGTTAAAATCCGCGTGTGACAGTTCGACCGCGCTCTGTCGGGCCGGAACCGGATTCTGACCCCGGCGTGACCCGTCCGAACGACGCTGACGCGACCATCGCGCCAGTATCCGGGCGGACGCCGGTTCCGCCGCTCGCCCCGCGCCTCGCGCCGGGCGCGATCGTCGCCGGGCGCTATCGGCTCGTCGCCCTGCTCGGCCGCGGCGGCATGGGCGAGGTCTACCGCGCGGACGACCTGACGCTCGACCAGCCGGTCGCGCTCAAGTTCCTGCCCGAAGGCGCGGTCGACGAGGGGCGGCTGACGCAGTTCCACAACGAGCTGAGGACCGCGCGGCAGGTCTCGCACAAGAACGTCTGCCGCCTCTACGACCTGGGCGACGCCGAGGGCCGGCGCTTCCTCACCATGGAGTACGTCGACGGCGAGGATCTCGCGTCGCTGCTCCGCCGCATCGGCCGCATCCCGCACGACAAGGCGATCGAGATCGCGCGGCAGCTGTGCGCCGGCGTCGCCGCCGCGCACGAGCGCGGCGTGCTGCACCGCGACCTCAAGCCGGCCAACGTGATGATCGACGGCGACGGCAACGTCCGCATCACCGACTTCGGCATCGCCACCGCCGCCGGCCAGAACGAGACCGGCTTCGCCGGCACGCCGCAATACATGGCGCCGGAGCAGATCGCCGGGCGGCCGGCCTCGATCAAGAGCGACATCTACGCGCTCGGCCTGATTCTGTTCGAGGTCTTCACCGGCAAGCGCGTGCACGACGCCAGGACCCTCGCCGATCTGAAGCAGTTCCACGACACCGGCACGGTGACGACGCCATCGTCGATCGTGCGCGACATGGATCCGGGCGTGGAGCGCGTGATCCTGCGCTGCCTCGATCGCGATCCGGACAAGCGGCCGGCGTCGGCGCTCGCGGTCGCCGCTGCGCTGCCCGGCGGCGATCCGCTGGCGGCGGCGCTCGCCGCGGGCGAGACGCCGTCGCCGGAGGTGCTCGCCGCGGCGGCCGAGACCGAGGCGATTCCGGTCGTCCGTGGCGTGGCGATGGTTGCCATGTTCGTCGCGATGGTCGCCGCCTACGCGTGGCTCTCCCCGCGCGCGACGATGGCCGGCCTCGTGCCGCTCGAAAGGGCGCCGGCGGTGCTGGCCGATCGCGCCCAGCAGGTGCTGCGCGACTTCGGTTACACCGATGCGCCGGCCGACACCGCCGAGAGCTTTATCATTCCACCCGACTTCCGCCTCTGGATCGCCGAGAGCGACGCGACAACCGATCGGTGGAACCCGGCGAAGCATCCAATGGCGCCGGGGCTGCTCTACTGGCACCGCACCAGCCCGCGCGACATGGCGCCGATCCGTCAATCGACGTCGGTGTCACCGACGGATCCGCCGCTGGTCCTGACCGGGCAGAGCCTGGTCATCCTGGATCCGAAAGCGCGCCTGGTGGAGTTTCGCGTCGTGCCGCCGCAGCGCGATGAGCCGCTGGCGGCGCCGCCGCCGTCGCCCGACTGGTCCGTGCTGTTCCGTGCCGCGGGGATCGATGGATCGGCATTCGCGCCGGTGACGCCGGAGTGGCAGCCGAAGGATTACGCCGACGTACGAGCGGCATGGGAAGGGCCGTATCCGGATGCGCCTGACTTGCGCATCCGCCTGGAGGCCGCGGCCTACCGCGGCAAAGTCACGTCGCTCTACACCGTCGGCCCCTGGGCGCGGCCCCGGGCGATGGTGCCGCTGCAGACTTCCTCGTTGTCGCGAGCGCGCGCCGTGTTCACGAGCGCGGTGTCGCTGACGGTCGTGATCGGATCGATCCTGCTGGCGCGCCACAACCTCCGCTCCAATCGCGCCGACCGCAAAGGCGCCGCGCGGCTCGCCGGCGCCTACCTCGTCGTCCAGCTCGTCTCCTTGATCATCAGCGCGCACCATCTGTCCGGCGCAGTCGAGGAGGTGGCCAACCTGTTCCGGGTTGCCGGGCCGCTGCTGTTCCAGTGCGCGATCCTGTGGCTGCTCTATCTTGCAATCGAGCCGTTCGGCCGGCGCTTCTGGCCCGACGGGCTGCTCGGCTGGTCGAGGCTCCTCTCGGGGCACGTGCGCGACCCGCGCATCGGACGTGAGATCCTCGCCGGCTGCGTGTTCGCCGGCGCGCTACTGCTGATGGATCTCATACGCGCGCTATCGCCGCTGCTGATCGGCCGCCCGCCCGGCCTGCCCACGCTCGGCGCCGAGGTGGAGTCGCTGATCGGATTCGGCCGGCTGTACGGCACGTGGAGCGATCAGGTGTTCAGCGCGGTGCAGACGGCGCTCATCTTCGCCATGCTGCTGGTTGCCGCGCGGCTGCTGGTCAGGAACACGTGGCTCAGCGCGCTGGTCGGCGTCGCGATCCTCACCCCGGCTGCCGGTGCCGGCGTGCCGCCCGGCGGCATCGCGTGGCTCTACTACCTGACGCAGACCATGGTGGTCGCGCTAGTGATCTTCGCGATCTTCCGCTATGGGCTGCTGGTCAGCGTCGTGATGGTCCTGGCCGACAACATCCCGAGCGCGGTGCCGATCCTGCCGAACGGACCGTCGTGGGCCTCGATGCCCGGAAATTTGTCGATCGCGCTCGTCGTCGCTCTTGCCTGCTTCGGCTTTTATGCCGCGCGCGCGGGACAGCCGTTGCTTGGAAAGCTCGACGTGTGATGAGGCAGCCCTGAAGGGCTGCGCTACAACGAGAACGGCATCGCGCCGAATGAGATCGGCGTAGCGCAGCCCTTCAGGGCTGCCTCATGTTCTGCGTTTCGTGCGCGCGGTCGGGGGCGCGGTCCACGGATCGTCCGGCCACGGGTGCTTCGGATAGCGGCCGCGCAGTTCCTTGCGCACTTCCGGATACGTTCGATCCCAGAAGCTGCGCAGGTCGCGTGTCAACTGGACCGGCCGGCCGTTCGGTGCCGTGAGCGCGAGCAGCACCGGCTCACGCCTCGGTCCGATGCGCGGCGTTTCGGCCAGGCCGAACACCTCCTGCAGCTTCACCGAAGCCGACAACGTCCCATCCTCCTGATACTCGAGCCGCACGTGACGGCCGCTCGGCACGGCGAGCGACTCCGGCGCCTCGCGGTCGAGCGCGCGGGCGATGTCGGGTGGAAGCGCGGCCGCGAGGCGAACTTCGTCGAGCGTGCGCGCGCCATAGGCGGCGGTGCGGACCAGTTCGCCCACCTCCACCGCGTGGCCGGCAAAGCGCAGACGCCGCAGCAGCCGCGCGTCGTCGTCGCGGGGGCCGCGCTCGAGCCACGCATCGGCGAGCAGGCCCGCGGCGATCTCGGGATCCACCGGCAACGGGCGCTCGGCCAGCGCCAGCGCGTCGTAGCGATCGATCGATGTGGCCCGCACGCGCCCGCTCGAGGCGTCGAAGCGATGGACCACTTCGGTCGACGTCGGCATCAGCCATTCACGTTCCACGCGGCTTGCGATCCGAACCGCGGGAACCTCGACATTGCGGAATGCGCCCTTCGACAGGCTCAGGGCGGCCTGAGGCCCTCGAAGGCCGGATTGCGGATTGCGGATTGATTGCGGATTGCGGGTGACGTCGAGGGCGACGAGGAACTCGCCCTCGCGGACGCCGCTCTCCGACCCGAGCATGGCTCCGGTGCCGCTGGCAAGCAACAGGCTCGCTGAGCCAGGCTCGCGCCGCTGGGCGACGCGGTCGGGATAACCGGCGAGGACGGCTCGGCGGAAGATCGCCTCGCCTGACATTGCGGATTGAGGATCGCGGATTGCGGATTGATTGGGGGATTCCGCAATCCGCGATCCGAGATCCGCAATGACATCCGCCGCGCGTTTGACATGCGGCGGCACCGAGTGCCAGGCGTCGAGCGCCGACAGCAGATCCGAGCTCGTCGTCGCCGTCCGCGGCGGCAGCAGGTGACGCTCGGAGAGCAGCGCGCACGCCTGCGCGATCCGCCGATCGCCGTTCGCCGCCACGAGCATCCGCGCCAGCCGCGGATGCAGCGGCAGCCGGCGGACCTGCTCGCCGACTATCGTCAGGCTCGCACCGACATTGCGGATTGCGGATTGCGGATTGCGGACGGATCGCGGATTTGCGTGAATCAGCCCCAATCGTTCCAGCAGCGCGATCGCAGCGTCGAGCGCGTCGGCCGCCGGCGGCTCGAACCACTCCAGCGTCCGGGGATCGCCGCCCCACGCGATCACGTCGAGCGCGGCGCCGGCGAGATCGATGCGGTGAATCTCCGGCTCGCGGTGCGGCTGCAGCCGATCGCGCGCGTCCCACAACCGCCGCACCACGCCAGGGGCGATGCGGCCGGCGCGGCCGGCGCGCTGGTCGGCCGCATCGGCGGTGATGCGTTCGGTCTCGAGGCTGTCGATGCCGCGTTCGACGTCGTAGCGCGCGATCTTGTGGAGGCCCGCATCCACCACCGCGGTGACGCGGGGCACGGTCAGCGACGTCTCTGCGATGTTGGTGGCGACGATGATGCGGCGCCGCGCCGATTGCGGCCGCAGCGCCAGGTCCTGCTCCTCGGCGGACAGCGATCCGTGCAGCGGCACGATGTCGACAGCGCCGCCGGCGATCGCCTGGAGCTCGCCGATCGCGCGGCGAATTTCCGGCGCGCCGGGGAGAAAGCAGAGCACGTCACCGGAGGTGTGTTCGACGAGCGCCGCCGCGGCGGCGGCGACGGGCTGGCCCGGCGTGTACGCGATGTCGATCGAATGCAGCCGCCCGGGCACATCGATGATCGGGCAGTCGTCGAGGAACGCGGCCACGGCGCCGCTGTCGATGGTCGCCGACATCACGACCAGGCGGAGGTCGTCGCGCGCCCGCCACGCCTGGCGCGCCAGCGCGATCGCCAGATCGGCGTGGATGCTGCGCTCGTGAAACTCGTCGAGGACGATGGTGGTGAAGCCGGAGAGGAGCGGATCGCTCTGCAGCCGCGCGGTCAGGATTCCTTCGGTGACCACGAGCAGCTGCGTGGCGGCGCTGAAGCGCCGATCGAAGCGCACCTGCCAGCCGACTTCGCGGCCGATGGTCCAGCCGCGCTCCTCGGCGATCCGGGCGGCGATGGCGCGCGCGGCGACACGGCGCGGCTGCAGGAGGATCAGCGGGCCGTCGACGGCCAGCGCCGGCGGCACGCGCGTGGTCTTGCCGGCGCCGGGCGCGGCGGTGACGACGGCCGCGCGCGACCGGCGGACACGATCGACGATCTCGTCAACGAAGGCGTCGACGGGAAGCGGGATCAACCTCGAAGGCTACACCGTCGCGCTGACGCCGACCGGGCAGCTCACGCCGGTGCCGCCGAGACCGCAGTAGCCGTCGGGGTTCTTCGCCAGGTACTGCTGGTGGTAGTCCTCGGCGTAGTAGAACTCGTGCGCGGCCAGGATCTCGGTGGTGATCGGTCCGTAGCCCGCGGCGGACAGCTGCGCCTGGAACATCGCGCGCGTGCTCTCGGCGGCGCGCTTCTGCGCCTCGTCGTAGTAGTAGATGCCCGAGCGGTACTGTGTGCCGACGTCGTTGCCCTGCCGCATCCCCTGCGTCGGGTCGTGGTTCTCCCAGAACACCTTCAGCAGCTGCTCGTAGCTGACGACCGCGGGGTCGAACACCACGAGCACCACCTCGTTGTGTCCGGTCATGCCGGTGCAGACTTCGCGGTAGGTCGCGTTCGGCGTGGCGCCGCCGGCGTAGCCGACCGCAGTGGTGTAGACGCCGGGCAGCGACCAGAATTTCTTCTCGGCGCCCCAGAAGCAGCCCATGCCGAACAGCGCGCGCTGAAGCCCGTCGGGAAACGGCTCGACGAGCCGGTTCTTGTTGACGAAATGCTTCTCCGCCACCGGCATGCGTTCGGCGCGTCCTGGCAGGGCGTCGGCCTTCGACGGAATCGTGAGCGGCTTTCTCGAGAACATGGTCTTTCTCCAGGTTCGGCAGGCAAAGCGCAGCACTCGGGAGGAATGCCGCGCCTCGCCGCGCGTCGCTTTAGGTCGTTGCCGGGACCTCTGCGAACTTGAAGACGGCGAACATCGCGCCCTGCGGATCGTTGACGATCGCAAAGCGCCCGGTCTTCGGGATGTCGGTCGGCGGCACCATCACCTTGCCGCCCAGCTCCTTCACCCGCTCGACGCTCTTGTCCGCGTCGGCGACCTGGAAGTACGGCATCCAGTAGGACGGCACGTGCGGCGGCATGTGCTCGTTGATCGGCATCATGCCGATGCTCGGCTTTCCCTGCACGCTGAATTCCGTGTACTCCATCCCGGCCGAAGGCGCGCTGTGCTTCGGGGTCCACCCGAACAACCGGGTGTAGAACGCTTCGGCGGCTTTCGTGTCGCGCGTGTTCAGCTCGGTCCAGCAGAGCGAGCCTGGCTCCTCGAGGATCTTCGCCCCGATGTGCTGTTTCGGCTGCCACACCTGGAACACGGCGCCAGTCGGATCCTGCAGCACGGCCATGCGTCCGTGCTCCATGACATCGAAGGGCGGCACCAGCACCTTGCCGCCAAGCTCCTGCGCCTTCTTCGCCGACTCGTCCGCGTTGGTGACGCTGACGTAGTTGTTCCAATGCGGAGGCAGCCCCATCTTTCGCTCCTCCTCCTGCATCGTGCAGGCAGATGCGGCGTCCTTCCCTCGCAGCTTGAAGATCGAATAGGTCTCGGTCGGGCCGATCGGCGTCTCGCTGACATCCCAACCGAAGAGCGCGCGGTAGAAGGCCACCGCGGCTTTTTGATCCGTCGTGGCCAGCTCTGGCCATGAAAACGTACCGGGCGCGTGCGACATGAATTCGGCCACGTTTACCTCCTTGGGCGGAAGCGATCAGTATACTCACCCGGATGACGTTCGTTGCACGGCCCGCGGGGCTAATCGTCGCGGCGGCAGTCGTGTCGTCGAGCCTCAGAACGGGCGCCGCCGGCAGTCCGATCAGCGTCGACGACTTGATGAGGCTCCGCTCCATCAACGAGGTGCGCATCTCGCCGGCCGGCGATCGCGTTGCCTATGTCGCCTCGGTGCCGTCGCTTCCCAAAAATGAACACGATGCGGCGCTGTTCGTCGTTTCTGTAAACGGCGGCGAGCCGGCGCGGCTCGGCGACCAGGTCCGCATCTTCAACACGCCGAGCCCCCGGCCCCAGATTCGGTGGATGCCAGACGGCTCGGCCGTTTCGCTCCTCGCCTTCGACGGCCCGCGGCCGCAGGTGGTCAGCTTGCCGCTCGACGGCGGCGCGCCGCGGACGGTAACCCGCGCCGCCGAAGGCGTATTCGCGTACGAATGGTCGCCCGACGGCAAGAGTCTGGCCTACATCACCCGCGATCCGCTGCCGGCCGAGGAAGCGCGCCAGAGGCAGGATCGATCGTTTGTCATCCGCGCCGATGCCCCCACACCGGCGACGCGGCTCGCGGTGCAACAGCTCGACGGCACCCCGCGGCTGCTGACGCCGCCGTCCCAGCACGTCGACGCGCTGTCGTGGTCGCCAGACGGCCGCGCGATCGCCTACTCGGCGGCGCCGCGCACCGGCTTCACCGCGGCCTACGAGGCCCGGGTCTACACCGTGCCGATCGACGGCCGCGATCCGCGCGCCATCGTCGATCGGCCCGGCATGAACACCGGCCCGCGCTTCTCGCCGGACGGCAAACAGATCGCCTTCATCTCGACCGACGGCCAGTACGACGTGATGGCCTCCCGCAGCCTGACGATCGTCGCCGCCGGCGGCGGCCCGCCCCGGCGTTATGGCCTCGACGATGCGTGGGTGAACGAGTACGCGTGGGCGCCCGACAGCCGGTCGCTGTATCTGATGGCGAACGACGGCACCTTCGGGCGCGGCGAGCACATGTTCGAGCAGCCGATCCTGCGGCTGCACGTGGCCGATGGCCGCCTCGAACGCTCGAGCGCAGGGCCGACCGTGGCGTTCTCGATCAGCGCCAGCGCCGACGGACGTCGCATCGCCTACAAGTCGGTCGAGCCGCGCACGATGGGCGACGTGGCCGTGCTCGATACCGCGAGCGGGCGCGCAACGACGATCACCAGCGTCAACCCGCAGCTGCGCGATTTCGCGGTCGGCGATCTCAAACCGATCTCGTGGCGGTCGTTCGACGGGATGGAAATCTGGGGCCTGCTGCTGACGCCCTTCGACTCGCCGCCGACGGCAAACGAGCGGCTCGCTCAGGGCAGGCCCTCTGCGCCGCCGACGGCAAACGAGCGGCTCGCTCAGGGCAGGCCCTCTGCGGCGACGGCGGGCCGCCGGTTGCCAACGCTCGTCTACATCCACGGCGGGCCGGGCGGCGGCGTGACTTACGGTCTCTTCCCGCAGTTCATGACCTCTGTGCCGCAGGTCGATCCCTATCCGACCGCGGCGATGGCTGGCCTCGGCTATGCCGTGCTCTTCCCGATGCCGCGCGGCGGCGCCGGCTACGGCGAGAAGGGCCAGCGAGCGATCGTCGGTGCATGGGGCGAGGGCGACTACAAGGACATCATCGCCGGCGTCGACCATCTGGTCGCGCAGGGGATCGCCGATCCGGATCGCCTCGGCGTGATGGGAGCGTCGTACGGCGGCTACATGACCAACTGGATCGTGACGCAGACCTCGCGCTTCAAGGCGGCTTCCTCCGGCGCGAGCCTGAGCGATCTGAGCGACACGTTCTATCTTTCCGAGGGCGGCGAGTTCATGATCGCCTACTTCAAGCGCCCGTGGGAGAACCGCGAGTCGTACGCCGCGCACTCGCCGCTGACCTTCGCCGATCGGGTGACGACGCCGCTCCTGATTCAGCACGGCGAGGCCGATCCGCGCGTGCCGGTGGCGGGAGCGTGGAAGTTCTATCGCACCCTGAAAGCCATGGGCAAGACCGTGGAGCTCGAGATCTACCCGCGCGGCGGCCACGTGCTGCGCGAGCCGATGCAGCAGCGCGAGCAGATGCGGCGCAACCTCGAGTGGTTCACGAAGTGGATCCGGCCGTCGTGACGCGCGGCTCGCGTAGTGCAGGCCTTTCAGGCCTGCCAACCGCCGCGCGGGCAGCCCTGAAGGGCTGCGCTACCTGAAGATGCTCTTGGGCAGCCGCACGTGGACGCCGAGGTTCGGCTTGTCCACGAGCTGCGTCATCGCCACGTGCCCGGCAATGCTGACCACCTGATAGGCCTGGTGTTTGGTCAGCTTCTTCGTCGCGGCGAGGAAATCGATCATCTCCTGAATCGCGATCTTCGTCGCGACCGTCAGATCCGGATCGGCGGCCATGCTGATGTAATCGGCCGCCGTCTCGGCGCGCGGCCACGTCAGCTTCATGTCCTTGCGTACCGTCAACTGGATGCGCCCGCGCAGCGAGGTCTCGATCGCCGTCTGGTCGACTTCGCCGTCGCCCTGCGCGGCGTGGCCGTCGCCAACCTCGAACAACGCGCCGGGGACGAACACCGGGATGTAGAGCGTCGAGCCGGCGATCAGCTCGCGGTTGTCGAGGTTGCCGGCGTGCCGCGACGGCGGGTTGCTGCTGACGCGTCCGAGCGACGGCTCCGGCGCGACGCCCATGCTGCCGAAAAACGGCTTCAGCGGGATGACGATGCCGGGCGCGTACTCCGCCGTCATCGCCTTGCGATCGAGCGGCAGAATCCGCGACGGCACCGACCGATCGCAGTTCTCCGGCAGGAAGCCGCTGCAGCCGTTGTAGCCGTAGTCGAGCGCGAGATCGATCGACAGCACCTTCACCTCGAGCACGTCGCCCGGCTCGGCGCCTTCGACATACACCGGGCCGGTGAGGATATGACCGCCCGGGCCGCGCCGCTCGCCGGTTACTTCTGAAACGATGGCGCGCAGCGAATCCTGGATCTTCGCTGCCGGCACGCCGGCGCGCTCGAGGCCGGCCGGGTTGTTGGTCAGCAGCGTGTCGACGTCGATGACGTCGCCCGAGGCGATGCGCAGCGCCGGCTTCGCCTCCGACCAGTAATAACCGTAGGCGACGGTCGACGGCGTGGCTTCGAGGCGATGGGTCTGCGGTGCACGGTTCTGAGCGGAGAGCGCGCCGCTGAGCGCGACGATGGCGAGGATGGCGGAGTCGCGTGATTTCATAGCGGAGGAGACGCTATCACAAGCGGCTGCGTCGGGGCTGGAGGCTGGGGGCTGGAGGCTGCCTGAATCCCCGCGAGGCTACTTCGCAAATGCGCGAATCATCCCGTCGACCTTGCTCAGCAGGTACAGCTCGCCATTGGCATCTACCGCGAAGCGGATGTCGGCGCGGCCAGGCCCGGATACGGTTGATTGCCCCGGCAGGTCTGGATCCGTACCCCCGCGGTGCTTGTAGGCGGCGAGGACGACAGGAAACGCCGACGGGTACTCGCGCAAGGCCGCTTCTTTCGGCGCCTTCCACCGCAGGTGGATGTCGTGCATCGTCGCCAGCGTCGACGGGTCGTTGTCGTCGGCGGCGAGCATCTCCTTGTAGTCGGCGTACCAGATGCGCCCGGTCGAGATGTCGCCGAAGATGAACTTCCCTTTCAGCGCCGGCAGCGCCTTGCCCCGATAGACGAAGCCGCCGGCAATCGCGTCGCCGCCGGCCGCTGTGTGCGGATACTCGATCACCGGATAGCTCGGCACGACGGTGCCGTTGGACACCGTATCGCTGATCCGCACCGGGATCTCGTCGACCGCCGGCAGCTTCGCCATCGTGTTGTCGGGTCCCTGCAGCACCTCGGTGCCTTCGCGCTCCGAGTAGCCGTAGTTCTTCCCCTTGTGGACGACGTAGACCGCCTCCCATGCATGCAGGCCGATGCTCGCCGCCAGCAGGTGGTTGTCGCTGCGATTGGCCGGATCCATGTCCCAGATCAAACGGTGCGGATTGCGGAGCCCGTAGGCCCAGATTTCCTTCTTCGCCCCCTCCGTCGCGACAAACGGGTTGTCGCGCGGGATGCGGTAGCGGCCGTTGTCGCTGGCGACGCTGGACTCGGTGTGCAGCGACAGGTCGGGGATGATGCGGAGGATCTTGCCGACGAGTGTGTCGAGCCGCTGCGGATTCTGCCGCATCGCCGTGCGCCGCTCGCCGGCGCCGCCGTCGCCGCAGCCGATATAGAGCACCCGCCAGTCGGGATCGCCCGGCCGCGCCGCCGGGTTGAAGACGAGATCGCCCATCGGATGGATGCGCGTGTTCAGCTGCACGCGCATCAGCTCGCGCGCCCTGCCCTCGAACGTGTCGTTGGCGATGTTGGTGTCGGTCCACTCGATCACGACCGCTTCGCGCTCGATCGTGCCGGGCGTCACGATCGGCGCCGTCGTCGTGTAGCCGTCGGTCTTCAAGCCGGGGAAGTGCGTCACATCCGGCAGCGTCGAGCCGGGCGCGGCCGGTTCTTCGAGATGGATGGTGTAGAAGATGCCGTTGCGCCGGTAATCGGGATCGAACTGGAACGAGATGAAGCCGTTGGCGAAGCCGGCGACGAACGGCAGCTTGTCGAAGAGGCCGGGGCGATCGCCGCGGCCGTTGAAATCGAGGTAGGTCGTGAAGGCGCGCGTCTTCTTGTCGAGGATGTAGAGCGGGCCGTTGAGATCGTTGACGAAGAAGCGGCCGGCGCCGCCCGGCTCCTCCCGCATCATGTTGATGCGCGCGAGCGAGCCCAGGTTGCCCTCGCCGGTCGTGGAACCGGTCAGCGGCGCCGTCGCGTAGTCGTCGAGCTGCAGCACCAGCGGCGCATCCGCGCGCAGCGTGACCGCGAACACCAGCACGGCCAGAAAGCGCGCGCGCGCCGGTATCAAGCTCGGCCGCAAAGATACCGCTCTGCTTGGCGCGTCGCGCCTCGCTGTGTACACTCGTTCGTCCCCTTCACGCCATGCAATCCCGGCGACCGCTGTCTGCGGCGCTGCTTTCCCGCGGAGTCCTGATGCGCACATCGAAGCGAGTGACGACCATCGCTGCCGTTCTGCTGATGATTCTGGCCGCTGCCGAGGCGCGAGCTCAACAGACGATCGTGTTCATGCGCCACGGCGAGAAGCCATCCGGGGGCTACGGTCAGATCACCTGCCAGGGACTCAACCGTGCGCTGCAGCTTCCGGATGTGCTGCTCGCGAAGTACGGGAAGCCGAACTATATCTATGCCCCGAACCCGACAGTCAAGATATCGGATCCGGCCGGCAGCTTCTATTACCTGCGGCCGCTGGCAACGATCGAGCCCACGGCGATCCGGCTCGGGATGAACGTCTGGACCAAGTACGGCTACAACGACATCGCCTCGCTCCAGTCGGCGTTGATCACCTCCACCAAGGCGAACAGCACGGTTTTCGTCGCCTGGGAGCATCAGTGGCTGCAAAAGGCGGTGCAGAACATCATGAACGCCTACGGCGGCGGCGCGACCGTGCCGGCGTGGACATCCGGCGACTACGACAGCCTCTACGTTGTCCGCGTCGACTACGTCGGCTCCAGCATCACCGCGCGCTTCCAGTTGGACCGCCAGGGATTGAACAACCAGCTGACCAGCTGCCCATAAGACGTTTCAATTACACCTAGCGCAGCCCTTCAGAACGCACTCTCATCTAAATCCTGCGCTACGCGAACCGCGTGCAAGCGTCAGTCGCGCGGTTCGAATTCCATCGCCACACCGTTCATGCAGTAGCGTTCACCCGTCGGTCTCGGGCCGTCCGGAAAGACGTGCCCGAGATGCCCGCCGCATTTCGCGCAATGGACCTCGGTGCGCGTCATCCCGTAGCTGGTATCGGCCGTCGTCTCCACCGCGTTGTCGAGCGGCGCGTAGAAGCTGGGCCAGCCGGTGCCGCTCTCGTACTTCGTCTCGGACGAGAAGAGCGGCTCGCCGCAACCGGCGCAGCGGAAGGTCCCGGCGCGCTTCTCCTGGTTGAGCGGGCTGGAGCCGCGGCGCTCGGTGCCGTGTTCACGTAGAACGTGGTGCTGTTCGGGTGTCAGGACTCGTTCGGCCATGTTTTCAGTGTAACCTCCCGGCATGCCGCGACAGCTCTGCGCCGCCATCCTGCTCGTCCTCTCTTTCGCCGGCGCCGCGCCGGCGCAGCCGGCCGACCTCGATCGCTGGGTCGCGCGCGCGCTGCAGACGTTTCAGGTTCCGGGCATCGCGCTCGCCATCGTCAAGGACGATCGCGTGGTGGTCGCGAAGGGCTACGGCGTGCGCAAACTCGGCGACCCCACGCCCGTCGACAGCCGCACTCTCTTCGGCATCGCTTCGAACACCAAGGCCTTCACCGCGACGGCGCTTGGGCTGCTGGTCGAGGAAGGCAAGATCGAATGGGACGCGCCGGTTGTCCGCTATCTGCCGGCGTTCGCGATGTGGGACCCGTTCGTCACCCGCGAGCTGACCGTGCGCGACCTGCTCGTGCACCGCAGCGGCCTCGGGCTCGGCGCCGGCGATCTGCTCTGGTGGCCGGCGTCGACCTACGATCGCAAGGAAATCGCCCGGCGGCTGCGCTTCATCCCGCCGGCCACCAGCTTCCGCAGCGCCTATGCTTACGACAACGTCCTCTACCTGGTTGCCGGTCAAGTCATCGAAGCGGCGAGCGGCCAGTCGTGGGAAGACTTCATCTCATCGCGAATCCTCGCGAAAGTCGGGATGACCGGCAGCAACGTCCACCTGTCCGCATCGTCGGCCGGCGGAAACGTGGCCACGACCCATGCGCCGGTCGACGGCAAGGTGCGCGCGATCAAGCCGTTCGACAGCGACAACACCAACCCGGCGGGCGGCATCCTCTCGTCGGCGGAAGACATCGCCAAATGGATCCGGGTTCAGCTGGCGGAGGGGCGGCTGCCGGATGGCTCGCGGCTGTTCTCGGCGGCGACGGCGCGGCAGCTCACGACCATCGTCACGCCGATGCCGATGAACGATCCGCCGCCGGAGCTGCCGCCGCTGAAGATGAGCTTCCACGGCTACGCGCTCGGGTTCGACGTCCGCGACTACCGCGGCCACAAGGTGATGATGCACACCGGCGGCCTGCCCGGGTTCGTGTCGCGCGTGGCGATGATCCCGGACGTCAACGCCGGCGTCGCCGTGCTGACCAACCAGGAATCGGGCGCCGCGTTCGATTCGATTGCTTTTCACATCCTCGATCACTACCTCGGCGCGCCGCCGTTCGAGTGGATCGACGGCTACCGGAAGGTGCTCGAGCGGCTCGATGCGGCAACCGCGGCGGCCGAGAAGAACGCCGCCGCCGGACGCGACGCGCAGGCGAAACCGTCGCTGGCGCCGCGGCAATACGCCGGCACCTATCGAGACGCCTGGTACGGCGACATCGCCATCGCCGAGGAGAACGGCCGGCTGGTGATGCGCTTCTCGCACACGCCGCTGCTCGTCGGCGACCTGGAGCACTGGCAGCACGATACGTTCGTGGTGCGCTGGCGCGATCGCGAGCTGCGCGCCGACGCCTACGTGACCTTTGCGCTGAGACCGGACGGATCGATCGACCAGGCGAAAATGCAGGCGGTATCGCCGGCGACCGACTTCAGCTACGACTTCCAGGACCTGCTGCTGAAGCCGGTCCGGCCCTAGCGCCGCGTCGAAGGGCGCGCGATCGGCGGCCGCGGGGCGCAAAGCAACAGCGCGCAAAGCCACGCCTCGCGCCCGCGCAGCCGGCGCGCGAAAACGCCGTGCGGGCTGACGCCCGCGGCATCCTTGGCCGGTCAAGCA
>Ga0111539_10003272_pt1 | contig 21415 bp, 17 predicted proteins | sample RhiMethybrSRZTD1_FD_79667 | JGI IMG/M metagenome (GOLD analysis project Ga0111539, IMG submission 79667) | Populus rhizosphere microbial communities from Tennessee, USA - Rhizosphere MetaG P. TD hybrid SRZTD1 (version 2) (version 2) | ecosystem: Host-associated > Plants > Roots > Rhizosphere >...
CGGAAAAACACGCACTAATAGGACCACGGAAAAACACGGATTGACACGGATCAAGAGTTCATTGAATTTGTCCGTGTTCTTCCGTGTTCATCCGTGGGTTTGTCTTGATCCGGTGTTCATCCGTGGTTGTCTTGATCCGTGGTCGTCCGTGTCCGTCCGTGGTTGTCTTTCGGCGCGGCACGGGTGAACGTGCTGCCATGGCCGGGTCTCAACTCCATGTCCATTCCGTGGTTTGTGACTCCCGTTATCTCATCCGCGGCTCTTTTCCTACACGAATCAGTAGCTCTTGCAGTAACGTGACATGTTTCAGTGGTCGCGGAAGGAGTTGGAGCTTATGGAGCAGCGGCGGTTCGGGAATTCCGGGTTGAGCGTGTCGGTCCTCAGTTTCGGGACGATGACGATTGGCGGTAAGGACCGGTTCGCCAAGATGGGGAATCTGGGCGTGGCGGAGACGAAGCGCATCCTCGACGTCTGCCGCGAAAGTGGCGTGACCACGATCGACACGGCCGACGTGTATTCGTTCGGCGCGTCCGAAGAAATTCTCGGCGAGGCGTTGCAGGGACAACGGGAAGATTGGGTCCTCATTACAAAGTCATTCATGCGGCTCGGGACCAGCGGTCCGCACGATACGGGGCTATCGCGGAAGTATCTAATCAAAGCCTGCGAGGCCAGCCTGAAGCGATTGAAGACCGACTACATCGATTTGTACATCGGTCACGAGCCGGACATGTTCGTACCCCTCGATGAGACGATGCGCGCCTACGACGACCTGGTAACGCAGGGCAAAGTGCGGTACGTCGGCTGTTCGAACAACTCAGCCTGGCAGGTGATGAAAGCACTCGCCGTCTCGGAGAAGTTGGGCCGCGTCCGGTATGTATGCCAGCAGGTGAACTACAACCTGATCGCACGGGACGTCGAGCACGAGATCGTTCCGCTCGCGTTGGACCAATCGATCGGCATCATGGCGTGGAGTCCGCTTCATGCCGGATTGCTATCAGGAAAATTTCGTCGTGGTGCGCCGCGACCGTCAGTCAGCCGTTTGAATGAACTGGACGTTCCCGGCACCGTCGACTTCGAACGCGTGTACCGCATCGTCGACAAGCTGACGGAGATTGCGACCACGCGCGGCGTGACGGCCTCCCAGGTGGCCTTGAACTGGGTCATGAACAAGCCGGCAGTAGACACCGTGATCATCGGTGCCCGCGACGAAGCGCAGCTTCGCGACAATCTCGCGGCGGCCAACTGGCGATTGTCAGCTGAGGAGATGGCGACGCTCGACGAGGTCAGTGCGCTGCCGGAGCCGTACCCGATATGGCATCAGCACAAATTCGGCATCGAGCGCAATCCCCCTCTGCCGAGTATGCGACCGTAGGTGGGGGTCAGACCGGGGTCAGACTGGGGTCAGACTGGGGTCAGACCGGCTTAAGAAATCGCATTCGATGATTTTTACGTGTGTACGGGCTCCGTTGCTGGCTTGACCCCCGTCTGACCCCCGTCTGACCCCGGTCTGACCCCCACCCTACTGGCCGGCCTGATTCACCGTGAACAGCTGGCCGCCAATCGTGATTGAGCCGCTGCGCGTGGTACCACTCACGTTCGCATCGACGCTGAACGTGACCGTGCCAGGTCCGGCTCCGCTGGCTCCGCTCGTGACGATGATCCACGCTGCGCCGCTGACCGCCGTCCAGGCGCAGCCGGCGCCGGCAGTGACGGTGATCGGCGACCCTGCCCCGCCGCCAACCACCATTGGTGTGGACGTTGGGGAAATCGAGATCGTGCAGCCGGTGTCCTGATTGACCGTGACCACTTTCCCCGCGATCGTCGCGGTGCCACTCCGCGCGGCGTCAGTGTTGGCTTGAATATCGAGGCGCACGGTCGCATTGCCCGAACCGCTGCCGGCGGTCCCAATCGCGATCCACGGGGCATTGCTTGCCGCGGTCCACGAACACTCCGCGGCGGTGGAAATGCTGACGTTTTGAGGTCCGCCCGCAGCGGGCGCCGCCAGGACATCTGGTGTCACGACAGCGCTGCAGCCGCTGTCCTGCGTCACCGTGAACGTCTGGCCTGCGGCCGTGATCGTTCCGTTGCGCGCGCCACCGGAATTCGGACCCGCTGTGAATTGCACCGAGCCCGGTCCGTTCCCGCTCGCGCCTGACGTCACGCTGATCCACGGCGCATTGGCCACTGCCGTCCATGCGCACGACGCGCTGGTGTTGACGTTAAACGACGCTCCACCACCTGCAGCCGGTATCGCTTGGGTGTTCGACGAAAGAGCAAACGTGCAACCACCCGCCTGCACCACGGTGTAGGTCTGCCCGGCGATCGTTGCGGTGCCGTTGCGTTCGGCGTCGGCATTCGCAGCGACGCTGAGTTGCACTGTGCCGTTTCCTGATCCGCTGCCGCCGGAAGAAATCCCAAGCCACGGCACATTGCTGACTGCCGTCCACGCGCAACCAGACGGCGTCGTTACGCCCACCGAGACGGGTCCTCCGCCGCTCGCGACGTTCTGGTTTGTCGGCGAGATGGAGTACGTGCATCCGGCACTCTGGTTCACAGTAAAGGTCTGTCCACCGGCTGTGATCGTCCCGCTTCGCTGCGGACCGGTGTTGGCGGCCGCGGTATAGCGGACAGTCCCGTTCCCCGATCCGGTTGCCCCGGCCGTGATGCTCAGCCAATTAGCGTTGCTGTTGGCGGCCCAGCCACATCCGTCCGCCGCTCTCACATCAAAATTGCCCGATGCACCGCCTGCAGGCGCCGATGCGGAGGTCGTGGCGAGCGAGAAACTGCATCCTTGTCCCTGATTGATCGTGAACGTATGCCCGGCGATCGACATGGTGCCGGATCGTGACGGCCCGTTTGTCGACGCGACGGTAAAATTCACGGTTCCGTTTCCGTTTCCGCTCGAGCCCGATGTGATCGTGATCCATGGCTGCCCGCTCGTGGCCGTCCACGCGCAGCCTGCGCCGGCAGTCACCGTTACCGACCCGGTTCCTCCAGACGAAGCGACAGATTGCGAGTCCGGTGCGATGGCAAACGTGCACCCCTCGCCCTGGGTAATCGTGACGGTTTGTCCCGCAACCGTAATCGAGCCCGATCGTGATGGGCCATTGTCGGCGGCGACGTTTATCGTGACTGTTCCGGATCCACTCCCGCTGCTCCCCGCCGCAATGGTGATCCACGGCTGGTTGGCGGATGCAGACCACGCGCAGCCGCTCCCGGCGATGACGTTGATCGTCCGCGCGCCGCCGCCTGCCTCAACATTGAAACTCAGAGGTGAGACCTCAATGGTGCACCCCGGAGACTGAGTCACAGTGAAGACCTGTCCAGCGATCGTGGCCGTTCCCGTCCGCGCTGGTCCGTTCGTGCCGGCAACCGTCACGGCCACAATGCCCGATCCGGTCCCGGTGGCTGTGACGATCGAGATCCAATCGGCGTTGCTCGCAGCCGTCCATGGACAACCAGCGGATGCCGTGATCGTGACGGCCTGCGTTCCTCCCGACGGCGGAACCGAGTAGGTCATTGGCGACACCGCGTAACTGCATCCCTCAGCCTGGGTGACGCTGAAATGCTGTCCGGCGATGGTGAGTGTTCCGGTTCGAGGCGGACCAGTCGTGGCGGCAACGGTGAACGTGACCGCGACTGAACCTTTGCCGTTCGCGTTCGAGTCGATCGAGATCCACTCGACGCTGGATGCAGCCGTCCAGGTGCACTGCGCGCTCGAGGCGCGGACATCGACACTACCGCTTCCACCACTTCGAGGAAGAGCCGTGGCGTTGCTCGACAGCTCGAATCGGCATTCGCCCGCTGCCTGCGACACTTGCGCACGCTGGCCGTTGATCATCACCCCGCCGGTCCGTGAGGTGGGATCGGCGTTCGCTGCGGCCGCGAACTGGACGGCCCCAGGGCCTTGACCCGATGCGCCGCCAGAAATGCTCAGCCATGAAACTTCCGGCTGAGCCGTCCATTGACACTCGCGCTCGGTTTGAATGTTGATGGTGCCGCCCCCGCCGTTGGCAGGAACGGTGTTACCTGGACCAGCAACCGTTACCGCACATTTGGACAAGGTGGAAGGCGCGGTTACCGTGTTTCCTGATGAGCCGCAGGCGGTGAGTTCGAGCGAGCAGATCAGTATTGTTGCAATTGCTGCGAAACCGCGAAGCCAGTGCGTAACTCGTGTGTTGCCCATTGCCGGAACGGCTGTGGTGCCGCCACCGAAGAGCCACTGCTTTCAAGATGCTTACCAAGACTGGCAACTGTAAGGGGAAGGCGTTCGACCCCGCCACTCGGCGCATATAATCAACGGGTTATGCACCGACGCGATTTTTTGAAAGGAAGCGCGGCAACCGTCGCGCTAGGCCGTCTGCCGGGGTACGTTCAACAACTCGCTGACGTCCGGAAACGGGTCGGGCTCATCGGTACAGGTTGGTACGGGAAAACCGATCTGCTTCGAATGGTTCAGGTCGCGCCGGTCGAGGTCGTTTCGCTGTGCGATGTCGATCGCCGCATGCTGTCGGACGCGGCAGATCTTGTTGCCACGCGGCAGGTCTCGAAAAAGCGACCGCGGACCTACTCCGATTACCGCGAGATGTTAAAGGCGGGCGATCTCGACATCGTGCTCATCGGCACGCCTGATCACTGGCACGCCTTGCCGATGATTGATGCCGCGCGCGCCGGGTTGGACATCTGGGTTCAGAAACCCATCAGCGTCGATGTCATCGAAGGACAGGCGATGCTCGCCGCCGCACGCAAATACAAGCGGGTCGTCCAGGTCGGGATGCAGAGACGCAGCACGCCGCACCTTGTGCGCGCTCGCGATCGCGTCATTCGTGAAGGGAAGCTCGGGACCGTGGGATTAGTGGAGGTCTATTGCTACTACCACATGCGTGCCACACAGAATCCGCCGGACACGCAACCGCCCGACTATCTCGATTACGAGGCATGGACCGGCCCGGCGCCGATGCGTCCGTATAACTCGCTTGTCCACCCGCGCAGTTGGCGCGCCTTCATGGAGTACGGCAACGGGATCGTCGGCGACATGTGCGTGCACATGCTCGATATGGTACGGTGGATGCTCGATCTTGGGATGCCCGCGCGGATCAGTTCCGCCGGTGGGATTCTCGTCGACAAGAAGAGCAAAGCCAACATCACCGATTCGCAAACGGCGACGTTTGATTTCGGTAATCTTCAAGTGGTGTGGACGCACAGGACGTATGGCGACGCACCCGATCCGAAGTATCCGTGGGCGGCGACGTTCTACGGCGACAAGGGCACGCTGAAAGCCGGCGTCATGGGATACGACTTCATCCCGGCGATGAAAAACGATCAGGCGATTCACGAAGATGTGACCTACGAACTTGACCAGTTTCCCGAGGATCGCACCGAGAAGGATCTGGAAACACACGTGGCGCCGGCGGTGCGCGCACACATGAAGGACTTCCTCACGTGCATCCAGTCGCGGCAGACGCCGGTGGCGGATATCGAGCAGGGGTATATATCCGCGACCGCATGCATTCTTGCCAATCTCTCGATGAAGCTCGGACGGTCGATCCAGTGGGACCACGGGAAGGGAGTCGTGGTTGGCGATTCCGAAGCGAACCAGCTGCTCCGCCGGCCGTACCGGGCGCCCTGGGTGCATCCGGAACCTGGAACGGTTTAAGGAGTCAAAACAGCCGTGGGCGCGGCCGTCCCCGCCAACCCTCAGGGCCTTCAGGTCGTCTGATAACGGAGAGTTCGATTGAAAGGGAAGTCTGTTCTCGCGCGAGCCGTCGGATTCGCGGCGGTTGTCGTTGCGTTAGCCGGCGCGGCGGTCTTTCTGTACGCGCGCCAGCCAGCCGCGGTCGAGCCTTCGACCAATGGCCGGCAGGATGGTCTGTTCAGGGTGTCGCGGCGGGACTTCGTCAGAAGCATCCGGCTGGCCGGCACCGTTGAGGCAGTCGAGTCGACGACCGTATCGGCCCCCCGGCTCTCGGGACCGAACTCAAATTCATTGGTCATTACGACGCTGATCCGGCCAGGTGCCACCGTCACAAAGGGCGATCTGATCGTCGAGTTCGATCGACAGGAGCAGCTCAAAAACTCACTCGACCGGCGTGCCGAACTGCAGGATCTGGAACAGCAGATTGCCAAGCGCGAGGCGCAGGAGCGCGCCGCCCGCGCGCACGACGACAGCGAAATGACCCTCGCGCAGAGCGCGATTGCCCGGGCGCAGCTCGAAATGGGAAAGAACGAGCTCCTGCCCAAGATTAATGTCGAGAAGAACAAGCTGGCGCTCGAGCAGGCCGAAGCGACCATGAAGCAGTTGAAGGCGACCTACGATCTGAAGCGCCGGGCAGCCGAAGCCGACATCCACATTCTGCAGATCCGCCGCGGGCGCGCAGCGAACGCGGAACGCCAGGCTGCGGGAAACGCCGAACGCATGTCGATTCGCGCCCCGATTGGCGGGATGGCCGTCGTAAAAACGATCTGGAAGGGCAACAACATGGCGGAAGTCCAGGAAGGGGAGGAAGTCCGCGCCGGTGTTCCGATCGTCGACATCGTCAATCCAAACGCGATGCGTGCACGCGCGCGCGTCAACCAGGCCGATGTCAACGGACTTCAGGCGGGTCAATCCGTCCGTGTCGGTCTCGATGCCTATCCGGCGTTGTCGTTCGACGGACGGATCGCTCAGATTTCCCCGCTCGGCGTCACCTCGGTGCTCTCATCCAAGGTGCGGTCGTTCATCGTGCTCGTCAATGTCATTGGATCGCACCCGAACCTGATGCCGGATCTGTCTGCCTCGCTGGATGTCGCCCTGGATCGCACAGCCCACGCCATCGTGATCCCGCGCGACGCGATCCGCCAGGACGGCAATCGCACGCTCGTTCGGGTGAAACGCGGCAATGGTTTTGAGGATCGAGAAGTCACGGTGCAAGCCACCAACGCGCACGAAGCGCTGATTTCCAGCGGTCTCGACGATGGCGCGACTGTGGCGCGAAACATCCAGAGCCCGTCTCGGGCATCCCGGTAATGGCTGCGGTCCGCCGGTTCTTCGCTCGTCGGCGCAATGTGGCCATGTCGGTCGTCCTTCTTGTGCTCGTTGCTGTGGGCACGTTCGCGGCGGCGCGCCGCACGACCACACCAGATCTGCCAACCGTCCTCGTGACCCGTGGCGAGTTCATCGACACCCTCGAGATTCGCGGAGAGATTCGTCCGCTGAAATCAATCGTGCTCTCGTCGCCGATGCAGTCGGGCGATCTCCAGATTCTGAAGCTCGCCAAGAGCGGAACGATGGTCAAGCCGGGGGATGTGCTGGTGCGGTTCGATCCCTCGACGCTCCAGCGGACGATCCAGGAGAAGCAATCAGAACTGAAGCAGGCCGACGCCGAGATTGAACAGGCGCAGGCGCAGGCGCGGATTGCTCGCGAGCAGAACGCGACGGCAGTGATGAAAGCCGGGTACGACATCGAACGCGCAAAGCTCGATGTCGCCAAAGGCGACACCGTGTCGCGGCTCGACATCGAACAAGCGAAGCTGGCGGTCGTCGATGCGCAACAGCGGGAACGCGAACTCAACGAGAAGGTCAAATCGGATGAAACGTCTGCCCAGGCTGACCTCTCGGCGAAACGCCACAAACGGGAAAAGGCACTCTTCGATCTGCGTCGTGCCGAGCGCGGCCTGGAGAATCTCGAGTTGAAAGCGCCGGCATCCGGAATGGTCAATGTGCTGCCGAACTTTCGCTCCGGTTCGATGTTCGGTGGGCAGCAGGAATTTCAGGAAGGTGATCGCGCATGGGCGGGAGCCGCCATCCTGGAGCTGCCAGATCTGTCGTCGGTGCATCTCGAAGCGCGTCTCGATGAGTCCGATCGCGGCCGTTTGCAGGCGCAGCAGGATGCCACCGTGCGCATCGAAGCGATTCCGGGAAAAGATTTCAAAGCGCGGCTCGATAACATCTCGGTTCTCGCCAAGGTTGATTTTTCCTCGGGTTGGCCACCGGCCAAGAGATTCGACCTGAATCTCGTGTTTCTCGAGATCGATTCGAAGATGCGGCCGGGAATGACCGCGGTGGCGCGGATTGCAACGCAGCGTGTGCCGGACGTGACGCTCGTTCCTTCCGAAGCGATCTTCCAGCGCGACGGCGCACCGATCGTCTACAAGCTCGATCGGTCAATGTTCGTTGAGACGCCAATCACGATTCGCAAACGCGGGAAAGAGCAGGCGATCGTCGATGCCGGTGTCGGCGCCGGCGACCGCATTGCCACCCGAAAACCCCAGGTCGAGATGATCAGGAGAGCCGAATGAACCGGTTTCGGCGGCGAATCATTCTCGCCGCAGTCGCCGTCGTGATTGTAACGGCCATTGGCGCGGCGGCTCTTGCCGTCCCTCGGCTGCCGTCGCGGACGACGACCGTGCCGACGACGCACGTCACCAAGGGCCCGCTGAAACTCACCGTCCACGCGATCGGAGATCTTCGGGCCGGCCGTACCGTGACGCTGGTCGCCCCGCCGGTCGGCGGCATGTTGCGCCTGGTCACGCTCGCCCAAACAGGGACGAGTGTGAAATCCGAATCCGCCGTCGTCGAGTTCGATCCTGCCGATCAGCAGTACACACTCGAGCAAGAGAAGATGGACCTGGCCGAGGCGGAACAAAACATTGTCAAGATCCGGGCGGATGCCGCCGTCCAGGTTGCGCAGGACGAGGTCGCCCTGTTGACCGCGCGGTTCGATGTCCGACGCGGCGAACTCGACGCCACGGCCAACGAGTTCATTGGCGCCATGGATGCGGAAAAAAACAAGCTGTCGCTCGAAGAAGCGCGGCGACGCCTCGCGCAGTTGCAGGAAGACGTGAAGTCACGCACTGCGACCAACCAGGCATCGCTCGCCGTGGCGCTCGAGAAGCGCAACAAAGCGCTGCTCTCGATGCAGCGCGCCCAGCAGGTGATCGACAGCCTCGTCATTCGCGCGCCGTTCGACGGCGTGGTTTCGGTGAAGGAGAATCGCGACGCGTCCGGCGGCATGATTTTCTACGGCATGATTCTGCCGGAGTACCGTGCCGGCGATCAGATCTGGCCGGGACGTCCCGTCGTCGATGTCATTGAATCGGGACGAATGGAAGTGCGCGCCAAGATTGATGAAAGCGATCGCCCCAACCTCGTCGCCGGTCAGAACGCGGTCGTCGAAGTTGACGCCCTCCCGGGTGAAAAATTCACCGCCAAGGTTGGTCAGTTGTCGGGCCTGGCCTCTCGCGCGAATTTTTTCGAGTCCTCGAGCGCGACGCGATTGTTCGATGTCTCGCTCCAATTCGACAAGCCGGATCCACGATTGAAAGCCGGTGGTTCCGTGCGGGTCACCCTCGACGGCAAGGAACTGCAGGATGCGCTCCACATTCCGCGTCAGGCGGTGTTCGACAAGAACGGAAAGAACTACGTGTTCGTGAAGACCGGCGAGCACTTCGAGCCGCGCGACGTCAAAGTCGAGCAGCGCACGGAAAGCCGGGTCGTCATCTCGGGCCTGCCCCAGGGGACGGAGATCGCGCTTGTCGATCCGACGGCACGGACCACGACCACCGCTTCACCATCGGCGCCGACAGTGCCGGCGGGCGGAGGACCTCGGTGAGCGTCGCCAGAACGCTGCTGTCGCCGGCCAACACCGACTTCCTGCCCGATCTCCGCATGGGGCTCGAGAACCTGCGCGCGCACAAGCTGCGATCGCTGCTGACGATGCTCGGCATGATTTTCGGCGTCGCCGCAGTCGTCGCGATGTTGTCGATTGGCGCCGGCGCTCAGCAGGAAGTGATGGCGTTCATCGAGCAGTTGGGCGTCCGCAACCTGATTGTCGAAGCACGCGAGGCCCCGGATTCACAGACGCTGCAGAAGATCCGTCAGTTGTCGCCAGGCCTGAACTTCAAGGACTTCCGCGTCATACAGGCCAACGTCGAAGGGATCGCGGCGGCCACGGCGCGCAAGCGCTTTACGCCATCGAAACTGATTCCGCGTCCGCAGTCGGATCCGCCGATGGTCTACGGCGTCAGTCCCGCGTACGTCAGCATCGCCAATCTTGCCGTCGTGTCGGGCCGATTTTTCGACGAAGGTGAAACTGCCGGCGCTGTACCGGTCGCCGTCCTCGGCGAAGCGGCGGCGGCGTCACTTTTCGGTGCGGAGGATCCAATCGGCCGTTACGTGAAGGTCAACGAGCAGTGGTTCCAGGTCATTGGTGTCGCGGGTCCGCAGCTCACCGTTCAATCGGAGGTGGCCGGACTGCCGGCGCAGGATCGGAACAACCTGATGTACGTGCCGTTGTACTCGGCGATCTTTCGTCTCGAGGACGGTCAGTCGCAGCAGAAGGACGAGATCGACGGCATCTACCTGCAGATGCGCTCGGGGTCCGACATTCCCTCCGCCGCCGCCTTGCTTCGCGGCCTCCTGAATGTTTCGCATCGCCAGGCCGGGGACTTCACAATCGTCTCGCCTGCCGAGCTGCTCGCGGAACAGCGTCGCACGCAGCGTGTGTTCGAGATGGTCATGGTCGCCATCGCCTCCATCTCACTGCTGGTTGGCGGCATCGGGATCATGAACATCATGCTCGCCAGCGTGATGGAGCGCACGCGCGAGATCGGCGTTCGCCGTGCGATTGGCGCGAAGAGGCGCGACGTCATCCGTCAGTTCCTGATCGAAACGACGATCATCTCGCTCGCCGGCGGCGTCCTCGGCGTCATCGTTGGCGTGGCGCTCTCACGCGCGATCGGATATCTGGCCGGCTGGTCGACAATCGTGACGACGACGTCGATCGTTCTTGCGTTCTTCGTATCGGTCACGATCGGCCTCGTCTTCGGGCTCTATCCAGCCGCTCGAGCTGCCAACCTCGATCCGGTCAAGGCGCTTCACTACGAGTGAAGCAGCCCGACGCTACCGGCTGTACGGTTTTTCTTCACGGCGCACCAGGATCTGCCGTGCAATTGAGCGCGCGACTGAATCGGGATCCGATATGCGGGTTCAGAAATCTGGCGCTTCAGGGTTCACGGATTTGGAGATCGGTGAGGATTGACGTTCTGAACCGATGGTCATAAAATAGTGGTCATGGCTAAACGGGCGGGTCCTGCCGCTAAGCCGCGCGCGCGCCACACTCGTTCTCGAGACCATCTATCGGCCGCCCAATTCAAAGCCACCTGCCTGGAATTGATGGATCGCGTGCGCGCGACCGGCGTCGAGTACGTTGTGACCAAGCATGGAAAGCCGGTCGCCAAACTGGTGCCGTATACGGATTCTGAAAAGAAGCCGCTCTTTGGATCGATGAAGGGAACCGTTCTGAAGTACGAGCGGCCCATGGATCCCATCGACGCTGACTACGACATCAATCGCGACTAGCCAACGTGCTGCTGCTCGATACGCACGTCTGGATCTGGACCGTCGACGGCGACGAGCGGCGCCTTGGGCGACAGAGCCGCAGCGTGTTGATGAAATCGGAGGCGCACGGCGCCATTCGCGTATCGCCGGTGAGCGTGTTCGAGGTGGTCGCGCTCCACACGCTTGGTCGGCTTCGCTTGGCTCGAACGCCCGAACGGTGGATCTCCGAAGCGCTCGACGCGGCTGGGATCCGGCTCGCCGAATTCTCGCTCGATGTTGGCGTGGATGCGGGCCTGATCCCGCGAGCGGCCCTGGCCGACCCTATCGATCGGTTTCTTGTCGCGACCGCCCGTCAACTCGATGCGGTTCTGATGACCGCCGACGCACGGATTTTGGACTACGCATCAACGCAGCGGACCGTGCACGTCCACGACGCGAGGCGGTGACAGCGCGGCCGCTTCATCATCCAGAAACAGCCAGGCGTTTGGATGACGTCGGAGCAGTGACGCGGGATTCTGCGGCCCGATCTCACCGCTGAGGGTCTCGCGCACGATGTGAGCCTTTGCCGTGCCTTTCGCCAGCACCCACACTTCCTGCGCGGCGAGCAGTGCTCGCAGACCTACCGTCACACCCCAGCGGGGCAGATGCTGGTGGGCGAAGTATCGCGCCGATGATTGCACCGTGCTGTCGTGCAACTCAACGCGACGCGTCGCGCTGTCAACCGGTGATCCTGGTTCGTTCATTCCAAGATGGCCATTGAGACCGATTCCGAGCAGCGCGAGATCGAACCCGGTGCCGATCGCCGCGTCGTAGTCGGCACAGTGTGCGGTGATGTCTGCTGTGTCGGGATCCAGCGCGTGGAAGGAAGTTGGCGGGAGATCCAGCGCGTCGATCAATTGGCGTCGAAGCGTGTGTGACGTGCGTCCCGGATCGTCGGCGGCGAGACCGCCGAATTCATCGAGCGCAAAGATGGTCGAGCGCGTGAACGACACCAGGCCGGCGCGAGCGCTGCGCGACATCTCGGTGTAGACATCGACGGGCGTTGTCCCTGAGGGCAGGCACATTTTGAGGTCCGGGTTCACACGAAGGCGATCGCGCCAGAGCGAGGCGATCGCCTCCGTCCACTTCGTCTCGGAATCGAACCGCAGGACGTTCATTCCGTCCCGCGGAGCCACAAATCGATTGGCCTGGCAACCTTCCGCCGGAATGGCAAAGTCACTTTCGCGCCCTGTCGCGCGGAATGATAGGCCGCGTAGAGCATCTCGAGAACGGCGCGTCCATCTTCGCCGGTCGTGACCGGTGTTTTGTCGTGTCGCACGCAGTCGATGAAATGTCGCAATTCCTGCGGATAGCCTTGATTGAAGGCTTCCTCGACAGTTGTAAAGGTCCAGCCTCGCGTTGTGCCCGCCTTCTCCATGGCGTAGCCGTAGCCTTTTTCGCTATATGTGAGCGCGGCGTTTCCCATGAACAGATCCGCATACATGACGCCACCGGTACCACACACTTCGACGCGATCCTCCATGCCGCCAAGCTTGGCCCAGCTGTTTTCGACGACGCCGACCGCGCCGCCGTCGAACTCGACGACTGAAATCGAGTGCTCTTCGCAGCGAGTGCGGTGGCCGTGAATGATTCCCGTGCGCATGTGGGAAAACACACTGGTGGGCTTCTGCTCGGGCGCAAGCATCCATCGGAACCACGCGAAACCGTGACATCCCATGTCCATCAGCGCGCCGCCGCCTGACTGATCTAGGTCGTAAAACCAGTCGCTGTGAGGGCCCGAGTGCTTCTCGCACTGACGGAGGTAATAGACCGATCCCAGAGCCCCCTCGCGAGCGAGTTCCCTGACCCGCTCGTATTTCGGTGCGAAGCACAGCTCTTCGGCGTACATCAGTTTCCGGTTCTGCGCCCTGCATACCGCGATCATCTCGTCGGCTTCCTCCAGAGTGAGGCACAAAGGCTTTTCCAGAATCACGTGCTTTCCCGACGAGGCCGCGGCAATCGTGGCACGTGCGTGCAGGTGGTTGGGAAGACAGATGTCGGCGACGTCGTAGTCGTCGCGCGCGAGCGTTTCGTCGAGGTGTGTCGACCAGTGCCGAATACCGTGCTTGCTGGCAAATACTTGTGCGTGTTCTTCACGGCGCGAGTAGACGCCAACGATCTCGGCATCCGGGACGAAGCGATGATAGGACTCCGCGTGGATGTCGGCGATGAATCCCGAACCAATGAGGAAGATTCTTGTCCGGCTCATCAAAGACGCTGCAGCAAATCGCGCGTGTAGCGAACACAGACCTCGAGATCGTCAATCCGCTGTTGGCCGGCGGTCTTTCCCTCGGGACGTGGTGTCGCCGGTTTCGGCGTCCCCTTTTCAGCGACCGCAAGAAATCGACTGAGCTCCCATGCCGGCATCTTGCGCCAGTTGTCCCAGAACTGCGGATTGTAGATGGCGTGGATCCGCGGATTCGCCGACACCAGGTTTTCGAAGATGATCGGCAGGCCGGGTTTCACCTGGATGAACTTCCTGATCCATCCGTCGATGTCGACGTTGCCGTCGCCCATGTTGACCCAGCGAACCGCGATGCCTTCGGGAACCTTCCACACCGCGCTGTCACGGACGTGACACGTCTCGGCGTAAGGACCAAGCATCTCGAGCGTCATATGCGGGTCTTCGAGCATCCAGACCGGATTGCCCGAATCGAGGCACACGCCCATGATGTCGCGGCCGATGGCGTCGATCATCATTTTCATTTCGCGTGCCTGCAGGTCGCCGCCGTGGTTCTCGACCGCGAGCTTGATGCCGGAGTCGGCGATACGAGTCCTGATGCCACGAACGGCATGAATCGTATTGTCGATATGCATGTCGATCTGCGGCCGTTCCGGGTCGCCGCCGACAACACATCGCATGCAAGTGGCGCCGAAGATTTGCGACGCCTTCAGCGCCCGCCCGAGCTGCTCCTCCAGCGTCCCCTGCTGCGCGTTGAACGACCGGGCACTCGGGCAGATCGACCCGAATGCCAGCTGCAGCTTGATGCCGAGTCGATCCGCGTGCTCGCGGACTTGCCGGATCGCGGCGTCGTCGCGGAGCGTCGCTGGCGGCAGCGACACCATCGCCCACGTCAGCTTGATCGAGCTCAGGTAGTCGAGAAACTGGATCGGCGTGAAGTTGTTGCCGCCCACGCTGCCGTCAATCGACCCCAGTTCGACGTTGGCCGCCGGCCGAGCCAGTAATCGTGAGGCGTGAAAAGCAGCCGCCCCGGTTCCAAGGATGAAGGTGCGTCGATCCATGCGGCTGATTGTAATCGCGCAATTCATCAATTCACCAAGTCACCAATTCACCAATTCCCCCGGCTTCGCGGTACCATGCCATCAGTCCATATGGCTGACAGCAGTCGCGAGAAGTTCGCCCAGCTCGTGTTCTACGTGCTGATCCTGCTCGTCGGCTATCTCACCTACCTTGTCATCCACCCATTTCTGGCTCCGCTTGCCTGGGCGACGGTGTTCGCGGTCATGTTCTATCGCGTTCATCTCGAGTTGTCGCCACGGATTGGGCCGAGCGGCTCGGCTCTTGCCGCCACGTTGATGACCACTGTCCTGATCGTGGCTCCCGCGGTCGTGCTTGTCTCGGTTATCGCGCGCGAGGCGCCGCAGCTCATTGACTATCTTCAGCAGATGTCGCTGTCGGCACCGTCTCAGATCGACCGCGCATGGGAGGTCATCCGTCGTCGAAGCCCTATGCCGCTGCCTGAAGATCCTGCATTCGTGCTTCGCGAGGGTGTGCAACGCATTCTTGCGTTTTTGGCGCCGCGTGCCGGCGCGGCCGTGGCCGATCTCTTCGCGACGCTCGGCAGCCTGTTCGTGATGCTGTTTGCGATGTTCTTCCTGCTGCGCGATGGACACACGCTGGCGCGGCAGGTCCGCGATCTGCTGCCGCTGCCGGAGTCGGCCCGCGATCGCCTGATGACCGACACACGTGATCTCATCATCGCGAGCGTCGGCGCCGCGCTGGTGGTTGCCGCCGTGCAGGGCACCATTGGCGGCATCGCGTTCTGGCTGCTGGGCATCAGGGCTGCGGTGATCTGGGGCGTCGTGATGGCCGTTTGTTCGCTGATTCCATTGGTCGGGGCAACGTTGGTCTGGGTGCCGGCAGCGCTGTGGCTTCTGCTGTCCGGAGAAATTGTGCGCGGGATCATTCTCATCCTGGTCGGCATCTTCGCGATCGGGCTTACCGACAACATCCTGCGCCCGATTCTGCTCGCGGGCCGGACGACGGCGAGCGGACTGGTCGTGTTTCTCGGCCTACTCGGTGGCGCGGCCGCCTTCGGCTTCATCGGTCTCGTACTGGGCCCCATCATTCTGGTCACAGCGGGGAGCATGATACGGGTCTTCTCGCGCCGCGAGCCTCACGTCGTCGTGGAGCGCACGGCCACGGAGAAACACGGATAAGGCCACGGAAGAACACGGATCAGGTCAGGCCACGGATTCACACGGATTAACACGGGTCAGGCCACGGATTCACACGGATTAACACGGGTCAGGCCACGGATTCACACGGATTAACACGGAAGGAAACATGTTTGTCGTTGAACTGACCTACAAAGTGCCCCTGGATCAGATCGACGCGCACATGACTGCTCACGTGAGGTTTCTCAAGAAGTATTACGCGTCGGGCAATTTCGTTGTCTCGGGGCGGAAGATCCCGCGTGACGGCGGGATCATTCTTGCAGTGGGAAAGGACCGAGAGCAGGTTGAAAACCTGATTAAAGAAGATCCGTTCTACAAGTTCGGGCTCGCTGACTTCCGGGTCATTGAATTCCGCGCCAGCCAGCGCGCCGCCGATATCCCGAAGAGGGTCGAATGAACGCGTTCGATGCACTGTTGAATGACGTGCGCTCGGCCGTGCGCGCGCTCCGGCATTCCCGCGCCTACACACTATCGGTCGTCGGAACGCTCGCCATTGGAATGGCCGTGACGATTGCCGCACTCGCACTTCTGAATGCGTCCATGATTCTGCCGTTCCCAGGTGTGACCAAGCAGGAGCGCCTTGTGCGAGTGGCAGTTACTCGAAACTGTGGACGCGGCGACTGCTGGGCACCGATGTCGTCGCCCGCAGACTACGCGGCGCTGTCGGACGGATTGACCGGTCTTGAATCGGTAGCGGGCTACGCGGCAGGAAATGTGGCGGTCGGGGTACCGGACGCGCGCTCGATGCGCGCGCTGCTGGCATCGGCGAACTATTTCGATGTGCTGGGCGTCCGTCCGGCAATCGGCCGTGCCTTTACGGCAACTGATGAGAAGACCCATGCCGCTGTCGCCATCATCGGTTATGCGGCCTGGAAGCGGGAGTTCGGTGGCGATCCGTCAGTGGTTGGTCGACCGATTCGTGTGGCCGGCGACTTCGTGCACATCGCGGGTGTCGCGCCACCTTTCTTTATTGGTATCGATCGCATCAGATCCGGGGCCGACAGTCCTGATATCTGGCTGCCCATGTGGCTCGCGGATCGTCTCGTTCCGCTCACCGGGGCCGACGCGCGGCGCGCCGAGCGCTCCGTCAGCTTTGTCGGCCGATTGCGACGGGGTGTCGGCATCGAGCAAGTACAGGCGCAGGCTGCCGTTGTCGCGCAGCAAGTCGCAAGCTTGCGAAGCGAGACGCCGCCGGCGACAAGAGCTGACGTCCGCCGGGTCTGGCGCGTCCGCCCTGAGAGCTGGCAGTTTGGCGCGATCATCGTCCTGCCGATTCCAATCCTTGTGCTGGTGATTGCATGTGTGAATGCGGCGAACTTGATGCTCGCGCGTGGATCGCAGCGGAAGCGCGAGATCGCCATTCGTCTGGCGATTGGTGCCGGACGTCTTCGTCTCGTTCGCCAATTACTGGCCGAGAGTGCATGCCTGGTGATCGTGGCGACGATTGCGGCGCTTGGATTGGCGTGGTGCGGTCTGCAGTTTGCGAGCAATCCGCTGGGGACACCGATTCCGTTCGACACGATCGTGCTTGCCTGCACGGTCTTCACGGCTGCTGCGACAACGATGGCGTTCGGACTGACGCCGGCGATCCGAGTCAGCGCGCAGCGTCCCTCGACGACGCTCGGAACGATCGCCGGGCACAGCGACGCGGCGCCGGCGCAGTCGCGCATGCGGCGCCTGTTGATTGTCGTTCAGGCAACGTTGTCGCTTGGCCTGCTCGCAACCGCCTGGCAGCTCGTGTCGACGGTGCAGGCAGATGCCGTATCCAGTGGCACGCCTGCCGAGCGGCTTCTGATCGGCCGATTCGATCTGCAGCCGCTCAACTTGACCGCCTCAGCCACCGAGGAGTTCCATGCCGAGCTTCTCCGTGGCGTTTCCAGACTTCCCGGAGTCCAGGCGGCGGGTCTCGCGGGTGCGACATCGGTGTGGAGTTTCGGTCAGTCGTCGGCGTCGCTTCACGTCTGGCAGCTCGGTGACTCGCCGGAGATGGCGCGCGCCGCGGCGGGCGGCTATGTCATTGGCGATCTGTTTCAGGGTGTCGGTCTTCGCATGATCGCAGGCCGCGACTTCGTCGATTCGGATCGTCACCATCCGCAACCAGAAGCGGCCGTCGTCAATGCCGCGTTCGCCGCCCGGATGAATGGTCCTGTCGTAGGCACGACGCTGCGCGTTGCACCGCGTGGTCGCGACTTCCGCTCCGGACTCGACGTCCGCATAATCGGCATCGTCGAGTCGACGGTGGAACCGAGGTTCGAGGATCGCCTCCCGCCAGAGAAAGTGTATCTGCCTGTACCGATCGAGCCGGAGCCGGCCCTCGCGGTCTACATCCGCACTGCAGATTCGGCAGCCGCGCTCGCGCAACCGGTGCGCGAGCTGGTGAGCCGAATCGATCCTCGAGTGCCGATTCAGGAGATCGGATCCCTGCAAGAGTTCAACGAGCGATCGTTCTCGCAGAAGTTGTGGCTCGCGCGGGCGGCTGTGTTTGTCGGCCTGATCGGACTTCTGCTCGCGACTGCAGGCTTGTACGGTATTTCGTCGTATGTCGTCTCGATGCGTTCTCGCGAGATTGCGATTCGAATGGCGATCGGAGGAACGCCCGGCGCGATCCTCTCGATGGTGCTCAGGCAGTCGATGCGGGTAGCCGTGGCCGGACTCGCCCTGGGCGGCGGCGCGGCTCTCCTGGCGAGCCGAATCGTTCAATCCGAGTATCACGGGGTGGTAGGAATCAATCGCCCGGCGTTCGCCTCTGCGGTCGTTCTCTTTCTGACGGCGATGCTTGTTGCCAGCGCTATCCCCGCGTATCGTGCGTCGCGCCTCGATCCCGTGGAGAAGTTGAAGGAAGGGTGAAGCCGCGCAGTCTGGCCTTGGCCTTCATCCAGAGCGTCGGCCACTCGACGTAGAGTTCGCCGGCAGTGTTGACGAATTCGCGAAACGCGTCGTATCCCGCACTGATTGTTCCGGCACGATGGAACTCCAGAGGCAGCACGAATGACCGCTTGCCGGCATTCTTCAACAGCAGCATTCGATACACACGAAGATGGCGTTGCCAGTAGGGGGGGTAATCGGCGCGCTCTGCGAGCGCCGCATCGATCAGCGTGAGTTCTCTGTCTCTCGTCCGCAGCGTGGCAAGACTTGTCACGCGCACGAAATCGGCCTCTGGTAGCGCGGCAATGCGCTGCAGCCATTCACCAAGTCTCGTCAATCGACGTCTCGGATCTGCGGCGCGCAATGACGGACTCCATGATGTAAGCAGGGAAATCAGCAGATCGGCAAGGCGCGTTTCAGAGGCGGAGCGAAAGCGTCTGCCGTGATACCGCGGCGATCGGGCGGATGCGTGGACGACCGCGTAGGGGAGGTGACACCCCACCGCTTGCAAATCGATTGCACACAGAGTTGCACCGAAGAGCCCATCTTCATTTCGTCCTACGGGTAGAAAGGGCGGAGCGATCGATGTGTTCGACAGTCCGAGACACCCGCCCATACAACTGGCCTCGTGCATGATGACGTAACGATTCGCCACTTTGCAGATTTCGCGCGATCTGAACGCCGTGTCAAAACTTGTGTGGCTGCCGGCCAGTACCTTCTTCCAGGTTCCCGTACTGAACAGGAACCGGTCTGGGTACGTCACACCAGCATCTCCGGCGATGCCTGTGAAAGTCATTCGGACGCGCGCCGATCGGACGCCCTCAGCCGCTTCTCGCAGGTGAGGACATGCGCGCTGCGTATCGACACGAAGGTCTTTGGCTCGGGCCAGCGATCTTACGGTGCGGCCCAACACCGTCTCGTGCGGGTTCAGGAGGTGGACTCTCGCGGGCACGAGGCGCTCACAGACATCGTCGCGCCGGTGGTAGAACGCGATATGCCTCAGCTCAACATGCCCACCCAACGTAATCGCGCGGCGAGAGGATCGCGGCCGCCACACATCGCACACCATGTCGTCGTCCACAAACAGCACGTTCTCGCCGCTGCTCAGGAGCAGAATGATGTTCCGGTTTCCGGAGGCGCCGGGACGAAAGGCGAACCCGAGCAGCGAGTCGTCGCATAGCGTTCGTAGCTCCTGCCGGATTGCCGCCTTCTCTTTCCGTCCGACGAACGTGATCGCGTGACCGGTGGCGCCGCGGATGGCCGCGACGGCAGATCGTCCGAGCGCCTCGTTGCGTGCGTTCTTCGATGCGTCGACGACGATGATTCGCACGTCCGCTGAGTGCGAGCTGAGCTGGCGGGACAAAGACCACACACATCGCTCGAGCAGCTGTGGCCGATCGGCAGTGGTCACTCCGATTGCGGAAATTGGCGGCGCGTTATCCGTCACAACGACCGGCGCAACGATTGTACCTTCAGACCGCAGCGAGTTGCGGTTGCCGCGCCACGATGTGACGCGCCGGCACGGCGATCGAGTGCTTCGGTGCCCAGTAGTCGATCGTGCGCGCGAGAATCTCTTCGAGATGGACGCTTGGTTTGTACCCGACGAAGTTCTGAATCTTGCTGATATCAGGCACCCGGCGCGCCATGTCCTCGAAGTTCTGTCCGAAAACCTGGTGATGCGAGACGAACTCGAGCGTGGAGTCACTGCCGGTCATGGCGATGATCTTCATCGCCAGATCACGGATGCTGACTTCTGCGCCGTTTCCGATGTTGAAGACCTGGCCCACACTTCGAGGTTCGGCGATCAGGGCAAGCAGTCCCGCGACGACGTCACCAACCCAGGTGAAGCTGCGAGTCTGTGAACCGTCGCCATGGACGATGAGCGGTTCGTCGCCGAGCGCCTGCCGCACGAAATTGGGAATCACCATTCCGTACCGATCGCTCTGTCTCGGACCGACCGTGTTGAAGAACCGCACGACAATGACGGGCACCTGCTGTTCCTGCCAGTATGCGAGCGCCAGGAACTCGTCGATGAGTTTGCTGCTGGCGTAGCCCCAGCGCGTTTTGTTTGGCGGCCCGAGAACGAGATCAGCATCCTCGCGAAACGGAAACACGGCGCTCTTCCCGTAGACTTCCGACGTCGATGCCACGACGACGAGTTTTTTCTGCCGGGCGGCCTGACGAAGGACAGTCTCCGTGCCGTGCACGTTGGTCTCGATCGTGTGAACCGGCCTGCTCACGACCAGGCGGACGCCGACCGCGGCGGCGAGATGGAAGGTCATGTCGCACTGGTCCATCAAGTCCGCGACGGCGCTTTCATCAGTGACCGACCCGATCGTATATGAGAAGTCCGGGTGCGATCTCAGATGCGCGATGTTCTCGATCCGTCCCGTGGAAAGGTCATCGAGAACGTCGACCTGGTCGCCGCGTTTCAGCAGGGCTTCGGCCAGGTGCGATCCGATGAAGCCCGCTCCGCCAGTTATCAAGACCCGCATGAATCTGTGCTCCGCAAATACCCCATCAGCGAGCTGCTGATGATGTGAACGAAAATTTTCTGATGACCGATACGCTTGCGCTGTATCCGCCGAATGCGCCGCTGCCGAGGCGCTGGTTGAAAATGCCGCCGCCCGACACCTTCAGGGCCCACGGCTTGAAGATCCCGAAGGTGGCCTCGGCTGACGCGTTACCGCCAGGGCGAAACGCAGGGCTGAAGTCGTCACGCTGCGCGCCCAGGCCGAGCGACATCCCAAGACCAACGTTCTCCCGCATCTTCCA
>Ga0111539_10003273_pt1 | contig 21409 bp, 17 predicted proteins | sample RhiMethybrSRZTD1_FD_79667 | JGI IMG/M metagenome (GOLD analysis project Ga0111539, IMG submission 79667) | Populus rhizosphere microbial communities from Tennessee, USA - Rhizosphere MetaG P. TD hybrid SRZTD1 (version 2) (version 2) | ecosystem: Host-associated > Plants > Roots > Rhizosphere >...
CGCTCGCCCTGACCACATTCAAAACCCGTCTGGCGCCGCACACTTCGCTGTTCGAGCGTATGGGACTCTCGGTGGTGATGCTGCTACAACAAGACAAGACGCGTCATACACAACGCCTCAGTGGCTTCTGGAATGGCTATATCAATCTCGTGCACGTACGCCAGGAGAACGTGCGCTTGCAGCAGCAGGTGGAAGCGCTGCAAGGGCAACTCACCCACTACCAGGAAGCCTACGTGCAACAGCAGCGCTTGCGCGAACTCCTCGGGTTTCGTACCCTGGCCTTTCCACAAGCCGTGGTGGCCGAAGTGGTGAGTATCGATCCCAGTCCGTGGTCAGAAGTGGTTACAATTAATAAGGGCAGTCGAGATAGTCTCCGGAAGGACATCCCAGTGGCTACCCATCAAGGACTGGTGGGACGCACCATCGAGATGGCGCCGCACTATGCCACGGTGCTCCTGCTGACCGACCGGCGTAGCGCCGTGGATGCGCTCATCCAACGCACCCGCGCGCGTGGCATTGTGGTCGGGAAGACCCGGCGTCTCTGTGAGCTGCGCTATGTCGATCTGCACGCTGATATTCAAGTGGGAGATACAGTGGTGGCGTCCGGTCTCGGGGAAGTGTATCCCAAGGGCTTACTCATTGGCACCGTTGCTGCCGTGCATCAAAAACCTCAAGGTCTCTTCCACGAAGTCGAGGTCCAACCGGCGGTGGATCTGGCGCAACTGGAAGAGGTGCTGGTCCTGGTACCTTAACCTATGTTCAGTGCAGTGTACGTGACGGCTGTCTTGCTCGCGTTGCTGGCGCAAACCAGTCCCTTATTGTTCACGGTTGGTCCTGGCTTGCGGGTGGATCTCACTCTGATGGTGGTGGTATATTTCAGCCTCTTTTGGGGTTGGAAGCGGGCCCTGGTATTAGGGTTTCTCACCGGGTTCTGTCAGGACACGCTTTCCAGTGAAGTGCTGGGCCTCAGCGCTCTCAGTAAAACGCTCACGGCCTTTGTCGTCTACACCTTGTCGCGGCACGTACAAGTCCAGAGTCTGACGGTCCAGGTGCTGTTTACCTGCCTGGCCGTGGTGGTCGATACCCTGGCCCGCCTGATCGTATTGATGGTGTTCCAGCTACCGAGCTTGGCGTTGCCCATCGTGTTCAGTACGTTCGCACAACAGACCTTGCTCAGTATTCTGTTGGCGCCGTGTATTTACTACGGACTCCAGGGCGCCATGCAGTCTGGTCATATACGTCCGGACAAAGGCTAGAGCTATGGCACGCTATAGCAGCCCTGGTGAACCTGGCACCTACGACAATGAGATTATCTATATCCAGCGGCCTTTGCCGCCGCAGGATGATGGCTTCCGCCGGCGCTTGTGGGGTTTGCTGACGGTCGTGCTGATCGGTCTCTGCCTGTTGCTGGTGCGGACGTGGCAACTCCAGGTCCTCCAGGGAGAATACTTCCTGCACCTGTCTGAACAGAACCGCCTGCGGAGTCTGCGCACGAAGAGTCTGCGCGGCAAGATCCTGGATCGTCACGGGCATGTGCTGGCGGATAACCGTGCGGCCTATACGCTGATGGCCATTCCTGCTGATCTGCCCCCGCGGGACGAGCTCGGGCCACTCCTGCGGACGTTGAATATTGATATGGACCCTGAGACGCTGCGACCACGCCGGCGTGCCGCCGCGTTAAAACCCGTGCCAATCCAGCGTGACTTCCCACGTGATCAGGTCGCCTACTTCGCTGAGCACCGCATGGACTTTCCAGGGATGTTCATCGAAGTGGAGCCCTTACGGACCTATCCCTATAGCACGTTGGCAGCGCACCTGCTAGGCTACCTCGGAGAAATTAGCGAGGGGCAACTCCAGCAGAGTAAGGACCTCGGCTACTATCCGGGTGATCTGGTGGGACAGTCCGGACTTGAACAGGCCTTTGAAGACGTGCTCCGCGGTCAGCCAGGGCTGCGCCAGGTGGAAGTCGATGCCGTTGGGCGTGAAACACAAGTCATCGCGGCACGCCCAGCGACGCCCGGTATGGATCTGGTGCTGACTCTCGACCTCCAGCTCCAACAGCTCGCCGAGCGCCTCCTCGAAGGGCACAGCGGCTCCATCGTGGCCCTCGACCCGCGTAACGGCCAGATTCTCGCCCTGGCGAGCCAGCCGGCCTTTGATCCGAACGCCTTCGTCCCCCGCCCCTCTGCCGCTACGTGGCGGGCCTTGAGCACCAATCCGCATTTTCCGTTGCATAACCGGGCGACGCAAGGGCAGTATCCGCCGGGCTCTGTGTTCAAGATTGTCACGGCCCTTGGTGCACTTGCAGATGGCATTATCACACCACATACCACCGTGTGCTGCCCTGGCTATTACGACTTTGGGGAGCATACCTTCCGCGACTGGAGACCGTCCGGCCATGGCTGCGTGCAGCTCCGCCAGGCCTTAACCCAGTCGTGTGATGTCTATTTTTATCATGTTGGACAACTCCTGGGCATAGACCGTATTGCCCACTATGCGCAGGCTTTTGGCTTGGGACAACCGACGGGTTTCGCGGGTGGCTTCGAGAAGAGTGGTCTGATACCTTCCAGCCAGTGGAAACGCCGGGTGCGCGGCCAACCCTGGTATGCTGGAGAAACCCTCTCAGTGGCCATTGGTCAGGGCTATACGATGACTACCCCCTTGCAGGTGGCGAATATGATAGCAACCCTGGCCAATGGCGGTACGCTGTACAAACCCTCTATTGTGTTGCGCCGAGAAGTGCTGCACACCCCTACACCGATGGACATGGCTCCTACGATACTACACCAACTCCGGGTGCCGCCGCAGTACGTCGCTGCCGTACAGCAAGGACTGTGGAGCGTCGTGAACGACCCGAGAGGCACTGGGAAACTGGCACGCCATGAGCAGATTGCCATCGCGGGGAAAACAGGTACTGCCCAGGTCGTGCAGCTCCCAGATCATGACGCGTCACCGGGCCGGCAGCAATACCTGCCGGAACAGTACCGCCATCATGCCTGGTTCGTCGCTTATGCACCGTTTGAGGCGCCACGCATTGCCGTCGTCGTAATGATTGAGCACGCTGGCAAAGGCGGCAGCCAATTTGCCGGCTATGCCAAGACGCTTATTGAAGCCTATCTGCGGCAGAGCTATCCTGTAGCCGCTATGCCTCTCAAGACTACCAAGCTGACGCGGTGAGTGTTCCCTAGGAGGTGGTGTGTGGCCTTTGATCGGCGGCTAGCACTGAATTTTGATTGGGGTACGCTGGCCTTCTCCCTCGCCATTGTCTCTTTAAGTATCGTCTTGCTCTACAGTGCCACATCTGAGCGTCTTGAAGGCCCTAGTGGCATGCATTTGAAACAACTGGTGTGGGCCGTGGTCGGGCTGGTCAGTATGTTTGCCGTGCTCTGTATTGATTACCAGACGCTCTGCCGGTATGCCTATGTGTCATACGGGGTTCTGCTAGTCAGCCTGGTCATTGTGCTTCTGTTCGGTCGGGTCGTCAATGGGTCGCAACGCTGGCTGGTGCTCGGGCCCTGGCACGTGCAAACCTCCGAGCTGGCGAAACCTGTTCTCATCCTTGTGCTGGCCCGCTATTTTACCGAGCATACGCCAGCCAGTACGGCCGCGCTGACCTTCCGTGATCTCCTCTTACCCGTGCTTCTGGTGGGCCTGCCTTTTGGGTTGATTGTCAAACAACCCAACCTGAGCACGGCCATGGTTTTGGTGGTCCTTCTGGCCGTTATGGCCCTCATGATCGGCCTGCGTCGCACCACCCTGAGCACCCTGCTCCTGCTCGGTGTTGGCATGTTACCGCTGGCCTGGACCCTGGTGCTCAAAGACTATCAGCGCGAACGGCTTTTAACGCTGTTAAACCCGCAACCTGACTTGTTGGGTGCAGGCTACCATAGCTGGCAATCCAAGATCGCCATTGGCTCAGGAGGGTTGTGGGGGAAAGGCCTGTTAGCTGGCACTCAGAGCCGCCTCAGCTTTCTGCCCGAGCGTCATACAGATTTCATTTTTGCTGTCTTGGCCGAAGAAGTGGGCTTTGCCGGGGTCGTGCTGCTGCTGTGTCTCTTTATCTGTCTGCTCGTGCATGGTTTTATCATTGCGTATCGCTCATGCGATCGTCTGGGGGCGCTCATAGCCACAGGGGTAGTGACCATGCTAGCCGTACAAATTTTTTTGAATATCGGCATGACCATCGGCTTAGTGCCCATTATTGGTCTGCCGCTGCCGTTAATGAGCTACGGTGGCTCATCACTGGTCATGACGTTTCTGTGCCTAGGGCTGTTAATGAATGTGCGCATGCGACGCTTTAAGTCTGGTATGTTTCCATCCTAAACCTTGCTTGTCAATATTTTCAAGGCTCACTATAATGCCCTAACTTTGCCTGAGGAGCTAGCTATTGAGCGACATTGTTGTGAATGCCACACCACGTGAGACGCGTATCGCGCTGCTTGAACAGCGTATCGTGACTGAACTCTTCATCGAGCGCCATACCAATTATGGTCTCGTTGGTAACATGTATCGCGGACGTGTGGTGAAAATCTTGCCTGGGATGCAAGCCGCTTTTGTGGATATTGGCCTCCCAAAAGCCGGTTTTTTACATGCCTCTGATATTCTTGTCGACCCGCCGATGCTACCATGGGGCCATGAGACAGCTCCTCTCGACTTAGACACGAGCCGTGATGGGGCCGTGCCTCAACCCGCCTTGCCTCCCGAGCCGGCCTACGCTATTGAAGAACTGCTTGAGGAAGGCCAGGAACTCCTGGTGCAAGTGGCCAAAGAACCGCTGGGGACCAAAGGCTGTCGCTTGACGACCTATCTGTCACTGGCTGGGCGTTATCTCGTCCTCATGCCTGGAGTCGAGCACATTGGCGTCTCACGCCGTATCCCTGATGAGGTGGAAAAGGAACGGTTGCGCGCCTGTGTTCAAGCCCTTCTTCCAGAGGGCATGGGCTGCATTATGCGCACGCTCAGCGCCGGGACCTCGCCACAGGAATTGCAGGCGGATCTGCACTTTCTCACGGCACTTTGGCAGCACGTGCAACACACTGCACGTCAGGTGAGCGCTCCCTGCCTGGTGCATCAAGAAGTTGACCTCGTCCTGCGCACACTGCGTGATTTTTTGACCCCTGAGGTGGAGCGGGTCATTATTGATGATGGCGAAGCCTATGAACGCGCCCAGGCCTTCCTCCAGGCTGCGGACTTACCCCATCTGGCGGCCAACCTCGTCCTCTATCAAGAAACGGTGCCGCTGTTCGAGGCGTTTGGCATTGAAAAAGAAATCGAACGTGCCTTGCAACGTAAGGTCTGGCTGAAATCGGGTGGGTATATCATTATTGATCATACCGAAGCGCTCGTTGCTATCGATGTCAACACCGGACGGTTTGTCGGCAAAAGCGATCCGGCGACAACGATGCTCACTACGAATCTCGAAGCCGTGCACGAGATTGTACGCCAACTTCGCTTGCGAAATATTGGTGGCCTGGTCATCATTGATTTTATCGATATGGACACGGACGAGCATAAACAGCTCGTGTTCCAGGCTCTGGAAGAGGCGCTGCGGCATGATCGGGCACGCACCAAGATTCTGCAAATATCTGAGTTCGGTCTCGTCGAAATGACACGCAAACGCGTGCGGGCCAGTCTCGATCAGGTGCTCTGTGAACCCTGTGCCTACTGCAATGGCACAGGACGTATGGAATCCGCGGCGGCCGTGTGCTCCAAGGTGCTGCGTGAGATCCAACGTGTCATGCGCGTGACCCCCTATACCAAAAAAGTGATGCTCAATGTGCACCCCACAGTAGCGTCCATGTTGTACAATGAGGAAAGGACCCATGTGGCAGCGTTAGAGCACACCTGGCACATTACTCTGGCGATCCAGAGTGATAACGACATGCCGCATGGGCACTTCGAAGTGCTCTCGTTGTAAGACTGGGAGGCGCTAGGTGCCATGATCTGGCACTACAGCTGACGCCGCCTGACGGCTGGATAGTCCTCCAGCTAGTCAGGCTACCATCAGGGGCGGTATGGGAGCCTAAGACCCTACCGCAGGAGGTTGTGTCCATGCAATGTAGGCGCTATCTGTGCTCGAAGCTTTTGGCGGTGCTGATCACGCTGCTAAGCGTGATTGTCTCACCGCACGTTGGTGGAGCCCAAACGGCTTCTGGTGTCACCGAGCAAGACATCACAGGCTTGATTATTGCGACGCAAGAAGACCGTGTCTCGGTGAGTGCAGGTGATACCGTCATTCTCGATCAGGGGCGGCTGCAAGGGGTCGAAGTGGGGGATCGCTATGCAGTGTTCGAAGTGGGGGATCGCCCGACGTTCGAGGGTGGTCGTACCATTATCGATCCGCGTACCGGGCGTCTCATTCGGGTGCCGCGTGACGTGATCGGTGAACTCACTGTGGTGCGGGTCTATGAACGGACAGCGAGGGCCCAGATCCGGCGTAGTACACTTGAGGTGAACGTCGGTGCACCCATTGCCCCTCTACGTACGGCGCTGGCCCGTCAAGAGGGTCGTCTTGAGGGGACAGACTTCCAGATGCAGGCCCAGGCGCGTCTGACACAGGTGTCTCCCTGCTTAGAGAGGACACGGCAGACGCTGCAGAGGGCAGAATCCGCCAGTGCCAGAGCCGCAGACCTGGCGGACGCCAGGGGCGCTCTGGTCAGTGCTGAACTGGCTGCGGAGCAAGCGCATACGCTCCTGGCCGCTGGCGAGGCTGAGCGTGCCGCCAATCGTCTGGACAATGCCCTGACTGACTGCCTGCGGGCCGAAGAGCTGCTGCAGCGCACCGGCGTGGCCACCGCCAGCCGCGCGCCGGCAGGACAGCCGGAACGTTATGCGGTGCAGCGTGGGGATACGCTGTGGGGTATTTCAGCACGTGAGCAGATCTACCACAATCCTTACATGTGGCCATTAATCTATAAGGCCAATAGCCAGCAAATTCGCGATCCTGACCTCATTTTCCCCCGGCAAATCTTTGTGATTCCTCGGAACTATGCTCCAGAAGAAGCGGCGGCAGCTATCCAGCGGGCCAAGCAACGCAGTGCCTGGAGTGTAAAGGACGGCCGTTAGGAGGAGATGTGGGTGGAGAGAGACTGGTAAGCTCCAGAGCAACGAAAACCCCCGAGGAGTTTACGACCAAACTCCCATGGCTGGCTCTGAACATGGCCTGTGTGACGTGGCCAGCCCTGCGGACCCAATTAGCGCAGTATGTGGCCGCTCCGGGCGCTGTGCAACGTCTGCAGGAAGGGGGTATACTCCGCTTGGAGGCCGTGCTCCCTGGGCTTACGGAGAAGCTGGAGGTGGTGCAGCAAGGGCGTGCCTTTGCCCGTGAGATGGAACGTCTGCAGACCACGGAGATTCGTGTAGCGACCCTGGGAGAGGCCGACTATCCTGAGGCGCTACGCTGGATCCCTGAACCACCTCCAGTGCTCTATATCTGGGGGACGCTTCGACACGAAGACAGCCTCGCAGTGGCAGTGGTCGGGTCACGGAAGCCAAGCCCATATGGCCAACTGGCAGCCCGGCGTCTGAGTGCAGAGCTGGCCCAACATGGTTTCACAGTGGTCAGCGGCCTGGCGCGGGGTGTCGATAGCCTGGCGCACCAGGGGGCCATGGAGGCTGGTGGACGGACGATCGCCGTGCTTGGCAGTGGGATCAATGTGGTCTACCCCCCAGAACATCGCCGCTTGTATGAGGCGATCCACGACCAGGGGGCAGTGGTCTCGGAGTTTCCCTTCGATACCAAACCTGACCGCTGGAATTTTCCCCGCCGTAATCGGATTATTAGTGGCCTGACGCTTGGTACTCTCGTGGTCGAAGCCTCTGACCAGAGTGGGTCGCTGCACACGGCCCGGCACGCGTTGGAGCAAGGGCGTGAGGTCTTTGCGGTGCCAGGGCGCATTGACGTGCCAAGTAGCCGTGGTACAAACAATCTCATTAAGCGGGGTGCCAAACTGGTTGAAGGGATCAACGATCTTCTGGAAGAATTCCCTGAAGCTGTGCGCCTCGCCGTGCGCCAGCGTGGCACGGCAGCGGTGCCGACGGAGGCACCGCAGATGCCAACAGATCTTACGCCTGATGAGACCCAGGTACTAGGGCTGGTACCACACGAGGAGACCCACATCGAGGCGATTATTCAGACCAGCCAGTTGCCAGCTCAGGCAGTGACCAGTATATTACTCACACTAGAGCTGCGTGGTTTGGTCCGCCAGTTCCCTGGCACATTCTTTGCGCGTTGTTGACAGGGTCAAGCTGTATTATCAGAGACAAGGGACGGTGACAGAGCCATGGCGAAGTCGTTAATCATTGTTGAATCCCCCGCAAAAGCCAAAACGATCAAAAAATATCTCGGGGCTGGCTTTACGGTGAAGGCATCCGTTGGGCACGTCAAGGATCTACCGGAACACCGTCTCGGGATTGATATTGCCCATGATTTTGCGCCGGAATACGTACCGATCCAGGGCAAAAGAAAGCTCTTGCAAGAACTCCGTGCCGAAGCCGAGAAGGTTGAACGAGTCTACCTGGCACCTGATCCCGATCGGGAAGGCGAAGCGATTGCCTGGCATATCGCAAGCGAACTCCACCGCACCGCGCCAGACCATATTTATCGTATTCTGCTGCATGAAATTACCAAAAAAGGTATCACTGAAGCGCTGCAGCAGCCCGGTCGCATTGACGAGCACAAGGTATCGGCCCAGCAGGCACGTCGCCTGCTCGATCGCCTGGTGGGCTACAAGATTAGCCCGCTCTTGTGGCAGAAGGTGCAACGTGGTCTGAGTGCCGGGCGCGTGCAATCCGTCGCGCTGCGTATCGTTTGCGAACGTGAGCAGGAAATTCAGGCGTTTCAGTCCCAGGAGTACTGGACGATTGATGCTGCTATGGCAGTGGCTGATCCCCCGCCGTTTCAAGCACGCTTACACACCATCAGTGGGCAGAAAGTCGACATCGCCACTGCAGAGGTGGCGCACTCCATCGTCGCGGAGCTCCAGGCAGCACACTATACGGTCGCTGAGGTCAAAAAGACTACCCGGCGGCGTCATCCGGCGCCGCCGTTCACGACCAGCACCTTGCAGCAAGAAGCGGTGCGCAAACTGCGTTTCTCAACGCAACGCGCCATGCGGATAGCCCAACAACTCTATGAGGGGCTGGCGCTTGGTGATGAAGGGGAAGCGGGACTCATCACCTACATGCGTACGGATTCCACCCGGCTGGCTGATGAAGCCGTGCAGGAAGCGCGTCAATACATTCACGAGCACTATGGCCAGGACTATGTGCCCTCGCAGCCCCGCCGGTATAGGAGTCAGAAGGCGGCCCAGGAGGCCCATGAAGCGATCCGGCCGACCTCGGTGCTGCGCACGCCTGACCGTGTGAAGCCATACTTGAGCGCCGAACAGCATGCTCTCTATACTCTTATCTGGAATCGTCTGGTGGCCAGCCAGATGAGTTCGGCTGTCCTCGACCATACGACAGTGGATATCACCGCCAAGCAGTACAGCTTCCGAGCGACTGGTGCAGTGATGCGTTTCCCAGGGTTTACCGCGCTGTACGAGGAATCACTAGCGGAATCGCCGAAGCCGGATACGGACGCCGGGGCCCATAACCGCCTCCTGCCACCCTTGGTCGTCGGGCAGGAAGTACAGATCACTTCGTTGGAGCCCAATCAGCACTTTACCCAACCGCCGCCGCGTTTCACTGAGGCGTCGCTGGTGAGTGAACTCGAAAAGCTCGGGATTGGTCGTCCAAGCACGTATGCCGCCATTCTCGGGACATTACGTGAACGGCGTTACGTCGAGGACAAGGAACGCCGGTTCATTCCCACAGACCTGGGTACAACGGTGAATGGACTGCTAGTGGAAAGCTTTCCGGACCTTCTCAATGTGCAGTTTACCGCGCAGCTGGAAGACAAGCTCGATCAAATCGAGGAGGGTAAGTGCGACTGGGTGGCGACGCTCCATGCCTTCTATGAACCGTTTGTGGTGGAGTTGCAGCAAGCGACGCGTAAGATGCGCGATGTCCGAAAGGAGGTCGAGGAGACGAACGAAATCTGCGACAAATGTCAGCGTCCCATGGTCATCCGCCGGGGACGTTTTGGCCGATTCATGGCCTGCTCCGGGTACCCGGAGTGCAAAAATACGCGCGAACTGTCTACCGAGACACCGACCCAGGCCCCTGCAGCGCCAAGCGTAGAGGTCACCTGTGAGCAGTGTGGCAAGCCCATGGCCCTGAAGCGTAGCCGTTATGGCGAATTTCTCGCCTGTACGGGCTATCCCAAATGTAAAGCGACCAAGCCAGTTGTCACCAGCGTGATGGACTGTCCGGAGGCGTCGTGTGGTGGCACGATTGTGCAGCGCCGTTCACGCCGGGGGAAAACGTTCTACGGTTGTACCAACTATCCCCGCTGCACATTTTCGCTCTGGCAGCGTCCCATACCGCAAGCCTGTCCACAGTGTGCTGCAGCGTATATGCTGGAGAAACAGACGAAGAAACAGGGTGTCACGCGGCAGTGTCCAACGTGTAAATACCAGGAAGCGGTAACGGCTGCGCCTAGCAACGGCAATGGGTACGCTGGGACGTCCGCTACCCGCTCTGCCATGCTCACGGCTGACGCGGTTGAGCTGGACGCTGTGGGACGATGAGCACACTTCCTATAGTCGTCGTTGGCGGTGGCCTGGCAGGGGCAGAAGCCGCCTACCAGATTGCTGCGCGTGGCCTCCCCGTACAGCTCCATGAGATGCGCCCGCAGTGTCAAACGCCGGCGCATCAGACCGACCTCCTGGGGGAGCTGGTATGTAGCAACTCACTCAAAGCCGATACCCTTACTTCGGGGCATGGGTTGCTCAAAGCGGAACTCCGTCACCTCGACTCCCTGATCCTACAGGCTGCTGATGCCAGTCGCGTACCAGCCGGAGCGGCTCTAGCCGTTGACCGCACCCAGTTTGCCCAGTATCTCACCACGACAATACAGAACCATCCTAACATCACGCTCATACGTAAGGAAGTTAGGGAGCTGCCAGCAGCCCAGATTACCGTTGTCGCGACGGGGCCACTGACGTCTCCTGCCTTGACGGCGCATATGCAGAGTCGGCTTGGAAGCCAGGATCTGTATTTCTATGATGCTCTGTCACCCATTGTGGCGGCTGATTCAATTAACCAGAGTAAAACGTTTTTGGCCTCGCGCTATAATGTGGGGGATGGCAACGATTATCTGAACTGTCCACTCGACCGTGCGACCTATGAGCAATTCTGTACAGCCCTGGTAGCCGCTGAGTGCGTGAAACCACACGCGTTCGAGCGAGAAATTTTTTTTGAGGGCTGTCTGCCCATTGAAGAAATGGCCCGCCGTGGTCCCGAGACACTGGCGTTCGGTCCGCTCAAACCCGTCGGTTTGCGACGCGCGGATATGCCAGCCTTGCATGCTGTGGTGCAGCTACGTCTCGAAGACACGATGCGTAGCGCGTACAATATGGTGGGCTTTCAAACGCGCCTCACGTACGCTGAGCAGCGTCGGGTCTTCCGGATGATCCCTGGCCTGGAACAGGCCGAGTTCCTGCGTTTAGGGGCGGTGCACCGCAATACCTTCCTGAATGCACCGCGTCTCCTGCTGCCGACCTTGCAGACCAGGCACGAGCCCACACTGCTGTTTGCCGGGCAGATCACGGGCGTCGAGGGCTATATCGAATCAGCAGCGACAGGACTTTTAGCAGGTCTTAATGCTGTGGCGTTACACTGTGACAGACCGCTCCTGGTGCCGCCACCGACGACTGCGCACGGCGCCTTAGTGCGCTATATCTCGGCAGCGAACCCTGACACATTCCAACCAATGAACATCCATTTTGGTCTACTGCCACCTCTGGAGACGCCCACGCACCCGAAAAAGGCGCGGCGTGTGGCCATGATCGCCCGGGCTCTGGCGGACCTGCAAACGTGGCATAGTTCGGTGCACGCCTTATGAAAACATATCTTGCTGCCTTCCAGAGGTATCTAGACGTGGAACGTCAGGCCTCTCCCCACACACTCCGGAATTATCTCAGCGATCTACACCAGTTTGTCCATTTTGCCAGCACCCGTCCTGGGCAAGTCCCTCCCCTCATGCCAGACCAGATCAATGCGTCGCTGATCCGTGACTTTCTGAGCACGTTATATCAGCAAGGAGTGGGCCACACGACGCTAGCGCGGAAGCTCACCAGCCTCCGAAGTTTTTTACATTTTCTAGAGCGGCAAGGACACGTCAGGGAGAATGTGGCCAAGCAGGTGCAGGCGCCGAAAATCCGTCGACCGTTACCCAATGTGTTGCCCATTGACCAGGTGTTTGCGCTCCTTGACACCCAGGTGACACCGGCGACAGCGTTATCGCTGCGCGATCAGGCTCTCCTGGAGCTGCTCTATGCCACGGGCATACGCGTTAGTGAGTTGGTGGCCCTTGATCTCCAGGATGTTGACCTCCACAGCGGCACCCTGCGGGTGCAGGGCAAAGGCCGCCGCGAGCGTCAGGTCTTCTTTGGAAAAACTGCCGCCCAGGCGTTGCAGGCCTATCTCGAGATACGTCCGTCAGCACTACAGGAACCCGCAGCGTTCTTTGTCAATCATCGTGGTGGTCGTCTCAGCACGCGTGGGGTACAGCTGTTGATCAAAAAACATTGCCAGCGCACTGGCCTCCCATTCCGCACCAGTCCGCACACCATGCGGCATGCATTTGCCACGCACCTACTGGACAACGGTGCCGACTTGCGGGCTATCCAGGAGCTATTAGGCCATCAGCAGCTTTCAACAACGCAAAAATATACGCATGTCAGTACGGATCGCATGCTGGAAGTCTACGACAAGGCACATCCACGGGCGCGACGTCCAGAAGGAACTTCATGATACGCAGTACCACTATTTTGTGTGTGCGGAAAGATGGACACGTCGCCATGGCCGGAGACGGCCAGGTGAGCATGAACAATACCGTCGTGAAACATCACGCCCGCAAGGTGCGGAAGGTCTACCATGAGCAGATCCTGACGGGCTTTGCCGGGGCTGCGGCTGACGCGTTTACGCTATTTGCGCGTTTCGAGGCGAAGCTCGAAGAGTACCGTGGTGGTCTGATGCGTGCCGCCGTCGAGCTCGCCAAGGACTGGCGGGCTGACCGCGTGTTGCGGCGCCTGGAAGCCCTGCTCGCGGTAGCGGATCGGGACACTGCGTTGATTCTCTCGGGCACAGGCGATATCATTGAACCAGATGATGGCATTATTGGTATTGGCTCTGGTGGTCCGTATGCGTTGGCCGCAGCCCGTGCTTTACAGCAGCACACGGCGCTGAGCGCTCGTGAGATTGTTGAGGCGGCGATGCATATCACGGCAGATATCTGTATCTACACCAATAGTCACATTAACCTCGAAGAACTGTAACCTCTAGTCAGGACGCGGTATGGATGCGCTAACCCCGCGCGAGATTGTACAGGAACTCGATAAATATATCGTGGGGCAGGATAACGCCAAACGAGCTGTGGCAATAGCCCTGCGCAATCGTTGGCGCCGGCAACAACTACCGCCGGAGCTGCGCGACGAAGTTGCCCCGAAGAACATCATTATGATTGGGCCCACGGGTGTGGGCAAAACCGAGATCGCGCGCCGCCTGGCAACCCTGGCACGCTCCCCATTTCTCAAGGTCGAAGCCTCCAAATTCACCGAAGTCGGCTATGTGGGTCGTGATGTGGAGTCGATGGTGCGTGATCTCGTGGAACTCGGCAAAAACATGGTGCAGCAGGAAGAGATGGAGCGTGTCAAAGCACGCGCTGCAGAGATCGCTGAGGAGCGCTTGTTAGACCTGCTGCTGCCGCATCCTCCCCTCAGCTCTAGGGGGGAGGGGCAGATGATGCTGGATGAGCTTGGCCAGCAGCAATATCAAAAAACGCGCGAGAAATTTCGCCAGTATTTGCATGATGGAAAACTGGACGAGCGTTTTGTCGAGATGGAAGTCCAGGACAATGCCTTTCCCATGATTGAGGTGGTGTCAGGCTCTGGCATCGAAGATGTGGGGATCCATGTCAAGGATATGCTGGGCAATCTCTTTCCCCAGCGTAAAAAGCGCCGTAAAGCCAAAGTCCCTGAGGCGCTGCAGCTCTTGCTCCAGGAAGAGGCTCAGAAGCTCATTGACATGGACAATGTGATCAAAGAGGCCATTCAACGTGTGGAACAGGCCGGTATCATTTTTCTGGACGAACTGGATAAAATTGCCGGCCGTGAACGCAGCGCCGGACCTGATGTGTCGCGCGAAGGTGTGCAGCGTGACCTCTTACCGATCGTGGAAGGCAGTACCGTCAATACGAAGTACGGCATGGTGAAGACGGATCACATTCTCTTCATCGCTGCCGGGGCGTTTCATGTGGCAAAACCCTCAGACCTGATCCCGGAGCTGCAAGGGCGCTTCCCCATTCGCGTCGAACTCCAAGCCCTGGGGCGCGACGATTTTGTGCGTATTCTGCGTGAACCCCAGAATGCCCTGATCAAGCAGTATGAAGCGCTGCTGGCTACGGAAGGGATTGCGCTCAAGTTCACGGAAGACGCCATTGATGAACTAGCCGATATCGCTGAACGGGTGAACCAGCAGACGGAAAATATCGGTGCCAGGCGGTTATATACCATTTTGGAACGCCTTCTCGATGACCTCTCTTTTACGGCACCGGACAGGTCCGACAAGTGCGTGACGATCGACCGACACTATGTCTCAGAACGCCTGGAAGAGGTCGTCAAGAGCGAGGACCTCAGTCACTACATTCTCTAGCCACTGCTTCCCAGCCGCCTCTAACCGGCATATGGCTGTGCTGCTATAGGGGAACGCAACACGATGGACATAACCGAGCATGTGCAACAAGCTCATACGCTGATTGAGGCCCTGCCCTATCTCCAGCAATTTGCTAATAAAACTGTTGTGATCAAGTATGGCGGTCATGCCATGACCGACGAAGCCCTGCGCCATTCCTTTGCCCGTGATATGGTCCTGCTCAAATGTGTCGGGGTGCATCCCGTGATCGTCCACGGTGGTGGTCCCCAGATCGATGCAACCATGAGACGCATGGGCATCCAAGCGCAATTTGTGGCCGGCTTACGGGTCACCGACGCCGAGACCATGGACATCGTCGAAATGGTCCTGGGTGGGAAACTCAACAAGGAAATTGTAGCGCTGATCAATGTACACGGTGGTCAGGCGGTAGGGTTGAGCGGCAAAGATGCAAACTTGATCGTCGCGACCAAAAAGCAGCTGTATCGGTCGCTTACGCCTAACAGTCCGCCAGAACTGGTCGATATCGGCCAGGTAGGCGAAGTAAAAACGATCAACACGGCCATTATTGATGTGCTTGGGAGCCAGGGTTTTATTCCCGTCATCTCTCCTACGGGCGTTGGGGCGCAAGGCGAAAGCTACAATATCAATGCTGATACGGTTGCTGGGGATATTGCTGCAGCTCTGCAAGCTGAGAAATTATTATTTCTCACCGATGTGGCAGGGATTCTCGACCGGGATAAGAAACTTCTGCCCACGCTGAACCCCGACGAGATTCGTACGCTAAAACAAGACGGTGTGATCGACGGCGGTATGTTGCCCAAAGTGGACGCGTGTCTGTACGCCATGACCCATGGCGTTGCGAAGACCCACATCATCGATGGGCGCGTTCCGCATGCCGTGTTACTGGAGTTGTTTACAGATCGGGGAGTGGGGACAGAGATTGTGCGCTAGCGGGACGTCTAGGTCGTGCGAGGAGGGTCGGCGATGAAAGCATCACAGTCTGTATTAGTTCCAGGCACTCCCTGGGTTGACGACGTCGAGCGCTACGAAGTCATCGCTGGTATACGCGTGGAGCGCGAGCCGATGGGGGCGTTCGAGACGGTGCTGGCATCGTGGTTGTGTTATCTGCTCAACAGTTTTGCGGCTGGCAAAAAACTGGGTCTGGCGGTGAATGAAACACTTTTCGTTCTGCATGCATCTCGCAACCTCCAGCGCCGTCCTGACGTTGCCTTCGTGTCCTACCCTCGCTGGCCTGCGGCAATTGTGGCACGTGAAGCTGCCTGGAAGGTCGTGCCTGACTTGGCCGTCGAAATAGTCAGTCCTACTAATCTTGCTAAGGAGATTGACGGTAAGGTCACGGATTATTTTCAGTCGGGAGTGCGCCTGGTGTGGGTCTTTTATCCGGATGCTGGTCGAGTCTACGTCTATCAGTCACCGATGCAGGTCAGCATTTTGGAGCGTACCGACACCCTTGATGGCGGCGAGGTACTACCCGATTTTCGGCTACCCATTGTCCAACTGTACGAAGCCGTGACCAAACCAGAATGAGCCGGCCGCGGCCTACTGGCTTACACGCCCGCCAGGTCCTCCGTTCTTACTACGCCTTTCGTATAGAGTTCAGCGATATTCTGCTCAGTAAAGCCGACTTCTCGGAGTATCTCCCGCGTGTGCTCGCCCAACAGTGGAGTCGGCCGGCCTGGCACGACCTGGGTATTTCCAAAACGTATATAGTGCCGCGCCAGCCGCAGCCGTCCTATCACAGGATGCTGATGTACGACAACCATATCATTGGCCGCAGCGTGCGGATCGTCGAGGAAGAGTTCGCTGTGTCCTGCCAGCGCTGGTGCACACGGGACACCCGCCTCCTGCAGGCGCGCCAGACTTTCTGCCAGAGTCAGGCTAGCAAAACGCTGCGCGAGGGCTTGGGCTAGTGGCGCCTCGGCCGGGTGGCAGCCAGCGGAGACGGCGGCGTCTGCATGGCCCACCTCCTCACAGGCGAGGGCTCTACAGAGGGCGAGGCGCTCTGCCGGTGTCTCCGCCACAACATAGATCCAGCCATCGTGCACCTGATACAGCCGGTGAAAGGCATCGAGACCATACTGCCCCTTATCCGCCAGACGACGCGTCGGTTTGCCAGTGTACCTAGTGAACCACTCTGAGCTGAGGATGATACCGCCATTGAGCAAATTGGAATCCACACGCTGCACCACGCCCGTACGCTCTCTGACGAACAACGCCAGAATTGCCCCCAGGGCTCCCATAGCCCCAGTGGTAAAATCGGTTGGTGCCAGTTGCGCCGGAAACACCGGCGGATTCCCTGGGCCTCCCTGGGCACGCTGCAAGCCCATGAGGGCCTGTGCCAGGGGATCAATCCCTGGACGGTGAGCATAAGGACCGCGCCAGCCGTAGCCCGTCACGTGGGTTTCAATAAGGTGCGGATTAAGCGTCTTCAAGACTTCTGGCCCAATGCCCATGCGCTCGGTAGCACCGGGACGCATATTAGCCAGGAGGATGTCTGCTGTGGCCGCCACCTTCTGGGCGACTTCCTTGCCTTCGGGCGTGCGCGTGTTGACCGACATGGACCGCTTGTGAGCGTTCAGGTTGAAGAAATAGGTACGACCGATGGGACGCGACATGTCGCCATCCAGGGGTTCAAACTTGATGACGTCAGCTCCCAGGTCAGCAAGCAGCCTGCCAGCGGTGGGACCAGCAATGAGGTTTGTGATCTCCAGCACTCTGATGCCTTTGAGAGGCGGGTCAAAGGGGCCTGTCTGATGTGGCTGGCTATCAGATGCCGGTGAGATACATGCAAGATCGTCAGGCAGGCGACCGGAGTGTGTGTCTGGTAAGACTCGCGGGCCTTGTATCCTGCCAGGTGTTGCCGAGAGTTCGATTGGTACTCCCATCTGCATAAGAGGACCCACCGCGGGGTCCTGCAGCTCGATGACCATGCCATTGGCCGCCACCTGGGGATCGTCCAAGCTTTCCTCAGTCAGACGAGCCTGGGCGAAGGGGACATCGGCCTCATCGAAGATGCTGGCCCACTCGGCGTAAGGCTTCGTATGGATGGCTTGCGCTACGATGGCGCGCAGTTCCCTGTCTTCCTGCGTGTCCTGGGGGGGACGTCCGCGATTAAAGCGCGGCTCGTTAAGTACCTCCTTGATCCCCATGACTGTAGCAGCTGTGGTAATAAAACCAACGTGCACGCACCCCAGTTGCACCCAGTTGCTGTCAGCACACTCATACACACTATAAAAAGCCCCGCTGCCAGAAGGGTGGGTCTGAAAAACGTTCGGCAACAGTTTATCGCCTGTCAACTTTGGGTGATATACCAGTGCACCCGCCATTAATGACGTCTCCACCGTGCGGCCCATCCCGGTCTTCTCTCTAGCCAGGAGCGCGGCCGCGATACCCTGCGCCGCTAGAATCGCCGCCCCCACACTGGGGAGGGGGTGCACGACGTGCACTGGCGGTGGACGAAAACCCGGCTGACTCCCCAGAATACCCATCCGCGCCATGATCAGATCATCAATCGGCGGTTCGTCCCTCAGAGGACCATGCTTACCATAAGCGGTGATGGAGCAGTGGATCAAACGCGGATTGAGGACAGATAGCCAGTCGAAGGGCACGATCGCCTGGTAACGGGAGGAGGGAACAAAATTTTCGACAAGCACATCGGCAACGCGTAGCAGCTGTTCATAGGCAACTGTAGGATCATCCGAGGCCGTTGGAGTATTGGCAGCACTCACGTGGCTACGCTGTGCTGACGGTACGATCCGCGAGAGGTCCAACTGGATATACTCCTTGCCCCTGTCCCAAACCAGATAGCCACCATGACGCGGCGTGGTATCGCTGCTGTCGACGACCCGGATGACACGTGCGCCGTGGTCGCAGAGAAACATGGTGGTCAGAGCTCCAGCGGGACCATCGGTGAGGTCCAGTACCGTAATGCCATCCAACGCGCTTGCCATAATCTGTGCTGCTCCAAGTAGTGCTGCTGCGGGTTGACTGGGACATGCCATGAAGACGACGACCAGTCCGTGTGGTGCTTCATTGTCATGCGTTGGCCCTTAGGTGTCAAGGCAGAGCTATGGCCCAACGACTGGCCCCAGTGTTGGGATTGGTCGAGTAGCAGGTTGCCAGCCGCTCGAGTTTTTCCCATACATTAGATATGGCACGTCGACCGCTGTCAGCAAGCCGCCAACCCGCGGGCCGCGTCGCGCTCCGCAACCAGAGCTCGGACACGGGGAATGAGTTCCCGGCCGTATGCCACCGCGTCGGCGAGCGGGTCATAGCCGCGGATGAGCAGGCTGGTGGCCCCAAGATCGTAGTAGGCGACTAAGGCCTCCGCGACCGTCTCCGGTGTACCCACCAGGGCGGTGGAATTACCCCGCGCGCCCGTTGCTACAGCCAGGGCCATCCACAGGCAGCGATCATGCACCTCTTGTGCGGCGGCCTCGAGCAGCCGTCGTGATCCAGCATTCTGCGGGGGTGCCACCGTCCCCTGGGGCAGCGCTTGGATGGTGGCCAGGATACGCCGGGCGCGATCCCACGCCTCGCCTTCGGTGCGACCCAAGATGGGTCGAGTGGACAGGCTAAAGGTGAGACGGTGATGTGTCGGGCGCGCCGCCGCACGCACCTCCTCCATAAAGGCGGCAGTTGCCTTGAGCGGTTCTCCCCACAGCATGTACACGTTAACGACGGGGGCCAGAGCGGCAATGGCGGCAGGGGAGCCACCACCGCCGTAGATAGGCATGTGCGGCACTTGCTGGCAGCGAATGTCGGCATGCGCCCCAACGACCCGATAGAATTCTCCCTGGTGATCAAACGGCGCAGGGGCTGTCCAGGTGCGCTGCAGCAGGGTGGCATACTCCTGGGTGCGACGATAGCGCGCATCGTGGTCAGTGAAATCCCCGTCGCGCGCCTGCTCCGCGTCGTTGCTCCCCGTGATCAGGTGGACGGCGGTGCGTCCCCCGCTCAGGTGATCCAGAGTGGCGAGCTTCCGCGCCGCCACGGTGGGTGCCACAAAGCCGGGTCGGTGTGCGAGCAGGAACTGCAGCTGACGCGTGACCGTAGCTGCATGGGCACCGATTAAGAAACCATCAGGCGCGTGCGAAAAATACCCGATGAGCACCCGGTCAAACCCGGCCTGCTCGTGAATCCGGGCGGTCTCGGCAATCACCTCGGCGTTGAAGGGCGGACCGCAGGGGGGCATGATTTCTGACGACACACGAGGCGCGATCCATCCGATGATCTCGACAGGCATCCTCATCCCCTCACATGACGGAGTATCGCGGCTTTAACAGAAGTAAGACCTCTGAGTTACGCCATCATCTCCACTTTTAGCACATTACCCGCGAGGAGTTGTGCCCGTCATACATTGAGTTTCACGGCCAGGTCCATGAAATCATTGGCAACGACGGTAAAGGACGGGTCTGGGGTCGGATCCGGCGTACGGCCAGGGCCGCGCTCCAGGGGACGGGGGACGAAGCCAGTCTTCAGTCCGACTTTACCCGCCGCCAACAGGTCTCCCTGATGCGCCGCCACCATCATGACCTGTTCGGGGTGCAGGCTCAGGAGATGCACGGCCGTGAGGTAGCTCTCCGGGTCCGGTTTGTAGTGTCGGGCCAGTTCTGCGCCCAGGATGCAGTCCCAGGGCAGTCCCCCATTTTTGGCCATATTGGTCATCAAGGCCACATTGCCGTTGGACATCGGGGCAATGATAAACCGATGTTTCAGCCGGTACAAACCCGGCACCGCATCGGGCCATGGTCGCAGGTCATGCCAGGCCAGATTGAGCTCAGCCTTAGCGGCGTCACTGAGGCCGGTAATATGAAAGGCATCGAGCACTTCCTCCAACGCCATGCGGTGCAACCCATCCAGGTTAGTCCAGGGGAGCGCGCCGTGCCGCACTTTGTCCATGAAGGGCTGATACTTGGCGCGCCAGGCGTCGGCAAAGGCGTCCCAGTCGGCCTCTATCCCATGGACCCTGCCAAACTGTTTGCCGTGCTGGATGATGCTGCTGCGCCAGTCAACCACGGTGCCGAATACATCAAAGATTAGGGCTTTCAGTTCATCCATATATTTCTCTCCTTATAATACAATGGTTTATAGTCTCTATTAGGACAATAACAACTAAAAATATTTCTTCAAAACTGGGTGTAGTGTACACCAAGTTACACCAAATATTCCGACTTCGATAGACGTTACCCTAGCCTTTGGTATGCCTCCTCTGCTCCCCTCCTTCAATAGTCATAAGATGGGATCAATACTACTGCGGGTACAGGAGGGATGTAAACAGAGAAGTTAAAATGTATTACGATTGCCTCTAACCAATGGAGGCAACAATATGACCATAAGCCACAATGATCTGCTTTGCGATAGTGACTGGACTGAGGAAGTAACGTAGCCATAAGGGAGCCATGTGGTCAGATCCCTGATAATGTGGCTCCTGAAATGCGGATAAGCCCATCTAAGCCACTTTCTCTTCAGGATATCCTTCTACATCCTCACTCTGATCGTCTGTCTATGGCTATCCTACGCTTTTATTCCTACAACGTCACTTTAGTGTGTTGACCAAATTTGCCCACGTAGAATCGCGGGTTTGCGGTCGCAAGCGATAAGGGAAAGCAGCCTTGGAGGTACCCATAAA
>Ga0111539_10003276_pt1 | contig 21400 bp, 13 predicted proteins | sample RhiMethybrSRZTD1_FD_79667 | JGI IMG/M metagenome (GOLD analysis project Ga0111539, IMG submission 79667) | Populus rhizosphere microbial communities from Tennessee, USA - Rhizosphere MetaG P. TD hybrid SRZTD1 (version 2) (version 2) | ecosystem: Host-associated > Plants > Roots > Rhizosphere >...
CGAGGAGTTCCCGCGCACCGGCGAGCTGCTGTTCCGGCTGCTCGAGCGGTGGCCGCTCCGCCTGCTCTACCGACGGACGCCCTTCCTGACCGTCTCGAACGCGGCGCGCGACGACCTGGTCCGAGAGGGCATCCCGCGCGAGAACATCACCGTTCAGTACCTGGGTGTCGACTCCGAGGGCCTCGAGCCGGGCGAGCGCTCACCCGAGCCTCGGCTGATCTTCGTGGGCCGGCTGAAGGCCTACAAGCGGATCGAGCACGTGCTCGACGTGCTCGATGCCATCCCCGAGGCCGGGCTCGACATCGTGGGCGACGGGGACCACCGCGAGGAGCTGGAGGCCGAGATCGAGCGGCGCGGGCTCACCGATCGCGTCGTGATGCACGGCTACGCCGACGTCCCGACCAAGGCCGCCCTCTACGCGCGCGCCTGGGTGCACGTGACCGCCTCGGCGTCCGAGGGCTGGTCGCTCACGGTGATGGAGGCCGCCCTGTGCGGCACCCCGAGCGTCGCGCTGGCCGTGGGCGGGCTCACGGAGTCGATCGTGGACGGCGAGACGGGCTACCTGGCGCTGAGCGACCTCGACCTCGTCGCGCGAGTGCGCGAGGTCGTGGAGAGCCCGGAGCTGCGCGAGCGCCTCGGCGCTGCGGCGCGCGAGCGGGCGGCGACCTTCACCTGGGACCGCTCCGCGGCGACCTTCCTCGACGTGCTGCGCTCGGCCGCGGGCCAGTCGCCGGGGGACGGTGAGCCGTCCGGATCCGCGGGCTCCGCGAACGGCACGCACCAGGGGGCCGAGCGCTGGCTGGCCAGGAACCGCTAGCCGGCCTCGATGACGTCGAGGGCTGGCTGAGCGACGACCAGGCCCTCCGGCTCGCCGGCGCCGCCGCACGGGTGCCGGAGCCGGGCCGCATCGTCGAGATCGGCTCCTTCCGCGGCCGCTCCACGATCGTCCTGCGCAGGTCCGCGGCGCCCCGCGCCGAGGTCGTGGCCATCGACCCGCACGGCGGCGGCGACCGCGGCCCGCAGGAGATAGCCCCCGAGGCGGCCCGCGGCCACGCGGACCACGAGGCCTTTCACGAGAACCTGCGCCACGCCGGCATCGAGGACGGCGTGACGCATGTGCGCCGGATGTCGCAGGACGCGCTCGACGCGGTGGACGGAGAGGTCGACCTGCTGTACGTGGACGGCGCGCACCGCTACTCGCCCGCGCGGGCCGACATCGAGCGGTGGGGCGATCGGGTCCGGCCCGGCGGCTCCATGCTTGTCCACGACTCGTACAACGCGGTGGGCGTCATGCTCGCCCAGCTGCGGGTGCTGTTCGCCTCGCCGCGCTGGCGCTACGTGGGCCGCAGCCGCTCGCTCGCCGAGTACCGCAGGGAGGACCTCGGCCCGGGCGCCCGCGCGGCGAACCTCGCGCGCCAGCTTCCGGGGCTCGTCTGGTTCGCCCGCAACTGCCTGATCAAGGTGGCGATGGTGGCGCGGCTTCCGCGCGTGGCGCGCGCTCTCGGGCTGCCCGACGGCGACGAGTGGCCCTACTGACGCGCAGGTATGTTCCCCGGCCTTGGATGACTGGCGATATCGCGAGCTGTACGAGCTCGAGGACCGTCACTGGTGGTTTCGCGGCCGCCGGGCGGTGATCTGGGCGCTCCTCCACCGCGCCGACCCGCCGCCGTCGCCGCGGGTGCTGGACGCCGGCTGCGGCACCGGCCGCAACCTCGTGGAGCTGGGCCGGCTCGGCCCGGCTGAGGGGGTCGACTCCTCCGAGGACGCCGTCGAGTTCTGCCACCGCCGTGGTCTCGACGGCGTGAAGCGGGCGGAGCTCGGGGCGCTCCCGTACGAGGACGGCCGCTTCGACGTCGTGGTCGCCACGGACGTGATCGAGCACATCGAGGACGACGCGGGCGCTCTCGCCGAGCTCCGGCGCGTCGCCCGCCCGGGCGCCCGGCTCGTGGTGACCGTGCCCGCCTACACCTGGCTGTGGAGCGACCACGACGTGTCGATGCACCACCACCGCCGCTACACGCTCGGCCGACTCCAGGCGCGAGTCGCAGCCGCCGGCTGGGAGCCCACAGCGAGCTCGTACTTCTTCAGCGGGATCCTGCCCGCCGTGGCGGCCGTGCGCCTGTTTCGCCGGGTGGTGCCCGGCCGCTCGCGGCGGTCCGACCTCGAGCTCTCGCCGCCGGCCGTGGGGCGCGCGCTCGAGCTGGTCATGCGAGCCGAGGCCGCGCTGATCGAGCGCGGGGTGCGGCTCCCGGCCGGCGTGTCGGTGGGCATGGCGTGCACGGCCCGATGAGCGGCGAGCCGGTGCTCAGCCTGGTGGTGCCGGCGTACAACGAGGCGCTTCGCCTCCCGCGCACGCTTCACACGATGCGCGAGCGGCTCGACTCGGTCGGCGAGCCGTATGAGCTGATCGTCGTGGACGACGGGAGCAGCGACGACACCTCCGGTGAGGTGGAGCGCGCGGTGGGCGAGTGGCCGGAGCTGAGCGTCGTGCGGCTGGGCGACAACCGCGGCAAGGGCGCGGCCGTGCGCGAGGGGATGCTGCGCGCGCGGGGCGCCCACCGGGCGTTCAGCGACGCCGATCTCAGCACGCCGCTCGAGGAGCTCGACCGCCTGCGCGAGCGGCTCGTGGGGAACTGCCACGTGGCGATCGCCTCGCGCGATCTGCCCGACTCCGACATCCAGCTCCACCAGCCGCGGCTCCGCGAGCTCTCCGGGAAGACCTACAACCGGCTGCTCCAGCTGCTCGTGCTGCCCGGCATCTACGACTCGCAGTGCGGCCTCAAGGCCTTCACGGCCGAGGCGGCGGTGGCGCTGTTCACGCCGCTCAGGACGCCCCGGTTCGGGTTCGACGCCGAGGTCCTGGTGCGGGCGCGCCGGCTCGGCTGGGAGATCGCGGAGGTGCCGGTGCGCTGGCGGCACGTGGAGGCGTCCCGGGTGAGCGCGCACCGCGACGCGCCGAGGATGCTGTTCGACCTGCTGCGGCTCCGCTTCGGCCGGCGGTAGGCGCCGTGGCCTGGCCGCTCGCCCTGTACGCCGCGCTGTCGCTCATCTTCTGGGGCCCGTGGGTGCTCGACGACCCGAGCACGAAGCTGCTCGCGGCGAACGACATCGACCCGAGCGCTTACCTGTGGTTCTTCTCCTGGTGGCCGCACGCGCTCGGGAACGGCCTCGACCTGTTCCACACCCACGCGATCTTCGTGCCGGAGGGCTACAACCTGGCGTGGGTCACCTCGATGCCGGGGCCGAGCTTCCTGCTCGCCCCCGTCACGCTCGGGCTCGGGCCGGAGATCACCTTCAACCTCGTGTCGTTCGCCGCGCCCGCGCTTGCCGCCTGGACGGCCTACCTGCTCTGCCGCAGGATCACCGGCTCGGTGCCCGCCTCGCTCGCCGGCGGCTACGTGTTCGGGTTCTCGCCCTACATGCTGAGCCAGCTCCGCGGCGCGCCGCAGCTCGCGCTGATCGCGCTCGTGCCGGTGATGGTGCTGCTCGTGCTCCGGCACGTGGAGGGCTCGATCTCGGACCGCCGCTTCGCGCTCGCGCTCACGGCGGTGTTCACGGCGCAGATCCTCACCTCCACCGAGATCCTGGCCACGTCCGTGCTGTTCGGCGGCCTGGTGCTGCTGGCCGCGTACGCGCTGTACGCCGAGCTGCGGCAGCGCCTGCGGCGCACCGCGCTGATGGTGGCGGCCGCGCTCGGCGGCATGGCGGTGCTCGCCTCCCCGCTGCTCGCGAACGTGCTGTTCGGGGGGCGAACGCTTCCGGAGCAGGCGCTCACGAACTTCCCGTCCGACCTGCTCTCCTTCGTCGTGCCGGGCCCGCTCGTGGCGGCGGCCCCGGGCCGGCTCGGCCTCGGCGAGCCCACCTGGGCGAGCGGCGCCGCCTACATCGGGATCCCGCTACTGGTCGTGCTGGCCGTGCTCGCCTGGACGCGCAGGGACGAGCGCGCCACGCGGCTCGCCGCCGCCGCGTTCGCGATCACGGCGGTGGCCGCGCTGGGACCGGCGCTGCACGTGGCCGGCCACGACACCGGGATTCCGATGCCGTGGGCCGCGGTGGACGACCTGCCGCTGCTCCGCTACGCCATCCCGCTGCGCTTCCCGGCCTTCACCTTCCTCGCGGCCGGCGTGATGCTCGCCATGTGGCTCGCGCGCGGCCGCGGCATCGCTCGCTGGGCGGCCGCGCTGGTGGGCATCGCGCTCATCCTGCCCGCCGTGGGGAACAGCGACTGGCACACCCGGCTCAACGACCTGCCCTTCTTCACCGAGGGCGGCTACCGCGACCGGCTCACCGAGGGCGACCGCGTGCTCACGGTCCCGACGTGGGGGCACAACATGCGCTGGCAGATCCAGGCGGACTTCTCGTTCGATCTCGCCACCGGCTACGTCGGCGCGTTCCCCGAGAGCTACGTGCGCTACCGGGCGTGGCGGGACCTGCTCGGATCGCCGTTCGGCCGCGAGGCGGTTCCGCCCGAGGCGGAGCTCCGCCGCTTCATCCGGGCGAAGGGTGTGACGGCGATCGTCGTGGAGCGGACCGACACCAGGGGGCGCGAGCTGTTCCGCAGCCTCGGCGTGCGCCCGGAGGAGACTGGCGGCGTGCTCCTCTACCGGCTGAGCCGGCCCGGCACGTAGCCGCTATTTTCACCGGGATGCGCGAGCCGTGGATATCGGTCGTCGTGCCCGCGTTCAACGAGGAGCGCGCCATCGCCGGGACGGTCACGGCGCTGCGCGAGCGGCTCGAGGACGAGCAGAGGCCCTACGAGATCATCGTCGTCGACAACGCGTCGACCGACGGCACGATCGCGGCCGTGGAGGCGCTCGGAGCGGGGCCGTCGGTCCGCGTGCTGCGCAACGAGGAGAACCGCGGGAAGGGCTACTCGGTGCGGCGCGGGATGCTCGACGCGTCCGGAGAGCTGCGGCTTCTGTGCGACGCGGACTGCGCCCCGTCGCTCGCCTCGCTGCCCGCCATGCTGAGCGCGATCACGGATGCCGACGTCGCCGTGGGCTCCCGCCTCGCGCCGGGTGCGCAGGTGGGCCGCACCCAGCCGCTCCGGCGGCGGCTGGTGGGGTGGCCGTACATCGCGCTCACGCGGACGCTCCTGCGCGAGCCGACCCGCGACGTGTACTGCGGGTTCAAGCTGTGGCGCGGCGTCGCCGCCCAGGCCGTCTTCTCGCGCCAGGGAATCGACGGATGGGCATTCGACGCCGAGTCGCTCGCCATGGCGCGCACGCTCGGCTACCGCGTGCGCGAGGTCGGGATCGTGTGGGTGAACCGCGAGGCCTCGAAGCTCTCGATCTTCCACACGCTCGTGCCGGCGATCCGCGATCTCCTGCGGGCGCGGCGAAACGTGCGCGCTCAGGCGCGCGGCCGTGCGCGGCTTCACGCGGACGCCATGGCCGACTCGTCCGAGTCAAGCGCCTAGCCCTCGAATGACCCGGCTGGCTGGGCGTCCGGTCCTGAGCGCGGCGCTTATCTACGCGGCGCTCTCGCTCGTCTTCGTCGGGCAGGGCCTCCTGCCGGGCCGCACGCTGTCCAGCTCGGACATGCTGTGGAGCACGGCGCCGTGGACGGACTCGGCCCCTTCCGGCGTGCGGTGGGGTGGCGCGAACTTCGAGACGGCCGATGCGGTGACCGTCTTCCAGCCGTTCTTTCAGTACGTCCGGGACGCGCTGCCCCACATCCCGCTGTGGAACCCGCACATCATGGCCGGGCGGCCGTTCGTGGCGAACGCGCAGTCGGCCATCTTCTCGCCGTTCACGTGGCCGGCGTACGTGCTGCCGTTCTGGAAGTCGCTCGCCGTCATGGCGGTGCTGAAGCTGTTCGTCGCTGCCTTCGGCACCTTCCTGCTCGGCCGCGCGCTCGGCATGCGCTTCGGCGGCGCGCTCCTGGCCGGCGCGGTGTTCTCGTTCGGGACCTTCTTCGTCGTCTGGCTCGCGTGGCCGCTCACGAACGTGTTCCCGCTCCTGCCGTGGCTCCTGCTGCTCAGCGAGCTCCTCGTCCGGCGGCCGCAGGCGCTCGTGGGCGCCGGGCTGGCGGCGCTCGTGGGCCTCACGTTCCTCGGCGGGCACCCCGAGACGTCCTTCCACGTGCTCGTGACCACCTTCGCCTTCTTCGCGTTCCGGCTGGTGCTCGCGTGGCGGCGCGACGGCCGGCGCCGCGCGCAACTCACCCGGCCCGCGATCGCGTTCGCGCTGGCGGTGGCCGGCGGCGCGGCGATCGCGGCGGTGATGCTCGTGCCGCTGCTCGAGTTCATGGTGCACTCGGGCGACTACGAGCGGAGGCTCGGCCTGGCGCCCGGCCACACGCTCGCGAAGTACCTGGGCGCGATGTTCCTGTTCGACTACTGGGGGCGGCCCACCCAGACGTCGCTGATTCCCGACCTGGTGAGCAACCGCGGCTTCTACGCCGGCGGCATCACGCTGATGCTGGCCTCCGCCGCACTGATCCTCCGGCCGACCGCGACGCGCGCGGCGTTCGCCGTGTACGGGGCGCTCGTGCTCGCGGTGGTGCTCGGCGCCGAGCCGATCTTCTCCATCGTCACCACGCTGCCCGGCTTCAGGACCGCCCACAACGGCCGGATGGTGATCTTCTTCCTGTTCGTCCTCGCGATGCTCGCGGGCTGGGGGCTCGACGAGGTCACCTCGTCCGAGCGCTCCGCGCGATGGCGCCGGAACGCGGTGCTCGGAACCGGCGCGGTGATCCTGTGCGTGCCCGTCGTCTGGCTCGTGGCGAGCGGCGACCTGGCCCTGAGCCGCTTCTCGGACGCGCTGAACGTGGCCTGGGGCTTCGCCGACCCGCCGGCGCCGGGAGGCCAGGGAGCAGCGGGCGTGCTCGCCCCGTCCTCCGAGGTGGTGCCGCAATCGACCATCGAGATCGTCCGCCTCAGCGCGCTGCTCCAATGGCTCCCGCTCGCGGGCGCCGGGCTGGCGGTCATCGCGCTCAGCCTCGGGGCGCCCCGCCTCCGCGGCCGCCTGCTCCCCGTGGGAGTGGCCGTGGCGATCGCGTGCACGGTGCTGGTGGCGGACCTGTTCCGGGCGAACATGGGCTTCAACACGGCGATACCGGTCTCGCACGCGGAGCAGCCGGAGACGGGAGCGCTCCGCTATCTGGAGTCACGCGCGCCCAACCGGTTCGCCGGGCTCAACCGGCCGGGCATCGGGCAGCCGCTCCAGCCGAACCTGTCGATGCGGTACGGGCTCTACGACGCGCGCGGCTACGACTATCCGGTCGAGCGGCGCTACGACAACTTCTGGCGCGCCACCTCCGCGCCGCCCGGCGAGCTCGTGCCGCCCACCGGCCGGGCGGAGCCCACCGAGCGGTCGCTTCGCGGGCTGAGCCTCCTGAGCGTGAGCGACGTGATGCAGGACCCGGCCGACCCGCCGTCCCGGCTGCCCGGCCTGAGCGTGGCGTACTCGGGCCCCGACGCGCGCATCTACCGCAACTCCCGCGCGCTGCCTCGCGCGTTCCTCGTGGGCGGCCAGCGGGTCGCCCCCGATGCAGACGCGGCGCTCGCCGCCACCATCTCGCCTTCGTTCGACGCGCGGCGTGAGGCGATCACCGAGGATGCCCTGCCCGGACTGCCGCACGCCCCGGTCGCGTCGCCCGGCAGCGCGCGCCTGGCCGCCTACGGCGAGGACCGCGTCAGCGTCGACACGTCCGGGCGAAGCCGGAGCCTCATGGTGCTGACCGACGTGCACTACCCGGGCTGGAAGGCGACCGTCGACGGCCGGCCGGCCGACATCGCCCGCGTGGACTACCTGCTGCGCGGCGTGGTCGTGCCCGCCGGCCGCCACCGCGTGGAGTTCGCCTACGAGCCCGTGAGCTGGCGGATCGGGTGGATCGTGTCGCTGATCGCCGTGCTCGCGCTGATCGCGGTGACGGCGGTCGCCCTCACGCGCCGGCGCAAGCCGCGGGAGCCGGCGCGCTGAGGCGAGCGGCCGGCAGCGTGCTCGAGCAGCTTCGGCGACGCCCGGCGCTCGCCGCGGCACTCCTGTACGCGCTCGTGGCGATCGCGTTCGTCAGCCCGGCGCTCCTGCCCGGGAAGACGCTCTCGAACTCGGACGCGCTGTGGTTCGAGCCTCCGTGGGTCGGCGTCAAGCCCGCGGCGCTCGAGCGGCCCTCCAACCCCGAGCTGGGCGACGCGCCCCGCTACGTGCAGCCGTTCCTCCAGCGGACCGCCGACTCGCTCCCGCACGTGCCGCTGTGGAACCCGAACATCGTCGCCGGGCGGCCGTTCCAGGCGAACGACCAGTCGGCGGTCTTCTCGATCTACAACCTCCCGGCCTACGTGCTGCCGTTCTGGACGGCGCTCGGCTGGATCGGAGTGCTGAAGCTGTGGGTCGCCGCCTTCGGGACCTACCTGCTGGCGCGCCGGCTCGCCATGGGATTCGCCGCCGCCCTGCTCGCGGGGCTCGTGTTCGCGCTCAACCTGAAGCTGGTCACGTGGCTCTCGTATCCGGCGATGGGGGTCTGGACGTTCCTCCCGTGGCTGCTGCTCACGACCGAACGGCTGGTGCGCCGGCCCGGCGTGCTGTCGGCGTGCGCGCTCGCGGTGGTGGTCGCGCTCCAGTTCCTCGCGGGGCACGCGGAGTCGAGCTTCCACGTGCTGCTGGGCGCGGCGGCGTTCCTGGTCCTCCGGCTGTGGATGGCGCGCCGCTCGGCGCGGCCGGCGAGCGGCCTGGCGCGGCCGCTGCTCCTGTTCGCGGGAGCGATCGCCGGCGGGGCGGCGCTCGCCGCCGTCAGCCTCATCCCGTTCACCGAGATGCTCCTCTCCTCGGCCGACATCGTCGACCGTCGCGGTGCATCGGTCGACCTGCACTTCCCCGCCAAGGACGTGCTGGGGCTCTTCCTCCCCGACTACTGGGGCCGCCCGACCCAGACGCCGCTCCGGCCGCTGCTGCTCGAGCGCGCGATGTACGCGGGCGCGCTGCCGCTCATGCTGGCCGCCGCCGCACTGATCCTGCGCCCGACGGCCGAGCGCGTGGCGGTCGCGCTGTTCGGCGGGTTCTGGATGGCCGTCCTGTTCGGGGTGCCGCCGTTCACGCAGATCGTGACGCGCCTGCCGCTGTTCAGCTCGGGGCACAACACGCGGCTGATCGTGCTGCCCCTGTTCGCGGTCGCGCTACTGGCCGGCTGGGGGCTCGACGAGCTGCGCTCCGCACGGCGAGCGCCTCCGGCGCGGCTCCGCGCGACGCTGGCCGTGGCGGCCGGGTTGCTCGTCGTACCCGCCGCCGGCGCACTCGTCGCGGGTGACATCGGCATCGGCGCGCTCGGCGACGCGGCGCGGGTGGCGTGGCTCCTCGCCGACGCGCCCACGACGCTGGCCAATCCCGACCACGAGGCAGTGATCCGGCTGTCGTCGATCCTGATCTGGGTGTCGGTGGCGGGGGCGGGGGTGCTCCTGCTGGCGCTGCGTGCCCGGCGGCGGCTCGGGGTGGTGCTGTTCTCGGTGCTCGCGCTGCTGCTCGTGTGCGCCGACCTGTTCCGCGCCGGCATGGGCTACAACCCGGCGATCGACCGGGACCGGGCGACTGTGCCCGCCACGCCCGCGATCGACGCGCTGCGCGGCCAGGGGCACGCGCGCTTCGTGAGCACCGCCGAGATCCCGCAGAACGTGATCCCGATGCGGTACGGGCTCTACGAGGCGCGCGGGTACGACCTGCCGATCGTGCGCCGCTTCGACCGGCTGTGGCGTCAGGAGGTGTCGCCGGAGTCGCCGAGCGTGGCGGCCGGGCTGCTCGACATCCCGCTCGAGCTGCGCGAGGTGACCCCGCGCGCGCTCCGCACGCTCCGCCTCCTCGGCGTCACGCACATCCTGCGCGGCACCACCGGCCGAGCGGCCGACCCGCCGTACAAACCCACCGATCCGTATCCGCCGCTCGACGCGGCCGGCCTCAGCCAGGTCTATTCGGGGCCCGACGCGCGCGTCTACCGGCTCGCCGGCGCGCTTCCGCGCGCCTGGGTCGTGCCGGCCCAGCATGTGGTCGAGGACGGCGATGCCGCGCTCGCGGCGGTCACCCAGCCGGACTTCGACCCGCGCCGCGCGGCGGTCACCGAGACCCGCGTGGACGGCCTCCCGGACGCGTCCGGCGCGCCCGGCGCGGCGACGGCGGAGGGCGGCGCGCGGATCGTGCGCTACGACGACGAGCGCGTCGACGTCCGCGCACACACGGACCGCGCCGGCATGCTCGTCCTGAGCGACACCTGGTTCCCAGGCTGGAAGGCGAAGGTGGACGGCTCCGACGCGCCGGTGGAGCAGGTGGACTACGTGCTCCGCGGGGTCCGGCTCGGCCCGGGCGAGCACACCGTGTCGCTCCGGTACGAGCCGGCGAGCTGGATGGCCGGCAGGATCGTGAGCGCGCTCGCGCTCGCCGGACTCGCGATCGCTCTCCTGCTGAGCCTCCGGGCCAGGCGGCGGTCCGCTACGGAGCGGGCACCGGCGGGTCGAGCCGCCTGATCTCCGCGCTCGCCTGAGCGGCCCGGCGCGGATCGCGGCCCTTCGTGGCCTCGCGCAGCACCAGCCAGGCGTGCAGGTTGGAGGGCTCCTTCTCGAGCACCGTCTCCGTGAGCCTTGCCGCCTCCGCCTGCCGGCCGCGCAGGACGAGCGCGCCGGCGCGGGTGAGCCGCCAGTCTGTGCCCGGGTCGAGGAGCTCGGCCCGCTTGTAGTCGTCGAGCACGCCCTGGAAGCTCGCCTCCGCCATGCGCGGGTTGGCGAGCAGCCGGTCCGAGGCCGCGTCGCCGATCCGCTGGTTGCTCCACAGGACCGCGGCCCACGCGACCATGAGCAGGGCGATCAGGGCGACCGCGGCGCGCGGAACGAGCGATGGCACCGCGTGCACGGTACAGCGCGCCCCGCGGCGATCCGCGCTCCGCGCCGAATACCCTGCCGCGCGTGCGCCGCCCCGTTCTCCTCCTGGCCGGGCTGGTCCTCCTGGCCGGCCCGACGGTGCTCGCCTTCTACAGCGGCGGCTTCTTCGTGGGGCCGCGCGCCGCCGCCACGGCGGTGGCGTGGGCGCTCGTGCTGGTGCTCGCGCTGGCCGGGCCGCTGCCGCTCCCGGCGTCGACGCCGGGCAGGGTGGCGGCCGCCGGGCTCGCGGGGTTGGCCGCGTGGAGTGCCGTCTCGCTGACCTGGGCGCCGCTCGTAGAGGCCGGCTTCAACAACGTGCAGCGGCTCCTGCTCTACCTCGGCGTGCTGCTCGCGGCCACCGCCGCGATGCGCGACGAGCGTCTCGGGCGCGCCGCCGAGCCCGCGCTCGCCGCCGGGGTGGTGATCGTGATCGGGTATGGCCTCGCCGGACGGCTCCTGCCGGGGATCCTCGACCTGCACCGCTCGTTCGTCGCCGGCGGCCGGCTCGAGCAGCCGCTCACCTACTGGAACGCCGAGGGGTTGCTCGCCGCGATGGGGCTGCTGCTCTGCCTGCGCCTGGCCGGCGACACGGCCCGGCCGGCCGCCATGCGCGTGGCCGCCGCGGTCGCGTCCGCGCCGCTCGGCATGGGCGTCTACCTCTCGTACTCGCGAGGGGCGCTCGTGGCCACGTTCGTCGGCGCGCTCTTCCTGCTCGCCGCGGCGCCGACCCGGCCGCAGCTGCGCGCGGCCCTGGTCTGCCTCGCGGCCGGGACGGTGGGCGCGCTGCTCGCGGCGCCGTTCGGCGGAGTCTCGTCGCTGTCGGGAGCGCTGGGCGATCGCGAGCGCGACGGCGCGATCGTCCTCATGGGCCTGCTCGTGATCGCCGGCGTGGTCGCGGTCGTCTTCGCGCGCATGCTGCGCGAGGAGGAGCGCGACGAGGGCCGGCGTGCCCGGCTCGCGTACGCGGACCGCCTGCCCGCGGTGGCCGCCGCGGCCACGGCGCTGTGCGTGCTCGGCCTGGTGATCGGCGCGCTCGGCGAGACCGCCGGGCACGCGGGCTCGAGCGCCGGGGCCTCGGCGTCGCGCCTGACCTCGGTGAGCTCGCTGCGCTACGAGTACTGGCGCGTCGGCGGCCGCGCGTTCCTCGACCACCCGCTGAAGGGGGTGGGGTCCGGTGGCTTCCGCGTGCTGTGGCGGCAGGAACGCGACGTCGGGGCGAGCGCGCTCGAGGTGCACTCGCTGCCGCTCGAGATGGCCACGGAGCTCGGCCTGCCCGGGCTGCTCCTAATGGGGCTGTTCCTCGGCGGCGTGGCCGTCGCCGGCCGGCGCGCGCTCCGCGCCGGAGCGCCCATCGCGCCCGGCGCGTGCGCCGTGTGCGGCGCGTGGCTACTGCACGCGTCGATCGACTGGGACTGGCAGATGCCCGCGGTCACCCTTCCCGCGCTGGTGCTCGCCGGGGCGCTCCTCGCCGCGAGCGAGCTGGGGTCAGCGCAATCCGAGCCGGCAGCGGACGAGCATGCCGATCACCCGCAGGCCATCACGCGCGGTTAGCTTTTTGCCCTGGTCGAAGCTGCGCGCGCGGTAGCGCACGGGCACCTCGAAGATGCGCTCCCCCCGCTGGATCAGCCTTGCCGTGATCTCCGGCTCGATCGTGAACCCCGACGCGTGCAGCGGAAGGCTCCTGAACACGTCGGTGCGGATCGCCTTGTGGCAGGTCATCAGGTCGCGCAGATAGACGTTGAACAGCACGTTGGCAACCAGCGTCACGAGCTTGTTGCCCATCACGTACAGGAACGAGTGGCTCGTGTAGCCGTCGAACGCACGGACGCCGAATACCGCATTGGTGCGGCCGTCCACGAGCGGCGGCAGCAGCGCCGCGATGTCCTCCGGCTCGTACTCGAGGTCGGCGTCGAAGATCGCGGAGTACTCACCGCGCGCGGCCGCCAGCGCGGTGCGCACCGCGGCCCCCTTGCCGCGGTTGCGGTCGTGATGCAGGACCCTGACCCGGCTTGGCCAGTCCCCCTCGGCGAGGATGTCGCGGGTGCCGTCGGTCGAGCCGTCGTCGACGACGATCAGCTCGCTCTCCATGCCGAGGTCGGTGGCGAGCACGTCGTCGATCGCCTGCCGCACGGTGGCGGCCTCGTTGTACACGGGCATCAGGACCGAGAGCACGGCGGGGCAGCTTAGGGGGTCGCAGGCCGGCGCCGGCGAAGGCCCACGGCCAGCGCCGCGATCAGAGCCAGCAGCGCAAGCACACTGACGATCCACCCGACCCGCCAGGTCGTGGGCTCGTAGGAGAACTCGACCCGGTGGCGCCCGGGCGAAAGCGTCACGCCGCGGAGGAGGTAGTCCACCCGGTGGACCGGAGCGTCCTCGCCGTCGACCGTGGCATGCCAGCCCGGGTAGTCGAGGTCCGACACCACGAGCGCCGCCGGGCGGCGCGCCACCGCGTCAACCACCAGCCCCTCGTCCCGCTCGCTCACGATGCGGGCGCGGCCGGCGGGCGTGGCCGCGGCGCGCTCCGGCACGCCGGGCAGGCGCGCGGAGGTCACCAGCGTGCGGCGGCCGTCGAAGCCGGGGTCCAGCACTGCGTCGAGCTCGGCGTCCTCGCCGGCGACGACCGTCTGGGCGCCCACCACGCCGGCGCGCGGCATGGCGCCCGGGTTGGCGTAGATGCGCAGGTCCTTGCGGTCGTAGCGAACGGGCAGGCGCGGGCGCCCGACCGGCGGGTCGGCGGGATCCTGGGCGACCTGCGTGACGCTCATCAGGCGAAGCGCGGGGAGCGCCCGCTCGCTCAGCACCGCCGCCGTGGTGGGCGTCTCGGTGGGCGGTCCGTTCTTGATCGCGCGCCGCCACAGCGTGTCGTAGCGCCGCTCGACCGGGAGGTCGTAGCTCCGCGCGTCGAGGAGGTCCCACCGGAGCGCCATGTTCGGGATGAGCGGCGACGGCCCGAGCGGCCGCTCCAGCCCGACGAAGCGCCCACCGGTGCGGAGCCGCTCGAGGCCGGGCGTGGACGGCTGCCGCGCCGCGTCCACGTCGATCGCGGGCGTGGCTCCCATGCCGGCCCTGAACAGGTCCGCGGCCACGACCGCCACCGCGACGACGGCGAAGGCGCGCGGGCCGATCCGCCCGCCGGCGCGCGCGGCCACCAGGGCGAGCGCCGCGCCCATGAACACGATCCAGGCGAGCACCGCGGCCGTCCGGATCGTCTCGAGGTCGTCGCCGTCCGCCGGCGGGTCCGGCCAGCCGATGCCGATCGACACCTGGAGCGCCTGGCCGACCAGCCGCGGCGCGACGTCTCCGCCGGCCCCGGCGATGACGAGCGGCACCACGAGCAGGACGCCGGCAACCGCGAGCAGCACGCCACGCCGAGGCGCCCGGCTCGCGCGCAGGTCCTCGAGGCCCCAGCCGGCGAGCAGGGCGATCGCGAGCATGGCGAGGATCACGACACGCAGGTGGTTGCCGGTGCGCACCACCGGGATGCGGGCGGCCAGGTCGGGCAGCGGCGGCACTCCGAGCGCCACCGCCAGCGCGAACAGCGCGAACAGCGCAACGCCGGTGCGCATCAGCGAGCGGCGGCTGAACGGCGCCACGACCGCCAGCAGGAGCGGCAGCGCGCCCACGTACAGCGCGCGCTCCTGCGCGAACGCTCCGACCGCGGTGTGGGTGGCGCGCCCCCAGTAGTCCGGCAGCGCGAGGCCGAGCAGGTAGCGCTTGGACAACGCGAGCTCGGAGAAGTTCTGGCGCGTGTGCACGTCCCCGGACCGCGCCAGCAGCTCGACGAAGGGGATGAGGAGGAGCGCGGCCAGCAGAACGCCGCCCGCCGCGCCCGCGCCCACGGCGAGGAGCGGCGCCCTCAGGCTCGCGAGCGCCCCCTCGCGGCGCAGCACCACGATCCGGAACACCACGAAGGCGGCCGCGGTCACGAGCAGGTGGAAGCTCGACTCGGGGTGCCCCGCGAAGAACTGCGCCGCCACCACCGCCGCGAGCCCGGCGGCGGGCAGCGGGCCGGGGCGCCGCAGCGTCAGCTCGGCCAGCAGCAGCAGCCACGGCAGCAGCGCCCAGACGCCGCTCTGGGGCCAGGAGATCCAGACGACGAGGTACAGGCTGAAGCCGTAGACGAGCCCGGCGAGGAGCGATCCGGCGTAGCCCATCGCGAGCGCGCGCGCCAGCAGGAACGTGCCGAACGCCGCCGTGAACACCTTGAGCACCGCGATCACGCCGAGCGACCACCAGAACGGCAGGAGATACGCCGGCAGGCTGAACGGCGAGAGCCACGCCGACTGCGCGTTCGCGAGGAAGGGCCGGCCGAGCCCGACGTGCGGATTCCAGAGCGGGGGCGAGGGCAGCCGGTCGCGGCTGTGCTCGAGCCAGGGCTGGAACTGCACGGCCGAGTCGATCAGCTCGTAGTTCGAGCCGAACGGGCGCACATCGGCCGGCCGCTCGGCAGCCCACGGCGCCGCGGTCCAGAGGAAGTCCGACGCGCTGAGCGTCCGGCCCGGCAGGAGCGCGGGGGCGTACAGCGCGACCGCGAGCAGCGCATACAGGAGGGCCGCCGCGGCGACGGGCCTCGACCTCATGCCGGCCGCACCTCGGGCTCGGCTCGCCGCCGCAGCAGCGCGTCGATCGCCACCGCGGCGAGCACCACGAGCACGAGCTCCGCCGTGTGGCGGAACCGCACGGACCCGTAGGTGAGGAGCGACGCCACGGTCACGACCACGAGCGGCGTGGCCATCGCCCAGATCGGCACACGCCTGCGCCTGAGCGTGACGAGGCCGAGGACGGCGAGCGGCAGCAGCAGCACGTAGACGGCGACGCCCGCGTATGTCACCCACTTCGCACGGCCCTCCGGCACCTGTCCCGGCCAGAACAGCCCCCACGTGCGCGTCACGCGCGCGGCGGCCACGAGCGGCACGCGCTCCACGTGGTCGCGGGCGTACTCGATCCCCTTCCTCCCGGCCTGGTTGTTGTCCACCGCCTCGTTGCGGTCACCCGTCAGCCGCACGCACGACACCTGCCAGCTGCCCAGGTTGCGCCCGTGGTAGGCGGCCTCGCAGTTTGCCCCGGCGATCGTCTGCCCGCTCTCCGTGGCCACCAGCACGGGACGGTCGAACGCGCTCCAGTTGCGGATCGTCCACGGCGTGAGGACGATCGCGAACGCGACCAGCGCAGCGAGTACCGCCCGGCGCCCCGGCCCGGTGCGCAGCAGCGGCAGCAGCAGGATCGGCAGCAGGATCAGGCCCTCGCCCCGCGTGAGCGCGGCGAGGCCGGCCACCGCGCCGAGCAGGGCCGCCAGCCGCACGTTCGGCTCACGCAGCTGGCCCTGCATCAGGAGCAGCGCGGCCGCGGCGAACATGCCGTAGAGCGACTCGGTCATGAGCGCCCCGTCCGCCGCGATCAGCGTGGGGTAGGCCGCCGCGAGCCCGGCCGCGATCAGCCCGGCGCGGTCGCCCGCCAGCCGCCGCCCGAGCAGGCCCAGCAGCGCGATCACGGCGCCGCCGGACACCGCGCCCAGCAGCCGCATCCCGTCGGGACCGCCCAGGTGCAGCTTCACCAGCCCGGCGAGCGCGAGCGAATACAGCGGCGGCCGCTCGGCGGTCGGGATCGAGATGCCCTGGCCGAAGTACTCCCCGGGCCGCACGAACCCGGCGCCCCGCGCCACGAGCTCGGCCACGGCCTTGTAGTACGCCTCGTCGTTGAAGAAGCCCGGCGGCCAGGGCGCCACGAGCAGCGTGTGCGCAACCCGCACCGCGACCCCGGCCGCCACAATGGCGCCGAGCGCGACCGCGAACCGGCGGCTCACCGGCGCCGCCACAGCGCGTCGATGCCCACGGCCGCGAGCAGCACGGCCGAGATCTCGGCGGGCTCGCGGAAGCGGACGTTGCCGTATGTCAGGAGCGCCGTGAGCGACACGACGACGACCGGCGCGAGCAGGATCCACAGCGTGCGCCGGTCCGGCATGCGGAGCGCGCCCACAAGGCCGAGCGGCACCAGCAGGAAGAAGAAGAGCGTGCCGGCCTTCTGAACGCGCGGCGAGCGCCCCTCGGGGATCTGGAACGGGTCGTACACGCTCCAGACGCGGCCGAGCCTGGCCGCCAGGACGACCGGTAGCCGGCCCGCGTGCTCCCGCGCGTAGCGGACGCCGTCGTCCAGCGCCTTGGCGTGGTGCACCGCCTCGTTCCCCGGGTGCTCGCGGATGCAGCCCGGCCACCAGCCGCCGAGCCTGCTCCCCGAGTAGGTCTCGCGGCAGTTGGCGCCGGCCACCGCGGTGCCCGAGTTCGTGGCCACCAGCACGGGGCGGTCGAACACGGTCCAGTTCCGCACCGTCCACGGCGCCAGCACGACGACGAAGGCCACCGCCGCGAGCGCCGCTGCCCGCGCCCCGCCCGGCCGGCGCAGCGTGGGCACGAGCACGAGCGGCAGCAGGAGGAGCGCCTCCCCGCGCGTGAGCGCGGCCAGGCCGGCCACCGCGCCGAGGGCGAGGGCCGTCCAGGCCGCCGGGGACTCGAGGAGCCGGAGCGCCGCCAGCAGCATCAGCGCCGTGAGCAGGCCGTAGAGCGTCTCGCTCATCAGCGCGCCGTCCGCGGCAACGAGGGCGGGATGGATCGCGGCCAGCGCCGCCGCGATGAGGCCCGCGCGCGCGCCGGCCAGACGGCGGCCGATGAGAAACGTGACGGCCACGGTGCCTGCCCCGAACAGCGTGCCCGCGAGCCGGAAGGCGTCGTCCGAGTCGAGCCCTACGGCGGCCGGCGCCGCGAGCACCAGCGAGTAGAGCGGCGGGTGCTCGGCGGTCGGCGTGACCACGCCGTCGAAGGCGTACTTGAACGGTGCGATGAAGCCGTGGCCGTCCGCGATCAGCTTCGGCAGCGCCGAGAAGTAGAACTGGTCGTCGAGCGCCACCGGCGGCCAGGGAGCCTCGAGCAGCGTGTAGAGGACGCGGATCGTGACCGCGAGCGCGACGATGGCGAGCAGTACGAGGCCCACGCGGGCCGGCTGGGCTCGTGTCCCCGTCACGCGGAGGGGGCACTCTAGAGCCTCGGATACCCTCCGCGCGGCCATGCGGAGACCGTCCCGGGACCAGACCATGGCGCTTGGCTTCGCGGTGCTGGGATTCGCTCTCGCCTTCTGGCAGCGACCCGGATGGGCGACGAGCGACACGAAGATCGATCTCCACGTCGATCCGTCCGCGTTCCTCTCCGAGGTGGCGTCGGTGTGGTCGCCCTCGATCGACCTCGGCGCGGTGCAGGGCGCGCAGTACAGCGGCTACCTCTGGCCGATGGGCCCGGCGTTCGCGCTGCTCCACGGGCTGGGCCTGAGCCCGTGGGTCGCCCAGCGCATCTGGCTCGGCGTGCTGTTCGCGGTGTCGGCGTGGGGGATGCTGCGGCTGCTGGACGCGTTCCTCGGCAGGCCGCGCGGCGTGCCGCACCTGATCGGCGCCGGCTTCTACCTGCTCAATCCGTACACGGTCATCTTCACCGGGCGGACGAGCCTGATCCTGCTGGGCTACGCCGTGCTGCCGTGGCTGCTCCTCGTGGTCCACAACGGCGTGCGCGGCGCGTCGGCATGGCGCGACTGGCGCGCCTGGTGGTGGGCAGCCGTGTTCGCGCTCGTCCTCACGTCGATCGGCGGCGGGATCAACGCCGCCGTCGTGGGGTGGATGCTCGTCGGCCCGCTCGTGCTCCTCCTGTACGAGCCGATCGTGGGCAGCGTGCGCTGGCGCGACGCCGGCGCGTTCCTCGTGCGGGTCGGCGTGCTGGGGACGGTGGTGTCGCTGTGGTGGCTCGCACCGCTGTTCGTGCACGCCCGCTATGGCATCGACTTCCTCCAGTTCACCGAGCAGCCGCGCTCCATCTGGGCCACGAACAGCGCGCCCGAGGCGCTGCGGCTGATGGGCTACTGGACCTCCTACGTGGGCGTCGGCTTCTACGGCGCCTCCCGGCCGCTCTTCACCGAGGCCGGGACGCTCCTGTTCAACCCGGTCGTGGTCGGCGCCTCGCTCCTCCTCCCGGCGCTCGCGATCGCCGGGTTCGTCCTCGCCCGGCGGTGGCGCTATGCGCCGTTCTTCCTGCTGCTGCTCGTGGTCGGCGCTGTGATCGAGGTGGCCGGCTTCCCGAACGGGACGCCCGCGCGCGAGGGAATGGAGTGGGTCTACCGGAACGTGCCGCTGATCCGCTTCATGCGCACGACGCAGAAGGCCGCCCCGCTCGTCGCGACCGGGGTCGCGGGGCTGCTGGCGCTGTCGCTGCACGTGTTGCTCGCCCGAGTGGCCGGCCTCACCCGCGTGCTCATCCCGGCGGCCGTGGGGGTCCTGATCCTGCTCGCCGCGCTGCCGCTCGTGCGCGGCACGGCCGTGGAGAAGCAGCTCACCTGGAAGCACATCCCGTCCGCGTGGACGAACGCCGGACACGACCTCGACCGCGACCTGCCTCGCAACGCGCGCGCGCTGATCCTGCCGGGGCAGATCTTCGCCAACTACACGTGGGGCGGTACGACTGACGCGATCCTGCCGCGCCTCACGAAGCGCCCGGTCGCCGTGCGCTACGAGACCCCGTACTCGGACCCGCGGGCCACGGACACGCTCTGGACGATCGACCGGCTCGTCCAGCAGCGCCGCCTGCTGCCGGGCCAGCTCAGGCCGCTGCTGCGGCTGATCGGGGCGGGCGCGGTGGTCACCGGAAGCGACGACGACATATCGCGCAGCGGCGGCATGAACGCCGCCGCGGCGGCGCGGGAGCTGGCCGGGCAGGGCCTCGGCGAGCCCTCGCGGGCCTACGGGCCGGTGCGCTCGGTGGCGCCCCCGCGAGGCGAGCTCGACGGACCCGCGCGCGTGCCGCAGGTGCGGCGCTACGACGTCGGGCCCGGCCGCGGGCTCGTGAGCGTCGCGCCCGGGCGGCCCACGATCGTGGACGGGTCGGCCGAGGGGCTGGCGGGCCTGGCCGCCTTCGGCGCGCTCCCGGAGCGGGCGCCGATCCTGTACGCCGGCGACCTCGATGCCGGCGAGCTGCGCCGCGAGGCGCGGGCCGGCGCCGAGGTCGTGATCACGGACTCGAACCGGCGCCGCCGCGTGATCCCTGAGTTCCTCCACCAGAACCTCGGAGCCACGCTGGCGGCGGGCGAGAGCGTGGGTCGCGACTTCGCGACGATCGCGCCCTTCGCCACGCGTGGCAGCGACGCGCAGACGGTCACCGCGGTCCAGGGCGCGCGCTACCTGCGCGCCCCGAGCTCGGGCGGCCTCCTCGAGTTCCCCGAGTACGGTGCTTTTGCCGCCTTCGACGGGGACCCCGACACGGTCTGGGCCGCCGACCGGTACCTGCACCCGCGCGAGCGCTGGATCGAGATCGGCTTCGAACGGCCGCGCGATGTGCCCTACGTGGATCTTCTGCCCGTGCGCGACTGGAGCGGGACGGTCACCGAGGTGGACGTGGGCGGCGTCCGCGCCAAGCTCGGCCCCGGGATCACGCGCGTGCGCGTCGGACTTCGGCATGTGGGCTCGCTTCGGGTCACGATCACGAAGGTGAGGCAGCCGCCGGGGAACCTGCGCGGCAGCGGCGGCTTTCGGGAGATCCGGATCCCGGGCGTGCACGTGAGCGAGCCGCTCCGACCGCCGGTGCTCGCAGCCCGCGCTCTTCACGGACGCGACCTGAGCAACACCACGCTGACATGGGTCTTCGAGCGCACCACGGGCGATACGCCGTTCCGCCGCGACCGCCAGACCGGTAGCCCGCTGCTCGAGCTCGCGAGCAACCGGCGCGACCCGGAGAAGCAGCTCGACCGCGTGGTGCTCTCGCCGGCGGCTCGCTCCTATGAGCTGCGGGCGTGGGTGCATCCCGATGTTGATACGCCGGACAGCGAGCTCGACCGCATGGCCGGCATGCGCGGTCCGCTCGTCGCGGAGTCCTCAGGGCGGTTCCACGACGAGCCGCGCTTCCGCGCGTCGAGCGCCTTCGACGGCGACCGGCGCACGGCCTGGACCGGCATCTGGGCTCGGCCCTCCGCGCCGTACCCATGGATCGAATGGCGCTCCGACCGGGCGCGGTCGCTCAGGTCCCTCCGACTGGTGCCGGGCGACCGGCGCGCCCGCCGCGCCACGGCGGTGCTGCTCGAGTGGCCCGGCGGCCTCACGGGCCGGCTCCCGGTGGGCCGGGACGGCACGGTCGCGCTGCCGCACCCCGTGCGCGCGCGGCGATTCCGGCTGACCGTCCTGGGCGTGAGCCGCGCCGAGACGCGCGCGGTGGCGATCGCCTCGATCGAGGCGCCCGGCCTGGGGCGCGTGGCGGTGCCCCGCGAGGGCCCGCTGCACGCGCGCTGCGGCGACGCGCGCGTGCGCGTGGCCGGCGCCGTCGAGCGCCTGCTCCCGCGCGGAACGATCGAGGACCTCGACGCCGGGCGCCCCCTGCGCGCCCGCGGCTGTTCCGGCACGGCGTCGATGGACGAGGGCGTGCAGCGGATCACCTCGCTTCCTGCCGCGATGTCGATCGAGCAGCTCATGCTGCGCTCGCCCGCGCCGGAGTCCGCGCCGGCGCCGGCCGGCGGCGGCCGGGTCGTGGATCCGGGCAC
>Ga0111539_10003277_pt1 | contig 21399 bp, 20 predicted proteins | sample RhiMethybrSRZTD1_FD_79667 | JGI IMG/M metagenome (GOLD analysis project Ga0111539, IMG submission 79667) | Populus rhizosphere microbial communities from Tennessee, USA - Rhizosphere MetaG P. TD hybrid SRZTD1 (version 2) (version 2) | ecosystem: Host-associated > Plants > Roots > Rhizosphere >...
CCTCGTCCTGGAGGACCTGGGGCACTTCGCCACCCGCCGCAAGCCGAGAGTGGGCGATGACGTGCTGTTGGTCCTGGATGAGTTCTCGGCCGTCCAGGGCGGCACCGGCCAAGCCATCCGCCTCGCCGAACGGCTCCGCGACGTCGGCGTCCCGGTCATCTTCGGCGCCCAATCCCCCGAAGGCCTCGGCGACGAACGCCAGCAGTGGCGACTCCTCCACACGGTCGGTGGGGGACTGGTCCTCCACCAGCTGGCCGACCCCGACCTGCTGGTGCAGCTGGCCGGGACGGTGCGGACCCCGGAGCAGGCCTGGCAGCTCGACCCCTGGGGTCCCGCCGGCCAGGCCCGCATCCACATGGCGGACCGGCCCCGGGTGGACCCCAACCAGGTCCGCCAGCTGCATCCCGGCGAGGCCTTCGTGATCCAGGGCGGCCGCGCCGTCAAGCTGTCCGTGTTGCAGGCGCCCATGCCGGCGCAGGTGCAGGAGGAGGCCAGCGCCTTACGGGCCGCGGCCATGACTTCCGCCGAGCCAGTCTATGTGGCCGAGGGCATCGTGGGGGCCCCGCCCCAGGTGGAGCTCTGGCAGCCCAATCAGCGCGTGCTCGACCAGCCGGACCAGGCGCCGCTGCCGGCCCTTCAGGCGCCCAGCGACGACGGCCAGACCGCCGAGCCGGCCGGGGTGCCGGCCCTGCCCGCCACCCCGCGCCCCCGCATCCTGCTCGCCCTGCGCCGCGCCGTCGCTGCCCGCGACCAGGCGACCATCGCCGCCGTCATCCAGGCCGGCCAGCGTGAGCAACCCGACTGGGACCCCACCGCCGACCTGGACCGCCTGCGCGCCGTTGGCCGCTGGCGACGCTGGCGGCGCCAACCTCGCTTCCCGCGGTTCCTGACCCGGGTCGCCCACCTGGCACGGGTGCGCCGTGGCTGACCCGGCCGTGGCTCAGGGACGCCGGCTGGCCCGCCGCCGGACCAGCAGCAACGCCACCAACCCCAGCGCCAGCACCAACGCCACCAACCCAATCAGATTGGACATCCTGTACCCCCTGGAGTTCGCTACGTCGACAGCGCCGGCAAGTCTCTCGCGCCGGCCGCCCCGCTGGCCAACCCAGGGCGGTGGCCCGGGTCCGCGCGGGGCGCCTAACGACCTCCACGCGCCTGCGGCGCTGCCATGCGGGGACCCCGACCGCTCCGCGGCCCCGCACGGCCCGGCCGTTTGGCTGCTGGACGGGCTCCCATCCCTTTCCCGCGCCGGAGTCAAGGGCCGCTGCGCGCTCATGAGTGCTCGCTGGGCCTTCGGCCCTCCCTTGACTCCTCCGCGGCCGGGATGGGCCGGAGACACCGGTCGCCCGGGGCGGGCGAGGAGCAACGCCCGACCAGCAGCCAGCACCAGGGAGGCACCCATGCGGCAGTTCGAGCAGGACTGGCTGGAACTCGGCGGCCGGGTGGCCAGAAGCCTGCATTACCAGCACCCCCGCAACCTCCGACTCCTCCAGACAACCAGGCCCAAAGCAGCAAGTGATCGCCCGGCACGCCCACAAGTGAACCCAGGTCGCGTGGCCCAGCCGCCCAGTTCCCAGCCGACGACACCTGAGGAGGTGACGCCACCACACCAGCTGTCCGGACCACCACCACAACCAACCCATCAGCACCAGCACGAGTCCCAAGGAGGACCGTCATGTCCGAGACCGAGCGCGTGACCCTGGTCGGCAACCTGACCGCCGACCCCGAACTGCGCACCACCCCAACCGGCCTGGAAATCGCCAACCTCCGCCTGGCCGTCACCCCCCGCACCCGCCAAGACGACGGCACCTGGACCCAAGGCGAGACCAGCTTCCACACCATCACCGTCTGGCGCGACCAAGCCACCAACACCACCGAGACCCTCACCAAGGGCGCCCGGGTGATCGTGGTCGGCCGCCCCAAGCAGCGCACCTGGACCGACCAGGACGGCACCGACCACCAAGTCACCGAGGTCGACGCCGAGGAGATCGGCCCCTCGCTGCGCTGGGCCACCGCCAAGGTCACCCGCACCAACGGCCCCAAGGCCAGCGGCCAGCGCAATAGCGCCTGACCGAGACCGACTCGGGAGAGGGGCGCGAACCCTGCTGGGCGAGCCGGACGCGCCCCCTCCCCCAACACCACCCAAAGGAGGTGGCACCTGGTGTTCTACACCACTCCCACCGACGACGGCGCCATGACCGTCACCTGCGACCGCTGCCTGCACTCGGTCGGCTGCCCAGACCCGTTCGCGGCCGCCGCCGCCATCACCCACCACCACTGCGACCCGGACACCGCCGTGCCCACTCCCCAGGACCACGAACCCGCCCTGGACGAGCAACCGGCACTCCACCTGCTCGCCGGCTGGTGGGTCGCCTCCTGCCCGACCTGCGGATTCCAGCTGACCAGCGCCCGAAGCCAAGCCCGAGCCGAACGCCGGGCCATCCGCATGCGCTGTCCCGTCTGCTACGAGGTCGCCTGATGACGCCCGTTATAGGCCATGGCCAATCCTACATAAGCAGCTTGCTCAGCTTCCTGCTTCAGCAGCCCATCGGCAGCCGGTGTCGAACAGGCAGCAGGCTGTCAATCTCGGACGGCCGGGACCACCACATCGCCGACCAGGGCGCGGCTGGCGCTGCCGGTGCGGACATCCTGGACGGTGCTGACCTCAGAGGTCATGACCACGACCAGGTCCAGGTCGGGGAGCACCTCGACCAGCTGCCCACCCACCCCGAGCGCGGCGAAGCCACGATGGCCCTGCTCGGTCATGGTCCACCACTGGTAGCCGTAGCCCGGCGCGTGCGGGTCACCAGTTCGGATGTGCGTCTGGGTAGAGGCACGCACATAGGCGGCCGGGACGACCTGGCGGCCCTCCCAGACGCCGCCCTTGAGGTACAGGTAGCCGAGCTTGGCCAAGTCCCTGGCGGTCAACTTCAAGAACGCGAAGCCGAGGTGGTAGCCCTGCGGGTCGGTCGGCCAGGCGAAGCCGGCCCGCTGATAGGCCGCCGCGTTGCCTGGCGCGAACAGCGGCTCAAAGGGATGGTCGCTGGCGATCCCCAGCGGCTCAAACAGCTTGACCTGGGCATAGCGCAGGGTGGACTGGCCAGTGGCGTCGGCCACGATCGCCGACAGCAGGTGCGAGCCGTCGCTGGAATAGGCGAACCTGGCCCCCGGCGTGGTCGCCGGGTGCTGGCCGAGCACGAACCGGACCCAGTCGCGGGCGTGGGCCAGGCCCGGTGGGTCGTGGCCGTTGGTGGGGTCGGCCGGCAGGCCGGCCGTCATGGTGAGCACCTGCTCCAGGGTCGCCGTGCGCAGGCGCGGATCGGCCCCGGGGGGCAGATGGCGGGCCAGCAGCCGACCGATGGGCTGGTCCAGACCGCCAACGGTGTGCTCACCCAGCGCGATCCCGACCAGCGCGGAGGTGACGCTCTTGGTGACCGAGAAGACGTTGAAGTAGGTGGCCGGGGTGGCGCCGTGGTAGTAGCGCTCCAACACCAGCACCCCGTGGCGGACCACCAGGACGCTGCGCAGGGCGGGATAGACCCGGCCCGTGTCGTCGTCGATCATCGCCAGCCCCTTGGGATCCATGCCCTCCCGGGTGGGTGCGGCAGTCTGCCAGCCGTGGGTCGGCCATTCGCTGGGCGGCTGCTGGTCTGGGTGGGACACCGGCGTGCCGGTCCGGCCGGTGCAGGCCACCGCCAGCACACAGACCACCACCAGCAGCGCGGCGCGCGGATGGGCTACCCGGCACCTGGCCGGCTCGCATGCCTGCACGGTCGTGACCTTCCCCTCGCTTCGACCGCCCGCATTGTCCGCTCCAGGTGGCTCAGCTTCCACCCCAGACCACGAACCTGGGCGACCGGCTCATAACCGCCCCGAACACCACCGCGCTGGGCAACAGCCTGGAACGCATCAACTCGACAGGAGCCCGACCGTGACTCTCACGCTGCACCTGACCAACGACACCCAGCTGCGCGCCCACGGATTCATCGTCGGCAGCGACCTGGTCGCCGAGGTCTGCTGGAAGCGCCCCATCCCCGACAGCCGCCTGGACGAGGGCACCCTGTGGGGCACACCCGAGGCCATGCGGCGGCTGGCCGACCTGGCCACCCAGGCCGCCATCCAGGCCGAGGAGGAGGCCTGCTGGCACGCCCACCAGGCCGCCACCACCATCCCCAAGCAGGGAAGAGTGGCATGAACCAGCTGCTGGAGGCCGCCCTCGGCTACGCCGCCCGCGGCATCCCCGTCTACCCGATCCACTGGCCCCGCCCCACCCCGAACAGGGCCAGCCTGGCCTGCTCCTGCCCCCGCGGCCCGACCTGTGATCGGCCGGCCAAGCACCCCCTGGTCCGCCACGGCGTCAAGGAGGTCACCACCGACCCCGACCGCATTGGCCGCTGGTGGCACCGTTGGCCCAAGGCCAATGTCGGCCTGGCCACCGGCATCTGCTTCGACGCCCTCGACATCGACGGCCCGGCCGGCCTGGCCGCCCTCCACCAGTTGGCAGGCACGGTGGGCCTGCGGCTGCCCGGTCCGCTGGTGGCCACCGGGGGGCGGTGGCTGGCACCACTGGTTCACCCCGACCGGGCTCGGCAACCGCCCACCCCGCGGCCTCACCCATGTCGACTGGCGCGGCAAGGGCGGCTGCGTGCTCGCCCCTCCCAGCCGCCACATCTCCGGTGGCAGCTACCGCTGGCTGGTTGGCCTCGATCAGGCGCCACTGTCCGAGGTCCCGACCGCCCTGCGCGAGCTGCTCGACCCCGACCGGCCAACCACCTGCGGGCTGGCGAACCCGGCCCGGCCGGCCTGTCCGACCAGGCCGCCCGCACTCGGCCACCCGTACGGCCGCCGGGTCCTGGCCGACGAACTGGCCGCCCTTGGCCGGGCCACCCCCGGCCAGCGCAACCGCACCCTCAACCGCACCGCCTTCAAGGTCTACCGCTACGTCGCCAGCGGCGTCCTCGACGAGGAGCACGTCACCCGCGCCTTCACCACCGCCGCGCTCGCCATCGGCCTCGACCGGGCCGAGATCAGCCGCACCCTGGCCTCGGCCCGCATGGCCGGCCGGGCCAGCCCCCGCACTGTGCCGGCCGGACCCGTCCTGAGCATCAGGGACGACGGGTCATGACCGGTCGCTGGACCTACCAGACCAGCGCGGCCGGCGTCCTGATGCTCGCGGCGGCCGCGTTCACCCTGTCCTATGACGCCCTGCATCAGCTGGCCTTGGACAGCCATGTGCGGCCCGCCCTGGCCTGGCTGTGGCCGGTGGTCATCGACGGCACCATCGTGGTCGCCCTCCTCACGGTGCTGGCCGCCAAGCGCGCCGCCACCCGGGCCGGCTATCCGTGGGCGCTGGCCGGGCTGTTCTCGGCCGCCTCGGTCGCCTTCAACATCGCGCACGCCCCCGACCGGCCGGTCGCCCGGCTGGTGTTCGCCATGGCCCCGGTCGCGCTGGTGCTCACCACCCACCTGCTGATGCAACAAATGAGCTGGCGCCCACCCACCTCCGGTCGCCCGGCCGCACCCGCACCCCAGGCCGTCCTCGAACCCGAACAGGAGGGCGGCTCCCAACCCGCACACCCGCACAGGCCGGGCGGCCAGCCCACACCCGAGCCGGACGAGGCGGAGCGGCTCGGGAAGGTTGGTGCTCGTGTGCGGGTGCGGGCGGCCTACCAGGCGCAGCTGGCGGCAGGGCAGACCCCGACAGGCGCGGGCCTAGCCCGATCGGCTGGCGTCAGCGAGCGCTACGGGCAACGCCTCCTTGCCGAGTTCATCGCCGATCCCGCTCGCACCAGCCAGCCGAACGGCGACGGCCGACCGGGGACCGCGCCACCCACCGCGACTCGCGCCGAGCACGCCGAAGGGAGGTGAGCATGGAGAACCTGTTGACCATGGAGGAGGTGGCAGATCGGTTGCACACGACCCCGCGGCATGTGCGCCGGCTGGTGTCTGCCCGCCGCATCGCCTACCGCAAGCTCGGCCGCTACGTCCGCTTCCATCCGGCTGATGTGGAGGAGTACATCGCCGCCAACCGGGTCGAGGTCGGCGCGCACCAAAGGGCCGGCGGGGCCGCCGCTCCTATCCCCCCTACGTCGGCCACCCATGCACGGCGGGCAGGGTAGGGCGGGATGGGCTACATCGAGGACCTGAAGAGCAAGCGTCAGGGCCAGGGCCGGCTGCGCTGGCGGGTCCGCTACCGCGACCCGGCCGGCCGGGAACGAGCCAAGAGCTTCGCACGCAAGCAGGATGCCGAGCGGTTCCTTCGGCACGCCGAGGCCGACAAGCTCCGCGGACAGTGGGTCGACCCTCGGCAGGGCCGGACGACGGTGAGGGAGCTGGCCGAACGCTGGTATGCGACCACGGTCACCCTCAAGGCCAAGACCCGCGAGGACTACCGCTCGCTGCTACACAACCACGTGCTGCCCGCCTTCGGCGAGCGGGCGGTGGCCTCGCTGGACACCCTCGCCGTGCGTGGCTGGCTCGCCGGCCTCGTCAGCGGAGGACTCTCACCCTCGCGGGCCAAGCACGCCTACTACGTGCTGTACGCCGTCCTGGAAGCGGCCATCCAGGCCGGCGCGCTGGTCCGCAACCCAGCCGCCGGAGTCCGCGCCCCACGGAGCCATTCCCGGGAGATGCACTTCCTGTCGGCCGCCGAGGTCGAGCGACTGGCCGAGGCGATCGTCCCGCCGTACGGCGTGCTCGTCCGCTTCGCCGCCTACACCGGACTACGAGCGGGGGAGATCGCCGCGCTGCGTGTCAAGCGACTCGACTTGCTCCGCGGCACGGTTCGAGTAGTCGAGGCCGCCAGCGAGGTAAGCGGCCGGCTGATTACCGGGCCAACCAAGACCCACGCAGAGCGCACCGTTCGCCTCCCGCGGTTGCTCCGCGACGAACTGGCCGCCTACCTCGCCAGCCCGCCGCGTGACCGTGACGCGTTCGTGTTTACTGCCCCGAAGGGCGGGCCACTGCGGCACCACAACTTCTACAAGCGGCAATTCTGCCCAGCGCTGGTTCGCGCGGGCCTGCCTGCGCAGATCCGCTTTCACGACCTGCGGCACACCTGCGCCTCGCTGCTCATCGCCCAGGGCGCCCATCCCAAGGCGATCCAGGCGCACCTTGGGCACAGCTCGATCCAGGTCACGATGGACCGCTACGGGCATCTATTCCCCGACGCCCTGGAGCACCTAGCCGACCGGCTCGACGCGGCGCATGCCCAGTTACGGATGGATGCAATGGGGACCGAGCCGCACCGCGGTCTAATCGAGCTGCCTCAGCGCCGGACTCGGAATGGTCCGTGAATTGCCCAGACGTGTGTAATCAGCGAACCCGGGAGGGCCCTCGAGCTTCCGCGCTCGCTGCCCCCCCACACCACCGCGCCTGCATCAGCCACCGGTGCGCTTCCAGAAGTAGTAGTCGGCGGTGTAGGGGACCTCGACCACGGCCCCCGCGGTTGCCGCGGTGCAGGTCGACGCGGGCGGGGCCAGGCCGCCGCGGGTGTTGATCCGTTGGACGTAGGTCGTTGGCACCAGCCGGTCGCCGTCAGGGCCAGCGAACGTCCGAGCAGACAACAGCAGCCAGGGAATGGCGGTGGCGTCCACGGTGACCGGGGGGGCCGCGAGCTGGCCCACGACCCTGCTGCCGTCCTTGGCTTGCCAGGTCGGCCCGGCGAAGTGGGTGATGATGAGCTTGCCGTGGTCGTTGTACAGATTCGCCCGGTGCGCGACGAACCCCCAGGCAACACCGTTACAGGAGTAGATCTGGACGCCGACCGCGTGACCGACCAGGAACACCTTGTTGCCGGCAGGAACCTGGATTCCCAGCGGAACGTCAGGGCTCGGCGGTCCCGCCTGGGCCACCTGCGCCAGCGACACCATCGCCGCGGCAGCGACCACCCCCACCAGCAGCAGGCGCTTGAACCCGATGCACCACCTCATGCAACTACCTCCGAATGGTTGGTTTCAGCCTCTGCCTCTGCGCCATGGGGGAGAGTACATCGAGGGCCGCTCTGTGCAAAACGCTCATTGCGCTCATTGAGCGTGGCAGTGGCGAGGACGGTCGACGTCGGCAAGCCTCGCGACGCGGTCGAGAAGCTTCTCATAGCAGGAATGCCAGGCGCTCAACTCCAGGTGGCTCCTAAAGGCCGTGCCACGCTCATCCCGGTTGGTCGGGGAGCATCTGACCGACCGCTTGGATGTGGCCTGGCCACAGCCCGAACGGACCCAGCGCGGACCGAGCCAGGACATGCGATGGCCGAGCTGTCCGTGCGTCCAACACGGAATGCTCTTTGAGCTGCGCTGTTGGTGTGGGGTGACCGACGGGACTTGAACCCGCGACCTTCGGGACCACAACCCGACGCTCTAACCAACTGAGCTACGATCACCACGTGAGCGAGGGAAGGATACCGGGGCCGATGGCGGTGTGGCCAGCCGGTGGCGGGTGGCCGGATGGGGTGGAATGGGCAATCGGATCCAGAGTGAGCGGCTGTGCCTGCGGCAGCTGGAGGCCGAGGAGGCGCGGGCCCTGCTGCGGGGCAAGGCCGACCCGGAGCGGTCGTGGATGGCCGGGTATCCGATGCAGGGGACGCTGATCGCGGTCGAGGCGTTCGTGCGGGCGGTCGACAACGGGGCCGACCCGGGGGCGTACGGGGTGTACCAGCTGGTGCGGTCCAGCGACGAGATGGTGGTGGGGGACATCGGGTTCCATGGGCCGCCGAACCGGCGCCGGTCGGTGACGGTCGGGTACGGGCTGGCTCCGGGGGCGCGGAGGCAGGGGTACGCGACCGAGGCGCTGCGGGCGGTGCTCGCCTGGGCCCTGGCCCAGCCGGAGGTGGCCTCGGTCGAGGCCGACACGACGCACGCCAACCTGCCGTCGCAGCGGGTGATGGAGCGGGCCGGGATGCGCTGCTACGACCGCAGCGACCAGCTGCGCTTCTACCGGGTTCCTTGAGCGGCCGCGCCACCGCGTGGTTGCATGCGGGTCCGCCGCGAGGAGGGAGTCAGGGGATGCGCATCGTCCTGGTCGGTCCGCCCGGTGCCGGCAAGGGCACCCAGGCCGGCCGGATCGTGGACCGGTTCGGGGGGATGCACCTCGCCACCGGCGACATCCTCCGCTCCAACGCCGACCGGGGGACGGAGCTGGGCCGGACGGCCAGCCGCTACATGGACCGGGGCGAGCTGGTGCCTGACGACGTCATGATCGAGATGGTGTTGGAGCGGCTGGGCGAGGAGGACTGCGCCGGCGGCTTCGTGCTCGACGGGTTCCCGCGCACCGTGCCCCAGGCCGAGGCGCTGGGCGAGCGGCTCGGCGAGCTCGGCCGCCCCCTGGACGCGGTGGTCAGCCTCGAGGTCGGCGAGGACGAGCTGCGCGACCGGCTCGCCGCCCGGGCCGAGGAGCAGGACCGGGCCGAGGACGACGACGAGGGCGCCATCCGGCGGCGGCTGGAGCTGTTCAACCGCGAGACCGAGCCGCTGCTCGACTTCTACGACGGCGAAGGGCTGCTGGTCGGCGTCGAGGCCGAGGGCGACGCCGACGAGGTGAGCGGCCGGATCGCCGCCGCCCTGGCCGGCCGCGGCGACCAGGGGGCGGCTTGATCGCACTGGTCACCGGCGCGTCCAGCGGGATCGGGGCGGCCATGGCCCGCCGCCTGGCCGTCGAGCCGGGGGCGCGGCTGGTGCTGGTGGCCAGGCGCCGCGACCGGCTGGAGGCCCTGGCCGCCGAGCTGGGCGGGGCCACGGTGGTCGCCGCCGACCTGCTTGAGGAGGCGACCCCGGTGCTGGTCGCCCGCCGGGTCGCCGAGGAGCATGGGCGCCTGGACCTGCTGGTCAACAACGCCGGGGTCGGTGGGCGGGGGAGCTTCGCCGAGGGCGGCTGGGCGGCGGTGCACCGGGCCATGGCCATCAACTTCGACGCCCAGGTGCGCCTGACCGAGGCCCTGCTGCCGCTGCTGCGCCGCTCCGCCCCCAGCGGGGTCGTCAACGTGGGCAGCGTGGCCGGGCGGGTGTCGCGGCCCGGGGCCGGGGCGTACTCGGCCAGCAAGTTCGCCCTGGCCGGCTGGACCGAGGCCCTGCAGCTGGAGGAGCGGCGCCACGGCGTGCACGTCGCCCTGGTCCAGCTCGGGTTCGTGGCCACCGAGGGCTTCCCCCAGCGCAGGCTGCTGGCCCGGCCCTGGACCCGCTGGATGGTCTCGACCGACGCCAGGGTCGCCGAGGGGATCGTCGAGGTCTGGCGGCGGCGCCGGCCCGAGGCCTACCTGCCCCGCCCCTACGCGCTCGTCCCGCTGGCCCGGGTGCTGCTGCCCGGCCTGTACCGCCGGGCGGTCGGCGGCGGCGCCTTCACCGCCTCGACCAGGAGCTAGGGCTCGGCCCAGCGCAGCTCCAGCTCGCCGCCGGTGAAGGCGGCCAGGCGTTCGGCCTCGGCCTCGGCGGCCCGCCTGGCCCAGGCGGGCGGCGGCCCGGTGAACGGCTCGATGGTGACCAGCAGGCGCCGGCCCCTGGCCTCCTGGCGCCAGGTGCCGTCCATGCGGCCGCCCACCAGCAGCACCGGCGACAGCCAGCCCTGGGGCCGGTAGACGCGGGCCTTGAACGGCCCCGGCATCAGGCGCTCGGCCTGGAGGGTGGCCGTGACCACGTACTGGTCGAAGGCCGGCAGCAGCCGGACCGCGCGCGACCCGCCGGCCCCGGCCAGGCCGGGCAGGTCGGCGGCCAGCGCGTAGGCGGCCCTGCCCTCGACCTCGACCCTGGCCACCTCCGAGCCCAGGCGCTCCAGCAGCCGGCCGCCCCGGGCCGGGCTGGGGATGCCCCACCAGCGGGCGAAGTCCTCGCGGGTGACCGGGCCGGAGGCGGCCAGGAACCGGCGGGTCACCTCGGCCATGGCCTGGTCGGGGTCGTGCTCGGTCCAGCCGCCCAGCCAGGTGTCGGGGCGGGTGAAGCGGACCTGCTGGCCCTGGTTGGGAGCGAAGCAGAGCAGGCCGAGGGCGGCGGCCGGCTTGAGCAGCGCCCCCCAGCTCTCGCGGAGCTTGTCGCCCAGCTCCTCGGATCCGGTCAGCCGGCCGACCTCGACCGCCAGCTCCTCGCGGGTCAGCAGCCGGCCGTCCAGGGCCCGGGCCACGGCGTCGTTCAGCCTCCCCAGCTCCTCGAGGGTGACGCCGAAGCCGCGCTGCCACGCCCCGGCCTCCCAGCCCCGGCGGGTGGAGAGAGCGGCCTGCCAGCGGGGCAGCTCGGCCGCCGGCAGCAGGTGCAGGGTGCCGCGCATGGCCCAGGTCTTGACCAGGCTGCGCTCCTCCCACAGGGCGCGCCGGACGTCGTCGGGGGCGGCGTCCTCGACCCGGGCGGCCAGGGTCAGCTCGGCCGAGGACATCACCTGGGCGTGCAGCCCGGCGATGTCCGCGACCACGTCGAGCATGGCCTTGGCCGGGACGCGCTCGTCCAGGTGGTGGCGGGCCGACCGCCAGGCCATGACCTGGGCCCAGCGGAGCCCGGCCACCGTGGCCGCCACGTCAGGCCAGCAGCGGCCGGAGGGCGTCCTCGACCTGGTCGGCGGTGACCGGGCCCTCGTAGCGGGCCCGGATCACGCCGTCGCGGTCGATCACCAGCAGCCACGGCTCGGTGGTGAAGCCGTACTGGAGGAGGGTGCGGGCCGGCTTGGCGGTGGAGCGGCTGGGGTAGATCTCGACGTGGATGAAGCTGGCCTTGGCGCCGAGCTTGTCGGCGGCCACCATCTGCTCGTCGACCACCGGGCCGCACATCTGGCTGCTGCACAGCAGCGGCGTGGCGAAGGTGACCACCGTGGGGCGGCCGGCGGCCAGGGCGTCGTCGAGCGAGATGGCGTGCAGCGGGCAGGCCGGCTCGCGGGTGCAGATCTTCTTGCGGCCGGCTGCGCTGGTGGCCACCGGGGTGGCCAGCCGCTTGGCCTTGCTGCCGACCGCCGCCGGGACCTTGGCGGCCACCGACACGGCGCCCTGGCCGACGGCCCGGCCGCCGTCGACGTCCAGGGTGGCGGCCACCATCCAGTCGCCGGCCTCGGGGAACTCGACCTGGGCGCCGTAGAAGCCGGTGAGCGGGCTGCGGGGCGAGCTGTCCTTGGTCTGCTCGTAGGCCTTGAGTTCCAACCAGTGGGTCGGGAACGGCCCGGCCGCCCTGGTGGTGGCGTCCCTGGCCACCCAGACCTGGGGGGCGCCGCCGGCCACGAGCCGGTTGTCGGCGGTGGACAGGCCGAAGGTGAACAGGCCTGCCCCGACCGGGAGTTGGCTCTGGGCGCCGAGCAGCGACAGCTGGGTGGCGTTGGCCGCGAGCGCCTTGAGCGACCCGGCCGGGGCCGACCCGCCGGTCCCGCCCTGCTTGTTGCCGCCGCAGGCGGCCAGCAGGGCCGCCAGCCCGAGGGCGCCCCCGCCGACGCCGGCGAGCCGCAGCAGCTCCCGCCGGGAGAGGGTGCTGCCGGTCATGTGGTCAGAGCCGTTCGACGGTGGTGCCCCGCGAGCCGCCGCCGGCCGCCTGGCCCGAGCCGAACAGGCCGTTCAGCTCCTCCTGGAGCCGTTGCAGGCTTGGCTCGTCGGCGAGCCGCTTGGCCGACGCCGTGAGCTGCTGGTAGCGCTCACGGCCGGCGCGGGTGCCGAGCACGTAACCGGCCGCCAGGCCGATGGCGATGCCGACCTTGCCCTTCATGGAGTGATCCCTGCCTTCCGGGTGCTTGGAGGTTTCCCTCTAAGCCTACCCGGCGGCGCGACCGTAGGTTCAGGCGTTGCCGGCCCAGGCGGGAGCGCCGGTGCCGGCGGTCACGACCTGATGCTCGAGGGCGAACGCGACCGCCTCCAGCTTGGAGTGGACGCCCAGCTTGACCAGCACGTTCTGCACGTGGGTGCGGACGGTGTTGAGCGACAGGAAGCACTCCTCGGCGATGCGCCGGTTGGACCAGCCGTTGGCCAGCAGGCTGAGGATCTCCCGCTCGCGGGCGGACAGGGTCCGCACCCGCAGGTCGACGCTGGGGTCGCGGGCGGGCCGGACGTCCGGCTCGGCCGCGACCACGATGCTGCCCTTGCCGTCGGCCAGGGAGCGGATGGCCCCGGCGACCTGCCGGCTGGAGGCGTCCTTGGCCAGGAAGCCGTCGGCCCCGGCCTCCAGCGCCTCGGCGATCGTCTGGCGGCGGGTGTCGGCCGACAGCATCAGCACCTTGGTGTCGGGCGAGGCCGCCCGCACCGCCCGTAGGGTGGTGGCCAGGTCGGGACCTGGCATGTGGGCGTCGAGCAGCAGCACGGTCGGCTCGTGCCTGGCCGCCAGCTCGATCGCCTGGTGGCTGTCGTGCGCCACCCCGAGGACGGCCAGGTCGTCCTGGGCGTCCAGCATCACTCCAAGGCCCTCGGCGAAGACCCGATGGTCGTCCGCCAGAACCAGTCCGATCATGTTCGTCACGTTAACGGCCTCCCCCGGCGCGCCCCAGTCGCTCGGCCTTTTGCTGCGACCGTCCTGTAAGGCGTCGCCGCGGCCGCAAACGGTACGGCCGCCGCCTTCGACGTGATCGACCTGTGATCGGTACGTGATGGTCGGCGGCGGTGCGTCGAGCGTACGAAGGTCGTCGCATGGCGCTCGTCCGGAGAAGTCACTAGCCGCCGTCGCCGAAGTCGGCGATGTCGCTCTCGCCTCGCTGTCAGGGGACTGAGCAGGGAGGTTGGCATGATTGGTCGCCCGTGGTTGCCCGGCTCCGCCAGCTTGCCCGGGGTACAGCGTAGGAGAAGTTGCGCCAATTGACGTAAGATCCGGCACTGCAAGACCCGTATCTCCCCAGGGGGGCGGTGCGGCAAGCTGTTGACCACGACAATGGACGTCGAGTTGGCTGGCGCGGTTCGCCGGACTCGGGAGGAAGTCGATGGCTCGCGTGTTCCTGGCTGACTGCCAGCCGCTGTTCAACGAGGCGCTGGAAGCTCTCATCACCCGTGACGGCACCAACGAGGTGGTCGGCCAGGCGTCGGCCGTGCCCCAGATCGTGGCCTCGGTGCCCCAGCTCAAGCCTGAGCTGTTCGTGCTCGACGCCGGGCTGGCCCTGAGCAGCCGGCCGACCCTGGTCGAGACGATCCTCGCCGAGCTGCCCGACACCAAGGTCATCCTGCTCGCCCAGGACACCGACATCGACCTGCTGCTGCACGCCATCCGGGCCGGCGCCGTCGGCGTGGTCGGCAAGAAGTCCGGCACCCAGACGGTGCTGCGGGCCGTCCAGGCGGTGCTGGACGGGGAGGGCGTGGTGCCGCGGGCGATGCTGCCCCAGCTGTTCCGCCGGCTCCTCGACATGGGCGACCGGGCCACCGACGCCCCCCTCAACCGGCTGTCGCCGCGGGAGCGGGAGGTGCTGGCCCTGCTCGGCCGCGGCTGGAGCAACGCCCAGATCGGCCGCGAGCTGTACATCAGCCCGCACACGGTCCGCACCCACGTGCAGAACATCCTCCAGAAGCTGGAGATGCACTCCAAGCTGGAGGCGGCCACCTTCGCCATGCAGCACGAGCTGGCCGCCCGCCGCCCGGCGACCACCGAGGTCGGCCGCCAGCGCGCCTAGCCGGCCGGCGAAGGCGGCTCCTGGGCCTTTGCGGCCTTGATGGCCCGCCAGACCCGCTCGGGCGTCAGCGGCATGTCGATGTGGGTCACGCCCAGGTGGGCCACCGCGTCCACCACCGCGTTCTGGACCGCCGGGGTGGCGCCGATCGTGCCCGACTCGCCGATCCCCTTGGCCCCCAATGGGTTCAGCGGGGTCGGGGTCTGGGTGCGCTCGGTCTCGAAGGATGGAAGGTCGGCCGCGCTCGGCATGGTGTAGCTGGCCAGGTTGCCGTTGAGGCAGTTGCCGTCCTCGTCGTAGCGGACCTCCTCGTACAGGGCCTGGGCGACGCCCTGGGCGATGCCGCCCAGCACCTGCCCCTCGGCCAGCACGGGGTTGAGGATCCGGCCGGAGTCGTCGACGGCCACATGCCGCAGCAGCCGGGCCAGGCCGGTCTCGGTGTCGACCTCGCACACGGCCAGGTGGGCGCCGAACGGGAAGGTGCTGCGCTCCTGCTCGAAGTCGACGGCCGCCTCCAGGCCCGGGCCCATGCCGGGCGGCCGGCGGGCCGGGTCGGCGGCCGCCGCGGCCAGCTCGGCCCAGGCCAGCGCGGTCGAGGGGGCGCCGGCGACCCCGAGGCCCTCGCCGGGGAACAGGGCGACGTCCTCGACCGGCGCCTCCAGCAGGTGGGCGGCCAGTGCCGTCGCCTTGTCGAGCACCTGGATGGCCGCCTCGACCACGGCGCTGCCGCCCACCTGGAGCGAGCGTGACCCCATGGTCCCGTCGCCCCGGGGCAGGGCGGCGGTGTCGGAGTGGACGACGCTGACCTGCTCGGCCTCGACCCCGAGGGTGCCCGCGACCAGCCGGGCGAAGGCCGTCTCGTGGCCCTGGCCGTGGGGGGAGACGCCGGTCCTGGCCGTGACCCGGCCGTCCGCCGCCACCACCACCGCCCCGTACTCGGACCCGGACCCGGTCACCTCCACGTACACCGACAGGCCGATGCCGAGCTGACGTACCTCGCCGCGCTCGCGCCGCCCGGCCTGCTCGGCCCGCAGGTCCCCGTACCCGGCCGCCTCCAGGACCCGGTCGAGCGCGCCCTCGTAGTCGCCCGAGTCGTACCGGGCCCGGGTGGCCGTGGTGTAGGGGAACGCCCGTGACGGGATCAGGTTGCGCCGCCGCAGCTCGGCCGGGTCCATGCGCAGCCTGGCCGCCAGCAGGTCGACCGCCCGCTCGACCATGGCGGTGGCCTCGGGGCGGCCGGCGCCCCGGTAGGCGGCCACCGGGGTGGTGTTGGTGGCCGCGCACGCCCAGCCGACCTCGACCATGGCGATCCGGTACACCCCCGAGGCCATGTAGCGCGTCGTGGACGGCATGGCGGCGGCCTCGGCCGGGTAGGCGCCGCCGTCGCCGACCAGCCGGGCCCGCAGGCCGGTGATGCGCCCGTCCCTGGTCGCGGCCAGCTCGACCTCCTGGACCTGGGCCCGGCCGTGGGTCATGGCCAGCATGGTCTCCGAGCGGCTCTCGACATAGCGGACCGGCCGGCCCAGCCGCCTGGCCAGGGCGGCCACCGCCACCTGCTCGGGGTAGGTGACGATCCTGGCCCCGAAGGCCCCGCCCACCGCCGGGACCACCACCCGGACCCGCTCGGGGTCCATGCCGAGCACCTGGGCGACCGTGTCGCGCACCCAGAACGGCGCCTGGCAGGGCGCGTACAGGATGAGCCCGCCACCCCCGGGCTCGGGCACGGCCACGGCGACGTTGGGCTCCAGCGGGGCCGGCGCCACCCGCTGGTTCACGAACCGCCCCCGGACCACCACCTCGGCGCCCTCGAGGGCCCGCGACGGCTCGGGCCAGCGCCGCTCCCTGGCCAGGTTGCCGTCGGGGAACAGCCGCGGGGCGTCGGCGGCCAGCGCGGCCTCCGGGTCGGTCACGACCGGCAGCGGCTCGTAGTCGACCTCGACCCCCTCGGCCGCGTCCAGCGCCTGGGCCCTGGTCCCGGCGACCACCACCGCCACCGCCTCGCCCTGGAAGCGGACGACGTCGGCGGCCAGCACGGGGCGGGCCATGGCGGCCGGCGCGTCCCCGGCCGGCATGGGCGGCAGGTCCAGGTCGGTCGCGGTGAACACCCCGGCGACACCCGGCAGCCCGGCGGCCGCCGACGGGTCGACGCCCACGATCCGGCCGTGGGCCAGGGGCGCCCTGACGAACACCGCGTGCAGCATCCCCGGCGGGAACAGGTCGTCGCCGTAGTGCGCCGCCCCGGTGACCAGGGGCGGGTCCTCGCGCCGGAGGGCGGAGCCGTCAGCGGTCGGGCCGGCCATGGGCAGAGCCTACGGCACCGAGGCGGCCCGGCGGCGGTCCGTCGCGCCCGATCACCGGGGCTTCGCGAGAACCATTCTCAGAAGCATGGGTAATTGGCCGTACCTTCGCGTGCCGATGTTTAGGCCGAGCAGGCCAAACGCACGAGTATGTCCGGTCAAGTATGTCCGGTCGCATCTCCAGGGCGGTTGATTGCAGGGAGGGCAGTGGTGATCGTCGGTTCGTTCGGGCTGCGGCGCGGGAGGGCGCTGGTCGCCGCCGCCGTGGTCGCGCTGCTGCTGGCCGCCGGGGTTGGTGCCGTCACCCGGGACGGGTCCTCGGACGGGTCCTCCCAGCCCGGCAGGTCGGCGCCCATCCGGGTCATCGTGCAGCAGCGCGCGGCCGCCGACGAGGCGCCGGAGCTGGCCGTGCGCCGGCTGGGCGGGCAGGTCACCAGGGCCCTGCCGATCGTCGCCGGGTTCGCGGCCACCGTGCCCGCGGCCGCGGTCGGCGAGCTGGCCAGGCTGCCCGGGGTCCGGGCGGTCACCCCCGACGGCCGCGTCCGGGTCCAGGCCGCGGCCCCCAGCACCAGCAACGTCCGCTCGGTCTACCCAGGGACCATCAAGGCCGACGCCGTCTGGAAGCGCGGCGTGACCGGCCGCGGGGTCACCGTGGCCGTGCTCGACACCGGGGTCGCCGACCTGCCCGACCTGTCCGGCCGGCTGGTCCGGGTCACCGACGACCTCACCGGCCAGACCACCCCCTGCAAGAACCTGTCGGGCGAGCTCGACTGCAACGACCGCTACGGGCACGGCACCTTCATCGCCGGGCTGATCGCCGGCAACGGCGCCAGCTCGGGCGGCAGGTGGAAGGGCGTCGCCCCCGAGGCGCGCATCCTGTCGGTCAAGGCCGCCGGGGCCGACGGCTCGGCCGACGTCAGCAACATCCTGGCCGCCATCCAGTGGGTGGTGTCCTTCAAGGACCGCTACAACATCCGGGTCCTCAACCTCAGCCTCGGCACCGACTCGACCCAGGACTGGCGGGTCGACCCGCTCAACTACGCGGTCGAGCGGGCCTGGGCGGCCGGCACGACCGTGGTCGTCGCGGCCAGCAACAACGGCCCCGCCCCCAAGACCATCACCAAGCCGGCCGACGACCCGTGGGTGGTCACGGTCGGGGCCACCGACGACCGGGGCACCGCCGCCCTCCACGACGACCAGCTGCCCGACTTCTCCGGCCGCGGCCCGACCGCCCAGGGTGTGGCCAAGCCGGACGTCGTCGCCCCCGGCGCCCACGTGATCTCCCTGCGCGCCCCGGGCAGCACCATCGACACCCGGTTCCCCTACTACGTCGACGGGTCCTACCGGCGCGGCAGCGGCACCTCCATGGCCACCGGGGTCGTGTCCGGCGCGGTCGCCCTGATGCTCCAGGCCAACCCCGGCTTCACCCCCGACCGGGTCAAGCACGCCCTGGTGGCCACGGCCAGGGACGCCGCCTCCGGCGACCCGATGGCCGTCGGGGCCGGGGTGGTCGACGTCGACGCCGCCGCCTTCTCGGCCCCGGCGGGCGTGGCCAACCAGGGCCTGGCCCGCTCCAACGGCCAGGGCAGCCTCGCCCTCAGCCGCGGGTCGGTGCAGGTGCAGGCGGACGACCCGCTCGGCACCGTCCTCGGCCCGGTCCTCGGGGCCACCCTCACCGCCCAGCTCCTGCTCTGGAACCCCGGCGGCTACACCGGCGTCCCCTGGGTCCCCTCCAACTGGTACATCTCCACCTGGGAGGTCAACCGCTGGAACCGGGTCACCTGGTACGGCAACGACTGGCCGGGCATGCGGTGGCACGGCTCGACCTGGTACGGCCAGGAACAGCGTGAATCGTACGGTTCGAGCCTGGCCGGGTCGGCCTGGTACGGCGCCTGGGAGTAGAGGCGTGCGCCGGCCGGCCCGCAGACCGGGGAAGGCGTCGGACGGCGCCTTCCCGGTCCCTGTGCTGCTGTTCACCGCGGCCCTTGGCGCCGCCGGCATCGTCGGCGGGCTGGTGGGCCGGAGGCTCGCCGACGTCGGCGCGATGCCGTCGTGGCCGACAGTGATCTCACTGCTCATCCTGCTCACCGCGGCCCCCTTCCCGCCCCTGGAGTTCCAGTACCGGGGCCAGGTGGCCACCATCGACCCATTCGAGGCGATCCTGGCCCCGGCCGTGTTCCTCCTGCCCCCGGTCGCCTTGGTCGCCATCGTCGGCGTGTCCGAGGCATTGTCCGAGCGGCTGCAGCGGATCCATCCCGTCAAGGCCTGCTTCAACGTCGCCCAGTGGATGGCCGCGGCCGCGGCCGGCAGCATCGTGTTCCACCTGGTCCGTGACGACGCCACGACGTCCCCGCAGAACCTGGGGGCGCTGGTCCTCGCCATGGTGACCATCTCCCTGGTCAACCTGGCGGCGCTGCTGCTGGTGCTGCTGCTCACCCGCGGCCAGCCGCTGCGGTCGGCGCTGACCGAGCTGGCGCCGGCGATGGTCCGGGGAGCCCTGGTCGGTCTGGCCCTCAACCTGGCCTTCGGCGTCATCTTCGCAGCCACCGCCGCCTGGCTGCCCCAAGCCGTCCTGCTGCTGCTCGTTCCCCTGGGCGTGCTGCATTTCACCGGCCGCGCCTACGCCAGCGTCCGAGCCGACCGCACCCGGCTGGCCGGGATGCAGCGGGCCACCCATGCCCTGGCCGTGCCCATCGACCCGCGTGACGCCGTACCCGAGCTCCTGGTCGAGGTGCGGCGCTGTTTCGAGTCGGAGGTGGCCGAGCTGGTCATCCTGCTCGAGGGCAGCCGGGTCGTCCACCGCAGCCGCGAGGACCAGCCCGACGGCGAGCAGCGGGTCGAGGAGGCGGGCCAGGAGACCCTGGCCGCAGCCCTGATGCGCGCCGGCAAGGCGGTCAGGGTGAGCGAGGACGACGGCGACCACGAGCTCACCCGGCACCTGCGCGAGGAGGGCTGGCGGGACTGCCTGGCCGCTCCGGTGCGGGCCGAGGGCAAGATCATCGGGGTGCTGTGCACCTACAACCGTAGCGGCTTCGAGGGCTTCGAGGAGGGCGAGCTGGCGGTGCTGGACGCCCTCGCCGCCGAGGTGGGCACGGCCATCGAGAAGGGCGAGCTGCTCGAGGCGATCCTCGAGGAGCGGACCAAACTGTCGGAGATCGTCGAGCACACCTCCGACGGGATCGCCGCCCTCGACCCGGACGGCACCGTCTCCAGCTGGAACCCGGGCTTCGAGCAGATCACCGGCTACCGGGCGGCCGACCTGGTCGGCTCCTGCGGCCTGGCCCGGCTGCGGCCCCGCGACGTCGCCGGCCGCGAACTGAAGCTCGACCGCTGGGCCGACGAGGACGTGGGGCTGCCGCAGGTGGTCGAGGTCCTGCGCCCCGACGGCGAGGTGTGCTGGCTGGCCTGCTCCTGGACCAGGGTCCCGGCGGCCGACGGCCGGCCGCGGCGGCTCATCCTCACCTCCCGCGACATCACCAAGGAGCTGGAGCTCAAGCGGGCCGAGAAGGCCCTGCGGGACTCGGCCGCCCGCTTCCGGGCCCTGGTCCAGAACTCCTCGCACATGGTGATCGTGCTCGACGCCGGCGGCGGCATCACCTACGCCAGCCCCGCCTTCCGGCGGATGCTCGGCTACCGCGAGGACGCCCGGGTCGGGAAGAACGTGTTCGAGCTGATCCACCCCGACGACGTCGGTGACGTCCGCTCCCGCTTCGGCGGGCACCTGGCCGGGCTGGCCCGGAGCACCGGGTTCGGGTTCCGGTTCCTGGCCGCCGACGGCTCCTGGCGCAGCATCGAGGCCCTGGCCAACAACCTGCTCGACGACCCCGCCGTCGGCGGCGTCGTCTTCAACTGCCGCGACGTGACCGAGCGCAAGCGGGCCGAGGGCCAGCTGGCCGGCCAGGCCCAGGTGCTGGACCTGATCGCCCGGGACGCCCCGCTCATGGAGACCCTGGACGCCCTGGCCAAGGTGATCGAGGCCGAGGCCGCGGGCGCCCGCTGCGCCGTCCTGTTGCTGGATGACAGCTCTGAGACGTTGACGGTGGCTGCCGCCCCTTCGCTCATCGACGTCGGCCTGCACGAGGCCGACGGCCTGGTGCTTCGGCCCGAGGCCGGGACCAGCGGCACCGCCGCCTTCCGGCGCGAGCCCGTCTACTGCACCGATGTGGCCTGCGACCCGCTGTGGCACGAGTCGCGCCGGGTCGCGCTGGCCAGAGGGATCCGGGCCGCCTGGTCGACGCCGATCATCGCCGCCGACGGCGGCCCGGTGCTGGGCGTCCTCACCGTCTACTTCGACCAGCCGCGCCGGCCCGACCCGGCCGAGGAGGGACTGCTGGAACTGGCCGCGCACCTGGCCGACATCGCCATCGAGCGCAGCCACGCCCAGGCCCAGCTGGCGCACCAGGCCGCCCACGACGCCCTCACCGACCTGCCCAACCGGGTCTTCTTCCTCGACCGGATCGCCCTGGCCCTGGCCCGCACCCAGCGCAGCCGCTCCTCGGTGGCCGTGCTGTTCCTGGACCTGGACCGGTTCAAGTTCATCAACGACTCCCTCGGCCACGATGCCGGCGAC
>Ga0111539_10003278_pt1 | contig 21398 bp, 13 predicted proteins | sample RhiMethybrSRZTD1_FD_79667 | JGI IMG/M metagenome (GOLD analysis project Ga0111539, IMG submission 79667) | Populus rhizosphere microbial communities from Tennessee, USA - Rhizosphere MetaG P. TD hybrid SRZTD1 (version 2) (version 2) | ecosystem: Host-associated > Plants > Roots > Rhizosphere >...
CCAACGAACAGCAACAGTTGCGGCCAACGACGGACGGCGACGAGATACAACGTCGTATACGCGCCGCTGAAGATCAGCATCTGTCCGAAGTCTTTCAACGCGAAGAAGGGAACAAACGGCATCATCGCCATCACCAGCAACGGCACGATGTCGCGCGCCCGCGGAATGCCCCAGTAAGTTTCGGCGAGATCTTTGTAACGGGCAGTCAGAATGCCGGCGAAGCCAACCAGGAACGGGATCTTCGACGGTTCCCACGGCGTCATGTTACCCAGCGCCTTACCGGCGCTCGACGTTACGACTGCCGCCGCCAAAGGTAACAACGTCAACAGCACGATCAGAAAACTGTTCCGTTGCAACAGCAACAAAAACCCGTCTCGCACGCAGAATGAGTACGCGATCGCGAAAGCCAGAATCGAAAAGATCGGAATCCAGGTGTAACTGGAAGTCATCGCGTTCCAGAGCGAGTAGTTCGACTCTTTCTTTGGCAGTTGCGCGATGTCGATTGGCTGCGCGGGCGTCGGCGGCAGTCCCATCATCTGTTTCTTGACGGGATCGTAGTTTTCCATGATGTAGCGCATGCGCAGCGCTTCCATCTTCTCTTCACGCGCCGCGGCCTTGTTGCGCGCGTTGTATTCCGGATCGCTGTAGAGCCGGTACTGGATCAGCATTCCGAAACCAAAGAGCAGAATGGCCGTCGTGTACAGCACCCAGTTGCCGGAGAAGCGTTTGGTGCGCGAGAGCCACAGCGCGACTATGATCAGCGGCACAAACATCATCAGATCGCGAACCGCACCGATCACTGACGTCTCGTAGCCACGCAGCAAACCGCCGCGATGGACCGCGAGGTAACCCATGATCTCGAGACCGAGAATGATCAGGATGAGCAGCAGATGTGATGACGCGCGGTTTTTCATCTAACTAAGACTCTTTTTGTGCCTTTTGTGCCTTTTTGTGGCTCATCTTGCCCTCAGGTACCCCAGGTCTCTCGCCTTCATAACCATCGCGGCGGCAAGCGGTGCGGCTGATCTCGATCCGTAACCACCACCTTCGACGATCACGGCGATCGCCAGTTGCGGTTTTTCAAGCGGCGCGATGCACAGGAACCAACCGTCGATTCGCGGATGCTCTTCATCCATGATCACTTCGTCGTACTCGCGAATGATGTTGCCCTTGTTGTCTTTTTCGACGCGATGGCGTGTCTTGGGCTGGCCCGTCTTTGGATCGTAAACGGGCACGACTTTTTGCGCCGTGCCGGTCTTGCCGCCCGTGTTGATGCCGGCTGCTTTGACGGGTGCGAACACACCGCGCGCCGTGCCGCTCGGCCCTCCGGTGACAAGTCCCATGATCTGGCGCAGTTGTCCCGCCACTCCGGCCGATAGGACTTGATTGAACGCCTGAGGCGGCAGGTTGAATTCAATCTTCGGCTTCATCAACTTGCCGTCCATGTTGCCGATCGTCGCGGCGGCGAGCGCCATCTGAAATGGCGTCATCTGTCCGGCGTAGCCCTGGCCGTAACCGATCAGCGCGAGGTCGTATTTCGTGACTTGCTTGCCCGTAACGATCGTCGCTTCGCGTGGCGCGAGTGCGCGTTTGACGGCATCGCTGCTGCCGTTCCAAATCTCCGGTTCTTTTCGTCCACGCAATGCTTCCGACGGCGTGTCGTAAGCGCCGATGCCGAGCAATTGCGCGGCCCGTTTGAGACGTTCTGGTCCAAGCCTCACGCCCATCTGCGCGAAGTACTGGTTGCAGGAGACTTCGTACGCCTGATCGATCCCTATCTTTCCATGTACCTCACCCGGACCACCGTCGTCGAAGATCACGTTCGCGCCAGGCGCTGCGTAGTAACCGCCGCCGCTGCAAGTGAACTCCGTGTCCTGCTCGCCGGCGAGGTACGCGGCGATCATCGTCACTGTCTTGAACGTCGAACCGGGAATGTAGTAAGCGCCCAGCGCGCGGCTCACCAGCGGTCGGTCGCGTTCGTTTGCCTCGAGACGAATCCACGTAGTTTCGTCGTTGACCTCGGCAAGGCTGTACGACGGCTCGCTGTAGAGCGCGAGCACTTCGCCATTCTGCGGATTCACGACGACGATCGCGCCGTGCTTTCCTTTCAACAGATCGACCGCCGTTTGTTGCAACGTGCGATCGATCGTGAGTCGCACGTCCTGGTTGCCTTTGAACTCGACGCCCCGGCCACGCACAACTTCCCACGCTTCCGGAAGCGCGCCGCTTTGCACGCCAAACAAGGCGCGCTCCAAACCCGGATCGCCGCGGTCGGATCCAAACAGGTGCGACAACGCTTTATCCATCGGATACTCGCGACGAATCTCGCCGCTCGAGTTCCGTTTGTAATAAGCCAATGGCTGGTCCAACCGGCCGCTGCGGTCGAGAATCCAGCCACGCAACGTCGATTCAGACAAACGACGCACGCGCAAATCTTTGTAACTCAACTGCTGAAACTTTTCGTTCTGATCGGCGGCGTACCTGGCCCAGTAAATGTGAAACCCGAACAGTCCGAACGCGAGCAAAACAAACAACCAGCGCAACGCACGCAGACCGCGATTCGTGGAAGTCGAACCGAGTCGTTTCCGCACTTCCTTCGGTAGATCTTCCGGGACCGAGGCTGTCGCGAAAGGACGGCGGCGATTACGCACCAAACCAAGCAGCAGCAACAGCAGCACGAGTCCAAACCCGCCGACGTAGATCAACGTGAACAGCGCGGGCATTCGTTCCGGCACGTGCGGAGTCGGAAGCGGAGAAGGTGAAGGAGTTTGGAAGAGAAGAAAGAGTAATGTGGTTCCGGTCATCCAGTTCTACTCACTTTTGCGGAATCGCACTTCCACATCTCCAAAACCAATTACGTCGCCGTCTTCAATCAGTCGCGACTCGCCATACGTGATGCGGCGGCCGTTGACGTAAGTACCGTTGGTGGAACCGGTGTCGGCGACGAGGAGAGTGCCTTCGGCTGTCATGAGCAGTGCGGCGTGTATCTTCGACACGCTACCGTCGTTGAGTGTCAGTTCGTTGTCGGAAGCGCGGCCGACATTGAGACGTTTGCCGCCGGGTTTGAAAATCAAAGGGACCTCGCGCGTGCCATTTTGCAGCGTGATGCGCGCGATCACCTGGATGTCCGGCATCACCGGCGCGCCTGAAGGGACCTGCACGCCTGACTTCGCGGCGCGTCGTTCTTCGTCCTGGCGGCGCAGATCTTCTTCGAACTCGCCAAACGTCGGATCGACCGAAATGCCCGTGGTAAAGATATCCACCTCGGCTTCGACGGTGACCGCGCCCAGCGTGCGATAACGATGATCGTTAATGTGATCGATGGCTGCGGCGAGTACTTCGTTTTTGAGATCGTGGAGGATCTCGGGCGGCGCTTCGGAGTGCGTGCCCCATTCGACTTTCAGAATCAGATGATGCGGCGCGATTCGTCCTCGCCGGCCTTCGTCGCGGACGCGCTCGTCGATCAACTTTTTCATCCGCTCGATGAGCTTGGAGGTGGTGAGTCCGCTCCGAGGTTCGACGGTGCGTCCGAAGCGACGATCGACGACGTCGCCCATTCCTTCGAGGACACGGCGGAGGATGCGTTCGGGCAACGCCTCTTCACGTCGCTTTTTTTCGCCCTGGTCGGTCTTGAGCTTGTCTATCGAGTCGCCGTCGTCAGTCATGAACAGTCAATACGAGTTTTCTGCCGAGGGGTTCGGCAAGTGCCTGAATTAAACACGGATCGACTTGTATTCTAGATCAACTCACGCGAGCGCGTCTTGCCGGAATGACGGCGGAAAAGAGCAGAGCGCCTAGAGCAAACAGAGCGCCCCATACGATACCGCCGAACAGGTTCATTGGAATGTAGTACAGATCGCCGTCACCGATGACGTCGGTGGCCGGGAAAAGATGATCCAGCAACGAAGCAAAGAACAGGGTTGGAACGTCGAGGAGATACAACATTACCGACTCCCAGTTGATGAAGGCCATCAGAAAGACGACAATTCCCAGAGCCAGACGAATAGCAAGGCCAATCGCGAACCACTTAGCCACGAGTGAACGTCGCATTTGGTTATCCAGTCGCACTGAGAGGATGACTAATGTACCCTTAATTCTCGCGAACGTCGAGGCTGGGGAGGTCCATCTATGAAGCTTGAAAAAGCGCCAGTGGCGAAGAGTGAGATGCTCGTTCGGAGGCCGGTCAGTGAGGTGTTTGAGGCGTTCGTCGATCCGGCGATCACGTCGCGGTTCTGGTTCACGAAGGGAAGCGGGCGATTGGAGGCGGGCAAAGAGGTTCAGTGGGATTGGGAGATGTATAACTTCTCCGTTCAAGTGAAGGTGAAAGAGGTCGAGCGCAACAAACGGATCGTGGTTGAGTGGGGCGCGTATGATGAACCATCCACCATCGAATGGATCTTCACAGCGCGCCCCGACAACACGACCTTCGTCAGTATCACCAATTCCGGTTTCACCGGCACCGGCGATGAAATAGTGAAGAAGGCGCTCGACTCAACTGAGGGCTTCACGTTTGTGCTCGCAGGATTGAAAGCGCTGCTGGAACACAATGTCGAACTGAATCTCGTCAAAGATCGTTTCCCGGCCGACGCCGCCGAACAGTAATTCTCAGAAGATCAACTTCAACGAGAACCGCAGCACACGCGGGCCGCCGGTGTTGTAGAACGATCCGAAGCCTTCGCCTAAACCGGAGAGGCTTTGGCCGAGGAGTGAGGAGGATCGGCCAAAGGTTGAATTCGGGCTGAAGGCCCCGCCGGAAAACACACCGCCCAGCACGCGATCGCGCCCCACCGGGTCTGCGAAGTTCGGATGATTGAAGATATTCAGAACGTCGGTCCGGAACTGAAGGCGCACAGATTCGCTGAAATTGAACTGACGGCGTAACGCGAGATCGATCTGATAAAACGGGAACCCTCGCAGGCTGTTACGACTGAGATTGCCTTGTTCCAAACCAGCCGGCACGATAAACGCCGCAGGATTGATTCTTCTTCCACCTTCAACTGCCGGATCGAAGATGTACAGCGATTGGCCCGCGACCAAATCCGGCCGGAAGTAAGCGACGCCAAACGACGTCGGAAACAGGTAGACAACGTTGACCGGTCTCGCCGAACGGAGGTTGGCGCTCGAATCGACGGACCAGTTGCGGAACAGCTTGTTTCCGACGCCCTTCGAAAACAGCGCCGGCAAATCGTAATTCACAAACCCGTTTACTTGATGCAGGACGTCGAAGTCCGATGGACCACGATCGAATTCTGGATCGGCGCTGGTCATCAAGACATTCCTCGCCGAATCCTCGCTCACGTTGTCCAAGGCTCGCGCCCACGTGTACGAAAGACCCGCTCCAAGTCCGTCCGCAAACCGTCGTTTGAATTGCAACTGCAAAGCGCGGTAATCAGAGCGGCCGGCGTTGGTGGTCAGTCGCAGGAAAGGAAACTCGACGTTTTGATCGAATAGCGTCTGCGTATGGAGCAATCTTCTTCCGGCTGTGCCGACATACGACGCTGAGATCGTTTGATTCTCGCTGAATGAACGTTCGATAGACACGTGCCAGTTCAGCGTGTAGGGCAGTTTGAGCTGAGGATCGAAAACGATCGCCGGCGCACCGGAACCACTGACAAATGGTATCGAGTCAGCAAAAACGTCACCCGCTCGTTGTTGGCCCAGGTCGTAAAGCACGGCGAAGCCGCCGCGCACGACCACTTGCGGATCGTTTGTTCCAGAGAGATCGTATGCAAAGCCGGCTCGCGGCGCGAAGTTCGCGTAGGTCGTTCGCCACAGCGATGCGCCTGGCCCAACTGACTCGAGTTGAGTCGGATCGTTCGCCTGGTCCACCGCGAAAGGCTGGGTGCCGTCGTTGGAAGGCGCGAGATTCAATTCCCAACGCAAGCCGTACGTCAACGTCAAACGCGGCGTTGTGCGCCACTCGTCCTGCGCGTAGAGCGAGAGGTTGTTGAAGTCGGGCGACTGCGACGCCTCGCGATTGAACAAGCCAACCCGCGCCGGTACGCCAGTTATCGCCTGACCAACGCCATCAAAAAGCACATTCGTTTCAAGTAAACGAAGACCCAAGCGCGGCGACATCCGTCGATAGTCAGCGCCAAACCTGAAGTCATGGTTACCGGAAACGACCGATAGTGCTCCAAGAACGTTGAGTTGCCGCTGGACATTTGAGACTTCGCTTCCCGTGATCAGGTTCGCGCCTCGCGCATTCAGGTCGAAATTGAACGACCCATCGAACGAAGGAATCAGACCCGGCGAAACCACCGCCCCGCCAAACTCGTCGAGCGCCTGTGAACCCGTCACGCGCAACCTACTGTAGTTCGCGCGCAGCTCGAGAATCTTCGTTGACGATAACGTTCTACTGAAGATGCCGGTGACCGTCTGTGCCTGGCTGCGGATTCGATTCATCGTGTTGAGAGAGAAACCGCCCGCGCCGCGTTCATCCGCATCCGAATCGGCGAACGTGTACTTACCCGTAAAGCTCGACGATCCTTCTATCCAGTCGAGACGGAAAGAGCCAACATCGTGGCGCGCGGCGTTCGCGAACGTCGACGCAAACTCGGCAAGTCCGTCGGGTCGTGCCGCGCCCGTCGGTCGCGGGAACGCATTCAGGAATGGCTGAATCTCCGGAACTGCCGCCGTCCTCGAGAACAATGAAGGCACGTCGGTGATGCCGGTCATCGGTTGACGCAGGCGCAGTCCCTCGTACGAACCAAAAAAGAAGATCTTGTCGCGATCGATTGGACCACCAATCGTGCCGCCGAAGTTGTTCAGACGTCGGGGCGGTTGCTTCAAGCCACGACTGTTTGCGAACCAGTCGGATGCGTCAGTCGCGTCGTTACCGAAGAAGTGAAACAGCGAGCCGTGAAACTCGTTCGTTCCAGCACGCGTGACGACGTTCACCTGCGCGCCAGGGACGCGGCCATACTCCGGCTTCGTGTACGACGTGTCGACTCTAATTTCCTGCACTGATTCGATCGCTGCGACCCCGTTGTCGCCGCCGCTCGCCGTCAGCGCGAGCGTGCTCCCGGCCGCTGATGGTCCAGGGTTCTGGCCGCCCGGTGCGATGCCGAAGTTTGCACTCACACCGTCAACCATGAACATGTTTGACCCCGTTCGCTGCCCGTTGGTGGCAATGCCTGACTGAGGATAGTTCGCGAACTGATTGGTACTTCCGTTTGTAGTGCCCGGCGTAAGCGTCAGAAGATTCTGAAAACTTCGTCCGTTGATAGGCAGATCCTGGACAGCACGAACAGTGATGTTCGTACCGAGTGATGCCTGAGTGGAGTTCAGAACCTGGTCGCTGCCCGCCACGACTGTAACCGTCTGCGCGAGACCCGGCGGCAGCGTTCCAGCACTCGGTGCGCCGGCCGGCACATCGACTCGGCGTGCTGGGTCGGGACCAGTGAAGATAACTTCGTCAACTGCGACAAACGAAGTGAACTGCGTCATCAACTTAAACTTCAGACCGAGTTCGGTGATCTCTTCCTTCAGTTCCGGTTTCATGTTGCTGTAATTTCCCGAGGTGTCCTCACCCATGACGTCGTCGATCTTGCGACGCGCCCAGAGCGTTGCGAGAACGTCGTGGCTCTCTTCCTTGTCCGGAAGTTCAACGGGAATCTCGCGCACAAAATCCTGACCGGCCATCTTGCCTCGCAACACAACCGAGCCTTTGCCGCCGTGTAAGTAACGGCCCGAAACAATCAGCGGTTTCGCACTGAAGAGATCCGGGATGCGTTTGGGATAGATGTCGGTGACCGGCAAATTCGGCGACCACTCGATCGTGATGTCTGTCAGCAATGGATTGCGAACGCGATCGTTAAAGCGGCGCGCAACCGCTGACGTGTCGCCGGTTTCTGAAATGTAATCGACGTCGCCGCGTCCGTTTTGGGTGATGTTGTCCAGCAAGTAGCGATTCGGCGCGCTGCCGAAACCCATCGCAAAGACGCGCGCGTTCTTGTACTTCTTCACCTCCGCGATGATCTCCTCCTCGTTGGAGACCTGGCCGTCGGTAAGGAAGCAGGTGATGCGCATGTAGCCCTGGGAATCAGAAGGCTTCAGCGCGGCGGTGATGGCTTTCATCATCTCGGTGCCGCCATCGCCGTTCTGACGTGCCAGAAACTTCTTCGCCTTCTGGACATTTTCGAGAGTTGCAGGCTGCGGCTGGGAGAAAAGAATGTCAGTGTCGCCGGCAAACGCAATCACGTTGAACGTATCGTGCTGGTAGAGGGTGTTGAGCGCGAGGTCCAATGTCTCCTTGGCTTTTGCGAGCGGAAAACCCGCCATCGAGCCCGAGGTGTCGATCACGAAGACGAGCTCCTTCGGCGTCACGTCTTCAGCGGAGACGCGCTGGGGTGGCTGTAAGATGAGAGTGAAGAAGCCACCCCTTTCGGATCGATGAGCGAGGACGGCATCGTTTATTGCGGGACCTGCGGTTTGATATGTGAGGACAAAATCTTTGTTGGGGATCGTGTTTTGATCTTTTAGACGCACGATGGCGTGGCGGTCGTCCGGGCGTTCAACTTCCGTTTCGTGTGTTTCGGAGTTGAGCGTTTGGATCGGGACGCCGGCGTCGAGCACGAGTTCGATCGAGATGTCGTGTCCGGGTCGATCCATGGATAGCTGACTTGGAACGTTATTCGTTTGAACGGGCGTTGTTTGGTCTGTGGTTGCGGGGCTGTATCGAGGAGCGATGACCATCGGAAACGACCATTCGTACGAACCCTCTTCATACTTCAGAGTCTCGACGTAGCTGATCACGATCCGGATCTGTTGCCCCGGCATGATGTTCGCGACTGCTTGAGTGAAGACGTTTGGACGTTCCTGATCGAGCAAAGCTGCAACTTTCCCGAGTTGTTTGGCGGCGGCGTAGGCAGTCTGCGCTTCTTCGCGACGCATGATCTTGCCTTTTACGGTGCGGTCGCCGATCAGCATCGTGAGATCGTCGACGGCGGCGGCTTGCGGGAGCGGGAAACTGTAGACGGCCTCGATCTTGTCAGTGAATGGATTTTCGAAATCCTGAGTGACGGTGACGCGGGACAGGAAACCGCTGACTTCAGCTTTGACCGTTGTGTGTTTGAGTGGACATTCGCCCGCCGGCTTGCCGGATGCGTCCGTTGCCTGGAGTGAACCAGCGTTCGGCACTCGGTCTTGATTAGCTGTTTGCGTCTGCGCATGCGCAACGTTCGCTGCGGTGAAAATCAACAGCAGTGAAATGAATGCGGCTGGGAAGAGTCGGCGGTGCATAGTCTTGTCCCTTTGCAGCGCGCAGTTTTGTTCGGCAAGCACACTTCGAGGGCGTGCTAGCGAGACAGGAACATTCGCTGCCTGAAAGATCGCAGTTTGTTTTTTAGTTGAGACCAGGAACGCGAGGTCTCAGATCGTATCTAACTTAGGACCATGCGGGGGAGACCCGCATTCACCATTTGGCTAACGCTATTGATGCAGGTTTTCGTACATCAGGTGGCCTGAGGTGAAAAAAGTTTTCTGCGTGGTGTTAGAAATCAATTGATCATAAACTCCCGATTAATGAGAAATGTCTATTCGAGAGTTGTCCTGGCAGTTCTGCTTGTGGCAGCTCCCGCCGCTTCGTTACACGCACAGGTAAAACCCGATCGGGACTATCTCGTTTACGTCCTGTCGGAGTCAGCCGACAAGATCGCACTGGTTCGTTTCGGGCCTGACGGTGCGCGCGTCGAGCGACAAGTCGATACCGGCGACATGCCGGTCGACATTGACGGGCCGCACGGCATTGTCATCTCGCCCGATCGACAGTTTTATTACGTCTCGATCGCGCATGGACGGCCGTTTGGTTCCGTTTGGAAGTATTCGACCAGGGACGATTCGCTGGTTGCGAAAACGACGCTCGGTTATTTCCCCGCAACACTGGATATCACACCCGACGGCGCGTTTCTGTTCGTCGTGAATTTCAATTTGCATGGCGACATGGTGCCGTCGTCAGTCTCTGTGGTTTCGACACAAACGATGACGGAAGTCGCGCGGTTGACGACGTGTACGATGCCGCATGGTTCACGGTTGAATTCGTCGGGAACGAAACAATACTCGGCTTGCATGATCGACAACATGCTGGTGGAGATCGATACCCGATCGTTGAAAGTCACGCATCAGTTTGCCGTTTCGAAAACGGGCGACGCTATGTCGAGCATGAAACATAGTGGTGGCGGTCATGGGATGGAGCCGCCGAGGCCTGGTGATAACACTTGTTCGCCGACGTGGGCCGAGCCTTCGATCGACGGCGCTTCAGTTTATGTCGCTTGCAATAATTCGAGTGAGATCGTCGAGGTGAACACAAGAGATTGGCAGGTCGTGCGTCGGATAGCTGCGCGTGCGGGAGTTTATAACCTCGACGTCACGCATGATGGGCAGCGTTTAGTGGCGACGAACAAGCGCGACCAGTCAGTATCGATCTACGAGTTGAAGAGTGGCAGGGAACTCGCCCGTCTGCCGACGAAACGTAAAGTACTGCACGGCGTGGTAGTGACGCCTGACGATCGCTATGCGTTCGTCACGGTGGAAGGAATCGGTTCCGAGCCGGGGACAGTCGAGGTGATTGATCTTACCGCGCTGAAAACAGTCGCCACAGTCGACGTCGGCCCAACCGCCGCCGGTATCGACTTCTACAAAACAGAACCACGGATGAAACCCTAATTGTTCATGGGCCGGGTGCGGTGGTGGATCCCTTGTCGATCTTTTCACCAAGCTTCACGATCCACAGTCCCGAGTGAATGTCGTTGAAATAGATCAGCCCTTTGTGTGGCTGCGCGCCCCATGTGAACGGTAAGTTTGCCCGAAACCCATCGGGATCGCCGGTCCAGACGCGCGCCATCTCGCGTCCCTGTCGATAAAGATCGCCGCGCAACTCACCCGATACATCGACGATGCGCCCGCCGCCGCTGTAGTAACCTACGTACATCACATCGTCTTCAACCCACATGTTGTGCGCGGCGCCTTCCGGCACCGGATACTCCGCGACTTTTCGTGGATTGTTGATATCGGAAACGTCGACGACGTGAATGATCCCTCGTATCGGAAAGCGCTTAGTCGACTTGATGTCGAATAACGCCGGAAACACTTCATCGCCGAGAAAGACGTAATTCTTGTAGCGATAAACCGAGTGCGTACCCGCCAGCCAACCATCGCCGTAAAGCTCGTTGTGATTAAAACGAAGCTGGCTGACTAACTGCGGATGCTCGGGACTGCCACCTTTCAGCCCCGCGCCGACGTCGAGAATCACCAGCCCATCATGCCAGTAAGCAAGATATGCCAGACCATCTTTGATCTGAAGATCGTGAAGGTAGCGTCCGGCGATGTGTTCGCCTTCCTTCGTTTGCACCATACCGGCGAGCGGATTCTCCGTCTGCCAGCGGGCCACTTCTTTCGGGTTCTTAACGTCTTTGAAATCGATCACCCGCATCGAGCCCGTCGCGTCGTCGGTGAGGTACACGTAATGATCGTTAACGAACGCGCTGTGAACGCCGCCGGTAACGGTGGTCGTGTATTCTGAAATCAGTTTTGGATGAGCCGGGTCAGACGTGTCGTAAAAAGCGATTCCGTTCTTTCGATTCGATGCATTCTCGCGCGAGATGACGAGGATCTTGCCGTCGGCCGTGGTCATGATGTCGTTGACCAGGCGTGCGTCGACTTTGACGGTATCGGTCAGCACCGGCTTCGCCGGATCGGAAATGTCATAGACGAAGAAGCGATCCGCGATCGACGAGTAGTAAGCGTAGTTTCCGATAATCCATTGTTCGGCGCCCTGGAACTCTTTCATCGGCGCGCGGCCAACGAGCTTGACTTCGCGTTCCAGGTTGCGAGGTGTGACGACGATTGAAGCGCTCGACGAGAGCGTGCCGCTTGTTCCCGTTACGATGTAGGTGCCCGGCAACTCGGCGACGAAAGCGCCATCTGCATCCACGCTCGCGCCGCTACCGCTCACGGACCAACGCGTGATGAAGTCTTGTGCGGGATCTCCAGCGGCTTTGAAATAGACGACGTCGCCTGCGCGTGCGCTCTTCGCGCCCGGCGTTATCGACAGGCTGCGGAGATTGCTTTTGATAACGGCGACCGTGGTCTTTGTCGTCGCTGATCCTGCGCTCGCGGAGATCACAGCCTTGCCAGCTCCAACGCCGGTAACGACACCACCGGCATCGACCGTAGCGACGCTCGTGTTGTCGGAGGTCCAGTTGAGAGGAACGCCCGTTCGCGGAACGCCATTCAAAACACGTGTCACAGCGTTGATCTGCACACTATCGCCGACCACGAGCGGAGTCTTCATCGACGTCAGTTCGATAGCGTTGACGCTGGGCGGCTTCACCACGAAAGTCGTTAACGCGGGCACGCCTCCGACAATCGCGCCCACCGTAACCTGTCCAGCGCCGAACAGCTTCACCTTCCCGTTATCGTCGACAGCAGCGATATCGAACGGGCCGGCGAAGTACGTCGATGGCTTCTCGTTCACCGCCTTTCCTGAAGCATCAGTCGCGGTAACGGTGACTTGCACCTGTTGGCCAACTTCAGCTTCCTTGACCGGAACAGATACCTGAACCGCTTTCACCACGGTAGCCGTCGGCGCACTCGAGTTGGCTTGTTGACCGAGTGCGTTGGCTGAAATCAGTAGTGCGATAGCGATGAGAGCGAGAAGGGAAGTTTGGGTCTTCATAGTGGCAGAGATTGTAGGAGGTTCGAGGATGGAGGGCAAAACATTCGTAAGAGTTGCCGGTATATCGGAGACGAGTGTCCGGGCCTTACGCTGGATTCTTGCGAGCAGGCGGCCTAGTCGCTAGGCTCGCCTGCACGCGTTTTTGACTTATTCAAGCCGTGGACTTATTGCACTTGTAGGAATACATCCCACGCCCACCGGCCCGCAAAAGTGTGCTTCGCATCGTCAACCTTCGAACGATAGCGATACTGATTGCCCCACTGGTCCGTCTTTTTCGACTCTTTGTAGCTAAGCTCGATTAAGTCGATGCCGAGACTTGGTATGGTGTGCAGCTCGCTCGCTTCGGAGATGCCGTTATGATTAACGTCCTGCCACAGTCGTAATGAGTCAAAGACTGAGTCGTTCTTATCGATGACTCCGTCTCCATTGCCGCCGTTCGCCGGCTTGTCATACTCGGCCAGGGCCAGGAACCCGTTTGCGTCTGCTGACGGGGGCTGCGGAGTTATATTGCCGAACAACTCCATGCTGTTGTCGATCGTTCCGTTCCCATTTCGGTCAAGTGCCAGGAATGCATTGGTCGAACTAGCGGCAGTCCAGGAAACCTGTACCGGCACGCCATCGCTGATGATGTCAAACAAGACCCCGTTCGCCGCACTCGTCATTGAGTAGCCGGTACGATCGACGTCTATGAGTATTGGCGACGTGGTAGTTCCGTCCGGACAACTACAGGTAAATGAATCGTAGCCGCTCGGTTCTGCGCACCGGCCTTGAAATGCATAGCTGCGGCCGCAGTAACCACCGAGGTTAGTGAATCCGGACTGACATCCACCTGCCGAAGACTGTCCACAACCACCTGGAGCCTGGCAATTGGCATTATTCACAGTAATGTGGAGAGTGCCCATCCCTTTTTGGCTGCCGAGGGCGCCCTGGACTGGTACCTCGGTGGTGTTCTCGCCGACTGGACCCGTTGGACCTGCTCCTATGCTTCCTGATGCTTTGTCGAGGCAACTGATGTTACTTGCGCCATCTCCCGGATTGCCCCCAAACCCTCCGGGACCTCCCTGGCTATTAGGACCCGGAGGGCCTCCCGGCCCTTTGAGTCCGGGGTTAACGTCGGCCGCCCAACTCCCGGTCCAGTTGCAGGGATAAGTGAAGTTAATAGTGCCGCCCTGGCCGCCGTCAGCACCAGGCCCACCATCTCCGCCTCTCCCTCCCTTGCTGCCTTGTCCGCCCGTGCCGCCCCTGCCGCCCCTTGTCGACTGTTGCGGGCAGGCGCAAGCAGCACCCGGTCCGCCCTTTCCTCCCTTTCCACCACGGGCAGGAAGTCCACCATCGCCGCCTTGACCACCCTGGCCGCCCTGTCCGCCTTTGGCTGAGAGATTATAGAAGTGAGTGTCACTTGCGGAGGTAACGGTAACATTAAGGGTCCCGCCATTATCGCCATCGGTACCGCGAAGACCAGTAAAGCCAGGTCCCGCAATAGGTGCGTTGTGTCCGGTATCTCCTGTCCCGCCATCGATACTTGGACAAAGACCCGGAGGGCCTTCGCCGTTTTCTGCAGGTTCCGTTGAAAAGAGTCCGTTTGCTCCCGGACTTCCAGTTGCACCTGGCGGTTTATCGATGTTTTCCTGCTGCTGAAGCGAAGCGTGATTGGCGAATCGGCCCTTCGCGACCTTCTGGCTCTCCAACCACTCGTCTCGCCCCAGTCCATCAACGTTAAGGGTGATGCTGTCGGGCTCAACCAGCTTGCCCTGACTTCTTGCTTCAGCAAGGCTAATCTTGGAAAACGCTGCCCTAACAAATTCGGCTGACCGTCCGCGCCCGCCTTTTTGCGCGCTCATATTCACAGAAAAAACCGGACCAAGCGCGAAGAAATGCAGATCATGAGGTCCTTTGATTACAGCTTTCTTCCCAGAAAAAATCATGGTGTTGGCGATGATTACAGTATCGCCTGTTAGCTCGACGTTTTCCGGAAGAAACACCGTGTCGGCGAGTTCAACCCCCTTGAGTTGTTTTCCCACAACGTGGGTTTCTCGAAATTCCGGCATCTTGTCAAACACTGGCTTCAGGCGCTTCTCAAAACCAGGTTCCATCAGCAAATCCGGATCGAACGGAACTCCATGCTTGATCAGGAGTTCGCGTCCGGACTTAAAAGATGCCTTCTTCTGTTCCATTTCCTCTCGCTTCTGGTCACGCATTGAAGACGATTGTTGCCCGTTTCCGGATACCGAAGTGAGTGTCCTCGGCGCTAACGCGATTGCCACTAAGACAAACGCGGTCGCGATATAAATTTTTAGATGGTTCTTATTCATAGTTTCTCCCTGTGCAGACCTGGAACCAGTCGACATCTTGCAACTTACTGCACGTTGCAGGAGTCGAGTGACAGATACTCTTCGAGGTAAGAGCGTCCGTTAGTGCGATTCAAATGTTGATGTTTTAAAACCTATTTGTCGGGAAACATCCTGGGTAACGGGAGTTGAGAATTGTTCACGCACTATACGCTGTCTCAGTGACTTGTCAACTTAATTCTCCGGTGCAAAAGAATCTTGCCCTCAACGAACCGGATCAACTAGATTATTAATCGTCCAGCCCCTGCACCTCGCTACGGTTTCGAAGAACGGAGACACAAATGTTCCAGCAGATTTGGGACAGCTTTATCATGCTGATTCCCGTGTTTGTCCTGCTTACGATGATTTTTGGGGCGGGGTTCTATATCGGGCGCGTGAGTAAGAAAGAGCGGTAGTTACATCAAACGCGATTTCAGTTTCAGTAACAGCTCTTTCGCTTCTTCAGGCGTGAGCGAAGAAGAAGCAACACGGATCTCTTCGATTATTTTTTGATTTGCCAGATCAAACAGGGAAGCCTGCGCCGCGGCTTTACGACGGCCTGCGCGCGTTGCTGCTTTGTCGAGTGCGCTGCTGTTTGCCGCCGCGGCTTGCAACGAGAGCGGTTCTTCTACATCGGTCGTCGTTTCTTCTTCGGCAAAGACGTCTAACTCATAACGCTCCAAACGCGCCAACACTTCACGCGCGTTCGCCAGCACCGCAGGCGGCAAGCCCGCCAATCGCGCCACTTCAATGCCGTACGACTTCGAAGCACGTCCGCGTTCGAGCCGGTGCAGAAACACGACCTCACCTTCACGCTCGGTCGCAGTGATCTGATAGTTCTGCGCACCCGGCAATCTTTCGGCGAGCTCGGTGAGCTCGTGATAGTGCGTGGCGAACAACGTCTTCGCCGCATGATCGGGTGAGTCGTGCAAGTACTCCGCAACGGCCCACGCGATGGACAAACCATCGAACGTCGCCGTACCGCGCCCGATCTCGTCGAGCAACACCAGCGAACGCGGCGTTGCACTGTGAAGGATCGCGGCCGTCTCCGTCATCTCGACCATGAACGTCGAACGTCCGCGCGTCAGATCGTCGGAAGCACCGACGCGGGTCCAGATTCGGTCGAGTAACGGCAATCGCGCGCGTTCGGCGGGAACGAAACATCCGGTCTGCGCAAGGATGCAGACGATCGCTGTCTGACGTAACACGGTGCTCTTGCCGCCCATGTTTGGACCAGTAATGATCAGCAAACGATCCGTCGAGTTGTTGAGATGGATGCTGTTCGGCACGAATGGCTCTTCGATAAAGGCCTCGATTACCGGATGCCGTCCCTGAACGATCTCCAAAACATCCGCTTCGTGAAGCTCGGGTCTGACGTATCTCCGTCGCGCGGCAGTTTCCGCGGAAGACGCGAGCGCATCGAGCGCTGCCAGCGCGCGTGCGGTCATTTGAATTCGTTTCGTCTCGGCGGCGATCTGGCGGCAGACGTCGGTGAAAAGTTCCGTCTCGAGCTGTACGATGCGTTCTTCCGCGCCGAGAACTTTCTTCTCCCAATCACGCAATTCCGGCGTGGTGAAACGCTCGGCGTTCGCGAGGGTCTGGCGGCGTTCGTACTCGACCGGCACGCGCGCGGCGTTCGCTTTCGACACTTCAATGAAGTAACCAAAGACGCCGTTGAAACGAATTCGCAGATTGTTGATTCCGCTGCGTCCGCGTTCAGTCGCTTCCAGAGTGGCGATGATCTGTTTCGCATTGCGACTGACGGAACGAAGTTCGTCGAGCTCAGGCGAGTAGCCATCGCGAATGACGCCACCGTCGACCACTTTCGCCGGCGGATCGTCTTGAATGGAACTGGCAATCAACGAACGAATGTCGGGAAGTTCGTCGCTGTTTTCAGCGAGTACTTCGAGCAGCGACGATTTAAGACCCCGCAGCACTTCACGAATCGCGGGCACCTGATCGAGCGAACGCAACATCGCGACGAGATCGCGCGGCGTCGCCGAACCAAGACTGATCCGGCCAATGACCCGCTCCAGATCCGACACCTCTTTCAAACGCGCCCGCAACTTGTCACGACGCATCTGCGACGCAAACAACTCTTCCACCGCCGCGAGTCGCGCTTCCACTTCACCCCGCTTCACACACGGTCGCAACAACCACGAGCGCAGCAGCCGCGCGCCCATGCCGGTGACTGTTTCGTCGATCACCTGAAGCAGCGAACGCCCACTGCCGCCCGCGAGCGATTCAACCAATTCAAGATTCCGAACCGTAACGCTGTCGAGCACAAGATGATCCTGCGGCTCGAAATAAACCAGATCCGTGACGTGCGCCACGGCGGCACGCTGCGTCTCCTGCGCATAACGCAGACACGCGCCCGCAGCGCGAATCGCTTCATCTTTCCGCGCCAACCCATAACCATCCAGCGTTCGGACTTTGAAGTGATTGACAAGCAGCGAATAACAGTCGTCACGTTGCCACTGCCAGTCGTCGAGCGCAGTCAACGTCGCGTCAAAGCCGTACTCATTCGCAGAAATCTCACTCGCAGAACTCGCACCCGTACCGTCAGCATCAACCTGCAACGGCAGCAGCGCAGTCTGCACCCGTCCACTCAACCCCGTCTTAATCAACGCACCCAACGACGCCGGAAACAACAACTCGCGCGGCGCATACGACTCGAGATCTGCCCGAATCCTTGTCCACGAATCACGCCCTGTTTCCTGCGTCACGCGAAACTCGCCCGTCGAAATGTCCAGAAAGGCCGCACCAATTGTCTCGCCCGCGGTGCAAACTGCGGCGAGATAGACCGACTCACGCGCGTCGAGCAACTGCGGATCGATCGGCGTGCCCGGCGTCACGATGCGCACGACTTCACGTCGCACCAGCTTCTTGGTCTTCCCGGCGTCTTCGGTCTGCTCGCAAATTGCCACGCGATAACCCTTGCGCACCAAACGCGCGATGTAGTTGGCGGCGGAGTGATGAGGCACACCGCACATCGGGATCGGATTTCCGCTTTCCTTCTGCCGCGCCGTCAGCGTGATCTGCAACTCGCGCGATCCGGTAACGGCGTCGTCGAAGAAAAGCTCGTAGAAGTCGCCGAGCCGAAAGAACAACAGAGTGCCGGGATGTTGCTGCTTCAGTTCCTGGTACTGCCGCAGCATTGGCGTTGGATTCGGTTGATTCATCTGTGAGTAATGCTTTGGTAAATGGCGGTGAATAATAAACTATGCTAATTTCCCCGGCAACGTGGACAGCAATTCAACGAAACTCGCCGCGAGTCTGCTGACGGACTCACTCCAGGAACACCTGGAAACCATTCAAGCGCTACTTCGCTCCAATATCAGTGACATCGAACAGTCGGGCCAGATGATCTGCGCCGCCCTTGTTGCCGGCAAAAAGATTCTGCTGTGCGGAAACGGCGGCAGCGCGGCCGACGCGCAACACATCGCCGCCGAACTCGTCGGCTGTTACGAAAAGCAGCGCCGTTCGTGGCCTGCCATCGCGTTGACCACGGACACGTCAGCGTTAACCGCAGTCAGCAACGATCTCGGCTACGAACAAGTCTTCGCGCGCCAACTCGCAGGCCTCGCACAAGCAGACGACATTCTGATCGCGATCAGCACGAGTGGACGATCGAAAAATGTTTTGAAAGCAGTCGAACGGGCGAGGGAACTCGGCTGTCGCACGATCGCTTTAACCGGAGCGTCGTCTGATCCACTCGGATCGATGTGCGACTTCACCGTCGCAGTCCCCACTTCGCGTACGTCGCGCGTTCAGGAAGCGCACATCACCATCGGTCATCTGTGGTGCGAAATGGTCGATCAGCTCGAATAAAAACATTGACACATGCGAGCGATCTATTTAGTCTGAACGCACTGACAGAGTTAGGTTTTTGATTACGGATCGGTCCTTTGGATTGCGCGGATCTTCCCGACGGAGTCGCCGTGAGTGATTCACTGAGACGTTGATGTTTTTTCAAGAACTGCCCGGACTTTCTAAATTCGAGTTTTACCTTACTAACTCACTTCCACTGCTGAGTCACATCCCCGTCGAAAGAAGCAGAACGAATCCCGATTTCTGTGGTCGGTGAAGTGAGCGTTTGTTTTAGGTTTTGACAATTCGCTGCTGCCTCGCAAGAGAGGCTTCCCTCCGGGGTACGTGTGTGACGAACTCTTGTCACGCAAACGCAGAGGTGTATTCAATGAAGAAAAAAAGAAAAAAGAAAACAGCGCTCGTAGTGTGCCGCGATCGAAAACAGTTTTGGACGACGCAGGCGCAATTCTGGCAGTGGGTCCGGGAAGGCGTCGTAGTCAAAACAGGTGAACAACCGCTGACCGGGCTCTTCAGACGCGAGCATCAGGAGCTGTTGGTGCTGCTCAGCAACACGGTGCTGAACCTGGCGCACCCCAACCACATGCGCGAAGCACTGCTCTCGCGACGACTCGGAATATCCGGGAGGTAAACAGAGTGCTTCGATTCGTCATCGCGCTAACATTTCTTTTGCCGACGCTCGGCAGCGTTGCCGCTCAGCAAGACGATCGTTACCGCATCGGTCCGGCAGACGTGCTGGACATTCGCATTCACAACCGTCCGCAACTATCACGTGAAGCAGTAAGAGTCGAAGGCAACGGCATGATTCGCATGCCGCTCATCGACACCGAGATCCAGGCGGCGTGTCTCACGGAAGGCGAGTTGGCGAAAGAGATTTCCACTCGCTACGCAAAGTACTACCGCAATCTGCAAGTCGACGTATTTATAAAGGAGTATCACTCGCGCCAGGTCGCCATCATCGGCGCCGTAAACGATCAGAGCCGGTTTGAGCTGCAAAGGCGTGTGCGTTTGCTCGAACTACTGACGTACGCCAAGGGCCCGTCACAGAAAGCCGGACAGACAATCAACATCGTCCACTCGAGCGCAACTTCGCCGTGCAAACAGCCGGACGAAACCACTGACGTCGCATCGATGTTCTCGAGTTACAAAATGAGCGACGTCCTGCGCGGCGACCCTGCCGCAAATCCGTACCTCGAATCCGGCGACATCGTGACAGTGCCCGAAGCCGATCAGGTCTACGTCGTCGGCAACGTCTTTATGCCGCTCACGATTGCGCTGCGCGAGCCGGTCACGCTCACGCGCGCGATTGCTATGGCCGGCGGCCTCAAGCAAGACACCAAGAAAGACAAGATTCGCGTGCTGCGACAGGAGCCGGGAGCCGCCACGCGCAAGGAGATCACCGTAGACCTCTCAGCCATCGAGAAGAAGCGCTCGGAAGATCTGGCGCTCCTGCCGAACGATATCGTCGACGTTCCCACTTCCGCCGGAAAAAGCTTCTTCCGCAGTCTGGTGCAGGGCGTCGTGCCCAGCGTCAGCCAACTGCCCGTCAGAGTCGTCCCTTAAATAAATCACATGAAAATAAACCGCGAACTCGTCAAGAGAGATTCCGAGGTTACCTCTCTCGACGCTCCCATAGATCCGCCTCAGTCGTATAACTACGGCGTCGATCCGAATGCCGAGAACGAAGTCCACTTCCTGGACTACTGGCGCGCCATCCGCAAACGGCTGTGGCTCGTGCTCGGGATCGTTGCCTTGGTCACGATGCTGGCCGTCGTCTACGTCGCGCGCAAGCCGGACTTCTACGAGGCGCAGGCTCGCGTGCAAGTGGACCTCGAAGACAATGGCGGGCTGGTCAACGGCGCGCGTCCTCTTTATGTACCAACCGACGATCCGATCTACTTCAACACGCAACTTCAAATCCTGGTCAGCCCGGGACTGTTGCGTCGCGTCGTTCGCACACTCGACCTCGAACATAACCCCGACTTCTTCAAAGGCAATGCCGCACAACGTCAATCGACGTGGCAACGGTTGCGACGCATGGTCGGACTCGGAGGTCAGCCGCAGGACGACGGATCGAAATCGCCCGATCAGCTTCCACTGACAAACTCCGTCGCGCAGGCTACAGCGCGTGAAGATCTAAACGAAGCGAAGCGTCTCGCGCCGTACGTCGGGATGATTTTGAACGGGTTGAAAGTCGAGCCGGTGAAGGAGAGCCGCGGTTATTACAAAGAGACGCGGTTGATCGATATCAAGTACAGCCACACCGATCCGCAGGTCGCGTCGAAAGTCGTCAACGCGATCGCCGAGACCTACGTCTTTTCCAATCTCGAAAAGAAGACGGAGACGAACAGCACCACCGGAGGATTTCTTCAGAAGCGCATCGCCGAACTGCAACAGCAGATTCGGACCGGTGAAGAACGGCTCGTCAACTACGCGCGGAACAATCAGATCATCTCGCTCGATCCGAATCAAAACACGGTGGTCGAACGCCTGGCTGGTCTCAACCAGCAATTGCTCGAGGCAGAAAGCGAACGCAAAAGTGCGGAGGCGGCTTTTAACGCGGCGAA
>Ga0111539_10003280_pt1 | contig 21396 bp, 17 predicted proteins | sample RhiMethybrSRZTD1_FD_79667 | JGI IMG/M metagenome (GOLD analysis project Ga0111539, IMG submission 79667) | Populus rhizosphere microbial communities from Tennessee, USA - Rhizosphere MetaG P. TD hybrid SRZTD1 (version 2) (version 2) | ecosystem: Host-associated > Plants > Roots > Rhizosphere >...
CTCGAGGCGGCTCATCGGCGGTATGATCCGGTCCGCCCTAGCTGGAGAGACACGCCATGGCACGAGGCCGAACGGGAGTCGAACACCTGCTCCGGCGAGCCGGGTTCGGCGCCAGTCCCGAGGAGTTGAAGTCGTTCGAGGACATGTCGACGTTCGGGCTGCTGGATCATCTTCTCAACTTCGACGAGCAGCCCGACGACATCGACTCGAAGATCGGAAACTCGGCGTACATCGGCGTGCTCGCGCGCGCAGGAGGATTCGCACCGAACACGAACATCGAAGACGCGCGTCAGCGATGGCTCTTCCGGATGATCCATTCGGCGCGGCCGCTGCAAGAGAAGATGGCGTTGTTCTGGCACAACCACTTCGCCACCGCCTACAGCAAGATCGTCGGCATGGTGCCCGCGGCCCTCGCGACGAAAATGATGGCGCTCAAGCCTGGCGAGCTGCCGGGCCCGCGCGGGCAGTATGAGTTGTTCCGCGAAGAGGGGATGGGCAGCTTCCGCGATTTGCTGATCGCCGTCGCCAAAGATCCCGCGATGCTCTACTGGCTCGATGGGCGCAACAACACTCGGCGCCTGCCGCAGGAGAACTTCGGCCGTGAAATCATGGAGCTCTTCACGATGGGCGTCGGCAATTATACGGAGCAGGACGTGTATGCCGCCGCGCGCGTCTTCACTGGCTGGAATCTGCGACTGGTGAACGGCGCCAGCGAGCCGCAGTCGTACTACGAGTACATCTTCATCCCCAACAACCACGAGCCGACGGCGAAGACGTTCACGTTTGCGATCTACCCTGACGGCAGCAAGACGATTCCGGCGCGCAGCGCGGCCGAAGGCGAGCAGGACGGCATCGATTTCATCACCGCGCTGGCTCGCCACCCCGCCACTGCCCGTCGCCTCGCGCTCAAGCTGTGGAACTTCTTCGTCAGCGAGGTCACGCCTCCCGACGATGCGACGCTGAACGCGGCGGCGAGCGTCTATCTGCAGAACGGCACCCGCATCGCGCCGGTGGTCGCGTATTTGCTGCGGTCGCGTGATTTCCTCAATCCGGGCCATTACTACACGCGCTACTCGTGGCCCGTCGAGTTCGCGGTTCGCTCGGTCAAGGAAGTCGGCTGGAACGGGTTCTCGGTCGACACCGTGCGCGCGGCGCTCGTCGGCATGGGCCAGACGCTGTTCGAGCCGCCCGACGTCAACGGCTGGGAGCTCGGTCAGGGATGGTTTTCGACCGGCGGGATGGTCGCGCGAATGAACTATGCGGCCACACTTGCCGGCAACCAGCGATTCAACCTGGCGCGCGCGGCTGCCGACGCCAAAGGATCGCCGGACTCGCTGGTCGAGTACTTCCTCGACCGGTTCTCGCCGGCACCCTACGAGAAGGGCGCCCACGACGATCTGCTGGCCTACGCGCAGACCGGTGCGACGTGGACCGGTTCGGACGCGCAAGTGCAGGCCAAGTCGGCTGGCCTGACGCGGCTCATTGTCGGTTCGTCCGAATATCAGTTGGTGTAGCGGAGAACGCCATGTCAGTCACACGTCGAGAGTTCATTCGTGGCGGCGTCGCGGCGTTCACGGTCAGCTTCGCGGCTCCCGCGTTTCTCAGCGACCTCGCGCGGGCGCAGGGTGCGCGATCGCGCAGCCTCGTCGTGGTCTATCTGGCCGGCGGCAACGACTCGCTGAGCACGGTCATCCCGTACACGGATCCGTTCTACGCCGGTCGCCGGCCGAACATCTTCGTGCCGACGGCGCAGGTGCTGCAGATTGGCAGCGATTCGGCCGGCCGCCCGCTGGGGCTTCACCCGCGTCTTGCCGGGTTGCGCACGATCTACAACGAGGGCCGGCTGGCGATCATCCAGCGCACCGGATACCAGAACTCGAGCCGCTCCCATTTCCAGGGCACCGACATCTGGAACACTGCCGATCCGTCTTCACCCTCATCGATGGGTTGGCTCGGGCGCTATTTGGAGACGATTCCGCTCGATCCGCTGTCGGGATGGGCCACTACTCGCGAAGTGCCGCGCGCGCTCTTGTCGAAGACGGTGGCGGTCCCCGGCATTCCCGATCCGCGCACGTACAGCTTTGCGAGCCCGAACGTCGAACCAGAGCGTACCTACGAGCGTGCGGCGGCGACACGGATCGCTTCGCACGTGCCGATCGATCGCCCACAGCTCGCGTTCATCAACAGCCGCACCGTGGCCGCGTTCGAAACGCTCGACCGGGTGAACTCGGTCGCCGATTACACCGGCACGGCGGTGTATCCGAACAACGGCTTCGCCCTCGCGCTGCGAACGGTGGCGGGCGCGATCGTGCGCGGTCTTGGCACACGTGTCTACTGGGTCCAGACCGGCGGCTTCGACACGCATGCCAATCAGGGCATACAGGGCGCCGGGGCGTACGCGAACCTGATGGGGATGTACGGAGATGGCGTCGCCGCGTTCTATACCGACCTGAAGAATCAGGGATTGCTCGGCGACACGCTCATCATGCAGTTCTCCGAGTTCGGCCGGCGCATCAGCGAGAACGGCACGGCCGGCACCGACCACGGCGCGGCCGCGGTGATGATGGCGATGGGTGGCGGCGTCCGCGGCGGTCTTTACGGCACTGCGCCGGATCTCAATCCGTTTCCCGGCAACCCGACGCTCGAGAACAACGGCGGCGACGTCACGTATGAGACGGACTTCCGATCGGTCTACGCGCGCGTGCTCGACAACTGGCTTGGCGCGAGCTCGACGGCGATTCTCGGCGGGAACTTCACGAACGGGCCGGCGATCGTCTGAACTCTCACAGGAATCAGGAATCAGGAATCGGGAATCAGGCGCGGGCTAGCCTTCACGTGTCAGGCCTAAGGTCTGAGGCCTCGTACCTAGCCCATAACTGATTCCTGATTCCCGATTCCTGATTCCTGACTAGCTACGCGAACACTGCCTTTAACGCCGACTCTAACTGCGCGTAGCGGAATTCGTATCCCATCGCCTGGGCGCGCGCTGGCAGCACGCGTTGACCGCCCAGGATCAGCGCGTCGGCCATCTCGCCGAGCGCAAGCTTCAATGCGAACGCGGGTGTGGGCATGAATGACGGACGCCCCAGCGCGCGCCCGAGCGCGCGCCCGAAGTCTGCGTTGGTGACGGGAGCGGGTGCGGTGAGATTGAGCGGCCCTGAGACGATGTTGGTGGCGAGCGCCCATTTGACCAGGCCAACCCAGTCGTCGAGATGAATCCACGACATGTACTGACGGCCTGAGCCGACCGGCCCTCCAACGAACAATCGAAATGGCAGCGCGAGCGGAGGGAGCACTCCACCGCTGCGATGCAGCACCAATCCGGTCCGGAGCAGCACGACGCGAGACGCCGGCGCGGCCTTGCGCGCGAGGCGTTCCCATTCGAGACAGATGCCCGCCAGGAAGTCGCTGCCGGGTGCCGAGTCTTCGGTCAGCGACTCGTCGCCGCGATTGCCGTAGATGCCGATCGCCGACGCACTGAGCAACACCGGCGGCCGTCGTCGTGCCGCTTCGATCGCCTGAACCAGCGATGTCGTCGCGTTGACGCGACTGTCGCGGAGCGCGCGCTTCCGCGCCGCCGTCCACCGCCGTGTGGCAATCGATTCGCCGGCCAGGTTGATCACCGCGTCGGCGCCGTCGACGACGGTCATCCAGGATCGATCGGATGGGTCGCCCGGATTCCACGCGCGATCGTCCTCGTGCCGAGGTCGGCGCGTGAGCACCAGCGCCCGATGGCCGTCGGCGCGGAACGCGCGGATCAGCGCGGCGCCGAGGAAGCCGGTGCCGCCGGCGATGACGATGGTCATGGGGAAATCCTAACGTTTTCAGGGGTCTTCCACCGACTGACTTGACGACGCGGTGCCAGCCGATCTACTAACTAACTGGTTGGTTAATTACCGTGGTCAAGAAGCGACGCCGCTCCGCTCGCGACTCCAGGGCCGCCCTGTTCCGGGCCGCCGCGCTCGAGTTCTCCGAGCGTGGCTACGACGCTGCCGGCACCGACCGCATCGCCGCCCGTGCCCACCTCAACAAGGCGATGCTCTACTACCACTTCGGCAGCAAGCGCGATCTCTACCTCGAGGTCGTCCGCGACATGGTCGCCACCGTCGGCGCCCGCGTCCGCGCGATCGCCGATGGACCGGGCACGGCCGAAGACAAGCTCGATCGCTGGATCGCGGCGATCGTCGAGGAGGCCGCGGCGCGGCCGTGGTTCCCGCCGATCATGCTGCGCGAGGTCGCCGCCGGCGCGCCGCACTTTGACAAGCACACGTTCAACCTGATGAACGCGGTGTTCGCGACGGTGAGCGACATCATCGCCCAGGGCCAGCGTGAGGGCGTGTTTCGAGACGCCGATCCACTGCTCTCGCATCTCACCATCATGCCGCCGATCCTCATCTACTTCGCCCGGCAGCGCGTGATGGCCTCGTCGTCGATCGCCAAGGGCCTGGCCCAGCCGCGGTCGGTCGATCAGTTCGTCCACCACATGCAGGCCTCTGTACGCGGCATGCTTCGGAAGACATCATCATGAGAGCGTCTTTCATAATCCTCGTTGCCTTCGCGCTCGTTCCAGCCTGCGCAGAGAAGCCACCGGATAACACGATCCGCGTCTCGGGTCACGTCGAAGCGACCGAAGTGCATGTCTCCGCGGAAGTCGGCGGTCGCATCGTCGACCTGAAGGTCGATGAAGGGGCGCGCGTGGCGAGCGGCGACGTCATCGCCACACTCGACACGCGTGACACGGAGCTGCAGATTCAGCGGGCCAAGGCCGATCGTGCCGCCGCCCTCGCGCAGCTCCGTCTCCTCGAGGCCGGCTCGAGAGTCGAGGACATCCGCCAGGCACAGGCGCAGGTCGAAGCCGCCCAGGCCGACGCGACTACGATCGAGGCCGAGCTCAAGTCGGCGCAGCTCGATCTCGACCGTTTCGAAAAGCTGCTCGAGGCCAACGCCGGATCAGCGAAGCAGCGTGACGATGCGCAGGCGCGAGTCGACGTGGCGCGGGAACGTCAGCGCGCCGCGCGTGAACGGGAACGTGCGTCGAAAGAGGCGCTCACTCGATTGCAGAAGGGCTCGCGGCCCGAGGAGATCGACGCGGGCCGAGCCCGGGTTGCCGCGGCGGACGCCCAGATCGCCGTGCTCGAGAAAGCCGTTCACGATGCAGGAGTCGTCGCACCCGTGCCCGGCGTGATCACGCAGAAGCTGGTGGACGCCGGCGAAATCGTGATGCGCGGCACGCCGCTCGTCGTGATCACCGATCTCGATCATGCCTGGGCCAACCTCTTCGTCCCCGAGCCGGCAATTCCACGGGTGAAGCTCGGCCAACCCGCAACGGTGCACACGGATGCGGGTGGACAGCCGCTGTCTGGCCAGGTCACGTTCATCTCACCCAAGGCGGAATTCACGCCACGCAACGTGCAGACGGCCGAGGAGCGCTCGAAGCTGGTCTACCGGATCAAAGTGAGCGTGGACAACCGCGCCGGCGTGCTCAAGTCTGGGATGCCGGTCGACGCGGAGCTGGCACTGCAATGACCGCGGGCGCCCCGGCGATCGAGCTGCGCAACGTCGTCAAGAGCTACGGCGCCGTCGAGGCCCTGGCGGGGCTGACTCTCGACGTGCGGGGCGGCGAGATGTTCGGTCTGATCGGGCCGGACGGCGCCGGCAAGACTACCGCGATCAGGCTGATCTGCGGTCTGCTCCACGCTGACAGCGGTGACGTCCGTGTCCTGGGTCTGGATCCGCACCGCGACCATCGTCGCCTCACCGAGCGCGTCGGCTACTTGTCACAGCGCTTCAGTCTCTACGGCGATCTGACGATCGACGAAAACATCGCCTTCTTCGCCGAGGTGCATGGCGTGCGCGACTACGGCGGTCGGCGGGATCAGCTGCTGTCGATGACACAGCTCACGCCGTTCCGAGGCCGGCTCGCGGATCGCCTGTCGGGCGGCATGAAGCAGAAGCTCGCGCTGGCGTGCACGCTCGTTCACGAACCGGAGTTGATCCTGCTCGACGAACCGACGACGGGTGTCGATCCGGTCTCCCGGCGCGAGTTCTGGAAGCTGCTCTCGGAGTTCTTGGCGAGCGGCATCACCATCCTGATGTCGACGCCGTATCTCGACGAGGCCGAGCGGTGCACGCGCGTCGCGCTCGTGCACGACGGCCGTGCGCTCGCCGTCGACGAGCCGGATCGTCTGCGATCGCTGATACGCGGTCGGATGGTCGAACTGATCGCCCACGGGAGCGATGCGGCCGAGATCGTTCGTCGTCTTCCGGGGGTGGCCGATGCGCAGGTGTTTGGCGAACGCATCCACGTCACGCTGGATGGGGACAGCGAGGAGAGCGAACAGCGATTCACTCGGGCACTGAAACACACGGCGCTCCGCGACGTGCCGATCCGGCGCGTCCAGCCGTCGCTGGAAGACGTGTTCATCGCGCGTCTCTCGGCCGAGAAGGAGGCCGCACGTGCGTAGTCCGTACGTAGGGTCCGGCTTTAGCCGGACCGTGATTGTCGCGTTGGCGCTTTCCAGCCTCGCTTTCACGCCGCTCTTCGCGCAAGACGGGCCCGTCGTCCGCCTGACCATTGAAGAAGCGCAGGCGCGCGCGCTGGCCGCCAGTCATCGCCTGGCCGAAGCGCGTGCCCGAGAGACGGCAGCGAAGGCGGGCGTCGACGTGCGTGCGTCGGCCGACAGGCCGACGATTGCCGCCGTCGCCGGCTACTCGCGCACCCAGCACGTAATCCCGTTCGCGGTACCGGGCGCGCTTGGCGTGCCGCGCCTGCTGTATCCCGACGTGCCGGACAACTACCACAGCCGGCTCGATCTGCAGTGGCCGATCTACACGGGCGGTCAGACCAGCGCGCTCGAGCGTGTGGCGCGAGCGGAAGCGACGGCCGTCGGCGCCGAGGTGTTGGTGGCGCAGGCGGACCTGCGCCTCGAAGTGGCGCGCGCGTTCTGGGCCGTCGTGACGGCCAAAGCGTCGGTCGACGTGCTCGAGGAGGGCATCAAGCGATCGCAAGCGCACGTCGCCGACGTCCGCTCGCGCTTCAATGCCGGGCTCGTCCCGCCGAACGAGATCGCGTCGGCCGAAGCGCAGGAATCGCGCTCACGCATGCTCGCGATCGAAGCGCGGAACCAGCGCGACGTGGCAGTGGCCGAGCTCACGCGGCTCGTCGGCCTGGATCCTGGCCAGGTGGTGGAACCCGCGACGACGCTGGACATCCCGAGCACCGCCGCAACCGCGATCGATCCGCTCGTCGCCGAGGCGCGCACGTCGCGACAGGAACGCCAGGCACTCGAGCAGCGGGTCGAAGCGGCGGAACAGACGCGAGCCGCCGCGGCCGCGGCCAGCCTGCCCACGATTTCCATCGCCGGCGGTGTGGACTACGCCCGCCCGAATCCGCGCATCTTCCCGCGCGCCGATCGCTGGGACGACTCGTGGGATGCGGGCGTCAACGTGCGCTGGCCGTTGTGGGACGGCGGCCGCACGGCCGCCAATGTCGCGCAAGCGGCGGGAGGTGCCGAAGCGTCACGCCAGCGTTTGGCCGAGTTCGACTCGGTGCTGTCGGTCGAAGTACGGCAACGCGCGCTCGATGTCGAGTCGGGCCGCGCCGCCATCGCTGCGGCAAACGACGCCGTCCGAGCGGCGAGCGAAGCCAGACGTGTCGTGACGGAGCGCTACCGCGCGGGCGTGATCGCACAAATCGAAGTGCTCGATGCCGAGTTCGCCCTCCTGCAGGCCGAGCTCGATCGCACGCGAGGGTTGGCAAACCTTCGCTTGTCCGAGGCGCGTCTGGCGCGCGCGGTGGGCCGATGAACGGGACGGCGATCGAGGCGCGGCATCTGACCCGCCGATTCGGTGACTTCGTCGCCGTCAACGACGTCTCGTTCGAGGTCCATGCTGGCGAGGTGTTCGGCTTTCTCGGCAGCAACGGCGCGGGCAAGTCGACGACGATTCGCATGCTCTGCGGCTTGCTGCGTCCGACGTCGGGGACCGCGCTGGTCGGCGGCATCGACGTCGGCAGCGATCCGGAAGGGGTGAAGCGGCGCATCGGCTACATGTCGCAGAAGTTCTCGCTCTACGAGAAGCTCACGGTCGACCAGAACATCGCGTTTTTCGGCGGCATCTACGGATTGAGCGGCGATCGCTTCGCGGCGCGACGCGACTTCGTGCTCGAGATGGCGGGCCTGCGCGGGCGTGAGCGCACCCTGACGGGCGCGCTGTCGGGCGGCTGGCGGCAGCGTCTGGCGCTCGGATGCGCGATTCTCCACGAGCCACCGATCGTCTTCCTCGATGAACCGACCGGCGGCGTCGATCCGCTTTCCCGCCGACAGTTCTGGCGTCTCATCGACGATCTCTCGCGCAGCGGCGTCGCCGTGCTCGTCACGACGCACTATCTCGACGAGGCCGAGCACTGCCACCGCATCGCGATCATCCAGGCGGGGAAGCTCGCGGCGCACGGGACCGTGCCGGAGCTCAAAGCGTCGTTTGCGTCGCGTCCGATTCTCGAGGTCCGCACGCCGGACGCCGTAGACGCGATGCGCGCGCTCGACGCGATGCCTGAGGTCGAGAAGACGAGCATCTTCGGGACGGCGGTCCACGCCGTACTACGAGCGGCCACCACGACGCCCGAGACGATCTCGAAGCGCCTTGCCGACGCGGGCATCAAGGTCACCTCGTGCGGCCGCGTCGAACCCTCGCTCGAGGACGTGTTCCTCGATGTTGCCGAACGGACTGCGGCATGACGTCCGTGTGGAAGACGTTAGCCGTCGCTCGCAAGGAGATGCGCCAGATCGCGCGCGATCGGCGGACGCTGCTGATCCTGCTGTTCGTGCCCGCGTTCTTCCTGCTCGTCTACGGCTACGCCCTCAACTTCGACATCCGGCACGTCCGCATTGCGGTGCAGGACAACGACCGCAGCACCGCGAGCCGCGAGGTGATCTCCTCGTTCGTCAACTCCGGCTATTTCGATCTGTATGCCGAGGTCGCCAACGAGGCCGAGCTCTCACGCGTTCTCGATCGCAACGAGGCGCGCGCCGTCCTGGTGATTCCCCAACGTTTTGGCGCCGACGTTGTCGCCGGCCGGCCGACCAGCGTGCAGTTCATCGTCAACGGCGACAACGCGAACACGGCGACGACCGTGGTCGGATACGCGACCGGCCTCGTCGGCGCAACCTCCGCCCGCTATGAGCTACAGGCTCGGCTTGGGTCGCTGAGCGGTCCGCTGTTGAACGTCGAGCCGCGCGTCTTCTACAACCCCGAACTGCGCAGCACGCTCTTCCTCGTGCCGGGCCTCATCGCCTACATCGCGATGCTCACCGCCGTGGTGTCGACGGCGCTCTCGATCGTGCGCGAGAAGGAAGCGGGGACGATGGAGCAGGTGCGGATGTCGCCGATCGGTCCGGTGCCGTACATCCTTGGGAAGACGGCGCCGTACTTCGTCGTGTCGCTGCTCTCGGCAATGGGCATCGTCCTGGCGGCGATGGTGATGTTCGACATGCCGATGCGAGGGTCGTGGTTCGTCCTCCTCGCGGTGATCTCGTTGTTCCTCGTCGGTGCGCTCGGACTGGGCCTGTTCATCTCGAGCCTCGCCGAGACGCAGCAGGTGGCGTTCCAGATCGCGCTGCTGTCGTCCTTCCTGCCGACGTTGATGCTGTCCGGTTTCATCTTCCCCATCGCGAGCATGCCGGAGTTCCTGCAGGTCGTGACACGCATCGTGCCGGCCCGTTACTTTCTCGTGGCGCTGAGAGGCATCGTGCTCAAGGGCACGGGACCGGGCGTGTTCTGGGCCGATCTGGTGGCACTCGCGGTGTTTGCGTTTCTCATCCTCGGACTCGCGTCGCTGCGCTTGAGACGGCAATGGGCCTGACATGACACGCCTGCTTCACGTCATTCGCAAGGAGTTCCTCGAGCTGCGGCAGGATCCGCGGCTGTTCGGCATCGTCATCATCGCCCCGATCGTGCAGTTGACGATGCTCGGCTACGCCGCGACGACAGACGTCCGCAACGTGCCGATGCTCGTCGTCGACGAAGACGCCTCGTCCGAGAGCCGCGATCTCGTCAGCCGGTTCGAGGCGTCCGGGAACTTCGTCGTGGTCGACCGGATGTCGTCGTCCGAGCGGATCGACGAGTATCTCGACAGCGGCCGTGCCTGGATGGCGCTGCAGATTCCGGCCAAGTACGGCGATCGCGTTCGATCGGGTCAGCCGACGACCGTGCAGGTCGTGGCCGACGGGACGGATGCGAACTCGACGAACGTGGCGCTGGGCTACACCGGGACCCTCGTCTCGTCGTTCGCTCGCGAGCTCGCCGTCGAATCGGGACGAGGCAGCCCGACGCCGCTCGTCTCCGCCGACGTCCGCGTGTGGTTCAACCCTCAGCTCGAGAGCAAGGACTTCATGATCCCCGGCATCATCGCGCTGCTGCTGCTGGTGGTGACGACGAACCTGTCGTCGATGGCGATCGTCCGCGAGCGCGAGCTTGGGACGCTCGAGCAGTTGAACGTCACTCCAATTGCGCGATGGGAGCTGATTGTCGGCAAGATGCTTCCGTATGCCTTCATCGGCCTGGTCGACGTGCTGCTCGTCGTCGTGGTCGCGCTGTTCTGGTTCGAGGTACCGCTGCGCGGCAGCTTCCCGCTCCTGCTGGTGATGTGTCTGGTCTACCTGATGACGACGCTTGGTCTCGGCTTGTTTGTGTCGACGATCTCGGCGACACAGCAGCAGGCGATGATGACGGCGTCGTTCTTCTTCCTGATCCCGATGGTGTTTCTCTCCGGATTCGTGTTCCCGATCGAGAACATGCCGGCAGCCGTGCAGCCCGTCACCTACCTGATCCCGCTGCGCTATTTCCTGATCATCCTCCGCGACATCTTCCTGAAAGGCGTGGGACTCGAGACGTTCTGGCGGGAAGCCCTCGCGTTGACGGCCTGGGGCGTCGGCATCCTGACGCTGGCCACGCTGCGGTCGTCGAAGCGACTCGCCTGAAGCCCCGAGGGCCGTCTCGCTGATCCATAGTAGACGGGTGCGGTGGCTCCTTCGGCCGGTGCTCGTTTACGCCGCCTTCGCTGTGGTCACCACATGGCCGCTCGTGCTTCATCCGTCATCGCTCGTCGGCGCACCGGTTGGCCCTGGTGATCCGTTTCTCTATCTGTGGGTGCTCGGATGGGGGATGCACGCCGTCCTTCACGACCCGATCTCGCTGCTGAACGGCACCGTCTTCAACGCGAACATCTTCTATCCAGCGGCTGGCACGCTCTCGTACTCGGATCATTTGCTGTTGCAGAGCGTCGTCCTCTCGCCGATGTACGCGATCACTGGCGACGTCACGCTCTGCTACAACGTGCTGCTTTTCCTGTCGCTGGTGGCGAGCGCGGTGGCGATGTACGCGTTCGTCTGCGAAGTGACGGGATCGGAAGGCGGAGCCTACCTTGCGGGATTCGCGTGGGGCTTCGGCTCGTACCGGTTCGCGCATCTCATCCACGTGCAGCTGCAAGCGCTCTACTTCCTGCCGCTGACGTTTCTCTTCCTGCATCGGCTGATCGCGGCGGCGCGCCGGCGAGATGCGGTGTTTCTTGGGGTGACATTCGCCCTGCAAGCGATTTCGTCACCGTACTACGCGGTGATCGGCGGCGTCGGTCTCGTTCTTGGCGGGCTCGCGCTCTTCCTGACTGCGGGCCGCCGGGCCCATTGGAACCTGGTGCGCCGGTTCGTCCTCTCTGGCGTGATCGCCGGTGTCCTCGTGCTGCCGTTCGCGGTCGTCTACGTGCGGGTTCAGCAGTCGGAAGGGTTCGGCCGCAGCCTCTTCGAGGCGAGCCGGAATGCGGCGTTCGCCGGCAGCTATCTGCAGGTGCCGCCCGGAAACCTGATCTACGGACGCTCCGACATCCTGCGAGACCATCGTGAACCGCCCGTTGGGGGCCCGCCGCGGACCGGACCGGAGCGCGAGCTCTTTCCTGGCTTCACGATCGCGCTGCTCGCTGCCTTTGGCATCTGGTCCGGGCGCCGCGCCGACGCCCGGCCATTGGTGATCGCGATGAGTGTCGTCGCGATCGCCGGGTTCATGCTGTCGCTCGGTCCAGATGGCCTTCGCAGCGTCTACGCAACGCTGCATCGCTACGTCTTCGGCTTTCAGGCGATTCGTGCCCCCGCTCGGTTCGCGGTGTTGGTGTTTCTCGGATTGTCCACACTCGCGGCGCTCGGATGGCGCGAGCTCGCTGCCGGTCTGTCGGACAAACAGAGGCTGACGCCGCGGCTGGTCCCAGCTCTCGTCATCGCGATAACGGTGCTCGAGTTGTTCCATGTGCCGGTGACGCTCGCCGCGGCGCCGGCGCTCCAGACGTCGGTTGGCCAATGGCTGAAGCGTGAACGCGCACCCGGAGCCGTTGCGGTGCTGCCGCTCACGATCGACGTCGACAACACGACGGCGATGGTGCAATCGCTCGAGCATCGTCGTCCGCTGTTGAACGGCTACAGCGGACAGCGGCCGGCGTACTATCCGTCGCTCGTCGACGCGCTGAGCACATTCCCGTCAGACGAAGCGCTGCATGCGCTGCTCGAGAGCGAGGTTCGATTCGTCGTCGCACCCAAGCCGATGATGATCGACGGCGCGCGATCTCCGCTCGTCGAGCGAGCCCGCTTCGACGAGGGCACGATTTACGAGCTGCGATGGACGCCCGAAGTGGAAGCGCAGGTCAGGCTGCGCGCGGCCGTCGAGCCGCCGCCGCCTGGTCCTATTCCATTTCGCGAGGGCGAACGAGCCTCCTATAGCGTGTCCTGGAACGGCGCGGCCAACGTGACCGCCGGCACGATCGAGATGCGAGTCGAGGGACCGCCGTATCGATTCGTCGTGTCGGCGGATACCGCGCCATGGATCGCGCGGTTCTATGAAGTGCACGCCGTTTTGACGACCGTCGCGAACCATCAACTGATGCCGCAGCAACATCAACGACGGATGCAAGAAGGCTCACGCTCGCTCGACCGGACGTACGTGTTCGACCCCGAAGGCGGTGTGATTCGCATCGGCCCGACAGTCGAGGAGGCGCGGTCCGGGAAGGCCGTGACGCTGCCGCTCGCCGCACATGCGCGCGACGCCATCGCGGCACTGTTCTTCGCACGGACGATGCCACTCACACCCGGGGCGCATTACCGCGTCCCCATCAACGATGGCGGGCGGAACGGCATCGTCGACGTCACCGTCGGCCGGCTGGAACCGGTCGTCGTCCAGGGCCAGCGGCGACAGGCGGTGCGAATCGATCCGCGCATCGAGCATCGGGTGGAACGCCGGACGCCGCCATCGGCGACGGTCTGGCTCGATCCGGACGGGGCGCATGTGCCGCTCGCCGTTGAAATCACCGCAGCCTTTGGCACCGTGCGCATGGAACTGACCGGCTATGAGAGGGGCTCGGCTGGCGGTACAGGACCCTCCTGACGATAAACCGTACGCATGAGTACTGCCGAAGCGTCATCGAACGGTCGTCCCGACCTGGCGGTGTCGTTCCTGTCGCGCCTGAGCAAGTACGTGGCCAACGCGCTTCGCTACTGGGAGCCACGTCGCCTGATTTACAACGGCGTGCTCGCGCTCGTCGTCCTGGTCGAGATCGCTCTGAAGCGGGCCTCACAGCAGGTCACGTTCGACCTGCTGCTCGGTCTGTTCATCCTCGCGGTGCTCGCCAACGTCGCGTACTGCGCAGCGTATGCGGTCGATCTGTTCGTTCAATTTTCCGGACTGGACGCGCCGTGGCGGCGCGGGCGGATCCTCGTACTCGTCATCGGCATCGCCTTCGGTGCCGCGCTCGCGCACTTCTTCGTGCAGGGGATGTTGCTCGGGGGTTAGAGCGCCGGCGCGAGCCGCAGGATGCGGTCGTCGCCCTGCGCAGGCGTGCCACGGCCGTCGCGGTTGTTCGTGACGAAATAGAGATTGCCGTCGGGACCCATCACGACATCGCGGAGCCGGCCGTAACCCCCTTCTAGCAGTCGCTCCTGTGCTGTGATCCGGCGGCCTGCTGAGTCGACGGTGACTCGCAGCAAGGCCGTGCCGCGTAACGTTGCGACGAAGAAGTTGTTGGTGAACTGCGGAATGCGACCGCCGCGATAGAACGCGGCCCCCGACGGCGCAATCGCCGGGCTGAACGATGTCAAGGGCGCTTCCATGCTGGGCATGCTCTCGGAGCCCTGGATGCGCGGCCATCCGAAGTTCAGGCCCGATTGAATCTGGTTGATCTCGTCGTTGCCGATATTGCCGTGCTCCGACGACCACATCGTGCCGGCCGTGGGATGCCAGTCGATGCCCTGCGGGTTGCGGTGGCCATAGGTGTACATCGGCGAGCTGAAGCGGTTGTCGCGCGGCGTGGTTCCATCGCGATTGATCCGCAGAATCTTCCCGGCGAGCGACGAGACGTCCTGGGCGAGTCCCTGCGTTGCGGCATCACCGGTCGTCGCGTAGAGAAGCCCGTCCGGACCGAACTTCAACCGGCCGCCGTCGTGGATTCCGGCCGCGGGAATGCCGTCCAGCAGAACGGCCATCTCGCCCAAGCGATTGTTGACTTCGCGAAACCGCAGGATGCGATTGACCGCGCCGGTTGTGCCGACGCGCTGCGTCACGTAGATGTAGACCAAATGATTCTGCGAGAACTGTGGGTCGAGCGCGAGGCCGAGCATGCCGGCCTCGCTCTCTGTGAAGGTGCCGTCGAGGGAAAGCGCGATTTCGGATGTGCCGGTGGTGACATTCACGATCAGGACGAGGCCGAGTCGCTCGGTCACGAAGAGCCGCCCGTCCGGCGCGAACTCCATTGCCCAGGGAACGCCCTCCAGTCCCGTTGCGACGGTATCGACGCGGAAGCGGACACCGTCGCTCGTAGTGAACGGATCGCTACTCGACGGGTTCGCGGGATCCTTCGGGCACGCTTGAGTCGTGACGGTTTGCGCCACGAGTACGAGCGCGAGGACGCCAGCGCCAAGGCTGTTCCACACGCTCGGCATCATGCCACGAAGCTCTACGAGTCCTCACTCATTGGAGAGCTCAACCGACAAATTTTCGCGGACATTCCTGAGATGGCGGTCGAGTGATCACCTGAGTTTTGGCGGCCGCGCTCGCCCCTAAAAGGCGTACTCGACACCGATCAGCGGCGAGATCTTGTCCCGCAGGCCGACCGAATTCAGCCGCACGAGCAGGTTCATGTTCAGCAGCATGCGGCCGAACGTGTTGATCTTGAGGCCGGCCGCCGCGCTCAGCTCGTTGAACGATCCGTGCTTGAAGGTGATGTTCGGAAACACCGACGTGCCGTCGAGCGCATGAAAATCCTCGAGCGTCAGTCGGGGCGAGTCGATGATGAAGCGCCCGAGCAGGTCGACGGCGGCGGTCACCCGATTGTGGAGCTCGATGACGGCCCCTGCGGAATACACGGCCACATCGGGAAGATCCTCCGACAACCCTGTGCCGGGTTCACCGGCGAGCACGCTGTCGCCATTCCACTGGTAGCCGACGTTGACGTGTGGAGACAGCGCGCCGACGTTGGCCGACCACGCCGCAAACGGATTCACGCCGGGCGCCCCGGTGCCGAGCAGATTGTCCTCGTCGCCAGTGGGCAGGCGTAAGTCGAGACCGAGGGCTACGCCTTGCCGTCTGCTCTTTTTGAACGTCTGTTTCAGGCGCATCGTGATGTCGCCGAGCCCGGACGCGTTCCCGAACGCCGTGAACACCCGTCTCGTTCCGATCTCGTCGTCGAGCGAGCGAAAGAAGTGCGTCTCCGGATTCGTCGTCCCAATCCGCTGGATGACCGCATCGGAGGTGACGACGATATCGGTCGACACCACAGGAATCACGACTGACACGTCGAGACTGTTGGTGACACCGTAGCTGATGAACGCGGCCGATCGGCTGACCTTCGCGTCGATGGTGTTGGTCGTGGTGACGACGTCTTCGCGGCCGCCGCGAAGTTCCGCAGAGTCGTGCGTGAACACCGCCGGCACCGAATTCAGATCGACGCCTTCGATCGAATCGAACGACAGCCGCTGGAAGGCGAACCCGATCGCCACGCGGTGCAGGCCGATCGTGTCCGCGCGTTCAGAGAGGATCGGACCGAAGCTGGTGGTGGTTCGGGAGAACACGCCGAGCGCCGGATCGAACTGATAGGTGAAGCCCGACGCGGGCGGCGGCAGCGGCAGCGAGACGATCTGGCTGGTCAGCGCGGTGCCGAATTGCGAGAACTCGCTCTCGAAACCGCTATTGAAGTGGCTCGAATGGGTGGCGCCGCCCGGCAGCGGTGTCAAGCTGTTCACGACCAATCCGCTCGGTCCATACAGCTCCGTAAAGATGTGCGAAAGCTCGGTCACACGCACAGACATGTTGATCGGTTGTTGCGCCTGTGCAGGGTACGTTACTGCCAGCAGCGCGATCGCCGCGCCGACCACTCCAAGCCGCATTCATGCCTCCACTAGTGGAATGTATCAACTGGAAGAGTACCGGGGAGCACGGCTCAACAAGTCAACCGCTGATTGAGATGATGATCCAGCCGTTCGCTGATTTCTCTAAGCGGATCGTCTGGCGGCTGCTCTCGAGCTGCCGTCGCCCCGAGTTCACGATCACGTCCTGTCGCGACAGGCGAGCCGTGGCCATGCGCCCATCGATGCGGACGTCTTCGATCGAGATAGAGATCTGCTGCGAGCCGACCTGCCGAAAGCTCTCGCGAAGCCGCGCTTCTTCGGCGGCGGAGAGCCCCGGCCGCACGGAGCGGTACAGCGCGACGTTCTTCGTCTCGATGGCCGTCTTGTAGGTCGCGATCACGCGCCGGATGGCCGCATCGTCTGACTCTGGCGACGTCGGTGGGATGCCAGTGTCGGACGCAGTCGCGCCTCGTGTCGATGGCGTGTCGGCGGAACGCGCGGGCGCAGGGCCGGCACGCGGCGTCGGTTGCGCCGGTGGCGTGTCGACGGGCCGCGCAGGCGCAGGCGGCGGCGGAGTCGGAGCGGGCGCTGCCGGGGCGTTCTCGGTCGCGGCCGGAGGAGTCGTCTGCACCGGTGGCGGCGGCGTCGTCACCGCGGGAGTTGGCGTTGGCGATGGCGTCTGCGCAGCAGGCGGCGGTGAGGGTTGCGTCGGCGGCTCCGCCGGTGTAGCCGATGGTGCCGAACCTCGGGCCGGCGGGTTCGATTTCGGATCGACCGTCGCGCGCGGCAGGGCAGGCGGCGGTGCGGTGTTCGCTGGCCGCGGAGGAGGACTCGCGACGGCGGTCGGTGGCGCGACCGGTGCCGGCGGTGGCGGAACGGGCGCTGGCGTAGATAGCGGCGCGCTCGGCTGAACGGGTGCCGGCGCCCCCGGCTGCACGAGCGTCGCGCGGTTCTCGATCTGGGTCGCGGGTTGCTGGCCACGGCCCGACCAGAGCGTGAATGCGACGGCTCCGACGATGAAGATGCCGAGCGCGGCGATGCCGTACCGCCGCCAGTTCGATGAGGGAACCGGAGGCGGTGGTGGCAGCTGTTGTGACGACCCGCGCCGTGATGCCGAGGCCGAGGCGCGTGACGGAGCCGATGCGCCGATCGTCGACCGAGCGGCGGGAACTGCGGCGAGTGTGCCCGAATCGAGGTCACGTCTGAGCCGCTTCAGCTCGGCTTGCAGATCGGAGGCGTGCTGATAGCGAAGCTCGCGATCCTTCTCCAGCAGGGTCTCGATGATCGTTTCGAGCCGCGCCGGGATGAGCGCGTTGAACTCGCTCGCCGGCGCCGGGGTGTGGTTGAGAATCGCGTCGAAGATGACCGCCGGCGTGTTGCCGCCGAACGCCTGCGTCCCGGTCGCCATCTCGAACAGCACCGCGCCGAGCGAGAACAGATCGGTCCGCGTGTCGACGTCCTCGCCCCGCGCCTGTTCGGGCGACATGTACGAGACGGTGCCGAGGGCCGAGCCGGGCAAGGTGAGCTGCTTGACGATGGTCTGATGTGTGCTGGCGTCGACGGCTTCGCCACCGGCGGATATGCCGCCGGGGCCGGCGAGCTTGGCCAATCCGAAGTCGAGAATCTTCGCGCGATTCTTGTCGTTCACGAAGATGTTCGACGGCTTGATGTCGCGATGGATGATGCCCTGCGTGTGGGCGGCCTCCAGCGCATCGGCCAGCTGGATGCCGATCTCGACGATGTCGGTGACCTTCAGTGGACCCTTGTTGATACGGTCACGAAGGTTCTCGCCCTTCAGCGCCTCCATGACGATGAAGGGCGTCCCCTCATCGTCGCCGATGTCGTAGATCGCGCAGATGCCAGGATGACTCAGGGAGCTGGCCGCCCGCGCTTCCACGCGAAAGCGATCGAGCGCCTGGCGATTGCGAACCGACTCCGGCGGCAGGAACTTGAGCGCAACCTGACGGCCCAACCGCTCGTCCTCGGCCAGATAGACCACGCCCATCCCGCCCGATCCGAGCGCGCTCAGCACACGATAGTGGGATACGGCACGGCCGATCATTGGTTAGTGCGAGCGGTCCCCGGGACCACTGCCCGGATCACCGAGAATCGCTTAAAGCCCCGCGGCATGTCAAAGCGCCGAGCCACTCACCGCCTGCGCCTCGCCGGCCGCCACGTCGACGCGGGTCAACGCCATCGCTCCCAGCACGAAGAACACGAGCACCGACAACACGGCGGCCCGGCTGGACTGGAATAGCGTGATCGACCCGGCGAAGACCGCGGGCCCCGCGATGCCAGCGAACTTCTCGAACACCGCAAAGAAGCCGAAACACTCCGACGACTTCTCTTTCGGGATCATGCGCGCGTACAGTGAGCGGCTCAGCGCCTGGCTCGGTCCCTGGACGATGCCAACCAGAAACGCTAGCGCAAAGAACTGCCACGCCGTCATCAGGAAATACCCCAATATCGTGATGCCCATGTAAACCGTCAGGGTGACGAACAGTGCAGTCTTTGCGCCGATCCGACCCGCCGCCGCACCAAACAGAAGCGAGCAGGGCACCCCGACAAACTGAACCATGACGAACGCTGCGATTTGCGCGTTGCGATCGATACCGATTTCCGCCCCGTAAATCGACGACATGCGGATGATCGTCTGGATGCCGTCGTTGTAGAGCAGAAACGCCACGAGCATCCACAGCGCGTGGCGGTGTCGCCGCAGCTCCTGAAATGTGTTCCAGGTCGTTCGGATCGTTGCGCCGAGCTGAAACGGCCGTGCCGTCGCTGGCGATCGCACGGCCGGTTCGCGCACGACCCGGAAGAGAGGAATGGAGAAGAGCAGCCACCACACTCCGACGCTGGCGAGTGACAGCTTGATCGCGTCGACGGTGCCGGACAGGCCGAACGTGCCGGGGCTCAGGATCCACGCAAGGTTGACGAGCAGCAGCACGCCGCCGCCGATGAATCCGATGGCGTATCCGGCCGTCGACACGCGATCGAACTCGTCGGGCGCTGCAATGTGCGGCAGCAGCGAGTCGTAGAAGACGAGCGTCGAGGCGACGCCCACGTTGGCGACGATGAACAGCAGCAGCGCGTAGCGCCACTCGCCGCGGCCGATGGTGGCCATCAGCAGCGTCGCCGTGACGCCGATGATCAGAAACGCGCCGAGCAGCGGCTTCTTCATCGCGCGTTGATCGGCGATCGTGCCGAGCACGGGCGCGATGATCGCCACGATCGTGACCGCGATCGTCGTGCCCCAGGCGTAGCGCGACGTCGCCTCGAGCGACGCGAGCCCGTCGGCGGCGTACTCGCTGAAGAACGGCGGGAACACCGCGACGATGACGGTCGTCCAGAAGGCGGAGTTGGCCCAGTCGTACATCGCCCAGGCGACGAGCTCGCGACGGCCCAAGCCGATCCGCGCCAGCCATTCACTCATCTAGTGGAGTGTACCGCCCCCATCGAGACCGGCCGCTCCGCTCGCACCCCACCGCGCAGGCGTGCGCGGCGGGGACCCCGCGCTGTCGCGGCCGGCAGACCGCGCTCGAGGCTCGTTATGCGAAGTACTTTTCCAGTTGAGACGATCCACTAAAACGTTCTCCGCGCCACCCACTCGCGAAACAGCGAGTCGACGACGACGTACTTTCCGCCTTCCTGAACGACGAGATCCTGCTTGGCGAGCGCGGCGAGCGATTTCTGCACGCTCGACGGTCCGCTCAATCGATGTCGCGTCCGCGTGTCGACCGACAGCAGTTCTCGGCCTTCCTGCAGGACGACGGCGCGAAGCGCCGCGCGCTGGACCAGCGTGAGCCGCTGCCAGAGTGCCTCGAACAGCGTGTCCTGCTCGGAGAGCAGCCGCCCCAGCGTGGCGTGCAGGTGCTCGAGCGACGCGCGTCGGCCGCCGGCCCTCTTGATGTCGTCCCACGTTTCGTGGGCGAGCCGCTGGATGTCGTACGGGAGATTGCCGGCGAGCTCGACGATCGCCGCGCCCAGGCCGGCGTCGGCGCGGATCCCGCTGCGGGTGAATCGGGCCTCGATGAAGGCGGCAAACAGGTCGGCCGGGATCTTGTCCAGGCGCATCACCGGCCCGGCCTTGTAGAACGGACGTTTGGGTCCGATCATCTTCTCCATCAGGCTGGGTTCGGATCCGGCAAACACGTATCCGACGCGGCGCTGGTGCTGCACGGCCGCGCGCAGCACGTGCTCGACGCTGCCGCCGTTGAAGCTGTCGACCGCCTGAAACTCGTCGAGCGCGACGATCACGGTGCGCTTGCGTTCGGCCGCCAGCCGCCCGGGCAGCGTGAAGACTTCGTTCGCCACCCGGTTGACGTCGCGATCCGACTGCACCAGCGGGAAAGCGACGGTGAGCCGACCGGGCCCGGTGTCGTCGGGTTCGTATCGCACCTCCGGCCGCGTCGACGAGATGACGCTCATGAGCCAGTTGCGCGCGCGCTCCCAGCGCGTCTCGACCGTGGCCAGCGCGCGAGCGTAGCCCTCGAGGAAGGAGAGGTACGAGCTGTAGCTGCTCACCGTGAGGTCGACGGTCAACGCGCCGCGCCGCCCCAGGGCCGCGAGCGCCTGCCGGATCAGGGAGGACTTGCCATACCGGCGCGGCGAGATCAGAAAGACCTTCTGGCCGGCATCGAGGTCGTTGATCAGACGCTCGAGCTCGGCCTCGCGATCGACGAAGGCATCGCCGGGCACGACCTCGCCGTAGACGAACGGGTTCTGCACCATTACGCTGATCGGCGTAATGATTACGCTAAGTGGCGTAACGAATCAAGGTCGCCGGCGCGGCGCGCCGTCGCCCGGCATCAGCGCTCGAGCGGCAGCTGGCCGGTGTAGATCGCCATGCCGACGACCGCGTCCACGCCGGCGGCGTCGAGACGGTCGATCTCGTCCCAGGTGGTGATCCCGCCCGCCGCGGTGACCCGGCGCGACGTCGCCTGACGCACCGCCAGGATGGCCGCCATGTCGGTGCCCTGCATCAGTCCTTCGGTGTCGACGTGGGTGTAGAGAAACTCTCCGC
>Ga0111539_10003282_pt1 | contig 21390 bp, 17 predicted proteins | sample RhiMethybrSRZTD1_FD_79667 | JGI IMG/M metagenome (GOLD analysis project Ga0111539, IMG submission 79667) | Populus rhizosphere microbial communities from Tennessee, USA - Rhizosphere MetaG P. TD hybrid SRZTD1 (version 2) (version 2) | ecosystem: Host-associated > Plants > Roots > Rhizosphere >...
CCTGTAGCGACCCACCGGGCGCCCCGCTCAGCCGCCCGTGCGGCGGCGGACCTCGTTGATGAGCGAGCGTGCCACCTGCTGGCGGCGCGAGCCCTCGGGCGACAGGCCCCGCTTCAGGCCCGGACGGTCGATGACGGCCCGCACCGAGCGCTCGAACGGGGCCGGCCCGGTGACCGGGGCCGGAGGTGGCGCCGCCCGGGACACGACGGCGAGCGGCTCGCCGGTCTCGCCGGCGATGGCCAGCAGGCGGCCGCGGGGCCGTCGCAGGGCATCGGAGAACAGGTCGAGCAGCCGGCCGGCGACCGCGTCCCAGGTGAAGGCGCGCCCGTGCTCCTGCACGGTCTCGACGAGCTCCTTGGCCGCCACCGCGTCGTGCAGGAGGTGCCACGCCACGTCGGCGACCGCGTCGACGTCGAACCGGTCGATCGTGGGCACGTCGGGCGGCAGCACCTCGTCGAGGCTGCCGCCCCGGCTGGCCAGCGTGGGCACCCCGTGGTTCGCCGCTTCGAACGGCACCAGCCCGAAGCCCTCGACGGTCGACGGGTACAGCACGAGGGCGGTGCGGCGGTAGAGCCACCGCTTCTCGTCCTCGGAGAGCGTGCCCAGCGTCACAACGCCGGTCCGCACCTCGGGCCGGCCCAGCAGCTCCTCGGCTTCGGCGGCCAGCGAGCTCCCGTGCGGCGGGGTCGGACCGGCGAGCACCAGCCGCCCGTCCCACCCCCGCCGGCGCAGCTCGGCCCAGACCGCGAGGGCGAACCGGCGGTTCTTGTGCAGGTACGAGGCGCCCAGGCACAGCAGGAAGCCCTCGTCGTCGGGCGCCAGGCCCGCGGGTGGGGCCTCGCCGCCCCCGACGTCGACCGGATCGACCCCGCACGAGACGACGGCGGTGGCCGTGCCGGCCACGACGAGGTCCTCCGCCCGGGCCGCCCGGCGGCTGCGCTCGCTGATGAAGGCGACGCCCTGGGCCAGCTGCAGCGTCAGCCGGGTGAGGTCGCGGTACTCGTGCCACAGCGCGGGCGTCGCGAAGTAGGCCGGGTTCTCGAAGGCGATCGTGTCGAGCTGGTTGACCACGAGCCGGTCGCCCAGCCGCCCGAGCAGGTCGAGGTCGGACACGTGCGTGACCTGGTAGGGCCGGTAGACGATGTCGACCCGGGAGCGTGGCGCCGGCGTGTGGGCGCCGGCCGGCACGAAGTCGACGGCCGCGCACTCGGCCGCCAGGGCGGCGACGTAGGGGGGCGCGTGGGGCGGCACGAACGCGACCAGGCGGGCGATCTCGGGGCGGCGGGCGAGCGCCCGCACCGTCTCGAGCACGATCTGCTGGGTGCCCATCAGGTCTGGGCCGAGGCAGAGGGCGTCGACGCCGACGCTGAGCCCGACGAGCGAACGGCGCGCGGTGGCGACGGCGTCGGCGAGCCCCGAGGCCTCGTCGCCCTCGGCCGTGCGCACCCAGTCCGCGTACCAGGGGTAGCGCGTCCGCACGATGACCTCGTGACGGGCCTTGCGCTCCTCGACCTCGGGCGACCCGCCGAAGCTGCCGCCGCCGCGGTGGAACGTGAACACGTCGTCGGCGCACACGTGGCGGAAGCCGTGCGCCACGGCGCGCTGGCTGAAGTCGACCTCTTCGCCGTAGCCGGGGCTGAACGCGTCGTCGAAGCCGCCGACCAGGTCGAGCGCGTGCCGGCGGATGTAGGTGCAGTGGCCCACCGCGGTGGGGATCGACGGGTAGGTGCGGTGGCTGCCTGCGGCCACCCGGCGGGCCGCCTCGTCGGGCGTCATGCCGGGCGGCAGCGACCGGGTCGACCGGTTGCGGTCGGGCACCGACAGGATCGTGCCGTGGTTGGTCAGCGTGCTCGCCGTGGCCACGGTGTCGGACGAGCGCGCCGCCGCGGTCAGGCGGTCGAGCCACTCGGGGCCCACGACCACGTCGCTGTTGAGCAGCACGACGTCGCGGCCGGGCGTGGCGGAGAAGGCGGCGTTGCAGGCGCGGACGAAGCCCTGGTTGGACGCGTGCTGCAGCACCACGACCGGGTGGGCGATGCGGTCGCCCAACCGGTCGAGCAGGCGCACGATGCGGCGGTCGGCGCCGCAGTCGTCGACCAGCAGCAGCGCCACGTCGGTGGCGGTGTGGCGCGTGACCGCCTCGACGCAGCGGACGACGTCGTCGTAGCTGTTGTGGACGGCGATGGTCACCACGGGCGAGGGCGCGTCGGCGAGCAGCCGGCGGGCGTCCTCGGTGCTGGTGGCTCGGGAGACGGGCACGGTGCCTCGTTCGGTCGGGGGGACGGGTCGTCGGGCGGACGGGTCGGGAGGTCGGGACGGGTCGGGACGGGTCGGGACGGGTCAGCCCGGCGGGGCGCCGAGGGTGTAGCGCCCCCACCGGTCGGCGACGGTGAGGTCGGCGCGCGTCGGGCAACCGAACCAGCGCGACCGCTCGTTGACGAGGTCGACCTCGACGGCGAGCCGGCAGGGGTGGGCGGGGACGGGGACGTGGGCCTCGACGACCCGGGCCTCGCCCGGGGGGACGTCGCCGGGCAGCGGCGCCAGCGCCCAGTCGGTGACGACGGCCTCGGTCGCCGGGTCGACCAGGCGGGCGGCCACCCGGACCTGCACCCCCGGCGCGTCGCGGTGGGGGATGGGCGCGGCGCCGGTGTTGGTGATCTCGACCAGCAGGGAGGTGTCGTTGCCGGGCTCGGTGCGCCGGTCGGCCTCGACGACGCGGAGCTTGGCCTCGTAGCCCTGGGGCGCGAGCGGGTCGGGCGGGACGTGGGAGGCGATCTCGTCGGCGCCCACCACGGGCAGGTCGGCCGCGGGCCCGTCGGCGGCGCCCGCGCCGGCCCGCAGCACGGCGCGCAGGACCTCGACGTCGTCGGGCGGCGTGGCCCGGGGGCGCAGGGAGGCGAAGTGCTCGGGCCCGTACAGCGTGGCGTTCATCGGCCCGCCGCCGACCGCCACCATCCCCGGGCGCTGCGCCTCGTAGCGGCGGGCGCGGGCCCGCCGGTCGGCGAAGGGGGTGAGCAGGCACGCCAGGTGGTAGAGGGGATCGAGCACGTGGCGCACGGGCCCCGCGGCCCGGATGCCCCCGTGCACCGCGGTGTCGACGTCGAGGTCGGGGCCCCGGACGACGAGCCGGCGCTGCAGGTCGGGCCACCACGGCCGCTCGGCCAGCCACGCGCGCTCGTCGGGGAAGCACCACCGTCGGGCGATGCGGAACTGCTCCGTGTCGGGGTCGGACACCAGGCCGGGGAGGGCGTCGACCAGGGCGGTGCCGGCCACCTCGTCGCCGTCGACCATCAGCACCGTGCGGTGGCGGCACTGGTCGATCAGCCATGGGCGCGACCGCTCGGGCGGGTCGACGTAGACGAAGCGCACGACGGTGTCGGCCACGGCGAGCAGCGGGCCGAGGCGCCGGGGGTCGACCCGGCTGTCGACCGCGACCACGATCTCGTCGGCCACCCCCCGCAGCACGGCGAGGGCGGCGGCCACCAGGGCGGGCTCGTCGGCCGTGAGGCAGCACACCGACAGGCCGGGCGGCAGCGCCCGGGGCGCGGTCACGCCCGCCCCCGGCGGCCGAGCGACGCCCGCGCGTGGTCGAGCGCGGCGCCGGCGTGGGCGAGCGCCACCACGGTGGTGGCGAGATCGTCGCGGCCGGCGTCGCGGCGCCGTGCGATCAGCTCGGTGGTGCGGCGCAGCTGCTCGGCCGCCTCGGCGAGCCCCTCGCGCCGCGTCCGGTGGTGGCGCCGGGCGTCGAGCCGGGCGTTGGTGACACCCTGCGCGAACCCGCGCCGGAGCAGCCACCGGCGCTCCAGCCGCTCGGGCAGCACCTGCTGCACGACCGCGGCCTCGGGGACGTACACCACCCGGCCCCCGGCGGCGCGCAGGCGGCGCGTGAGGTCGGGCTCCTCGCCCGAGATCAGCCGGTGGCCCACGCGCCCGAGCCGGACGTCGTAGCCCCCCGCGGCCAGCGCGGCCCGGCGGCGCACCGACATGTTGGTGCCGTACGGCCCGTGCTCGGTCGGGAACGGTCCGGGCTCGTCGCCGAGGTCGAGGGCGCTGAACCACTGCACGACGTCGTCGTGGATCCACGCCGGCCGCCCGGCGGGCCACGTGAGCCCGACCGGCCCCCCGGCGGCGACGACGGTCGGGTCCGCGTAGGCCGCCAGGTGGGCGCGGGCCCAGGTCGGCGGCGTGAGGGCGTCGTCGTCGGTGAAGATCACGACGTCGGCGTCGGTGGCCGCGAGGGCGGCGTTGCGGGCGCTCGACAGGCCCACGTCGGGGTGGTGGACGTGGCGCCGCCCCTCGCCGCCCGCCGCCCACTCGCGCAGCACGGCGTCGGTGGCGTCGGTCGAGCCGTTGTCGACCACGAGCACCTCGAGCTGGCCGGGCTCGGCCACCTGGGTCGCCAGGCTCGCCAGGCACTGGCGCAGCGTCGGGGCGCGGTCGCGCGTGCAGACGGCGATGGTGCCGGTGATCACCCGGTCACCTCGCTCGACGTGCTGCCCCCGCCCCGACGGGCTCCCCGCGTGCCTGGTCCGATGCGCGATTTTCGCACACCGCCGGTGGTCACCCCGATCTCGCCCCGCGGCCGCCGTCGCCGGTCGCCCTCGTCGGTCGTCAGTCGAGCACGTCGGCGGCGATCAGCTCTTCGAGGTCGCGGGTCGGCCACCACGAGATCTGCAGGGCCTTGGCCCGCCGGAAGAAGAGCTGGACGTCGTACTCGAGCGTGAAGCCGTTGCCGCCGTAGATCTGCTGGGCGGTGGCGGTGAGCTGACGCAGCACCTGCGTGGCGAACAGCTTGGCCATCGGCGCCAGGCGGGTGGTCGACCGGCCGGTCGAGCGGGCCCAGGCGGCCTCGTGGGTGAGCGTGCGGGCGCCGTCGAGCTCGGCCTGCCGGTCGGCCAGGTAGTGGGCGAGCGACTGGAAGGCGCCGATCGGCTTGCCGAACTGCTCGCGGTCCTTGGCGTACTGGACCGTGATCTCCTGGGTGTGGTCGGCGGCGCCGACGGCCCAGGCGGCCAGCAGGATCAGGGCGTCGTCGCGCCGGGCGGTCCACGCGGCCCAGCCCGTGCCCGCGCCGCCGACCCGGTCGGCCGCGGCGACGTGCACGCCGTCGAGGTCGACGCGGAACTGGGTGTCGGACGCCACCGTGAACTGCTGGGTCAGGGTGACCCCGGGGGCGTGCGGATCGACGAGGAAGAGGTCGACGTCGGTGTCGGCGTCGCCCGTGCGGGCGAGCACCAGCAGGCGCGTGGCGGCGGCCGCGAAGCCCACGTGGCGCTTGACGCCGGTGAGGACGAACCCGCCGTCGTCGGCCGCCGCGGCCCGCACCTGCACGCCCCGCGGGCCGAAGCCCCCGTCGGGCTCGAGCCAGGCGGGCGTGACGACGGCGGCGCCCGAGGCGATCTTCGGCAACCACTCGGCCTGCTGCTCGGCGGTGCCGCCGGCGACGAGGGCGCCGGCGCTGACCACGCAGCTCACGAAGTGGGGGACCGGGGCGAGGGCCCGCCCGAGCTCCTCGTAGAGCACCACCCCCTCGATCAGGCTCATGCCGGACCCGCCGTGCTGCTCGGGGATCAGCAGGCCCAGCAGGTCGAGCGCGCCGAGCTGCTTCCAGAGGTCGCCCGGGTAGCCGACCGGGTCGTCCTCCATCTCCCGGACCACGGACAGCGGGGCGTGCTCGGCGAGCAGGCTGCGCACCACCTCGCGCAGCATCTGCTGCTCCTCGGTGAAGGCGAGATCCAACATGGCGGGTCCTTCTGGTCGGGCCGGGTCAGGGCAGCCAGCGGTCGCCGGTGCGGCGCCACGGGTTGTCGTCGGAGGTGGTGGGGACGGCGACGCGGAGCGTCGCGGTGGTGCACAGGCGGGCGGCGTCGTCGGGCGCTGCCGCGTCGCCGGCTCGCACCTCGACGGCGACAGTGGCCCAGCCGCAGCCGGCGTCGTCGGTCTCGGTGGCGGCGACGGTGCCGGTCAGGGTCATCGCCTCGCCCGGGTACACCGAGTCGCGCATGCGGAAGTGCAGGCGGCCGGGGCGCCCGCGGGGGCCGGTCCAGTCGGTCACGAACCGCTCGAACCAGGCCTGCTGGTTGGGCGTGTTCAGGAAGATGTCGCGAGCGCCGTTGCGCTCGACGGCGAAGGTCCGGTCGTGGTGCATGGGGCGCCAGTCGCGCGTGGCGAGGGCGCCGAGCACCACCGTGGTGGCCGTGACCTCGTGGCGGAGGGTGGGCAGCGCGTCGCCGGGGGCGACGTCGTCCAGGACGAGGTCGCCCGGGACGTGATCGCCCGCGGCCCCGCCGGGCGGGTCGGGGTCGTGCCGGGCGTCGGCGGTCGGTGCGGTCGGAGCGGCCGGTCCGGCGGCGGCCGACCCGCTCGTCGGCGACGGCGTGGCGGCCCGCACGTAGCCGAAGCCGGTGAACGTCTCGACGCCCACCAGCACGCCGTGCTGGTTGCGGTACGGCACGTCGATGACCCAGAACCGACCGGTGCCGAGCTTGGTGGTCTTCGGGTCGCTGAGCGAGCGCAGCACCTGTGCGGTGCTGACGACGTCGCCGGGGCGCACCGGCTCGTGGAACACGACCTCGCTGTCGCTCATGATCGCCTCGGGCAGCCCGAGGCGTTCCTTCAGGTCGAAGTGCACCTGGAGGGGCAGCTTCTGGGCGGTCTGGCCGGGCTGCCAGTGGTGGGGCCGGAACCAGAGCGACAGCGTCGACGGCGGGGCGATCGGTCCGCCCGTGATCTCGGCGGCCACCGCATCGTCCCAGAACAGCGGGTTGCCGTTCTCGACCGAGGCGCAGGAGGTCCAGATGTAGCCCCGCTCGACCGGGAAGTCGGCGGTCTCGGGGTAGCGCGTCTCGCCGATCCAGGCGGCCACGTCGTCGGGCACGGGGGCGGCCGCCCCGGCGTCGGCGGCGGTGGTCATGCGATCACGCCCTCGGCCAGGAGCGCCTCGATCTCGTCGGCGGCCAGGCCGGCGCCCGCCAGCAGCGCGGCGGTGTCGGTGACCTCGGGATCGGGCAGGTCGTAGGCGTCGCGCCGCGGGGCGCCGGCCAGCAGGGGTGCGAGCTGGCGGAACGGCGCGCCGCCGCCGGGCGGGCGCGCCTCGACGATGGCGCCGCGGGCGGCCACCTGGGGGTCGGCCACCACCTCGGGGATGTCCAGCACGGGGGCGACGCACGTGTCGGCGTCGGCGAGCAGCGCCACCCACTCGTCGCGGCCCTTGGTGGCGAGCGCCGCGCGGATGTCGGCCCGGATGATGTCCTGCACGGCGTCGTCGCTCTGGTGCTCGATCCACCGCTCGAGCCCGAGCAGCCGGCACAGGTTGGCCCAGAAGACCGGCTCGATCGCACCGACGGCGAGCCAGCCGCCGTCACCGGCGGGGTAGACGTCGTAGCAGGCGTACCGCCCGGTGAGGATGTAGTGCCCCGGCCCGGGCTCGTCGCCCGTGGCCAGGTACTCGTCGATGTACAGCGACAGCATCCACAGCACGCCGTCGGCCACCGACACGTCGAGGCGGGCGCCCTCGCCGGTGCGACCCCGCCCCACGAGGGCGGCCAGGATCGCGGCCGCCGCGTGCAGTCCCCCGGCCGCGATGTCGGCGACGGTGGCGCCCGGCAGCGGCGGTCGGCCCTCGGCCGTGCGCTCGGACATGTGCAGGAAGCCGCCGGCGGCGAGGTAGTTCAGGTCGTGGCCGGCCCGGGACGCGGCCGGCCCTGTCTGGCCGTAGCCGCTGGTCGAGCAGTAGACGATCGCCGGGTTGACCGCCCGGACGTCGTCGTAGCCGATGCCCAGCCGGTCGACGACGCCGGGCCGGAAGCTCTCGAGCACCACGTCGGCCGTGGCGGCCAGGCGCAGGAAGGCGTCGCGGCCCGCCGGCGCCTTGAGGTCGAACTGCGCCCGCTCGAGGCCCCTCTGGCCGCTGTAGGCGTGGAACGGCGGCACGAGCGGCGTCGCCCCCGCCTTGGGGGGCGCGCCGACCTTGACCACCCGGGCGCCGTAGTCCGCCAGCAGGCGGGTGCAGCGGGTGGCCGGTCCGACCGTCGAGAAGTCGAGGACGGTGGTGCCGGTGAGGGGCCCCTCGGTCATCGCGTCAGAAGTTCTTCGGCAGCCCGAGCTTGCGGGTGGCGATGATGTTCTTCTGCACCTCGGAGGTGCCGCCGCCGATCGTGTCGATGACCGTGTAGCGGTACGTCGACTCGGCCCGGCCCTTCATGGGCGCCTCGTCGGTGCCGACGCGCAGCTGGGTGCCGGGGCCGCCGATGTCCATCGAGGCGTCGGCGAGCCGCTTCGACAGCTCGGTCGAGAACAGCTTGTACTCGGACGCCTCGGCGCGGGGTGGGTCGCCGCCCTCCATCGACTTGTGGACGAACCGCAGGCCGAGCACCCGGGCGACCTCGCCCTCGGTCACGAGGTGGGCGACGCGCTGGCGGACCACCGGGTCGTCCTTCACCCGCTCGCCGTCGACCGTGGCCTCGCGGACGAAGTCGGTGAGGATGCGGATGCGCTCCTCGATCTGGCTGTACGTGAACATCGTGAAGCGCTCGAGGTCGAGCGCCTGGGCGATGTACTGGAAGCCGCGGTTGAGGTCGCCGACGCGACGGTCGTCGTGCACGAAGACGTCGTCGAAGAAGACCTCGTTGGTGCGCTCGTCGCCCATGGTCCAGATGGGGCGGATCGTCAGGCCGGGGTCGTCGAGGGGCACGAGGAACAGCGTGATGCCGTGGTGCTTGGGGGCGTCGGGGTCGGTGCGGGCGCCGACCCAGTACCACTCGGCGAAGTGGGCGGACGTGGTCCACGTCTTCTGGCCGTTGAGCCGCCAGCCGTCGCCGTCGCGGGTGGCCTTGAGCTGCATGGCGGCCGCGTCGGAGCCCGCGTTGGGCTCGGAGTAGCCGACCGCGAACTCGACCTCGTTGCGCAGGATCTTGGGCAGGAACTCGGCCTTGAGCTCGTCGGAGCCGTACTTGATCAGCGTCTTGCCGATGATGCCGACGCCCTTGCCGATCTGCGGCGCGCCCCGCCGGGCCAGGGCCTCGTTGAGCAGGTACTCGTAGACGCCGTCGCCCTCGGACCCCCCGTACTGCTCGGGCCACGTCATGCCCAGCCAGCCGCGCTCGCCGACCTCGGCCATGAACGCCCGCCGCTCGGGCGTGTCGCAGATCTGCGCCATGTTCTCGCGGGTCGGGTCCATGACCTCGACGGTCTGGTGCTCGTCGAGGAACGCCTCGACCTCGGCGAGGAACCGCTGCTGCTCCTCGGAGAACTCGAAGTCCATGTGGTGTGGCCTCCCCCGGGCACCGCCGGCGCCGCGTGGCGCGGCGTCGGCATCGTCCCGGCACCAGATCTGACGGAGCGTCAGATTACCCGCGGGGAACGGGGCGGCGCCATCGGCGGCATGCTTCCGGCGTGGTTGCGCAGCGCGGCGCCTGGATCCTGCACGTCGACCTCGACCAGTTCCTGGCCGCGGTCGAGGTGCTGCGCCGCCCCGAGCTGGCGGGGAAGCCGGTCGTGGTGGGCGGCGACGGCGATCCCACGCGCCCCCGCCAGGTGGTGGCCACGGCGTCGTACGAGGCGCGGGCGTTCGGCGTGCGCTCGGGCATGCCGCTGCGCACCGCCGCCCGCCGCTGTCCCGACGCCGTGTTCCTGCCCAGCGACCGGGCCGCCTACGACGCGGCGTCGGCCGGGGTGATGGCGACGTTGCGGTCGTTCCCGGTGGTGGTCGAGGTGTGGGGGTGGGACGAGGCGTTCGTCGGCGCCGCCACCGACGACCCCGAGGCGCTGGCCCACGAGATCAAGGCCCGGGTCCTCGAGCGGACGCGGCTGAGCTGCGCCGTCGGCATCGGCGAGACGAAGCTGCAGGCCAAGACCGCCACCGGCTTCGCCAAGCCGGGTGGCGTCGCCCGGCTCACCCGCGCCACGTGGATGGCGACGATGGGCGAGCGGCCCGTGACCGCGGTCTGGGGCATCGGCGACCGGACCGCCCGCCGCCTGGCCGAGGCCGGGGTCCACACGGTGCACGATCTCGCCTGGGCCGACCACGACGACCTGGCCCGGCGCTTCGGGCCGCGCATCGGGCCGTCGCTGCGCGTGCTCGGCCTCGGCGGCGACCACGCCCCCGTGGTCGACGAACCGTGGGTGCCGCGCTCGCGCAGCAAGGAGACCACCTACGAGCACGATCTCACCGACCCCGCCGAGGTGCGCGCCGAGGTCGAACGGCTGGCGCGGGAGGTCACCGCGTCGGTGGTGGCCGAGGGGCGGGTCGTCACCCACGTCCACGTCAAGGTGCGCACCGCGTCGTTCTTCACCCGCCTCAAGTCGTCGAAGCTGCCCGAGCCGACGACCGATCCCGCGGTGGTGGCCGAGCGGGCCCTCGTGGTGCTCGACCGCTTCGAGCCGGCGCGGCGCATCCGGCTGCTGGGCGTGCGGGTGATGCTCGACCCGCCGCCCGGGTAGGGATGTCGGTCATGGACTGGACGTCGACCCTGCTCGAGCAGCTCACCTACCACTGGGACGACAAGGCCCGGCCCCGCCTCGAGGGCCTGACCGACGACGAGTACCGGTGGGAGCCCGTCGACGGGGCCTGGGGCGTCCGTCCCCGCGCCGACGCCACGACGCCGATGGCCACCGGCGCCGGCGAGGTCGTGATCGACTTCGCCTTCCCGGAGCCCGACCCCGCGCCGGTCACGACGATCGCCTGGCGACTGGCGCACGTGGTCGTCGGCGTGTTCGGCGCCCGCAACGCCGGCCACTTCGGCGGCCCGCCGGTGGACTACTCCACGTTCGGCTACGCACCCGACGCCGCCACCGCGCTGGCCCAGCTCGACGAGGGCTACGAGCGGTGGATCGCCGGCGTGCGGTCGCTCGGCGACGACGACCTGGCCCGCCCGTGCGGGCCGGCCGAGCACGACTGGGCGCACCTCCCGATGGGGGCGCTGGTGCTGCACATCAACCGGGAGGTCATCCACCACCTGGCCGAGGTCGCCCTGCTGCGGGACCTCTACGCCCACCGGCCTCTCCGCCCCTGAGCCCGCCGACCTCGCGCCGCAGCCCGTCGATCTCGCGCCCGTCTCGGTGGTTCGCGCCCGTCTCAGTGCGGGTGGCCGGCGTTCTCTGTGACGTTGCGGTGGCTGGGCAACCACGACGTGACGGAGATCGGCTCCCCCGGTGCGCAGCGGGTCGCGCCCCGGGCGGGGTCATCGGGGTGGGCTGACCCTGTAGGTGAGCGTGCCGGTGGCGGCGGGCGTGCCGCCGGCGGTGGTGACCTCGGCGCGGCAGAACACGATCGACCGGCCGCGCTGGGTGATCCACCCCTCGGCGACGGCGTCCTCGCCGCGGACCGCGCCGAGGTACTGGATGTCCATCGTGAGCGTGAGGTACATCCACCCGGGGCCGTAGGCGGCGCCGACCGCGGGCACCACGACCGTGTCGATCAGCGTGGCGATCGCACCGCCGTGCACGACCCCGAACGGCTGCTCGAGGTCGGGCCGGTAGGGCAGGCGCATGCGGCAGTAGTCGGTGCGCAGCTCCTCGACCCGGAGTCCGACGAGGTTGGCGAAGGATGGCCGATCCGGGTTCGGGAACCTGCTCCAGCGGGCCGCGGCGTCGTCGGGCAGGGGGGCGAACAACTCGGCGTCCATCGCCGGACCGTACCTGCACGACACCGAGCCACCCGGTTGTGGCCCGGACCTGCGAGACGGTGGTGGCGGCCGCCCGCCGGCCGCCCGCGGCTCAGCTCGGCTTGCCGTAGTAGGGGCGGCCGGCCGCGTCCCACTCGGCCCAGAGCTCGAGGAACTCCTCGCCGAGGAACGGGTCCTTGCCCTGGAGCGGCAGCACGGCCCGTCGCACGGTGAAGTCGAGCGGCGCCAGTGCCGCGGCCCGGTCGAAGTGCCGCCGGGCCGCGTCCCGCCGCCCGGCGCGCCACAGGTGCAGCGCCAGGCGGTACTGCAGGTGGGCGCGCTGCTCGTCGTCGTCGGGCACGTGGGTGTCGACGGCGTCGCCGTCGGGAAGGGAGCCGGTGCGCACCCAGTGGCGGATGCCGTCGAGGTGGTCGGTCGAGTCGACGCGGTGGAACTCGCGGAAGGTGTCGGTGGGGAAGGCGACGTCCTGCCCGCGGACCAGGCCGCCGTCCTCGTCGATCCACACGACGGTGGGCACGTTGGTGAGGGCGTACGCCTCGGCGAAGGCGCGGTCGCGGTCGATGAGCACCGGGTAGGTGATGCCGTCGGCGAAGGGGAGCACCGCGTCGGCGTCCTCGTCGATCGCCACCGCCACGACCCCGAAGCCCTGGTCGGCCAGCTCGTCGTGCAGCGCCTGCCACCCCGGCAGCTCGTAGGCGCACCCGCACCACGACGCGAACGCCACGACGACCGTCTTGCGGCCCCGCCGGCCGGCCACCACCACCGGCGTGCCGTCGAGGTCCGGGAGGGTGACGGCGGGAGCCTGGCCCGAGCGCAGCGTGGCGGCCCGGGCGTGGGCCGACGGGCCGAGCACGGCGACCCGCTCGTCGGGGTCGAGCACCAGCAGGTCGTCGCCCACCGCGGCCAGGCGGGCGAGGTCGACGCGCCCGTCGTCACCGACCAGCCCGGGGTGCAGGGTGGTCGGGACGCACGTCTCGCCGCGGCACAGCCCCACGGGCTTCAGCTCCCAGCCGGCGGCGGGCAGGTCGTCGGCGGCCACCCAGACGCGGTCGCCCTCGACGTCGGCCGCCACCTCGGTCACGTCGCCGGCGATGAGCGTCAGCGTCCCCGTGTCACCCATGGTCGTTCCCCCTCGCCCTCATCCACAGGATTTCCCCGTCAGGATCGGGCGCTGGGGCGCCCGATCCTGACGGGGAAATCTCCACGATCCGGCCTGGTCCACCGGGTCAGCCGATCACGCCGTCGGCGCGCAGCTTGGCCAGGTCGTCGTCGCCGAGGCCCAGCTCGGCGCCCAGCACGTCGGCCGTGTGCTCGCCGAGCCAGGGCACCCGCGCCTCGGGACCCTCGGCCACCTTCGACATCTTGACGGGGTTGCCGGGCACGAGGATCGGGCCGAGCTCGCCGTCGGGATCGTCGGAGCGAGGCACCTCGACCAGCATGTGCCGGGCCGCGACGTGGGGGTCGGCGATGACCTCGGGCGGCGTCAGGCACGGGCCCGCCGCCAGGCCGGCCGCGCTGAGCGCGGCCGCGGCCTCGACCTTCGTCATCGGCGCCGCCCAGGCCTCGACGGCGGCGCGGACCTCGCCGATGTTGTCGATCCACCCGGCCGAGGTGGCGAAGCGGGGGTCGTCGTTCCACTCGGGCCGGCCGATCACCTCGGCCAGGGCCGTGAAGTGCTGGGGGCGGACGCACTGCAGGACGAAGTAGCCGTCGCCGGCGGCGAACGTGTCGACGATGGCCTTGATCTCGTCCTCGACCGAGCCGTGGATGCCCATCGACCACAGGTTGGTGACGATGTCGGTCATGGCCACGACGGCGTCGAGCATGGCGACGTCGATCTGCTGGCCCTCGCCGGTGCGGTCGCGGTGGCGCAGGGCGGCGAGCACCCCGATGGTGCCGAACAGTGCCGAGCTGATGTCGCCGAGGGCGCCGACCGGGTTGGCCCTGGGCCCCCGCCCGGCCTCGCGCTTGTACTCGTAGATGCCCGACATCGCCTCGACGACCGAGGCGTAGGCCGGCCACGACCGGTAGGGCGTCTCGACCGTGTTGCCGAAGCCGGACAGCGACAGGAAGATCGCCGCCGGGTGGCGCTCGGCGATCACGGGGTAGCCGAGGCCGAGCCGGTCCATGGTGCCGGCCTTGAAGTTCTCGCACACGACGTCGAACCGGGGGACCAGCGACAGGAACAGCTCGCGGCCCTCGGGGTGCTTGAGGTCGATGGCCACGCTGCGCTTGTCGAGGTTGTTGCGCAGGAAGGTGGCGCCGACCTTGCGGCCCTCGGGGTCGAGCATGTGGGGGAACGACCCCCGCCCGGACTCGCCGGCGCCGGGGTGCTCGACCTTGACGACGTCGGCGCCGAGCCGGGCGAGCAGCTGCGTGGCGTACGGGAGGGCCTGCATCTGCTCCGCGGCCAGGATCCGGACGCCGTCGAGCGGCTTCCCGTGCTGCGCCGCCCCGCCGTTGACCACGTCGCCGAGCTGCATGCCCGCAGGCTACGGCGAAATGTGACGACCCGTCAGATTCGGCCGTACCCTGGTGGGCATGGCCTCCCGGGGGATCCTGAGCTACGGCGCCCACCTGCCGTACCGCCGCCTCGATCGCAGCGAGATCCGAGCCGTCGCCGGCACGGGCGGCGGCAAGGGCACCCGCACGGTGGCGGGCTACGACGAGGACGCCACCACCATGGGCGTCGCCGCCGCCCGCACCGCGCTCGCCGCCGCCCCCGACGGGCTCGTGCTGCGGTCGCTGTGGTTCTCGACCGTGGCGCCGCCCTACCTCGACAAGACCAACGCCACCGCCGTCCACGCCGCGCTGCGCCTGCCCGCCGACGCCCCCGCCTACGACGTGAACGGCGCGGTCCGCTCGGCGGCCGGCGCGCTGTGGGCCGGCGTGGCGACGGGCAAGCCCGCCCTCGTGATCGGCTCCGACCTGCGCACCGGTCGGCCGGGGTCGCCCGACGAGGCCACCGGCGGCGACGCGGCTGCCGCCCTCGTGGTGGGCACCGCCGACGACGGGCCGCTGCTCGCCGAGGTGATCGGCACCGGGGGGGCCACCGAGGAGTTCCTCGACCGCTGGCGCACGCCGGGCGACACCGGCTCGAAGCTGTGGGAGGAGCGCTTCGGCGAGAACCGCTACGTCGCCCTCGGCATCGCCGCCTGGGAGGACGCCCTCAAGGCCGCCGGCCTCACGGCCGACCAGGTCGACCGCGTCGTCATCGCCACGTCCCACGCCCGGGCCGCAGCGTCGCTGGGCAAGAAGCTCGCCCTCGGCGACCGCCTGCAGGCCGGGCTCGATGCCACGGTCGGGTTCGCCGGCGCCGCCCAGCCCGGGCTGCTGCTGGCCCACGCCCTCGACCAGGCCGCGCCCGGCCAGGTCGTCGCCCTCGTGGTGCTGGCCGACGGCGCCGACGTCGTGCTCTTCCGCACGACCGAGGCGCTGGCCGCCGCCCGCCCGTCGCCGTCGGTCGCCGACCAGGTCGCCGCCGGCGCTCCGATCGCCTACGGCAAGTACCTGGCCTGGCGCGGCTACCTGCCCGTCGAGCCGCCGCGCCGCCCCGAGCCGGCCCGCCCGTCGGCATCGGCCGCCGGCCGGTCGACCGGCTGGAAGTTCGGCTTCGTCGGCTCGCAGGACACCGAGGGCGAGGTCCACCTGCCGCCCGCCCCGGCCGACGACGCCCCGCGCCCGATGGCCGACGCCGCCGGCACGATCGTCACCTCGACGATCGACCGCCTGGCGTACTCGCCGTCGCCGCCGGTCGTGTTCGCGGTGGTCGACTTCGACGGTGGGGGCCGGCTGCCGGTCGAGCTCACCGACGTCGACGCCGACGACGTGGTCATCGGCGGGCGGGTCGAGATGACGTTCCGCAAGCTGTTCACCGCCGACGGCATCCACAACTACTTCTGGAAGGCCCGGCCGATCCGCACGGGGCCGGCCGCCACCGGGGAGGGGAGCTGACATGGGCTCGCACGGCATCCGCGACCGCGTCGCCATCGTGGGCATGGGCTGCACCCGGTTCGCCGAGCACTGGGACAAGGGCGTCGACGAGCTGCTGCTCGACGCCACCGGCGAGGCCTTCGCCGCCGCCGGGGTCACCAAGGACGACGTCGACGCCTACTGGCTCGGCACCGCCCAGTCGGGCATGAGCGGCATGGTGCTGGCGAAGCCGCTCCAGCTCGAGGGCAAGCCGGTGACCCGGGTCGAGAACATGTGCGCCACCGGCTCCGAGGCGCTGCGCCAGGCGTCGTACGCCGTGGCCTCCGGCGCCTACGACGTCGCCATGGCGGTCGGCGTCGAGAAGGTCAAGGACTCGGGCTACCAGGGCCTCAACGCCTTCCCCATCCCCACCGACGGCACGAACCGCACGCTCACCGCCGCCGCCATGTTCTCGATGGTCGCCCCGGCGTACGCCCAGCGCTACGGCGTCGATCGCGGCGAGCTGCGGCGGGTGCTGGCCCGCATCGCCTCGAAGAACCACCACAACGGCGCCCGCAACGAGCGGGCCCAGTTCCGGCGCGAGATGTCGGTCGACCAGATCTGCGCCATGCCGTCGGTGGCCGGCGACCTGTCGGTGTTCGACTGCGCGGGGGTGGCCGACGGCGCCGCCGCCGCCGTCGTGGTGCGGGCCGAGGACGCCCACCGCTACACCGACAGCCCGCTGTACGTGAAGGCGCTGTCGTTCGTCGCCGGCAACGGCTCGGGGCTCACCGACCCGGCCTACGACTACACGACCTTCCCCGAGATCGCAGCCTGCGCGGCCGACGCCTACGCCCAGGCGGGCGTGACCGACCCCCGGGCCGAGATCGCCATGGCCGAGGTCCACGACTGCTTCACCCCCACCGAGCTGGTGCTCATGGAGGACCTGCAGTTCTGCGAGCGGGGCACGGCCTGGAAGGAGATCCTGGCCGGCACGTTCGACCTCGACGGCGACCTGCCGGTGAACCCCGACGGCGGGCTCAAGTCGTTCGGCCACCCCGTCGGGGCCAGCGGCCTGCGGATGATGTTCGAGGCGTGGCTCCAGCTGCGGGGCGAGGCCCCCGAGGAGCGCCGCATCCGCACGGTCGGCGACCGCACGCTGGCGCTGACGCACAACCTCGGGGGCTACCCGGGCGAGATGGTGAGCTTCGTCTCGATCATCGGCACCCAGCCGTCGGCGTAGACCGTTCTGGCGTCTCTCACCGCGGCATCGCGCGGTGAGAGACGCCAGTTCGGTTGCCGAGGGTGCGGAGCACGGCCACCGCTAGCCTCCTCGCCGTGGGCGCGACGGCTGACGACCGGCTCGCCAGGGCCGAGGCCGCACTGACGGTGGGAGATGTCGACGGTGCCGCGGCCGCCGTCGCGGCATCGCTGGCCGACCGCGACACCGGCGACGGCCGCTTCCTGGCCGGCGTCCTCCACATGGTGGACGAGCGCTACGCCGAGGCCGTGGGGGAGTGGCAGGAGGCGTTCGCCCGCTACCGGGACGAGGGCTCGCCCCGCCGGGCGGCCCGCGCCGCCATCGAGGTCGCCCGCATCTTCGGCAGCGACTCCGGCGCCGCCGCCCTCGGCCGCGGGTGGGTCGAGCGGGCGCGCACCGCGCTCGACGGCGAGGGCCCGTGCGCCGAGTGGGGCCACCTCGAGCTCGTCGCCATGGCGTGCGACCGGCCCGACGTCCACGAGGTGCTGGCCTGCGCCGACCGGGCGCTGGCCATCGCCGTCGAGCACGGCGACGTGGCCCTCGAGGCCCGGGCCCTGGCCGACGGGGGCCTGGCCCTCGTGTCGCAGGGGCGGACGCGCGAGGGGTTCGCCCGCCTCGAGGCGTCGCTCGCCACCATCTCGGCGGGCGGCGTCGACTGGGACTCGGCCGGCCTCTGCTACTGCTCGATGCTCACGGCCTGCGACCGGGCCGGCGACCTCGAGCGGGCCGTCGAGTGGACCCGGATCGCGGCCGAGCTGCCCGAGCGCATGGGCGGTCGGCCCCGCGTCATGCACATCCACTGCCGGGTGGCCTACGGCTCGGTGCTGTGCGCGAGCGGGCGGTGGCCCGAGGGCGAGGCCGCGCTGCTCGACGCCCTCGGCCCGGACCACGCCCCGAGCGTCGCCCACCGTCCCCTCGCCGTGGCGCACCTGGCCGGCCTGCGGCTCGACCAGGGACGGGTCGACGAGGCGGCCGACCTGCTCGCACCGTTCGAGGACGAGCTCACGAGCTGTGCCCCCCTCGCCCGCGTCCACCGGGCGAGGGGCGACCTCGACCTGGCCGCGGCGGTCGCGCGCCGTGGGGTGTCCGAGATGGTGGGCGACGCCCTGCGGGCCGCGCCGCTCCTGGAGCTGCTCGTCGAGGTCGAGGTCGAGCGGGGCGACGTCCCCGCCGCCCGGGCGGCCGCCGACGAGCTGGCCGCGCTCGCCGACGGTGTCGACCTGCCGGCGGTCCGCGCCGCGGCCGACGCGGCCGGCGGCCGGGTGTGCGCCGCGTCCGGTGACACCGCCGGCGCTCGTGCGGCCTTCGCCGCGGCCAAGGCGCGCCTGGTCGACGGCGCCAGTCCCCTGACCCTGGCCGCCGTGCGCCTCGCGCTCGCGGAGTGCCTGGCCGCCGGCGGCGACAACGCGGCCGCGATCGCCGAGGCCCGCGCCGCCCGGGCGACGTTCGAGCGGCTGGGCGCCCGCCCGTCCCGCGACCGGGCCGACGCACGGCTGCGCGGCTGGGGTGACACGGGCCGCTCACGGCCGCGCGACGCCACCGCGGCCGTGGGGTCGCTCACCGCCCGCGAGGGCGAGGTGCTCGCCGCCGTCGCCCGGGGGCTGACCAACGCCGAGATCGCCGAGGCGCTGTTCATCTCGCCGAAGACCGTCGAGCACCACGTGGGCCGCGTGCTGTCGAAGCTGGGCGTGCGCAGCCGGGCCGAGGCGGCCGCGCTGTCGGTGCGGGCGCGCGCCACGTGGGCTCCCGGCGCCGCCGAGGGCTCGGCGCCCCCCAGGTAGCCCCGAAATGGGGGTCCCCCGTCGGGGGGTCGCCCGACGCACGAACCCGCTCGCGGACGGATGCTGGTGGGCAGGACGCCGCTGCGGGCGGCGCTCGGCGACACACCCCCGGTGAAAGGCAGTCCCCCGTGGAGACCACGATCGACGAGATCGCCCCCGACATCTTCCGGCTCTCGACCCACATCCCCGAGGTGGGGCCGACCGGCATGAGCTTCAACCAGTTCCTGGTGCGCGACGAGCAGCCGTTCCTGTTCCACACCGGCATGCGCCAGATCCACCCCCTGGTCGCCGGCGCCGTCGAGCGGGTGCTGCCCGTCGCCGACCTGCGGTGGATCAGCTTCGGCCACGTCGAGGCAGACGAGTGCGGCTCGATGAACGAGTTCCTGGCGGCCGCGCCCGGCTCCGAGGTGGTGCACGGACAGCTGGCCTGCCTGCTGTCGCTGACCGACATGGCCGACCGTCCGCCCCGGGGCGTCGACGACGGCGAGGTGCTCGACCTGGGTGACCACCGCCTGCGCTTCCTGGCCACGCCGCACGTGCCCCACAACTGGGAGAGCGGGCTGTGGTTCGACGAGACCACGGGCACGCTCTTCAGCGGCGACCTGTTCACCCACACCGGCACGGGACCCGCGGTGACCGACCACGACCTGGTCGGGCCGGCGCTCGACACCGAGGCGATGTTCCACGCCACCTCGCTCGGCCCGGCGGTGCCGCAGACGGTCGGGCGGCTGGCCGACCTGGCCCCCACGACCCTGGCGCCGATGCACGGATCGTCGTACCACGGCGACGGCGCCACCCAGCTGACGGCCCTGGCCGCCGGGTACGCCGCCGCGCTGGCCGACGCGGCCTGACCCGCGCTCCCACCTTCTGGCGTCTGTCACCGCGCCATCGCGCGGTGACAGACGCCAGAACGGTCAGTCGCTCGCTTCGCTCGCCTCCGTGGCCGCCAGGGTCCGGCGGTCGACCTTCTGCATCGGGGTGAGCGGCAGCTCGTCGACGACCCGCAGTGCCTCGGGCAGCTTGTAGGCGGCGAGGCGGCCGTCGAGGAAGGCCCGCACGTCGTCGAGCGTGGGCGGCGCCGCCGGGTCGCGCGGGGCGACGACGGCGACGCCGATCTCGCCCATCACCGGGTCGGGGCGGGGGACGACCGCCACCTCGGCCACCGACGGGTGGGCCGCCAGCACGGCCTCGACCTCGGCCGGGTACACGTTGTAGCCGCCCCGGATGAACATCTCCTTGGCCCGCCCCGCCAGCCGCACCAGGCCGTCGGCGCCGATGCGGGCGAGGTCGCCCGTGCGCAGCCAGCCGTCGGGCGTGATGGCAGCCGCCGTCGCCTCGGGGTCGCGCCAGTAGCCGGCCATCTGGGTGGGGGAGCGCAGCCACAGCTCGCCGACCTCGCCCGCCGCCACCGGGCGCCCCTCGTCGTCGCGGGCGGTCACCTCGATGGCCCCGCGCGGCCGGCCCACGCTGTGCAGCGCCTCGTCGTCGTCCGCGTCGAAGGCGGTGCCCGTGCCGCACCCGCCCGACTCGGTCGACGAGTAGCGGATCGAGTAGGCGGCGCGGAAGGTCGACCGGGCGGCCGCCACGAGCGCGGGCGGCGACGCCGCGCCGCCGACGACGATGGTCTGCACGTGGTCCCAGTCGTGGGCGGTCGCCTCGGGCGACCGCACCATCAGCGCCAGCTGGGGGGCCACGCCGCCGATGGTGGGCATGCGCTGCTCGGCGATCGTGCGCAGGGCGTCGGCCGCCCGCCAGCGGCCGAGGATGTGGGTGCGCGTCGCCATCCGCAGGTACCAGGGCAGCTTGGTGGTGATGCCGATGTGGGCGAACTGGGTCGAGGCGAGCATGGCCGGCCCGGCCCGCCCCTCGGGCGCCCAGGCCCCGCCGGTGTCGGCGACGGCGACGGCCTCGAGCTGGCGCTCGCCGAACACCGCGCCCTTGGGCAACCCGGTGGTGCCCGACGTGAAGACGATGGCGACGGGGCGCTCGGGGTCGTCGGGCAGCACCGGCGGCGCGCCCGCGGCCGAGACGAGGGCCGAGCCCTCGGCCGCGAGCGCGGCCACCTCGCCCGGCTCGGACAGCACGACCCGGGGGTCGGCCAAGGTCACCAGCGCCTCCTGCTCGGGCGGGGCCAGCCGGGGGTTGATGCCGGCGGTGACGGCCCCGAGCTTGGCGGCGGCGGCGTAGGCGACGACGTACCCGCTGTCGGACGGCACCCGCAGCACCACCCGGTCCCCCTCGCGCACCCCGCGGCGGGCGAGCACCGCGGCCACGGCATCGGACCGCTGGTCGAGCTGGCGGTACGACACGGTCGACCCGTCGGGGTCGACGAACGCGGTCAGGTCGCCGAAGCGGCGGGCGGCGGCGCGAACGGTGGCGGCGAGCACCACGTCGTCGACCTCAGCCGAGCGTCGAGGTGTCGATGTGGAGCATGCGGGCGGCGTTGTCGCGCATGACCTTGTCGACGATGCGCTGCGGCACGCCGGCCATCAGCTCCTCGGCGACCTTCCTGGTGTGCGGCCACGTCGAGTCGGTGTGGGGGTAGTCGGTCTCGAACGTGACCCTGTCCTCACCCACCTTGTCGATGGCGTCGATGCCGTGCTGGTCGCGGAAGAAGCAGCCGTAGATCTGCCGGTGGTAGTAGGTCGAGGGCGGCTCGGGCACGAGGTCCTGGGTGTGGGCCCAGGCGCGGTGCTCCTCCCACACCGTGTCGGCCCGCTCGAGGATGTAGGGGATCCAGCCGATCTGCCCCTCGCTGTAGGCCAGCACCAGCTCGGGGAACTGCACGAGCTTGCCGCTGAACAGCCAGTCG
>Ga0111539_10003283_pt1 | contig 21389 bp, 20 predicted proteins | sample RhiMethybrSRZTD1_FD_79667 | JGI IMG/M metagenome (GOLD analysis project Ga0111539, IMG submission 79667) | Populus rhizosphere microbial communities from Tennessee, USA - Rhizosphere MetaG P. TD hybrid SRZTD1 (version 2) (version 2) | ecosystem: Host-associated > Plants > Roots > Rhizosphere >...
CCCCAAGGGCGTCAAGATCGCGGGCAAGGAGCTCGAGATCGGAATCAGCGTGCAAGACCTGCCGACCCTGATCCCGGACCCGGACAAGCGGGGGCCGCCGCTCTCGAAGGACAGCGCCAACGTCCTCCTGGACGCCGGCCCGCTGGTGTTCGGCTTCTTCCTGTTCGCGGGAAGGAGCGAAGAGGTCGAGGCGCCGCCGCCGGTGCCGGCCGAGTCGGCGGCGCCGGCGCCCGAGGCGGCGCCGGCTTCCCCGCCGCCGTCGCCCCCGACCCCGCCCTGAGCGAGGCGCTCGGGCATCACGCCGTCACCCGCTGCCATCGGCGGCCAACCGAAGTCACCGACCGCCGGTCCTAGGATGGCGGCATGAAGAGCGCACTCGTTCTCGTGGCAGCGCTGCTCTCCCTGAGCGGCCGCGCACGCGACGCCGAGGCGTGCGGCGGCTGTTTCGCGCCGCCCGGCCCGTTCACCGCGGTCGACGGCCACCGGATGGTCATCGCGCTCGGCGTCGACGAGACCGTTCTCTGGGATCAGTTCCTCTACAGCGGAGCGCCGGAGGAGTTCGCCTGGGTCCTGCCGGTGCCCGCCTCGGGCGCGCTGGTCGAGCTCGCCGACGACGCCTTCGTCGACCGGATCGACGAAGCGACCGCCCCGATCGTCCAGCCGGCCTCGTCCGACCCGTGCGGTGGCGCGGCAGGCGGCTGTGACGGTTTCGGCGGCGCCGGCGGGCCGCCGCCGGTCGCCGGGGTGACCGTCCTGCAGCGGAGCACGGTCGGCCCCTACGAGACGGTGACGCTCGGCGCCGGCGATCCCGACGCGATGTACACCTGGCTGGGATACAACGGCTACGCCTTCCCCGCCGAGGGCGTGCCGGCGCTCGATCACTACATCGAGCGCGGCAGCGCCTTTCTGGTGCTGCGCCTGCGCCCGGGCGCCGGGGTGAGCGCGATGCGGCCGGTCAGGGTCCGCTTCCGCGGCTTCATGGGCACTTTCCCGCTCGAGATGGTGACGCTCGGCGCCTCCGGTGCGGTCGAGCTCTCGCTCTGGATCATCGCCGAGCAGCGCTACGCGGCGCGGAACTACCCGACCGTCGCGATCGACCCGTCGCAGCTGGTCTGGGACTGGGCCGACTCGACCTCGAACTACGACCAGGTCTTCGAGCAGACCATCGACGAGAGCGGCGGCCGCGCGTGGGTGACCGAGTACGCCGGCGTCCTGGCCGGCACGCCCCTGGCGCAGACGCTCAAGCAGGAGGCGGCCGCCGACTACGCCGCCGCCAGCCGAGTCGGCGTCCCCTACCTCACCCGGCTGCGCACCCGCATGCTGGTCGATCACATCGACCAGGACCTCGAGCTGGTCCCCGCCGCCGAGGCCGGCGACGTCCCCCGCACGCTGGTCGCGGGCCAGGAGATCAACCCCGACTGCCCGGCCTCCGGCATGTCGGTCGCCGGCGGTGAGCGCGGCGGGTCGCCCCTCGCCGGCCTGGTCCTCGCGCTGGCGGCCGCCGGGCTCAGCGCTGGTCGGCGGCGAGCCGCGTCACGTCGCCGGCCCTGACCACCACGGGACGGCCGCCGCCGTCCGGGCTCACCTCGAGCCCGCCGTCGGGCGCCAGGCCGCCGGCGGTCCCCACCAGCACCTGTCCGCCGCCGAGGTCGACCCGCACGCGCACGCCGGCCATCCCACCCCAGCGCCGCCAGCCGGCCGCCACCGCCGGCATGCCCTCGGCGAAGAACCGCTCGAGCCAGATTTCCAGCCGGGCCAGAAGTTCTCCCCGCAGCGCCACCAGGTCGTGCCGCCGCCCGGTCTCGAGGAAGAGCGAGGTGGCGGGTCGCCCGAGGTCGGCGGGGAAGTCGGCGACGTTCACGTTGATCCCCACCCCGAGCACCGCCGCCTCCACCCGGGCGCCGCGGGTCGTCATCTCGGTCAGGAGGCCCGCCAGCTTGCGGCCCGCCACCACCAGGTCGTTCGGCCAGTGCACCCGCACCGCCGGCACCGCGCCCGCCACCGCCTCGGCCACCGCGATGCCGGCCGCCAGCGTCACCGGCGGCAGCGCATCGGGCGCCACCGCGGGCCGGAGCACGCACGACAGGGTGAGGCTCTCGCTCGGCGGCGAGAACCACTCGCGCCCCAGCCGGCCGCGCCCGCGCCGCTGCGCCGCCGCCACCACCACGGTGCCGTGCTCGGCGCCCGCCGCCGCCAGCCTGGCCGCCTCGTCGTTGGTCGACTCGCACTCGGCGAGCTCGACGAGGTTGCGCCCCAACCAGCCCGGCTTCGCCGAGTTCGGCTGATCCGCGGGCCTACCGGCCTCGCTCACCTCGCTCGCCTCGCTCCGCTCCGGCTCGCTCATAACAGGTCGAGGGCGATGTCGACCGCGCGCGCCGAGTGGGTCAGCGCGCCGACCGAGATGAAGTCGGCGCCGGCCTGGGCGTAGAGCGGTGCCCGCTGCAGGTTCATCCCGCCGGAGACCTCCACCTTGATCCCCGCCGCGTGCGCCTGGACGGCCGCCTCGCGCACCTCGTCGACCGACATGTTGTCGCACAGGACCAGGTCGGCCTTCGCCTCGATCGCCTCCTTCAGCTGGGCCAGCGAGTCGACCTCCACCTCGATGCGCAGGGGATGGGGCGCCCGCGCCCGCGCCCGCTCGACCGCGGTCTTCACGCCGCCGCAGGCGATGACGTGGTTGTCCTTGATGAGGATGCCGCTGCCCAGGTCGGCCCGGTGGTTGAAGCAGCCGCCGTCGCGTACCGCCGCCTTCTCGAGCACGCGCCAGCCGGGCGTGGTCTTGCGGGTGTCGACCACCCGCGCGCCGGTGCCGGCCACCGCGTCGGCGAAGCGGCGCGCCAGGGTCGCCACCCCGGACAGCCGCTGGAGGAAGTTGAGCGCGGTCCGCTCGGCCGACAGCACCGCGGAGGCCGGCCCGTCGACGTCGAGGATGACCGCGCCGGGCGCCACCTGGGTGGTGTTCGGCTGCCGCACCATCACGCGGACGTGGCGATCCACCCGGGCGAACACAGCCCGGGCGACGTCCACCCCGGACACCACCAGCGGCTCGCGGGCGACCACGGCGCCCGAGACGGCGACGTCCTTCTCGATCACGCTCTCGGTGGTGACGTCGCCGCGCCCGAGGTCCTCCGAGAGTGCCAGGTCGATGAGCCGGAGCACCTCCGGCATCCGTCCCAGGTTGAGTCCCATCGGGGCGATACTACCTGGCTCCGGCGGCGAACGCTGCCGGCGCCCAGCCGCCAGCGCCGGGGCGTGATATCCTCGCGGAGCGTCGATGTTGTGACCTGGGGGGAACCGGTCATGCGCATCCTGACTCTCGTCTTCGGAACGCCCGCCGAGCTGCTCGAGGCCTACGACGAGCACACCGGACGGGGTCGTCTGTTCGCCCGGACCCGGATGGAAGGCCGCCTGGGGGAGGCGCTGCTGGTCGAGCTCGAGATGGCCGGCCTGCCCAATCGCGCCCTGCTGCGCGCCTCGGTGGTCTCGCTGAAACCGACCGAAGGCATGTGGCTCGAGATCGACCCGGGCGACGCCGCGACCCGCGACTTCGTCCTCGACGTGGCGCACGGCCGGCGCCAGGGCAAGCCGGTCGAACGCTCCGACATCCGCTATCCCGCCTCGCTGCCGGTGGTCTGGCGCAGCCAGGGCCGCCCGACCGGGGCGAGCGGCGAGGTGAGCACGGTCATCGATCTCTCGGCCCGCGGCGCCTTCATCCGGGCGGATGAGCCGCCGCCGGTGGGCAGCGCGGTCCACATGTTCGTCGGGCTCGACGACGATCAGATCAAGGCGCAGGGCCGGGTGACCTGGATCGGCGCCAACGAGGGGGTGACCGGCTTCGGGGTCGAGCTCGACATCCCCTCGGGCGAGGACGGCCGCCGCCTGCGACTCCTGCTGCGACACGTCCAGGAGAAGGGCAAGGTCGACCTCGGCTCCTCCGACTCCAGCTGAGTCAGAGGAACATGCGCTCGAGGATGTGGATGTAGAGGTTCGAGAGCGCGTGCGCGATGGTGCCGGCCAGGATCGATCCGGTCGCCGATCGCATCCAGCCGAACAGGAGGCCGGGGAAGAAGACCGCCAGCCGGCGCGGGTCCAGCCCGGCCGCCAGGTGGCCGGCGGCGAACAGCGCGGACGACAGCACCAGCGCCCAGCCGATGCCGCCGCCCCACAGCCGCCGGCGCGGCGGCATCGCGCGCTCGAGGAGCTGGTGGATGAAGCCGCGGAAGAACAGCTCCTCGGGAAGCGCGATGACCACCACCTGCACGAAGGCGAGCTCGAGCAGATCGAGATCGATGGCCGGCGCCTTCAGACCGTCCCAGCCGCGGAAGCGCGGGCAGCTGCCCGGCATGGCGAGCTGGCGCAGCCAGGCCTCCTGGCCCGGGCTGCACACGAGGTCGTAGAACCAGACGAACACCACCGCGAACAGCGGGAAGATGAGGAGCGGGATGCCGAACCCGACCAGCAGCCCCTTGCCGAGCGGGGCGCGGGTGAAGCCGTAGTCGGCCAGCTCTTCCTTGCGCCGCCAGCCGAAGTAGACCGGCAGGTAGAGGAACACCACCGCCACCAGCGCGCCGAGGTTGCGCCCGACGAACGGCACCGCGCGCCCCAGCCCGGCCAGCGCGGCCACTCCGACGCAGGCGACGGCAAATGCCACCAGCGCGTCGCGCACCTCGGTGCGAGCGTCGTCGGTGGTCACCGGCTCACTGTAGCACCGCGCGATGTTACAGTTGCTGGGATGGGGATGGCTCGGGTGAGCGGCTCGGCGCGGCCGTGATGGCCTGGCGTGTGTCCCGGGGCTGGGCAGGCGGGATCCTGCTGGCCGTGGTGGCGGCGCTGGGCTGCCTCGACTCACCACCCGCCTCGGTCGATCCCGGGCAGAGCGATGCGATGGGAAACAGCGGCGACTGTCCCCAGGTCTGCGACTCCTGCGGCGACGACGGCACCTGCATCATCGATTGCGACGAGGACAACTGCGAGGAGCCGATCTTCTGTCCGCCCGGCCGTCCCTGCCAGGTCACCTGCACCGGCTACGCCGCCTGCGAGAACACCCCGATCGACTGCCTCGACGCCACCAGCTGCCTCATCCGCTGCACGGGGCACGACGCCTGTCAGGACGGCATCCGCTGCGGCGGCTCCTCCTGCTCGGTCACCTGCGACGGCGCCCAGGCCTGCTCGGACTCCGGGGTCGAGTGCCTGGCCGACAGCTGCGAGATCGGCTGCTACGGCGAGTCCGCCTGCGAGAGCGGCGTCTGCTGCGACGGAGTCGAGTGCGGAACCATGTGCACCTCGGTCGACGGCGGCTGCTGCCGCTGCGTGGGCTGCGCGTAGCCGAGCTAGAAGATGAAGGCCAGGCGGCTCTGGATGGAGAAGGAGTGGTCGGCGTTGGGCAGCGCCGACTTGAGCGCGTCGCCGTACCACAGCCAGCCGCCCTCGACCGAGAGGTCCATGTGGCCGCTCCAGTGGGTCTTGAGCGCGACGTCGAGCTCGGTCCCCAGGTGGCTCGACTTGGCCTCGTCGGAGTAGAACATCGCCGTGCCGGTGTCGGCCAGGGTGTCGACCCACGCCATCAAGAGGCCGACGATGAGCTTCGACTCGCCCCACGGCAGGTGGTAGCGCGCCTTGGGCAGGACGTAGTTGGCGTTGACCACCCCGCCGTTCGACATGAGCCCCTTGGCCCCCTCCGGGTTCTCCTCCGAGAAGAAGGGCGGCCCGTAGGTCCGGGCCGACAGCTCGCGCAGGACCTCCTCGAACAGGATGAGGCCGACGTTGAAGTCGGGGTGGAGGGCGCGCTGCTTGTACTCCTCGTCCTCGAGCTCGTCGTCGCCGCTCGAGTGGCCGAGCTCCATCTCGAGCTCCCACAGGTCGTGCTCGTACGGCTCGATGCCGACCAGCTGGCGCAAAGGGTCGGTGGCCGGGTCGCGGCTGATGAAGCCCAGCCGCGCCACCGCGCCGGTGATGTTCGCCTTCTTCTTCTCGTTCCTGATCGGATACGGCACCCCGCCGAAGGTGGTGCCGCCGATCTTCAGCGCCTCGGCCTCCGAGAAGAACGGGCCGTAGCGGAACCGGTACCAGAGGTCGGCGATCCAGACGTGCGAGCCGGTGTCCTTGCACGGCACCGTCTCCCCCTCGAAGACGCCGCAGGTGTCGCCCGGGATGACCCGGCTCGGGTTGGTCGAGCCCTCGCGAGCGCGCCGCATCACCCCGTAGAAGCCGATGCGCAGCTCGTCGGTGTCGCGCGACAGCCGGCCGCCGGGCTGCCAGAACGGGTCGTTCCAGATCGCCACCAGGATGTGCTCGTCGACGTCGTCGCGCTTGCCGCGCGAGATGAAGCCCTGCTGGCCGAACGGGCGGAACTGGCGCTCGAACGGCTCGTAGGCCAGGAGCGGAGCCTCGCTGATCACGCTGTAGCCGTAGCCGAGGATGAGCTTCGACGAGGTGTCCTTCTTCTTGCGGATGGTCTTGAAGACGGTGATCGGCTTGGTGAGGAACAGGATGCGATCCGCGGTCGACCCGTAGTGGTTGTCGCCGAAATCGTCGTCGAAGAAGTTGTCGAGCGAGCGGCGCTGCGGGATCTCCGGCGGCCGCGTCGGGTCCGGGTCCATCCAGGCGCTGCCGCCTCCGTTGGCCAAAAGCCCCATCCCCCAGTGCGACGGCATGCGGCCGACCCGCATGATCCCGAGCTTGGCGTTGAACTCGAGCCAGGCGCGCTTCACCTCGATCGACGACTCCTCCTCGCCGCCCAGGTAGTCCTGGTTCGAGGTGTCGGTGGCGAACAGCGGCGCCGCCGAGATCCCGTTGTTGTCGCCCCACAGGACGTCGCGCAGGGCGTCGACCTGCACCGTCAGCTTGGCCAGCTCGCCGTAGCGGACCTGCGGCATGACCTGGACCCGGTGGGTGAGGTAGCTGGTCCGCCGGATCTCGGGGATGACGATCTCCTCTCCGGTCGGCGGATAGATGAGGACCTTGCGCTCCTCGCGCGCCAGGTTGGTCAGGTAGACCTGCCGGGCCCGGTAGAAGCCCTCGATCCCCCACTTGAGCTCCTGCAGATCGGCGCGCGCGGCCCCGGCCCCGAGCGACAGCGCGGCGAGCCCGGCCGCGCAGGCGATTGTCTTCCGCATGACGCCTACTGGCGCAGCGCTTCCATGCTGGCGGAGATGACGGTGTCGCCGATGACCGGCATGCCGAGCTCGGCGATGAGGGTCAGCTCGTCGGAGGCCGGGTCCTGCTCGGGCAGGAAGCCCCAGACCTGCAGGTAGACGTCGCTCGACGAGGGGGGCAGCTCGATGACCATGAACAGGCCGTCCTCGTTGGTGTAGGCCTGCTGGCTGAGCCGGATCGGCAGGCTGCGCGAGCCGCCCGAGAAGTAGTAGGTCTCGGCGCCGTTCACGTGGTCGGCGGTGCCGCGGGCGGCCGACACCGTCGCGATGGCGCCGTCGACCTCGTGGCCGTCGCAGTCGCGGATGGCGCCGGCCAGGACGCCGAGCCCGAGCGTCCGCTCCTTGTTGATGAACGCGGTCAGGGTGTTGGCCAGGCTGACCGAGATGGGCTCGAGGTCCTCGGTCTGCGCCACGGTGTCGGGGTCGTAGTACTGGTTGAGCAGGTAGGTGTCGAGGTAGTCCTCCGCCGAGGTCTTGAAGGCGACCCGCTCGATGCCGGCGTCGAGGGTGAGCGCGTAGCTGCCGTCGGCCTCGCTGGTCGCCATCGCGATGGGCGTCCCGGTGATCTCGTTGCCGTCGTAGACGCTGATCATCGCGTCGGCGATGACGTCGTCCTCGTTCTGGAAGTCGCGCGCGATGCCGGTGAGCTCGATGTCGACCGTGGACGGGGCGTCGTCGGAGGCGGTGCCGAGGCAGTCCCAGTTGGCCGGCCCGACCATCGTCCAGACAGCGCCTTCCTTGGTGTAGGCGGTGGTCACGGTGTCGGGCGTCGCGAAGCCGGGGTTCTCGAGCTCCTCGCCGTCGCCGCCGTCGTCGTCGCCTCCGCCGCACGCCGCCGCGCCCGACGCCAGCCCCAGCGCGAGCACGAGGAAAACGCAACATCGAGTCTTCATGAGCCGGCTTTTAGCCCGAAACGGCGCGGCCGTACAACAGCGCAGTTCCGCGGTATACAGCGCCGGTGAGCGAGGCGGCGCCGGTGCGGAGACCAGCCCGGAGGTGGCTCGCGGGCGGGCTGGAGCTGGCCGCCGCGGCCGTCATCGGCGGCTGCGCCGCTGGCCTCGTCGAAGGGACCGGCCTGGCGCTGGCGGCGGAGGGAACCGGCACCGGGCGGCTGGTCGCCTGGGGCGCCGGCTCGGCCCTCGCCGCCGCCGGGGCGATCCCGCTCCTCCTCGCCCTCCTGGCGGCGGTCGCGGCCGCCGGGCGCCTGCGCCTGGTGTCCGACTGGCGCCGCGCGCTCGCCGCCGGCGGGGCCGAGCGCGCCGTCTGGATCTGGCGCGCGCTCCTGGTCGCCGCCGGGTCGCTCCTCATGGCGGCTCTCACCTTCCGCCTCGCCGCCGCCACCTACCGCGACTATCAGGGGCGCGAGGCGGCCCTGTTCGGCACCTTCATCGCGGTCGCCGAGACCGCGCTCGGCGCCCTCCTCGTCTTCGCCGCCATCGCGGCCGACCGGCAGCTCGCGCCGCGCATCCGCGCGGCTCCCTGGGCGGCTCGGGCCGCCGGCCACTGCTCGCTCCTCTTCCCCCTCCTGGCCCTGGCGGCGCTGACCATCTGTGTGCCGCTGGCGCTGGTCGACGTCGCGATGCCGGGGATCCACCCGGCCATCTCGCTCGGCGCCGCTTCGCTGGTCCTCCTGGTGGCCGGGCTGCGCGCCCTGCGGATCGGCCGGCGGCGGCGCGAGCGGGCGCTGGCCGCCGCGCTGGCCCTGCTGATCCTCGCCGGCCTGGCCGCCGTCCCGGGCTCGCCGGCCGCCCGGCTCCAGGTGGTGGCGCACGGCCTGCTCGGCCGCAGCGCCTACCGCACGCTGGCGCGCTCGGCTCTGGCCGATCGCGACGGCGACAGCTACCCGGGGCCCGCTCTCGGCGGCGCCGACTGCGACGAGGACGCACCGGGCACCAGCCCGCGCTCGATCGACGTCGCCGGCAACGGAGTGGACGAGAACTGCACCGGCGCCGACGCCGACCCGGCCCGGGCCACCGAGCGGATGGCGCCGCGGCCGGCCTCCGCCCCCGGAGCCGCGCGCGACAACGTGGTCATCGTGTCGATCGACGCGGTGCGCCCGGATCACGTCGGCGCCTGGGGCTACCGGCGCCCGACCACCCCCAACCTCGATCGCCTGGCGGCCAGCGGGACCCGGTTCGCCTGGGCCTTCACCTCGGTGCCGACCACCCGGCCGGCCATCACCTCACTTCTGACCGGGCGGCACCCGTCCACCTTCCAGTGGATCCGCCGGCTCAAGCTGCGCTGGCGCGAGAGCGGCGGCGTCGGGCTCGCCGAGGCCCTGGCGGGCGCCGGCTACGACACCGCGGCCATCGCGTGCTGCGACCGGTTCGCCGCCGCCGAGCACGAGCTCGCCGGCTTTCACACCATCGACACCTCGCCGGTCGCCCGGCTCGAGTCGCGCGCCGGCCAGGCCAACTCCGATCTGGTCGCCGAAGCCGCCGTCCGCTGGCTGAAGAAGCACCGCGCCGGCCAGCGGCCGTTCTTCCTGTGGATGCATTTCATCGATCCGCACGCCCCGTATCAGGTCCCGCCGGGCGGGACGCGCTTCGGCGACCGCAACGTCGATCTCTACGACGCCGAGGTGAGCTTCGCCGATCGCAGCCTGGGCGCCGTCCTGGCCGCGCTCGATCGCTTCGCGCTCGCCTCCTCGACCATGGTGGTGGTGGTCTCCGACCACGGCGAGGAGTTCGACGAGCACGGCGCCCGCTTCCACTCGCGCAGCCTCTACAACCAGGTCGCCCGCATCCTCTTCCTGGTCCGGCTCCCCGGCGCCCGGCCGCAGGTGGTGACCACGCCGGTCAGCATCGTCGACGTCATGCCGACCGTCCTCGACCTGGTCGGGGTCGACGGGCCCGGCGGGATGAACGGCCGCTCGCTGGCGCCGGCGCTGCGGGCTGGCAGCGAGCCGCCCGCCCGCCCCGTCCTCATGGAGGTCTACCCGATGGAGAACATCGAGCGCGATCTCTACGCGGTGGTGGCGGACCGCCACAAGGTGGTCTGGGACCGCGAGGCCAACGCCTGGAGCCTGTTCTCGCTCGACGACCCGGACGACCGCGAGGACCTCGCCGCCGCCGAGCCGGACCGGCTCGCCCGGATGCGCGCGCTCCTCTTCGAGACCGTCGACCGCGAGCTGTCGACCGCGCCGGAGTCGCGCGTCACCGCGCGCCGCCCGCTGCGCTGAGCCTCACGGCTGGACCTCGACCGCGCCGATGTCGCAGACCCCGACCGGACGGGGCAGGCCGCGCTGGTCGGTCCTGAGCGCGACGTCGTCGGGGCCGCGGCAGCCGGCCGGGTCGCCGCCGTCGATGGCCGGGCTGCCGGCGCGCGGCATGCGGCTCAGGGTCGGCCCGCCGTTGTCGGCGAGCGGCCCGAGCAGCGGGTCGAGCCCGATCTCGTCGAGCTCGGTTGCGCCGGCGAGGTCGCAGGCGCCCGGGTGTGCGATGAGATTGTGGCCGTGCGAGGTACCTGCGCCACAGGCCAGATCGACCGGACCGTTGTCCCACAGGATGGAGCCGGCGAGCGTGAGGGTGCCCTGGGTGTCGACCGCGCTGCCCTCCCCGCCGACGCCGGTCCAGTCCGCCCGGTTCCCCACCAGCGTGACGCTGTAGAGCTGGAGCGGGCCCGTCGCGGCCATCCCGCCGCCCCGGGCGATCTCGCCGCTCGCCCGGTTGTCGGCAATGGTCGAGTTGACCAGCGTGACCTGTCCGTCCACCGTCTGGGGTCCGACCGAGAAGTTGCCGCTCGCCAGGCCACCGCCGACCGCGCCCACCCCGGCGTCGTCCTCGACGACGGCCCAGTTTCCCCGGATGGTCGCGCCGACCAGCGACACCTCGCACGACTCGGCGGACAGCCCGCCCCCGGCGGCCTGCCCCGCGAGGTTCCCGCCGGCGATCGCCTGGTTGCCCTCGATCGAGCTCTCCTCGACGCGGACCGCGCTGGGCTGGACGCCGTAGCAACCGCTGTAGACACCGCCCCCGAAGGCGTAGGCTCCTTCGTCCATCGGATCGACATAATCGGCATGGGCGTGCGCGAGGTTCCCGGCCACCGAGCTCCCGCCCGCGATGTCGACGCCGTCGGCGCGGATCCCGCCGCCCCGGACCGCGGCTCCGCTGTAGGTCCAGGTCTCGGCGCGGTTCTCGCGGACGGCGCTGGCGCCGCGCAGGACGGCGCGGATCGCGTCGATCCCGCCGCCGGCGCATCCCGGCGACGCCTCCACGCGGTTGCGCTCCACCAGGCTGCCGCCGTCGAGGATCACCTCGTCCGCCGCCGCGATGCCGCCGCCGGTCGCGTAGACCTCGGCGACCACCTGGTTGTCGCGCACGGCGCTCCGCTCGAGGCGGACGGGGCCGAGACTGTGGATCCCGCCGCCCGCCTGGCTGGCGGTCGAGCTCGTCACCTCCGAGGCGATCAGCTGCAGAGCTCCCCGGCCCTGGTTGCGGATGCCGCCGCCGAGCCCGGCGCGCCCGTTCTGGAGGGTGAGCCCGACCAGGATCACGCTGGCGTCGTCGCGGATGACGAGGACGGAGTCGCGCCCACCGCCGTCGATGGTCACCGCGCCGATCGCCTCGAGCGAGCGGTCCCTGGCGATCGCCAGGTTCTCGTCGTAGAAGCCGGACTCGATCGACACCGCGGGGCAGCTCGCGTCGTCGAGCGCGGCCTGGATGGTCGGGTGGCTGACCGGCACCCGGCAGGTGACCGGGGCCGCGTCACCCGGCGGGATCTCGTGACGGCCGAGATCGTCGCCGCAGGCGGCCGCGAGGGCGAACAGGGCGGCCGCTCGCTTCAAGCCAGCCGCCCCCGCGCGCGGGCCAGGAGGTAGACCACGAAGGCGCCGACCATGGCGACGGCGCCGGCCAGGGCGCCGAACGCCAGCGCGGTGCCGACGAACTGCCCGAGCCGCCGCCCGGCCGCCGCCACCCCGAGGAGCGCGCCGCTCATGACCAGGAAGGTGCCGCCGGCCGCCGGCAGGAGCATCCGGCGCGGCGCGCCGAGCTGGGTGACCACCCCGCCGAGCAGCGAGGCGGTCGCGGCCGCGGCCGCGGCGAGCAGGATGACCCGGTCCTCGGTGACCAGCGGCTTCGAGGGGTCGATGCCTCCGGTCCACATCTGGCCGAGGGCCGCCCTGGCGGCGTCGTTGGCCAGGAGCACCACCGCGAACGTGGTGGCGGCGAACAAGGCCCCGGCGCTGATGAAGATGGCGAGCAGGAGCCAGCGCAGCGGCAGGAGGCCGGGCGAGCGCGGCTGGGTGGCCTCGCCGACGATGGCGCCGAAGAAGCCGCCGCCGAAACCCAGCCCGCCGGCGATCGCCGCGTGGCGCCAGATGTCGACGTTCGCCTCGGAGCGGGCCATCTCCACCCCGAGCCGCCCCATCGGAGTGGCGTAGACGAAGGCCATGAGCGAGGCGACCACCAGGGTCGCGGCCAGGGCCGGCTCGAGATAGGACTTGTGCGGGCTGGCGCGGCCGGCCAGGACCCCGCCGAGCGCCGCCCCGACGAAGAAGGCGGCGTAGCCGGCCCCGGGATCGCGGGCGCCCATCAGGGCGTAGGCGGCGGCCGCTGCGCACACGCCCCCGCAGATGAGAAAGTAGCTGACCACCACCCAACCCAGCGAGAACACGCTGCCACCGGGGCCAGTTCTTCGAGGGTTGCGCGCCACTCGCCACCCACACTAAAGATACGGGCATGGCGATGCAATTCGGCGAGATCCAGAAGCTACTCGGGAGCGACGCGGCCAGTCTTCTCGAGCACCGGTCCGCGACCATTCCGGCCTCCTCCCTCCACCTGCCCGGCCCGGACTATATCGACCGGGTCTTCGTGCAGAGCGACCGCCCGACCGGGGTCCTGGCCAGCCTGTCGCGCGTGCTGGGCGCCGGGCGGCTGGCCGGCACCGGCTACCTGTCGATCCTGCCGGTCGACCAGGGCATCGAGCACTCGGCGGGCGCCTCCTTCGCGCCCAACCCGGCCATGTTCGATCCCGAGAACATCATCAAGCTCGGGCTCGAGGGCGGCTGCAACGCGGTGGCGTCGACCTTCGGCGTGCTGGCGATCTGCGCGCGGCGCTACGCGCACAAGATTCCGTTCATCGTCAAGCTCAACCACAACGAGTTCCTCTCCTACCCGAACATCTACGACCAGACGATGTACGGAAGCGTGAAGACCGCGTTCGAGATGGGCGCGGCCGGGGTGGGCGCCACGGTCTACTGGGGCGCACACGAGTCGCGCCGGCAGCTGCTCGAAGTCGCGGAGGCGTTCGAGCAGGCGCACGACCTCGGAATGTTCACCGTGCTGTGGTGCTACGTGCGCAACCCGGCGTTCAAGACCGAGACCGGCAACCACGAGACCGCAGCCGATCTGACCGGCCAGGCCAACCACCTCGGCGTCACCATCAAGGCCGACATCATCAAGCAGAAGCTTCCAGAGTCGAACGGCGGCTACAATGACCCCCGGCTGAAGGGCTGGGGCAAGACCCACAAGAAGGTCTACACCGAGCTGTCGGCCGATCACCCGATCGACCTCACGCGCTACCAGGTGGCCAACTGTTACATGGGGCGGATCGGGCTCATCAACAGCGGCGGAGCGTCGGGCGACAACGACATGGTCGATGCGGTGAAGACGGCGATCATCAACAAGCGCGCCGGCGGGATGGGGCTCATCAGCGGTCGCAAGGCGTTCCAGCGGCCGACCAAGGAGGGGGTGGCGCTCCTGGGGGCGATCCAGGACGTGTACCTGTGCAAGGAGATCACCGTCGCCTGATTCCGGGCACAAGCGGATCGGCGAGCTCCTGGTCGCCGAGGGTCTCTGCTCGCACGAGGCGGTCGATCGCGCCCTCAAGGCGCAGGCGGTCCACGGCGGTCGACTCGGCACCTGTCTCATCGAGCAGTACGCCATCGGGCTCGACGAGATGGGCGGCGCCCTGGCCCGCCAGCGCGACATGCCGGTCGCGCTGCAGCGCCACTTCGACCAGGCGGATCCCGCGGTCCAGCAGCGCATCGGCGCGGAGACCGCCGCCCAGTGGCTGGCCGTGCCGCTCGGCCGCCTGCCCGGCGACGTCGAGCGGGTCGCGGTCGCGGTGATCGATCCGCTCGGCGACGACGCCCTCTACGAGCTGTCCGACGCGCTCGGCGCCCAGGTGGTGGCCGCCATCGCGCCGCAGCTGCGCATCCTCTATCACCTCGAGCGGGTCTACGGCATCGAGCGGCCCAACCGGTTCAAGCGCGGCTCGACCCGCACCGGCAGCGATCCCGGCCACGAGCGGCGCGGCTACGTGCGCACGCTGTCGGACGCCGAGAGCAGCGACGCCAGCTCGCTCGGCCGCATCGCGGTGCGCCGCATCCAGGTGGCGCCGACCGCCAGCGCGGTGGTCGAGCCCGACCCGGACGTCGCCAACCTGGACGGCGCGCTGCGCGCGATCCGGCGGGCGCCCGGCCGCGCCCGGGTCGGCAGCGTGGTGGTGAGCGCGCTCGAGCAGGGCTTCGGCGGCGCGCTGTCGGCCGGGATGATCCTCACCATCCGCGCCGGCCTGCTCTTCGGCTGGAAGGGGTTCGTGCGCGGCCGCCCGCGCGGCCCGGCGACCCGGCAATCGATCGAAGCGGTGGCGGTCCCGCTCGGCGATCCGTCGCTGTTCGCCGAGCCGTGCCGCTGCGCGGTCTCCTACTTCGGCGCCCCGCCGGCGGCCGGCCACGAGATCGACAACCGGCTGTGGACGCTGCTCGGCACCGCAGTTCCGGGCGAGATCGGCGTCCACCCGGTCCACGTCTTCGGCCAGCTGGCCTGCGTCCTCTACGTCCAGACCGAAGGCGAGCTGCCGGCGGCAGTCGCCGGCGGCATCGCCGAGCTCGGCCAGGCCCTGTGCGCCGCGCTCGAGCGCCTGGTCCGCGCCGACGAGCGCTGAACAGCGGCTGCCTGACACATGGCATCGATTGATACATATGTCGTTGCGGCGCTGGCCTGCTTCAGCTTCTCGACCGCTTGTGGCGGCGATGACGACTCATGCGAGCGCGGTGAGGCGAGGGGGTGCACCCCGGAACACAACGGACCGCGCGAGTACAGGTACTGCCAGGTCGATGAGACCTGGAGCGACTGCACGCCCGAAGCCCTGTGCGATCCATTCGCGCAGACCGGCTGTACCGAGGGCCTGGTCTGCTACCTGACGTATGGCTCAACGACGCTCTGTGCCCTGGCCGAGACCCTGCCCTGCAATCCTAGCTGTCAGACCCTGTGCGTGAGCGAGGGGCCGGGGGATCTGAACGAAGACCCCGCGCACTGCGCGGACGGCGAGCTCTGCACGAACGCTGGGCTGCCCAGCGAGAGTGTCGGGGTTTGCTACACGCCTCACGATAGCGGCGACTAGCGGCACGCGCCGCAGCTCTCCGACGCGTCTTCTCTGCCCTCAGTTTTCGTTGTCGTCGAAGGAGCTCGAGCAGTTGGTGTCCTTCGGCTGGGTGCAGGTCGGGCTCGCGATCTGGAAGTCGGTGTTGCCGTCGTCGTCGTTGTCGAGCCCGTCGTCGCACTCGGTGGTGCCGTGCTCGTCGTCGTCGTCGCTGCTCGAGCAGCCGGGATCGACGCCGAAGTCGATGCGGCCGTCGCAGTCGTTGTCCTTGCCGTCGGAGCATTGCGGCAGCGGGGTGGCGTCGGGCGGCGGCGCATCGAAGATCTGCGCGTCGGAGATGGGAGCGGCGTCGACCACCGGCATGGCGTCGGGTCGGCCTGGCTCGGGCAGCTCGCGGTAGCAGAGCTGGTCGGGCTGGTTGCACTGGAAGCCCGGCGGACAGGACATGTCGGCCGCGCAGGCGACCGCGCCGTCGCGCTCGTCCGGGCTGAAGCAGCCGGCCACCAGGAGGGCGGCCAGCGAGATCCGGATCAGAAGGCCCATCGCGCCATCACCTCGCCCCCGCCGGGCGCCGGGGCCGCGCTCACCTCGACCGCGTGCTCGTCGGGTCGCGACAGGAAGAACAGCACCGCGCCGGCCGCCACCGCGGCGCCGCCGGCGGCCGACAGCCAGATCGCGCGGGTCCGGGCGCTCTCGCCCTGATCCCACTTGTCCTGGTAGGCGTCGCTCCAGCGGCCCTCCTCGGCGAACAGATCGGACAGCTCGCCCTCGCGCTTGTGCGCGACCCAGGCGAAGTAGCCGCCGGCCCCCAGCATCACGACGCCGGCTCCGGCCGCGATGTAGGCGCTGACCCGCAGCTTGCCTCCACCGCCGCCCTCCGGAGGTGTGCCTGCCGTGAGGTCGGCGGCCGGGTCGGCGGCCGGGGGCGCGCTCTCGGGCGGGGGAGCCGGCTCGGCAGCCGGCGGCGCCGGAGCCGGCTCGGGCGGCGCGGCGCCGTCGGCCGGCTTGTCGCCGGGAGGCGCGGCTCCCGCCTCCATCTCGGCGAGCGCCTCGATGATGTCGGGCACCCCGCGTTTCTTCGCCCCCTTCGGCTCTTCCTTGGCGTACTGCCGGTAGTAGTAGAGGGCCTCCTTGTACTCCTTCTTCGAGTTGTGGGCCTCGGCGATATGGAAGAGGACCACCGGCACCGGATCGAGGCTGTAGGCCACCTGAAGCTCCTCGATGGCCTTGTCCAGCTTGCCCCGCTTGGTGAGCTTGAGGCCGGCCTGGAGGTGCTTCTTCGCCTCTCGAGCCAGCTTCTTGTCCGTCTTCGGGCGCGCCTGGGCCACCCCGGTCGCGAAGACCAGGAGAGTGAGCACGAGCGCGAGTAATCTCGGCACCAACCCTCGGCGCATGTTATCCGGCCCATCGGACGAGGGGAAGCCGGTCTTGCTGGGCTGGAAGATCAAACGTAAGATCTGACAGGGGTTTGTGTGGGTCGCGATGCCATGGGCACGCAGGGAACATCGACACAGGCGGACGACGGCAAGGCGCGGATGCTGCGCTTCGTCTCCCGTTGCACCTCGGTCGACGAGCTGGTCGACACGTTCGCCAACCTCATCGACGAGACGACGCTCTTCATCTGCACCAAGAATGTCTTCGACGTCGGCCTGAGGCGCCGCTTCTCGGTCACCCTGCGCAACGGGACCCCGGTCCTGCGCGGCGAGGCGGAGGTGCAGGAGTCTCCCGCGCGCCTGTCGGGCCCGACCTCGCCGATCGGAATTCGTCTCAAGCTCCTCAAGCTCACGCCGGATTCTCTGCAGCTGCGGGAACGCCTGCTCGAGCGCAAGCGCGAGAAGGAGGTCACGCAGGTCGACCCGCTCCCGCTTCCGCCGGTCCCGATGCCGCCGGTCCGGACCATCTCGCCGCGCAAGGGGCGCAGCGGCCGGTTCCAGACCACGCCGGGCGCCGGGCCGGTCTTGCCGCCGGGCGAGCGCATCTCCGGGATCATGGCGGCGGTCAGCGCGGAGACGACGACGCCGACCGAGACGCCGTCGGAGGTCATCCGCGCCGACTCGGTCCCCAACAAGGTCGAGTCGGTGCAGGTCAAGATCGAGTCGGTGCCGGTCAGGGCCGAGCTGTCCGACCCACATATCCCGGTCAAGCAGCCGCATGAGCCGGAGGTCTCGGGCCGCACGCTGACTGCGCTGGCCCGCGCGCTCGAGCGGGGCGGCGCCCCTGCCCCGCCGGTGGTGCCGCCGGCCGCGGCCGCGGCCGCGCTCGCCTCGGCGGTGTCGCTCAAGTCGTCGTCGTCGGTGCCGGTCCCGCTGCCGCCGGCCAAGGGGCGCATCCCCGAGCCGCCGCCGCCGGCACTCGAGGCGTCAGGTGAAACGACGCAGCCGGAGGCGACCGCCGAGCGGGTCACCACCGCGAAGAGCCCGCTTCCCGACCCGACCGGCGACGACGACGCGGAGATGGAGGCCGACGCCTTGACCATGCCGCGCTCGCCGAGCGTCGCGGGGGCGACCAGCCTGCTCGCCCCGGAGGAGCGCGCGCCCTCCTCCGACATCATCTTGCCGGCCAACCCGCTGAGCGAGATCTCCGATCGATCGCTCGAAGCCATGATCGAGGTCGTCATCTACGAGGACGACCTGCCTCCGCGCGACGAGACGTTCGACAACTTGCTCACGCCGCGGCCCGGCTCGATCACCGTCCCGCCGGCGCTCGCCAACCCGCTGGCGGACGGCGCCAGCAACGGCGCCTCGGGCGACCGGGCCGATCTCGGCGTCCTCGGCGCGCTCGGGCCGCGCGCGCGCACCGCGACCGCCGGCCCCTTCCCCGAGGAGCACAAGGGCGGCGGCGCTCTGCGCCTCGTGCTCTCGCTCCTCGCCATCGCGCTCGGCTTCGCCTGCGGCTACCTGGTCTTCGGCACCGACCTCCTGAAGCGGGGCGGCGGTCGCGACCAGCCCGCGGCCACCCCGGCCGGCGGCGCGGCCGATCCGGCGGCAGCGCCGGCCGAGCCACCGGCGGGCGACAAGGCGGCGCCGGCGACCGACCCGAGCGCGACGCCGGCGGCGACGGCGGACAACCCGGCGGCCGCCGCGGCGACCTGCACCGCGGCGATCGACACCTCCCCGGCGACCGCGCGCGTCCTGCTCGACGGCGCCGAGGTCGGGGTCGGCAGCCTGGAGGACGTCAAGGTGCCGTGCGACCGCGAGTTCACCCTCAAGGTCGAGCACGCCGGCTACAAGACGTTCGAGCGCCACTTCACGGCGGCCACCGGCGTGCCGCTCAGGATCGACGCCGCGCTCACCCGGCAGGAGCCGGTGGTGACGAAGAAGTCGAAGCTGCGCATCGTGTCGCAGCCCGAGGGCGCCATCCTCACCGTCGACGGCAAGGTGGTCGGGCGCGGCAGCGCCTCGGTCACGGTCGACACCGGCAACACCGTCTTCGTCACCGCCTCCCTCAAGGGTCACAAGGGCTGGAGCAAGAAGGTCTACGTCAAGAAGAAGACCCAGACCGTCAGCGCCGAGCTCGAACCGATCGAGTAGCGCGCAACTCGGCGACTAGCGGATCGACAGCGCGACGGCGAGAAGGGCCTCGGCGAGCGGGCCGGGCCGGTAGGCGGCGCCCGGCATCTCGAGCACGGTGCTCCAGTGATCCAGGCGATCGAGCCTGACGACGTGCGTGCCGGGCACCTCCTGCGAGCTCGACGGCACCACGCCGTCGGAGTCGCCCTTGCCGGCCCGCCGGAGCATCGCCGCCATCGGGGTCAGCGCCGACCAGCCGTGCTGCGAGGTGGCCAGGGTCACGGTCGGGACGCTCAGTGAATGCCGGTGGGCGGCGGCGAAGTCGCGCCGTGCCGTGCCCTTGAGATCCGCGATGAGCGCCGCCTTGCCGCCGATCATCCTGAGGGCGAAGCGCGCCATCACGCCGTCGGCCATGTCGGCCATCGGGGTGCCGTCCCAGGGCGGCTGCATGAGGACCCGGGCGCGCAGGTGCGGCCGGATCTCGCGGTAGATGGCGTCGGCGGCCAGGGCGTCGACCCCGCCCTTGGAATGGGTGACCAGGACGACCGAGCGCTTGCCCTTCGACAGCGCGAGGATCTCGTCGCGCAGGGTCGCCGCGTTCTTCTCGACGCCGGCGCGGGTGTCGATGCGCGAGCGGTGGACCTCCAGGCCGAGAGACTCGAGGTGGCGCTGGGTCTTTGCCATGTAGCGCGGCACCTGGTGCCCCATCGCGCCGGGCACCACCAGATAGACCAGCTCGTGGGCCTCGGCGGGCAGGACCGAGCTGCCGGCGGCGGCCCGCCGGTACGCGCTGGCGAAGCGGGTCGTCACGTCGCGAACCTCGCCGCGCGTCTTCCAGCTCCGCCGCGGGGTCGGGCGCGGGGCGAAGCGACGGAGCGGGAGCGGGTGCGTCCGCGGCCGCAGGCGCTGGACGCGGCGGGTGCGGGGCGGCGGCTGCCGGCGCAGCACGCGCGCGCGCGACCCGCCGGTACCGAGCGCGGTGCGCGCGGTCTGGGCCGGCGCCTGCGACGGGCTGGCGAGTCCCACCCCGAGCGCGGCCGCGACCGCGACGGCGAGGAGCGGGGATCGGCGAGCCAGCACGGTCCTGTCGCGGGAAGCAACCATCGGGCCGGAGCCCGGCCGAGTTCTGGCCAGCGGTTGCGGCGACGCTCTCGCCGGCTGGCTAGCGGGCTGACCGGTCTGGCGACCCCGGCTGCGCCGCGCGCGCGTGCCGCTCTCGGTCGGCCCGGGGCGAGCGCGCCACCCACAGCGCCACGTGGAGCGAGCGCACCGACGACGTGTCGTCGGGATTGTCGTGCCCGCCGTATGCGTAGCGGACGACCTGCGGCATCAGACCGGCGCCGAACGTCACCGGCACCGAGCGGGTCTCCGCGCCGACCAGCGCGCGGGCCCCGAGCACGTCGCCGTCGCTCGAGTCTCCCGCCAGGCCGCCGAGGGCGCAGACCGGCGCCACCGGCAGCTCGACCGGAATGCGCTGGGTGTAGCGCAGCTCGACCATGAACCACGTGGTCTTGATCGTGTGGCCCTCCGGATCCTCGTGAATGTTTGTCTGGCCGGCGCCGGCGCCGATGCCGACCCGGCCATCGGCCGGCGCGTCGATCTGGAAACCGGCGAATGCCTGGATGCCGGTCCCGCTGTCCGCGTCGCCGCCGTCGGGCGTGCCGCGATCCGGCCCCAGGGCGACCCCGCCGTAGCAACCGGCGAGCGCGAACGCCAGTCCCAGCCCGACCCTCATGTCTCTACACTACGTGGACGCCCGGGCCGGGCGGGCGGCAACTCTTGACCGCGACCGGGCGGTCCGGCATGGTCCGCGCGTGGGCGAAGGCAGCGCGGGGGATCCGAAGAAGAAGCACCGGCACGATGTGGGCCTGCCGGACCACGGGCCGGTCTCGACCGAGGGGCTCACCCGCGCCATTCAGGGCTTCCTGCTGCTGCTCATCGCGGCCGCCGGCCTGCTGGTGATCTACGCCGTGGTCCTCGCCAGCCGCTGAGCGGTCGTTCGCTGTGAGACGGGTGTGAGAGGGTCGCGCACATCGGTTTTCCCCGGGCTCGGCTTCGGTCTTCCAGGTGACGTTGCCAATTTGACACCCCACCTCGGACCGACATACTTACGTGGGCGCTCCGCTTGAGGTCCTCGATCCCAAAGGCTCGGCAGCGAGCCGGCGCCACGGAGAGATCATGGGGATGATCCCCGAGGACGTCATCGGCGAGATTCGCTCGCGAGCAGACATCGTCGCGGTGATCGGCCAGCACGTCCAGCTGAGGAAAGCCGGCCAGAGCCACAAGGGCCTGTGCCCCTTCCACTCCGAGAAGTCGCCGTCGTTCAACGTCAACGCGGCGAAGGGCTTCTTCTACTGCTTCGGCTGCCAGAAGAAGGGGGACGTCTTCACCTTCGTCA
>Ga0111539_10003285_pt1 | contig 21386 bp, 19 predicted proteins | sample RhiMethybrSRZTD1_FD_79667 | JGI IMG/M metagenome (GOLD analysis project Ga0111539, IMG submission 79667) | Populus rhizosphere microbial communities from Tennessee, USA - Rhizosphere MetaG P. TD hybrid SRZTD1 (version 2) (version 2) | ecosystem: Host-associated > Plants > Roots > Rhizosphere >...
GCGCTGGATCGCATGTCGGCTCGAGTTCCGCGGCTGGCACCGCGGGCCGCTCATGCAGCCGGGCCGCTTCACGGAGCTCTTCTTCCTGGACGAGGCGACGGCGCTCGCGGCCGGGCATAGGCCCTGCGCGCTCTGCCGCCGCGCGGACTACGACGTCCTGGTCGAAGTCTGGGCCTCGCTCCACGAAGACCAGCGCCGAGCCGACGCGATCGATTCGCAGCTCCATCGGGAGCGCATCGCGCCAGGATCGGGAAAGCGCAGTCTCCACACCGCCTCGTTCGACGAGTTGCCCGACGGCACGTTCGTACTCGAGAGCGGCGAGCCGTGGCTCGTGGTCGGCGATGAGCTCCTTCGTTGGACGCCGAATGGCTACGGCGAGGCCCTGCGGCGACCGCGACGCAAGGATGCGCGGGTCGTCACGCCACCCTCGCTCGTCGCGCTGCTGCGCCACGACCGTGAACCGCTCGTCCCGCTGCTGCATCCGTCCGCGACGGGTGGTCGCTTGACTCTCCCGTAACGGGAGGCTGCATGCTTGCCACGTGGGCACGCTCCTGAGCATCGGCGACTTCTCGCGGATGACGTTTCTGAGCGTCAAGGCCCTCCGGCACTACCACGAGGTCGGCCTCCTGCCTCCCGCGGAGATCGACGCCGACACCGGCTATCGCCGCTACGAGGTTGCGCAAGTGCCGACCGCTCAGGCGATCCGGCGTCTTCGGGAGCTGGGGATGCCGGTCGACCAGGTGCGGGCCGTCATCGACGCCCCGAACGTCGACGCGAGAAACGCCGCCATCAGCGCTCACCTGCGACGGATGGAGGGCGAGCTGGATCGCACGCGCGCGACGGTGAAGTCGCTGCGGATGCTTCTCGACGAAAGCGCTCCGCCTGCGATCGTCGTCGAGTACCGCGCGGCCGGGCCGACGGAGACGCTCGCGATGCGTGCCGCGATTCCGCACGCCGATGTCTTCGACTGGCTCGCGGAGGCGTTTGTGACGCTCCGCTTGGCGACCGAAGAAACCGGGGCGGCTCGTGCCGGGGCGGACGCGGCCCTCTTCTCCGGCGAGCTGCTCGAGGAGGAGTTCGGAGAGATCGTCGCCGTGATTCCGGTCAAAGCCGGCGGCCGGCCCGCGGCGCCGGTCGAGCTGCTTCGCCTGCCGCACGTCGAGTACGCGGTCGCGGTTCACGCCGGATCCGTCGACGACATCGACCGCACCTACGCCGCGCTCGGGACTGTCGTCGCGGAGCGCGCGATCGGAGTGCAGGGGCCGATTCGCGAGGACTACCTGGTCGGCACATCCGAGACGGCCGACGAAGCGCAACATCTCACTGAGATTTCCTGGCCGGTCTTCCAGACGACACCGGCCGCGTAAGCCACTTCGGATCGGAGACAGACCATGGCTCGCGCCCACGGCAGCGTCAGCGTGCCCGCGCTCGGCCGACTCGGCCTCGGGCTGTCGAGGGAGCTCTGGCTCGCCCAGATCGGCATCTTCCTCAACGCCCTCGGCTGGGGCTCGGTGCTTCCGTTCGAGGTCATCTACTTGCACGACGGCCGCGGCTTTTCGCTCGGCACGGCCGGCCTGATCGTCGGAACGCTGACCGGCGTTGCGGTGATCTCGGCGCCGTGCGCCGGCGCGCTGATCGACCGGTTCGGCGCGCGAGGGGCCGCTGTCGGTGCCGGCATCGCGCTCGCCGCGGGTTATGCCGGGCTGGCCTTTGCGCACACCGAACCGGTTGCATTCGCGGCCGCAGCGCTCGGCGGTGCGGGGAACGGCGCCCTGTTGCCGGCGCAGTCGACACTGATCGCAGCACTCGCCGCGCCCGAGATCCGCCACCGGGCGAGCGCGGTCTCCAGGGTCTGCACGAACGCGGGCTTCGGACTCGGCGGCGCGCTCGGCGGCCTCGTGGCCGGCTTCGGCCTCTCGGGTTTCGTGGGGCTTTTCCTGTTCAACGCTGCGACGTACCTCGCCTACGTCGGGGTGCTCGTGCTGGTAGTGGGCAAGCCGCCGCGGCCCGAGCCGATCCGCGGCGGCTACGGCCGGGTCCTCCGCGACCGCGCGTTCTTGCACCTCGCGCTCACGAACACCGTGATCATCGCCGTCGGCTGGGGCGTCCTTCCTTGGGTGGTGCCGCCGTACGCGAAGAGCGAGCTCGGCGTCGGCGCGCAGCTGATCGGCCTGCTGCTGTTCGCGAACGCCCTCACCGTCGTCGTCGCGCAGGTGCCGGTCGCGAAGTTCGCCGAAGGTCGTCGCCGCGTCGTGATGATGTCGCTCGGGGCCGCCCTGATCGCCGCTGCATGTCTGCTCGTGCTCTCCGCGCGGGCGTTCGGGGGCGCGGCCTACGCGGTCGTCGTCGCGGCGTCGATCGCGATCGGCATCGGCGAGTGCTTCCACACCGTCGCGCTCATGCCGCTCGTCGCGGACCTTGCCCCGGAGAGCCTACGCGGCCGGTACATGGCGACCGTGGGGCTGTCCTGGTGGATCGGCCTCGCGATCGCGCCGACTTTGGGGACCCGCCTGCTGAGCAGCTCCGCGGCGCTGACCTTCGTCGGCTCGGCCGCGGCGGCGGCAGCGGCCGCGCTGTCGATGCTCGAGCTCGAACCTCGCCTCCCGGGTGCCTCTCGGCTGACGCCGACGCCCGAGGCTCGCTAAGAGCTCGGGTTCGGCTTCTCCCAGACCGAGACGTGCTTCGTGCTCTCGCTTGTGAACGTCGCTCGGTCCCAGTCGGCCCACCGCTCGCGAAGCGTCATCCCGGCGAGGCGCGCCATCAGGTCGAGCTCCGCCGGCGAGACCGAGCGAAACGGGATCGAGAGGCGCTCCCAGTTTCCGTCGACGAGCGAGAAGTGATGCGACACGAGCCGCTGCGTCGCCGCGTCGTATTCGTCTACGCCGACATGCGTGTCGTTCAGGTCGAAGACCCGCAGCGGCTTCCCGGTCGGAACGCCGACCTCGATCACGAAGCAGCCGCCAGGCTCGAGATGCGCGGCAACGTTCTCGAAGCAGGCGACCTGGGCGTCCTGCGTCGTCAAGTTGTTGATCGTGTTGAAGACCAGGTACGCGAGCGAGAACGTCCCCTCGACGCGAGTGGTCGCGAAGTCCCCGATCGTCACGCCGATCCGTTCAGCGCCCGGTTTCGCCTCGAGCTTCGCGACCATCGCCTCCGAGAGGTCGATGCCGTGCACCTGCACGCCGCGCTCGGCGAGGGGAAGAGCGATCCGCCCGGTGCCGATCCCGAGCTCGAGCGCCCTGCCCGCGCCGGCGAGCTCGGCGAGGAAGTTGACGGTCGGGCCGACGACGGCCGGATCGAACCTGTCCGCGGTCGACTCGTCGTAGCGCTCGGCCACGCGCTCGCCGAAGTAGTTCTCGGGCACGAGGCGGACCTTCTCAAAGCAGCGGTCGATTAGGAACGCCACCGGGCGGGCACCGCACACTCGAAGCGACGGAGCTCGCGCGGGATCCGCCCCGCCGCGGGCGGCGGAGACCTCTCTCGGCGCTCGCTCGCTCGGTGCTCGGCGGCGAGCTCGACAGGCGAGTCCTCTCGATCGCAGCCGTGACGCTCGTCTATAGCGCCTCGTTCTCGACCTTCTGGGTGTACGTCGGTGTCTACGCGGTCAAGGGCCTTGGCTGGCCGGCTGCACGGGTCGGGCTCCTGTTTCTCCTCTCCGCGCCGGCCGCCGCCGTCGCGAACTACTTCAGCGGGCGGATCTCCGACCACACCGGCCGGAAGAGCCTGATCGTCGGCAGTTTTCTCGCGTCCGCGGCGAACGTGGCCGCGCTCTCGATGCTGGGCCACCGGACTCCTGTGGCCTTCGCCTTGATCGTCGCGCAGGGGGTGATCGGTGCGCCGGCGTATTCGCTCGACCGTGCTCTCGTCGCCGACCTCGTGTCCGAGCCCGAGGGGCGCGAAGGCGCCTATTCCACGGTGCGTGTCGCTGCCAACGTCGGCGCATTCGTGGGGCCGCCGCTCGCCGCGTTGCTGATCTTCGTCGGGGGGTGGACGACCTTCCTGATGCAGCGTGCTCGGGCTCGTCGGCGCCTCGCTCGCGGCGGCGCTTCTGCCGGAGACCGGCGGAGCGTTGCGCGGCGAGCGCGCCGGCGCCGGCGCGCTCCGCCTCGTCCTCCGCGACCGCCCGTTCGTCCTGCTGCTCGTGTCGACGCTACTGGCGTTTACGGTCTACTGCGGGTTCGAGACCGTTCTGCCTGTGATCGCGGTCACCGCGTACGGCCTGGGGCCGTCGACGTGGGGCTTGCTCGTTGCGATCAGTCCGTTGCTCGTCGTCTTCGGCGGTCTCGGGCCGAGCCGCGGTCATCGTGGGCGTGATCGTCGTCTTCATCCTCGGCGAGATGCTCTGGATGCCGACCTCCCAGGCCGTCGCCGCCCGGCTGGCGCCTGCGTCGCTTCGAGGGACCTACTTCGGCGCACTGGCGGGCGTGCGTGCCGTCTGGATCCTGTTCGCGGGCGTCGCCGTCGTCGGAGCCGCTACAGGGGTCGCGGCGGTGGGAGCTTCGGCTTCTTCGCGGATTCGCCGAAGATCTGGCTCGGGCTGCACTATTGGCTGACGCGCAATTCGTCGCTCGGGCCGACGATCAGAGCATGGCGAAGTGCGACATGTGCGGCGCACCGCTCGACGAGCGCGGCTACCAGGTGATCATCTGGGGCCTCGGCGCCTTCGACTCGGTCGAATGCGCCGAAAAAGCGATGCGGCGCCGAAGGAGAACGCGCGGAAACGATCTCGCCGACGCTCTCACGCGCGCGGCGTCGCACCTGCAGCCGCACTCACACACGCCGCAGCCGCCTCCGGTCCGAGAGGACTGAGAGCCCTCAGCCGGCGTTCTCGTGCCGGCTTGTATCGCCGGTCGACGCGCCGCCGGCCAGGCCGCGCTCGTACGCGAACCGTGCTGCTTCGGTGCGGCTGCCGACGCCGAGCTTCCGATAGACGTTCGTCAGGTGGTACTTGATCGTCTGCTCGCTGAGCCAGAACTCTTGCGCGATCTGCTTGTTCGAGCGGCCGGTCGCGACCCGCTCGAGGATCTCGACCTCGCGCGCCGTCAGCTCGAACTCGTCGGCGACCGCGTGAGCGCCCGCGGAGCCACCGCCGACGGACTCCGTCAGGACCGCGCCTTCGAAGACCTCGAGCAGGATCGGGGCAAGCTCTGCCGGGTCGATTCCCTTGCCGAGGAAGGCCCTCGCGCCGCGGCGGACCGCTTCGGCTGCAACCTCGGGGTCCTCGACCCCGGAGAGCACGACCACCTTGATCTCGGGATACCGGTCGCGCAGACGCTCGAGCAGCTCGAGGCCGTCCATGCCGGGCATCCGGATGTCGAGGAGAATGACGTCGGGGTCGGACTCGGCAACGCGTGGCAGCACCTCGCTTCCCGACTTGGCCTCGGCGACGATCTCGAGGTCGGGCTGCTTCTCGAGCGCAAGGCGCACGGCCTCGAGGACGAGCGCATGATCGTCCGCAACCAGAAGCCTGATCCGCCGCACGACTACCTCCTCGTCCGCAGTAGGCGCTACCGCCAGGTCCACAGATGCCGCATCGGCTCGAAACCTGCGGTGCTTGAGAACGGAGTGGCGCGGCTTAGGAGATCAGAGCGGCTTCGACGCCGGGGTGGCGGCCCTGCCAGGCGCGGACGAAGAGCCCAATCTCGAGGCGGGCCTCGCGTGCGGTCCAGCCCTGCGGCGTCACGACGCGGCACGCGTTCGGGCCGATTCGGTCCGTGAGGCAGCCCTGGAGCGCCAGTGCGCCCATCAGCTCCCCGAGCAGGTCCTCGTCGCTGAGCTCGAGTGTGAACCTCATCTCAAGCCGATTGTCGGCGACACGGCTTCCGTTCTCCCGCCCAGAACGTCCGACCCGGGCAAGACCAGAGGCTAATCCGACGGTAGCCTCGGGGCCGTGTATCGGGCGACGCTCGTGGCGATCGTTGCGACGGCGGTCGCGGCCTCGGCTCGGGCCGCTCCGGGTCCGCGTGCGCCGATTCCCCGCGAGCCGGCCGCGCTGGCGCGGGCGCTCGTCTCGACGAGGACCGAGCTCGCCCGTGGGATCGACGCATGGCGCGCGAGCGGCGAGGCGCGGACTCCCCAGGAGGTGACGCTCGACGCGCTCTACGACCAGCGGATCGAGCTGCTGCTCGCAGAGCGCCAGGGTCTCGCGCGCGCGACTCTTCAGCGCGTCTCGCCGGGCATCGCGGCGGTCGTTCGGACGAACCTGATCGCGAAGCGCGAGCTCTGGCGGCTCACGCCGCGGACCCGCCGGCGCCGGTTTCGGACCGGCCCGGCCCTCCCACCGGCGACCCTGCTCCGCTATTACCGCGAGGGCCAGCGGCGCTTCGGCGTCCCCTGGAACGTGCTCGCCGGCGTCAACTTCGTCGAGAGCGCCTTCAACAAGCTTCGCAACGAGAGCGTGGCGGGGGCGCAGGGCCCGATGCAGTTCATGCCGGCAACGTGGCGTGCGTACGGTCTCGGGGGCGACGTCCACGACCCTCACGACGCGATCCTCGGCGCCGCGAACTACCTACACGCGAACGGGGCGCCGAGAAACGTGTCCCGTGCGCTCCTCCGTTACAACCCGTCGCAGCTCTACGTCGACGCAGTGCTCCGCTACGCGGCGCGGATCCGAGCAGATCGCCGCGCCTTCTACGAGTACTACTCGCGGCAGGTCTACGTCCGTACCCCGTCAGGCCTTCGCCGGATAACGGGACCCGGTCTTTAAGCGCGGAGCACGACTTCCAGGGCTGTCCCGCGGCCGGGCTCGGAGCGGAGCCGAAAGCCGCCGCCGATGCTGGCTGTTCGCGCCTTCATATTCCGCAGGCCCTGGCCGCTTGCGACGGTTTCCTCGTCGAAACCCGTCCCGTCGTCGACGATGCTGACGACGCGTTCCTCGCCGCGGAGACGGATCCGCACATCCGCGTGACGCGCACCGGCGTGCTTGCGCGCGTTCGCGAGGCCCTCCTGGACGATCCTGAAGACCTCGATCTGCTCATCGGGCGCGAGCTGCACGTTCTCGTCGATCTCGAGGTCGACCTCGAGCTCCCCGTCCGCGGTCAGGAAGTCGATGTAACGGCGCAGGGCCGCGTCGAACGGAGCCGTTCCACTCGCTGACGACAGCGCGAGGATCGCGAAGCGGGCTTCCTGCTGCGCGGCCGTGGCGGCCTGCTTGAGCTGCGGGATCGTCGTGGCGGGGTCGGCGCCGCTCTCGAGCATCGTCGCGTGCGTCGAGACCGCGAAGAGGTACTGCGCGAGCCCGTCGTGGATCTCCCGCGCGACGCGGGCGCGTTCCTCCGCCACGGCGCGGCCGAACTCGGCGAAGCGGATCGCGCGCCAGACGCCGACGAGCAGGACTGCGTAGGCGAGCAGGCGCAGGAAGTCGCCTGTCGAGACGAAGCGGTAAGCGAGGAGCGGGCTGAACACCCAGTTGAGGTCGCCAAACAGGAACAGCGTGGCGCCGAGGGCAAGCCAGCGGTCGAGGTCGTTGCCGCGCGCGCGGAAGCGCAGCCCGAACCCGATCACCGCGAGAAGGCTCGCCAGCGCGCGCACCCCCAGCATCGACGTCAGCAGGAGCGGCGGCTGGTCGTGGTTGCGCACAGCCAGCGTCGGGAGCGCGACGCCGGCCGAGTCGGAAAGCGACCAGAGTGCGAACAGCAGCCCCGGGATCAGCACGAGAAGCTCGAGGAGCTCCCGGCGCCGGGCCGTGGTACGCCGGCGCGCGAAGGCCGCGGCTGCGATCAGCACCGCTGCGAGGACGCGCCCCCACAGCAGCGCCCACGTCTCACGCCTGTGAGGCGCGTGGCCGCCGAGGACCGGAGCGACTGCGAAGCAGAAGGTGGAGCCGGCTGCGAGCGAGAATCCGGCACAGAGGAGCAAATCAAGCCGACGTCCGTCGACCGAGAAGCGGATGCCGGCAAGCACCGCAACGAGCACAGCCGCCAGGGCAACCGTGGTGTCGAGCACGAGCCGCACCTGGGGGAGGTCGAAGGTCGGCCGGAGGCTCGGGTAGACGACGAAGAGCGCCAGCGTTGCGCCGAGAAGCCCGAAGAGCAGGACTTCGCCCCAGAGCCAAGACTGGTAGGCGTTTTCCTCTTCCCGCATTTCCCTCTATTCGGCAGAACCGATCCGGCCGATAAGTGCGGCGAGGCCATGGCTACGCGCGTGCTCATCGTCGACGACCACCCGCTGACGCGCGGGGCGCTCACCGCGCTCCTGGCCCAGCACGGCTTCGACGTCGTCGGCGAGGCCGAGGACGGCCGGTGCGCGGTCGACGTTGCGCGCAGCCTGCAGCCCGATTTGATCCTCCTCGACCTGACCATGCCGGGGATGAGCGGGCTCGAGGCGCTGCCGCACCTCCGCGAGGCGGCGCCGAGTTGTGAGGTGGTCATGCTGACGGCGTCCGTCGCCGAGGAGAACCTGCTCGCCGCGGTACGTGCCGGCGCTGCCGGTTATCTACTCAAGACGGAGCCGCCGGAGCGGATCGTCGAGTTCCTCCGCGGCGCCGCGGGTGGAGAGGCCGCGCTGTCGGGCTCGATTGCCCGACGTCTGCTCGAGCGCGTTCGCCAGGGGCGCGATGCCGACGCCGGCGTGCCGGATTCGATCGCGCGCGTTCTGAGCGCCCGGGAAGTCGAGGTGCTGCTCCTGCTGGACGACCACCTCGGCACCGACCAGATCGCAACCCGCCTCTTCATCTCCGAGCACACGGTCCGCTCGCACGTCAAGAGCCTGCTCCGGAAGCTTGGCGTATCCTCGCGCCGCCAGGCGCTCGAGGCGCTCGCCGCCGCGCGAAGCTAAGCCTGAGCCAGAGCGCGGATCCCCCAGCGTGGGGGATACGAAATCACCCACGAATAGCGCCCCGCGGGCGGTGAGTAAGCCGCGCAACGCGCCGATAACTTCGGCTGACACGGAAGGATCCGAAGCGCGGTGGCGACTGTGCTTCCCGGTGGGACGGCCGGCTCGATGAGCCGGCCGTTGTCATTTACGGAACCCTTCCAGGCTCGCCGCGACGAGCCGCGGCAACGTGTCGAAGTTGTAGCCGCCCTCGAGGACCGCGCCAATGCGCGGCGCCAGGGAGGCAGCCCGCTCGGCCATCCACTCGAAAGCCCGGTCGCTAAGCCGGATGTTCGCGAGCGGATCGGCTTCGTGTGCGTCGAACCCGGCCGAGATGAGCAGCAGGTCCGGTTCGAACGTCCGGATTGCCGGCTCGACAGCCTCCGCGAACGCGCGCTCGTACTCGGCGTCTCCGGAGAGCGCCGCCATCGGCACGTTCACCGTCGTCTCGTTCCCATCGCCGGGCCCGCCGGTTCCCGGGTAGAACGGCCACTCGTGCAGCGAAACGTAGAGGACGGTCGGGTCGTCCCAGAAGATCGCCTGGGTGCCGTTGCCGTGGTGGACGTCCCAATCGAGGATCGCGACGCGTCCGAGACCGAGCTCCGCCTGTGCGTGCCGCGCGGCGATCGCGACGTTGCTGAAAAGGCAGAAGCCCATGGCTCGGTCTGCGGGCGCGTGATGCCCGGGAGGGCGTACCAGCGCGAAGCCGCCCCGCTCGGCCGCGGCGATCGCGCCGCCAGCAGCGAGCAGCGCCGCCTCGAAGCTCGTCTCCGACGCGAAGGTGTCGGCGTCGACCCAGGTCGGTTCGCTGATCCCACGGATGCGGCCAACGTGCTCCTCGCTGTGGCAGCGCAGCACCGCTTCCACGGGAGCGGGCTCGACCTCGTCGAACTCGAACGCCTCGAGCAGTGCCGCGAGCCGCGCCGGTGACTCGGGATGGCTCGGCGTCGGGTGAAGCCGCGCGAAGGCGGGATGGCTCAGAACGTCGATCGGCGAACGGCTTCGGCGAGGTCGTCGAGCGAGGCGCCGTTCTGCGCGCGCCCGACGAGATAACAGAGGAGCGGAGCGTTGGTTCGCTCGCCGCTCTCGTGCGCCGCGACACGGGCGAGCTCGAGCAGCGTGGCGACGTCCCCATCGCCGAGCTCGAGGCGTTCCGGCGCCAGCCGGCTCGCCTGTGCGAGCTCGTCGCGCGCCTGTCTGAGCCACTGGTCCACGGCGCCGATGCTACTCGCGGCCCGCGACTCGCTCCGCGACGGCGTTCATGCCCCAGCTGCTGAGGAGGGAGGACGCCTCCGCCCAGGCTGGTGTCTGATCAGGGAGGGGAGGGAGGGGGGCGGAGGCGTCTAGGGACGCGATTCGCCGATAGAGGCGCAACTCCTCCCCAATCGCGGCGAACCTTCCCGCGGCGATTGCCTCCTCGAGCGACCCGTACTGCCGGAGCAGGTCGGCCGCCTTCTTCGGCCCGACGCCCGGCGCCCCGGGCAGGCGGTCGGACGGGTCGCCGCGCAGGGCGATGAAGTCGACGACCTGGCTCGGCTCGACGCCGTAGCGCTCGCGCACCTCGGCCGGCCCGATCCGGGTCAGCTCACTGACGCCGCGGACGGGCTGGATGATCGTCGTCCGGTCGCTCGCGAGCTGGAAGCTGTCGCGGTCCGAGGTGGCGACGACGGCCGTCCCGCCGCGCTTCTCCTCGGATGCGACCCCGGCGGCGAGGAAGTCGTCCGCCTCGTAGCCAGGCGCCTTCGCTGCCGCGAACCCGAACGACTCCACGAGCTCGGGCAGAAGAGCGAGCTGATCGAGCAGCTCATCATCGAACTCGCGGCCGCTCTGGTAGCTCTCGAATGCCTCATGCCGGTAGGTCGGCACCTCCAGCGTGTCCCAGCCGACGAGCACCGCGCGCGGCTGTTCGGCGTCCCAGAGCCGCAAGAGGAAGTTCGTGAAGCCGACGAGCGCGTTCGACGGCTTGCCTTCCGCGCGTCTGATCGTCTTCGGCAGCGCGTGGTACGCACGGTGGGCGAGGGAGTCGCCGTCGATGACGAGGAGCGGCCGCTTGCTCACAAGGTCGCTTCCAGCTCGTGGATCCGGGCCATCAGCCGGTCCGTCGCTTCCCGGGCCGCCCGCGCCGGCTCGAGCTCCTCGAGATCGTCGACCGGGACCGGCTCGCCGTAGGCGACGCGCAAGGGTCCGAGGCGCGTCAGTCGGTCGGTGCCCTTGATCGCTGCCGGCACGAGCGGCGCGCCGGCGAGGAGCGCGATCCGTGCAGCCCCCGTGTGCGCCCGTGCCTGATGCCTCTTGCGCAACCCCTTCCTCCGGCGCGTGCCCTCCGGGAACATGACGACGATTTCACCCTCGCGCACGAGCTCGACCGCGCGGCTGATCGCCTCGATGTCCGCCTCGCCGCGGCGCACCGGGAAGGCGCCGCCGCCGACGAGAATCGGCTTCAGGATCGGGTTGAAGAGCTCGCTCTTCGCCATGAACCGCACCGCGCGTCGCGGGTAGAGCGGCATCGCCAGCGGCCACGGATCGAAGTTCGAGGTGTGGTTGGCGGCCAGCACGTAGCCGCCCTCCGGCAGGTGCTCCTTGCCGCGCGCCCGCAGGCGGTACAAGCCCCATACGACGGGCCAGCTGACGGCAGCGGCAAGGAGGTAAAGGAGGGGCACAGGGCGAAAGGATCGTTCCATTTTCGGCTCATTCACGCGCTCCTGCGTCGTTCGAGCCCTTCGCTACTGTGTCCCGCGTGAAAACATTGGTCGTCGCAGAGAAGCCCTCGGTCGCCCGCGATCTCGCGGACGCGCTGCCGGGCAGCTTCGACAACGAGGAGAGCTACTACGAGGGTGACGAGTACGTCGTCACGTTCGCCGTGGGCCATCTTGTCCAGCTCGTCGACCCCGAGGTCTACGACGAGAAGCTGAAGAAGTGGCGGATGGCGGACCTCCCGATCGTCCCCGAGGAGTTCAAGCTCGCGCCGCGCGACGCGAAGGCGAAGAAGCAGCTCAAGGTCATCCACAAGCTGATGAAGCGCAACGACGTCGACCGGATCATCAACGCCTGCGACGCCGGCCGCGAGGGCGAGCTGATCTTCGCGTACATCTACGAGACGGCCGGCATCGACAAGCCCGTGCAGCGGCTCTGGGTGAGCTCGATGACGAAGCAGGCGATCCGCGACGGCTTCGAGAAGCTCAGGCCCGGCGAAGAGCTCGAGCCGCTCGAGGCAGCCGCCCGCTCCCGCTCGGAGGCCGACTGGCTGATCGGGATGAACGCCACGCGCGCCGCGACGATCCGCGGCCGCGCGTGGGTCGGTGGCGTGGTCTCGCTCGGACGCGTCCAGACGCCGACGCTCGCGATGATGGTTCAGCGCGAGCGCGAAATCCAGGCGTTCACGCCGGAGCCTTACCGGCTCGTAAGCGCGCGCTTCGACCCTCGCTACGAAGGGCTCTGGTTCGAGGGCGACGAGACGCGGATCTTCGGCGATCTCTCCCGTGCCGAGCAGATTGTCGCGAAGGTCACGGGCAAGGACGGCACGATCGAGAAGCTCGAGCAGAAGGAGCAGTCCGAGCGGCCTCCGCTGCTCTACGACCTCACCTCGCTCCAGCGCGACGCCAACCGCCGCTTCGGCTTCTCCGCGCGCCGGACGCTCCAGGCCGCGCAGTCGCTCTACGAGGACAAGAAGGCGATCACGTACCCGCGCACGAGCTCGCGCTACCTGTCCGGGGACATGGTGCCGCTGCTCAAGCCGACCGCCGAGACGCTCGAGCCGATCGGCGATTACGCGGCCGGCGCGCGCTACGTGCTCGCGCTCGACCAGCTTCCGCTACAGCGCGTCGTCAACGACGCGCGCGTCGACGACCACCACGCGATCATCCCGACCGACGTCGAGCATGAGGTCGAGCGGTTCTCGCCCGACGAGCGCCGCATCTTCGATCTCGTCGCCCGCCGCTTCCTCGCCGTCTTCCATCCGGCGGCGCGCTACCAGCGCACCGAGGTGATCACGAACGTCGAGGAGGAGCGCTTCCGGACCCGCGGCAAGATCACGCTCGAGCCGGGCTGGCGCGGGGTTTACGGGCTCGAGTCCGATCTCGACAAGCAGTCGGGGAAGACTGCCGACGAGGACGCCGGCGACGAGAGCGCCGAGCTGCCGAAGCTCGAGCAGGGCCAGACCGTTCGTTGCGTCGAGGCCGAGTTCGAGGACAAGCAGACGAGGCCGCCGCCGCGGTACACGGAGGCAACACTGCTCTCCGCGATGGAGACCGCCGGGAAGCGCATCGACGACGAGGAGCTGCGCGAGGCGATGAAGGACTCCGGCCTCGGCACGCCGGCGACCCGGGCCGAGACGATCGAGGTCCTGATCCGCCGTGAGTACATCGAGCGTGCCGGCAAGGACCTCCAGCCGACGCCGAAGGGCCTGCAGGTCATCACGATGCTCGAGGAGCACCCGCTGACCTCGCCCGAGCTGACCGGCGAGTGGGAGAAGCGGCTCGCCGACATCGAACACGGCAGCGGCGACCGCAAGGAGTTCATCGACGGCATCGTCGACTTGACGACGCAGACCGTGGAGCAGATCGCCGCGCTCGACAAAGAGAAGCTGCGCCCCGAGCGCGTCGAGCTCGGTCCCTGCCCGCGCTGTGGCGCCGAGACGGGCGAGATCATCAGGGAGAACTCACGCGCCTACGGCTGCACGAGCTGGAAGAGCCGTGAGGAGCCAGGCTGCGGCTACGTGATCTGGAAGCGTGTCGCCGGCCGCACGATCACGCCGGAAATCGCCCGCCAGCTGATCGAAAACGGGCGTACCAACGACGTCATCTCGGGCTTTCGCTCGAGAGCCGGCAAACCTTTCCGCGCCAGGCTCGTCTTGAACGATGAAGGGAAGGTCGAGTTCGACTTTCCTGCGCGTGCCCAAACCAAAGAGCCAGCAGTAGCGGAATAAGGGAGAGGTCGACCGGCGTTGGATGTAACAACCTCGTTAAGGGTGCGTGCTTGACCCTAGTGCGCCGAGGAAATACGTCTTACAGTGCGAAAGATCGAGAGAGCCGCGACATCTAGAGAAGTAGAGGAGAAATTGACGCAGAACCAGATGCACGAGTTGCTCGAGTCCGAGCATGCCCGCACGTTCGTCGAGGGCGCCGAGGAGCGCGGCTACGTCGAGCCGGCGGAGATCGAGGCGTTCGCGCTGGAGCACGACCTCGGCGAGGAAGACGCCGAGCAGTTTCAGCGTGAGCTCGAGGCGATCGGCCTCGAGATTCGCCAGCCCGTCGAGGAGACGGACAGCAAGCGGTCGAAGACCGAGGAGAAGGCCCTGGAGGCGCAGCCGCAGGTCCTGGTCGGCTCGGCAGACAGCCTGCAGCTCTTCCTGGCCGACATCGGCCGCCACAAGCTGCTGACCGCGGCGGAAGAGGTCACACTCGCGAAGGCGATCGAGCGCGGCGACGTCACCGCCAAGCGGCGGATGATCGAGTCGAACCTGCGCCTCGTCGTCTCGATCGCGAAGGGTTACCGCGGCCTCGGCGTGCCGTTCCTGGACCTCATCCAGGAGGGAACCCTCGGCCTCAACCGCGCGGTCGAGAAGTTCGACTGGCGCCGCGGCTACAAGTTCTCGACGTACGCGACCTGGTGGATCCGCCAGTCGGTGCAGCGCGCGGTCGCGAACCACGCGCGCACGATCCGGGTGCCGGTCCACGTCGTCGAGCGCCAGCAGAAGCTCGGGCGCGCCGCGCGGCGGCTCGAGGTCGAGCTGGGCCGCGAGGCGACCAAGGCCGAGCTTGCCGAGGCGACCGGGCTGCCTCTCCAGCACGTCGACGAAGCACTCGGGGCCGCTCAGGCGTCGGTCTCGCTGAACCAGACGGTCGGCGCGGACGACGAGGGTGAGCTCGGCGACCTCTTCGCCGACCGCGAGGCGCCCGACCCGTTCGACGAGGCCGAGGAGTCGCTCCGCAAGCAGGGCGTGCGACGCGCGCTCGACGCGCTGCCGGAGCGGGAGCGACGCATCCTGGAGCTGCGCTTCGGCTTCGAGGGCGAGCCGTGGACGCTCGAGGCGATCGGCCACGAGCTCGACCTGACCCGCGAGCGAGTCCGGCAGCTCGAGAGCCAGGCGCTCGCCCGGCTCGCGGCGCTGCGCGACTTGCAGACGGCTGCTGCGTAGAGTCGCGTCCAACCTGACGCCGGTCCGCGCGGAGCCGCGGGGCGACGCCGAACAGGTGACGCAGCTCCTGCCCGGCGAGCCGATCACCGTGGAGGAGCAGCGCGACGCCTGGGCCCGGATCCGGACCGCGTACGGCTATCCGGGCTGGGTTCGAGAGGACGCATTGGCTGATGGGACAGGCACCCTCACGGGTGCCGGTCCCTCCGAAGACACCATTGAGGCTGCTCGGTCGTATCTCGGCGCGCCTTACGAATGGGGCGGGATGACCGAGCGGGGTATCGACTGCTCCGGACTCGTGCACATGGCTTACCGCCGTAGCGGCCTGCTGGTCCCGCGCGATGCCGATCAGCAGGAGGCGGCGGCGGCGCCGATTGGCGAGGCTGACGCTCGACGGGGTGATCTCGTCTGCTTCGGGCAGCCTGGGCACGCCCACCACATCGCGTTTTGGCTCGGCGACGGCCGCATCCTCCACGCGACCGGGCGCGACGGCGTCAACGCTGTCGTCGACGAGCCTCTCCGGAACGTCGAAGCGGGGCCGGTTCGCTTCGCGCGCCTTGCAATTCGCTAACTAAACGGCCGCGCGAGGCGTCCGAACAGTCGAGGGGGAGAGTGGGGCCGACAAGCAAAGCTCATTCCCGAATTGCGCACCGGGCCGCGCTGTCCCATACTCCCCGTGATCCGCGAGGAAGGAGCTTCTTTCATGCGCACTGTCAGTACTAGGCTCGCCTTCGTGCTGGTGGCCATTGCCGCGCTTGCGGCGGTGGGCACGGCCGGTGGCGCGTCGAAGGCGGGAGGGACGTTCGTCATAGCCGGCGCGTCCGACCCGACCTACCTCGACCCGGCGCTCGTCTCGGACGGCGAGTCGTTCCGGGTCACGGAGCAGATCTTCGAAGGCCTCGTCACCCTCAAGCCCGGCTCGACTCTGATCAGGCCCGGATTGGCGACGAAGTGGTTCTCGAAGAACGGAAAGGACTGGACCTTCCTGCTCCGGCGCCACGTCAAGTTCACGGACGGGTCGCCTTTCAATGCGGCGGCCGTGTGTGCCAACTTCAATCGCCAGTACAACTTCCGCGGACCGTTCCAGGATTCGACCGCGAACTACTACTGGCAGGCCGTCTTCTACGGCTACAAGCACAACGACAGCAGCTCGCTCTCGAAGAGCCTCTACAAGAGCTGCACGGCCAAGGGCAAGAACACGGCCGTCATCCATCTGTCGACCAAGTCGTCCTCGTTCCTGTCGGCCCTCGTCATCTCCTCGTTCTCGATGCAGAGCCCGAAGGCGATGAAGAAGTACGGCGCGAACAAGGGCGAGTTGCGAAACGGCACCTTCTATCCGACCGGGACGTACGCGTTCAGCCACCCGACCGGAACCGGGCCGTTCAAGTTCAAGCAGTGGGTCGTCGGCCAGAAGGTCGTGCTCGTGCGGAATGACCACTACTGGGGCAAGAAGCCGAGGATCAGCCGCGTGATCGTTCAGCCGATCTCGAACAACACGGCGCGCGTCCACGCGCTGCAGAGCGGCGAGGTCAACGGCGCCGACCTGGTCCAGCCGACGGACGTTCCCACGATCAAGAAGAACAAGAACCTGAAGCTGCTGAACCGGCCGTCGTTCAACGTCGCTTACGTGACGATCAACTCGTCACACGCGCCGTTCAACAAGCTGGCGGTCCGGCAGGCGGTTGCGTACGGCCTCGACCGCGCGGGCGTGGTCAAGTCGTTCTACGCCGGCCGTGCTCAGGTCGCGCAGGAGTTCCAGCCGCCGCAGCTGTTCGGCTGGACGAGCAAGGTGCCGAAGTACCCCTACAACCCCGACAAGGCCAAGTCGCTGCTTCGCTCCGCAGGGCTGAGCTTGCCGGTGAACGTGGACTTCTGGTACCCGACGAACGTTTCACGGCCGTACATGCCGAGCCCCGGCTTGAACTTCCAGGCGTTCTCGGCAAGCCTCGAGAAGTCAGGGTTCCACGTGGTTCCGCACAGCGCACCGTGGCGTCCGGACTACGTCAAGCACGTCAACGACGGGACGGCCGGCGATCTGAACCTGATCGGTTGGACGGGTGACTTCGGCGACCCGGACAACTTCCTGGGGACGTTCTTCAAGGTCTACCATCCCCAGTTCGGCTTCCACAACGCCAAGATCTTCAACATCCTCGCGAGAGCATCCGCCGAGACGAACCTGAAGAAGCGGATCGCCCTCTACAAGCAGGCGAACATCATGATCATGAAGTTCCTCCCCGCCGTCCCCTATGCCCATTCTCAGCCGGCTCTCGGCATGCAGAAGAAGGTGAGGGGATACGTTCCGAGCCCGGTGGGCACAGACCCGTTCGCCGGGGTCTACTTCGGCGGTCAATAGGTAAGTAGCGGCGCAGCCGGCGGTCACAGATGCTTCGGTATCTCGTCCGCCGGCTGCTGCTCCTCATCCCGATCCTGTTCGGCGTCTCACTCCTGATCTTCTTCTGGATCAGGGCGCTGCCGGGCGGTCCGGCCGAGTCGCTGTTGGGTGAACGGGCAACGCCGCAGCTCGTCGAGGAGTACCGTCACCGCTACGGGTTGGACAGGCCCGTTTACGTCCAGTACTGGGCGTACCTCAAGACGACGTTGAGCGGCGATCTCGGCGTCAGCATCGCCGACCGGCGGAGGGTGACCTACGACATCCGGCAGCGGTTCCCCGCCACGGTGGAGCTCGCCATCGCCGCGATGGTCTTAGCAATCTCGGTCGGCGTCCCGCTCGGCTTCGTCGCCGCCAAACGCCACGGTGGCTTCTTCGACAACTTCAGTCTGGTCTTCTCGCTGATCGGAATCTCGATCCCGATCTTCTTCCTGGCGATCATCCTCAAGTACATCTTCGCCATCCGCCTCGGGTGGTTACCGAGCGTCGGACGGGAATCCATCACGAGCAACGCCGAGCATCCGACCAACTTCTACATCCTCGATGCGATCATCGAGCGAGACTGGGCCGCGCTCGGCGACACGATCAAGCACCTGATCCTGCCGGCGATCGCGCTCGGCTCGATCCCGCTTGCGATCATCATGCGGATCACGCGAGCGTCCGTACTCGACGTCCAGAACGAGGACTACGTGCGCACGGCCCGCGCGAAGGGGCTGCCGCCGGCGACGGTCGACCGTCGGCATGTGTTCCGTAACGCGCTGCTCCCGGTGACGACGATCATCGGGCTGCAGACCGGCCTCCTGCTGTCGGGCGCGGTGCTGACCGAGACGGTCTTCGCGTTCCCCGGCATGGGGTCGTGGCTCCGTGATGCGATCTTCAATCGGGACTACCCCGTCCTCCAGGGCGGGATCCTCTTCCTGGCCATCGTGTTCGTCCTCGTGAACCTGATCGTCGACGTCTCCTACGCGTTCATCAACCCAAGGATCCGTTACTCGTGAGCGTTGCGGAAATCGAAGCCCAGGAGCTCGGTCTCGACCAGTCGACCGGCGGGCTCTGGCACGACGCCCTCCGGCGCCTGATCCGGAACCCGGTCGCGATTCTCGGCGGCATACTCGTCCTCACCTTCGTCACAATGGCGATCTTCGCGCCGCTGCTCGCCCACGGAGGGCCGAAGGACCAGAACCTCATACTGATCGCCGGCGGCTGTTGCCCCGGACCGTCGCACGCTCACTGGCTCGGCGTCGATCAGCTCGGGCGTGACGTCTACACCCGGATCCTCTACGGCGCCCGCTTTTCCCTCCTGATCGGCATTGTCTCGGTCACGATCGGGCTCTCGATCGGTGTGATCCTCGGCTCGATCGCCGGCTACCTGGGCGGCGCTGTCGACTCGGTGATCATGCGCTGCATGGACGTGATGCTCGCGATCCCGGGTCTGCTCTTTGCGATCGGGATCGTCGCCATGCTCGGCCCGGGCCTCTACCAGATCATGATCGCGGTGGGCGTCGTCAACATCCCGATCTTCGCCCGCTTGCTTCGGGGCTCGATCCTCTCTCAGCGAGAGAACGACTTCGTGCTCGCGGCGCGTGCGGTCGGTGTGCGCCGTCCGACCATCCTCTTCTCGCACATCCTCCCCAATGCGATTTCGCCCGTGATCGTGGCAGGGACGCTGGCGATGGCAACGGCCATCATCGATGTCGCCGGTCTCGGTTTCCTCGGGCTCGGCCCGCAGGATCCGGCGACTCCGGAGTGGGGGACGATGCTGAGCGACGTCAACGACTACCTCCAGACGGCGCCGTGGCTCGCGATCATGCCGGGCATCGCGATCGTGCTCTCGGTGCTCGGTTTCAACCTGATCGGCGACGGGCTTCGAGAGGCTCTCGATCCGAAGCTGCGGGGCCGCACCGGCCGGTTCCGCCAGCAGAGCATGTTCTGGTTCGTCGGTTCCGGCCGGCGAAAGGCGGCGAGTGGCGCCTAGCGAGCCGCTGCTTGCCGTCGACGATCTGCGCGTTCAATTCTGGACGGGCAGCGGCACCGTCTACGCGGTCAACGGCATCTCGTTCGACATCACGGCGGGCGAGACGCTGGGGATCGTCGGCGAGTCAGGTTGCGGAAAGAGCGTCACGGCGCTTGCGCTACTCGGGTTGCTGCCCAGGGCCGGGCGGGTCATGTCGGGCACAGCACGCATGGACGGCCGCGATCTGTTCAAGCTGAAGGACCGGGCGATGCGACGGCTCCGTGGCCGGCAGATCGCGATGATCTTCCAGGACCCGATGACGAGCCTGAACCCGGTGCTGACCGTCGGACGGCAGCTGAGGGAGCCGCTCGAGACGCACTTCGGGCTCAGTCGCAGAGAGTCGACGGCGCGGGCGGCCGAGCTTCTCGACCGGGTCGGAATTCCGAGCTCGAAGGCAAGGATCTCGGACTACCCGCATCAGTTCTCGGGCGGCATGAGGCAGCGGGCGATGATCGCGATGGCGCTCGCCTGCAAGCCGAAGCTGATGATCGCCGACGAGCCGACGACCGCCCTCGACGTGACGATCCAGGCTCAGATCCTGACGCTCCTTCGCGAGCTCGTCGCCGAGGAAGACACCGCCCTGATCTTGATCACCCACGATCTCGGCGTCGTCGCCGGCATGTGCGAGCGCGTCAACGTGATGTATGCGGGGATGTTCATGGAGACCGGGACAGCAGAGCAGTTGTTCGAGCGACCGCGCCATCCCTACACGCTCGGCCTGCTCCAGAGCGTGCCGCGGCTCGACGCGGCCAGGCGCGCGAAGCTCCAGCCGATCGAGGGTGCGCCCCGCAACATGCTCAGGCCGCCGAGCGCCTGCCCCTTCCAGCCGCGCTGTCGCTACGAGGTCGACCTTTCGAGCAAGGAGGTCCCGCCGCTCGTCGAGATCGAGCCCGGCCACAAGCTGGCCTGCTTCAACCCGGTGCCGGCGGAGGAGTGGGAGCGGACGCGCATGGCCGCGACGGCGTGAGCGCGGCGGCGCGCAGCAACGGAGCCGGCCCGCTCGTCGAGCTCGAGAACCTCAAGCAGTACTTCCCGATCAAGAGCGGGCTCGTCCTCGACCGCCACGTCGGCGACGTTCGTGCGGTCGATGACGTGACGCTGACGATCCGCCGCGGGGAGACCCTCGGCCTGGTCGGCGAGTCCGGCTGCGGCAAATCCACCGTCGGCCGGACGATCCTCCGCCTGTACAAGCCGACCGCCGGCCGCATCGTGTTCGACGGCAAGGACATCACCACTCTCGGCGAGGGCGAGCTCCGCCCGCTGCGGCGCCGGATGCAGATGGTCTTCCAGGACCCCTTCGCGTCCCTCAACCCCCGGCACAGCATCGGCAGGACTGTCGGCGAGCCGCTCCGCACCCACGGGATCGCCGGCCGCCGCGAGACGAACGCGCGCGTGCGCGAGCTGCTCGAGGCGGTTGGGCTGCCGGCCGACGCGGCGAACCGGTACCCGCACGAGTTCTCGGGAGGCCAGCGTCAGCGGATCGGCCTCGCGCGCGCTCTCTCGGTCAACCCGGACTTCATCGTCGCCGATGAGCCGGTCTCGGCCCTAGACGTCTCGATTCAGGCGCAGATGATCAACCTATTCGAGGAGCTGCAGGACGACTTCGCGCTGACCTACCTGTTCATCGCGCACGACCTCGCCGTCGTCCGCCACATCTCGGACCGGATCGCGGTCATGTACCTCGGGACGGTCGTCGAGGTCTCGTCCGCCGACGAGCTCTACGAGAACCCGCTCCACCCGTACACCATCTCGCTCCTATCAGCCGTGCCGATTCCGGACCCGGTCGTCGAGAGGCGCCGAGAGTCGATTCTGCTTGCCGGCGACGTGCCGAGCCCTGCGAACCCGCCGCCGGCGTGTCGCTTCCACACGCGCTGCCCATACGTGCAGCCGACCCGCTGTCGCGAGGAGGTGCCTCCCCTGCGGAAGCTGGGGACCGGCCACGAGGTGGCCTGCCACTGGGCCGAGGAGATCAAGGCGGGCCAGATCAAGCGTCACGAGGTCAAGCCCGTCTTCGACCCGGGGATCGTGGAGCCGGCGCC
>Ga0111539_10003287_pt1 | contig 21365 bp, 16 predicted proteins | sample RhiMethybrSRZTD1_FD_79667 | JGI IMG/M metagenome (GOLD analysis project Ga0111539, IMG submission 79667) | Populus rhizosphere microbial communities from Tennessee, USA - Rhizosphere MetaG P. TD hybrid SRZTD1 (version 2) (version 2) | ecosystem: Host-associated > Plants > Roots > Rhizosphere >...
CTATTCCCTCCAACCCGTCGGCCACATTCGATCGGCACTGCGCACGCGGCGTGAGGCACCGTGTCAAGGATCAGAGGGTGCGCCGGACGTCTGGCTCGACCTGCTGCCCGGCTTCGCGCCAGGGCTGCTGGGCATTGAGCCTGCTGCTGAAGTGATCGTCGTCACCTGGCTGCATCAGGCGAATCGCGAGGTGCTGCAGGTGCATCCCCGGCGCAACCCGGAGAACCCCTTGACTGGCGTGTTCTTCACGCGCTCGCCCGATCGGCCGAATCCACTCGGCCTTCATCGCGTGACAGTGCGGGAGATCGTGGGACACCAGCTTCGCATCGGACCGATGGAAGCGATCGACGGCACACCGGTCGTCGATATCAAGGCCGTGCTGAACTCGAGCGACAGGTAAGCGATGGTGCGCCTGACGATCGGTTATTGCACCGTTCCTGTGCCGTCCTCTTCCCAGAAGATCGCGAATCCCTCGTCATCGATCTCCTCGACGGCAATGAAATGATGATGCCCCTGCGGGCCCTCGCGAATGATCAGCGTGGTGTCGTCTTCGACCTCGCGTTTGAGTTCCTCGACTCGACCGTCCAACCAATACAAGCGCACGCGCATCGGTAGTCTCTCGATTCTGGCGCGGCGCGCGCGCGGCAGGCAATTCGAAAAAGTGTTGAGGACAGGATACGATCAGCCCCGCGTGGAGGAAGTCATGCGGATGATTGCAGCCGTCTTCACGGCATCCATCCTCTCATCGGCCGCACCGGCGCTCGCTCAGGAGTGGATCGATTTCGTCAGTCGCGAGGACGGCTTCCGGGTGAACGTCCCCGGCCAGCCGAAGATCAGCGAGACGACCTATAAGTCAGAGTACGGCGCCGACCTTCCGGCGCGCGTCTACAGCGTCGAACGCCGCGCTGAGCGGTATTCGATGACGGTCGTCGACTATCGTCCGATCGAGAAGATCCTTACCGAGAGGGCGAAGAAGTGTCCGCCGTTCGCGGATGAGCGATGCACCGGGTTTGGCGCAGGCGCGATCGTCGGCGCTGGATACTGGAGGACCGATATTCGAGGTGCGCTGGTCTGGGCGTCATGGCAGTTCATGCAGCGCAACGTGAAAGTGACCCACTACATGTGGAACTTCATCGACCTGGTCGAAGGGCACCAGTTGCAGCTCACGAGCAACGTCGACGGCTCGCGCACGTTCGTCGCGATCTACATGCACGACAACCGGCTCTATCTCCTCGAGGGTACCGTGCCGGCCGGCGCCCCCGAGCCCGGGCTCTTTCAGCAGTCCCTTGGATTTGTCGACCAGGAAGGCAACACCATCCGTTATCGCGACTACTACGACAACGACTACCCGCCGCCGCCGCGCACAGGGAGCGGAGCGGGTCCGGGGGCAGCTCCAGCCGTGCCGCCTCCAGGAGCACGATAAACAAATGGGCGGCGAACCTTGGTTCTATTTCGTTCCGTACCAAGCGGACATCAACAGCGCCTTGCAGTCGCTTCGCCGTCGCGAATTCCAGGCGGGACGCTAGCCGGCGAAGAAGATCTCCGACGGTGTGTCGTTCTGATAGGCGACGACGTAGACGATAGGCCTCGACCGATGGACCTGAGTCTCGCGCGGATCGAACAGGCGGCACGCATCATCGATCCCGTCTTCCTGCGGTCGCCTCAGTACGCGGACCAGCTACTCGACAACGCGCTTGGCCGCCGCGTCGTCGTGAAGGTCGAGACCGCGAATCCGCTGCGGAGCTTCAAGGGCAGAGGCGCCGATCTCTTCATCTCCGGAGTTCCCGACGGGCGGACCGTGGTGTGCTCGTCGACAGGGAATTTCGGACAGGCGATCGCCTATGCCGCGCGGCGGCGCAACATTGCCGTCGAGGTGTTCGTTCCTGAAACCATCAACCCGACGAAGCTGGCTCGGATGCGGTCGTTTGGCGCACGCGTGACTGCGGCCGGTCACGACTCTGCGGCCGCCGAGGCCGTGGCGCGCGAGTATGTGACAGCCACTCAGGGCTGTGTGTACGTCGAAGATGGACGGGAGCCGGCCATCGCCGAGGGCGCGGGCACGATTGGGCTCGAACTCCTCGAGGTCGGCCCAATCGATACCGTGGTCGTTCCAGTCGGTGACGGCGCCCTCATCAGCGGAATCGCGCGCGTGTTGAAAGAACGTGCGCCCGCCACTCGCATCGTCGGTGTCTGTGCCACGGGCGCTCCGTCCATGGCTTTGAGCTGGCGCGCCCGTGCGCCCGTGACCACGGAGACCTCCGACACCATTGCAGAAGGTATCGAAGTGCGGGTGCCCGTGCCGGACTCGGTCGCGCGCGTGGTTGAGCTCGTCGATGACATGGTGCTCGTTTCGGATGATGCGCTGTTGGAGGCGATGCGACTCGCGGCAAACACGCTGGGGCTGCTGCTGGAGCCCTCCGGCGCGGCCGGACTGGCAGCGATTCGCGCGCACGACTTACCTGGATCGAGCATCGCGACCGTGCTGACGGGGAGCAATCTGCGTCCCGAGCATCTGGGCGTGATCGGACGAGGAGCGTAGAACACGCTCCGTGCCCCGTGGTGGCCGTTCCGGATCCTGTTCGACTAGTCGAACGGCACTTCCCGTTTGTACACTTTGCCGGTCACGTCGGTCGCCGAGAGCCGGACGCTTCGAATACGTGTCGCGCCACGGAGAAACCGCGATCCGCCGGCGCCGGAAAACTTGTCGAGCCGCACTTCACGGTTCGAGCCCGATTCGACACGAGGGAGCGAGGTCCGGTACGGCGCCAGCACGCCCGACGGCACGAGCTCGATCACGCCGTCGATGAGGGCGGATCCCGCTTTGTTATTGATCGTGAGATAGGTCTGAGAAATGGTGACGACGATCGGCGCGTTGGGGTCGTCTGCCAGCGCCCGGCCGCAGCCTGCGCCCGAGAGCATTGCCAGCAGTCCAATCAGCGCGACAGGTCCGGCACCAAAGGGGAACGATCGAATCATTGAACTTGCTCCCTTCGAAAAGCATGTGACGGAAGAGCGCCGACCGCGATCCGACATGAAACACCGCGACAGATCGCCCGGGACGCATCGCACGGGAGCGCCGCGATGTTAATAGCTCTATCGGCTGCAGATTTGATCGCGATATGGCGACAAAGGGGCAAGGGCTCGATGCTGGGTGCACACAGGCGCACACATCATCACAGCAGAGAAGAGTTCGTCACTTACCGCTGAGTTCTTCGCCGCCGGCCACACCGCGCGTGATATTCCCGTGTGTCGCACGCGCTGCCGGATCAGTGCCCGACAGATCTCCTCGCGGCCGGCCCGAGCTCCTTCGATTCACGCGTGCGTGTGGTCGGTCGACTGCTGCTGACATTTCAGCGCGATGCTGACATGTCGGCATCGGTGGGCCGCCGATGCGTGGTTCTCCGCTCCGGTCCTCATCGTTTGCTTGGCACAACTCTCGCCCCTCCATCGCACATCGATCCACCAAGCGAGGTTGACATGAATCGATTCGGTTACGTGCTCGCCATGCTGCTGAGCGCGACGACGCTGTTGAACGCACACGAGAGGACGCCGTGGGGCGATCCAGACTTGCAGGGCATCTGGACCAACCAGACCCCGACGCCACTCGAACGGCCGGACGCCCTTGGGGAGAAGACGACGCTGTCGGAGCAGGAGGCAGCGGAATTCGAGAGAACGTCGCTCGAGCGGCTGCTCACGACCTTCGCACGCGATGTGCCGGTGAGCGGCGAGCTGAACGAGATTTGGCTCGAGACCGCGACCGGACGGGTGCCTCCTGGCCGGAGCACCTCGTTGGTCGTGGATCCGCCAAACGGCAAGATCCCCTATTCGCCTGAAGGGCAGAAGCGGTGGGACGCGCTACCGAAGATCGGTAAGCCACTGCTGGCGAACGTTCCCGAGGACCGGAACCTTACCGAGCGATGCATCACGACCGACGGACTGCTAGTACCGAATCCTTTCTACAACAATTACTTTCAGATCGTGCAGGCACCGGGTTACGTGGCGATCGTCACCGAGATGATGCACGAGGTTCGCGTCATTCCTCTCGACCGGCGCCCACACGTTGGCGAGAACATCCGTATGTGGTCGGGCGATTCACGCGGGTGGTGGGAAGGCCAGACACTGGTGGTTGAGACCACGAATTTCAACGACAAGAAACAGTTCCGAGGCGCCACCGGGCAGCTGCATCTCGTCGAGCGATTCACCAAGCTGAATGCTGACACGATTGAATACCGTCTCACGGTGACGGATCCGGAGACGTTTTCGCAGCCGTGGACGCTCGTGAACGGATTATGGCGGGCCGAGGCTGGGATCTACGAGGTCGCCTGTCACGAAGGCAACATCGGCCTTCGAGGCATTCTTGCAGGAGCGCGCGCTCAGGAAAGCAGCCAGGGGCCCCACCATTGAGATGCGGGAGCCCTCGGCGAGTTCAGGAGCCGCCCGGCGCGGTCACCGCGCCGGGCGAAGACGACGCGTGAGCTCGCTGACGTTCGTCACGTTCTCGAACGCGTGAATCACGCTCAAGACGTCCTCGACGCGGCTTCTCGCCAACTTCGAGTCGGGCATCAACGCGCGGAACTTGGCGTCGACGTCGCTCCACGCAATGCCGCGCGGCGCCGATCCGCGCGGCGCGTCGACGGTGTTCGTGAACCTGGCGCCTGACTTCGTCACGATCGTGACGGTTCCGCCCCAGCCCCACTTGTAAGCGACGGCCGGCGGCAGGGGATCGACGTCGACGAGCTCCATCAACCGCGCGACCGCGGGGTTGAAGATCTTCGCCTCGGTCGCGTGGACCCACGTGAAATCCTTGTCGGCAACGGCCGACGCGACAAAGTAGGGAAGGCTGTGGATGGCTTCGACCAGATCTTTCGGGCGCCGGCTCCCACCGACCGTCGTCCGGTTGGGACCGGCGACGAGAATTCTGGCGACGTCGTCGGGCGAGACGTTCGCGTCGCGCGCCGCATTGACCGCGGCTTCGAGAGTACCGGACAGCGGATGCGCTCCCGGCCACAGTTTGATCGCGAGGAACTGAACGATGTCCCAGTCGTCGCCGAGGTCCCTCGTCAGGCGAGGCGTCGCGTCCTTCCCGCCGCCAAACACCTCCACGAATCCACCAGCGGCTCCGAGCATGTCCTCGTTCACGGTATAGCCACGACCTGCGGCCAGCGCGGCGTTGACCGCGCAGAGCGCCGCATTCGCACCCATGTACTCACGCGCCCAACTGTCAGTGCCGGTGGCCAGCCCGCCCATTGTGACGGCAGTGATTCCCAGGGCGTGAGCCATCTGCTCGTCGGTGAGCTTCATCAGCTTCGCGGCAGCCACGGCTCCGCCGAAGGCGACGAGCTGTGAGGCGTGCACGCCGGCGCGGCCACCCTGACGTGCTTCGCCGATTCGTCCAGCAGCCTCGTAGCCGATGATCATCGCGCCAAGCAGATCCCGCCCCGACGCGCCGGTGCGCTCGCCGATCGCGAGGCCGACCGCGGCCAGCGTCGTCCCTTCGTGCGCGGTGTTGCGAATATCGCTGTCGTCGGAGGCGGCCGCATCGCTCAGCGCCGCGTTGACGCGCGCGGCCTCCGATACTGGGAGCCGTGCGCCGTCGAACCAGATGGTCGCTTCGGGCTTGCCGCCATTTTCCTTGGCTAGATCGCGAAGAATGCGTGCAGAGCCGAGCAGAGATCCCGACGCAGCGCTGGCCAGCGTGCTGGCGAGGATCATCTTCGCGTGCTCGACCGCCTGACGAGGCAGATCGTCGTACTTCGTGCGGTTGAGAAACCGCGCCAGCACGAGCGTGTTGTTGGCCGCTGTGACAGGCGTACCGTCACGACCCGCTTGCATGGCGAACGACGATGCCGACCGGGCGCGCCCAGTCCCGGCGACGACGCTCGCGGCCAACGCACTCCGCAAGAATCCGCGCCGAGTCACTTCACCTCCACCAGCTCGATCGCTTCGCGGCTGGGGCCTTCGATGAGCACCGCTCGCGTGGCGCCGAGCGCATAGGGACCCTCCAGGATCTTCACTCGCTCGGTACGGAGCTTCGCCATCCACCCATCGAAGTTCGCGACGCTGAGGCCGACGTGATCCATCAGATGGCCGCGCGTGCCGGCGAGCGGCACGCTGCCCTGTCGCATGTACCAGGTCAGCGCCACATCGCCAAAGACGACGCCTGCCGACGGCGTGCGGTATGAGCCCTCTATTTCGAGCGCGGGCCACGTGCGATCAGGCCCGCGCGCGACGCGACAATTCTCCTCGGTGCGCGGAGGCTCGACCGGCGCGCCAGGCCTGGGAGGAGCAGCTGCCGCACCGAACAACTTCTGGTACCACAGCTGCGCACAGAACGGATCCTCCTGATACATGTGCACATGGTTGAAACGCTCGGCCGGCATGTCGCCCTGCACTTCGACAACGGCATCGTCCGGGCCGCGGATATAGGCGAAGCCGGCAACGCCCGTAGGCTTCACGTTGTTCTTCCTGGCCTCGGCCAATTGACTCTTCGTCAGACCGAGCACGCCGCCGGTGCCAGGGAACGTGTCCGTGCTGATGGCGACCGTGCCTGCCTCATCGCTCGTGTAGAGCGGTAACACCGTGATGCCGTCGGCGCGCATTCGGGAGAGCGCCGCTCGCTCGTTGGCCACATGCCAGCCGAAGTGCCACATCGCCGTCTGCGGCTGGGTAGCGGCCGGCTGATCGACTTTCGTGAACAGGACCAACACGTTGTTTGGTGATCGCAATGCGAGCAGACCGCCCCAGCTCGTTTTCGAAGTCGACGGGAACGCCTTCGTGTAAAACCCAATGGCGGCCTCGGGATTGGTCGAGGCGAGATGGAGATGGTGGAAGCCGGGCGTCGCCAGGGCCGCATTCTGGGTTTGCGGGCTCGCGGAGCCGAGCGCAACGAAGGTTGCCGCCAGTGCGGCAGAAACGAGCACCGCTTTCATGGCATTGCCCCCAGTCAGAGGATGCGCGATCCTAGCGCACTTCTCGAGGCGGACGGTCCGCCTGAAGGCGGACACGACAATCCGCTGGTGGCTCGAGACCTCAGTGGCGGACACGAACCCATGATGGGGAAGATTGCGCTCGAAGAGCATTTCGCGCTGCCGGAAACCCTGGCAGATTCCACCCGGTATGCAACCGGACACTCGTGGTCCCTGCTCGAGCAGCGGCTATTGGATCTTCAGGATCACCGCCTGTCGGAGATGGACGCGCACGGCATCGCGTTTGCCATCCTCTCGTTGAACTCTCCCGCGATTCAGGCCGTTGCCGATCGATCTCGCGCGATCGAGGTCGCACGCCGCGCCAACGACGTCCTCGCGGAAGCGGTTGCGCGCAGGCCGGATCGTCTTGGCGGGTTCGCGGCACTCCCGCTGCAGGACCCCGACGCGGCCGCAGAGGAGCTCACGCGGGCCATCACCAAGCTCGGGTTCAAGGGCGCGCTCGCGAACGGATTCTCGCAGGTCAGTAGCGGCGAGGATGTGGTGTATTACGACCATCCGGCGTATGCCTCGTTCTGGCGGCGCGTCGAAGAGCTCGAGGTGCCGTTCTATCTGCACCCGCGCGAGCCGTTGCCGTCGCGGGAACCGATCTACGACGGGCATCCCTGGCTGCTGGGGCCGGTGTGGGCGTTCGCGGCGGAGACCGCCGTCCATGCGCTGCGGCTGATGTGCAGCGGGCTGTTCGATCGGCATCCTCGTCTGACATTGATCCTCGGCCATCTCGGAGAGGGCTTGCCGTACAACGCGTGGCGCATCGACCATCGCTTGCGCAAGATGCCGCAGGGCCTGCCCGCGCGCCGCACGATCACGGAGTACCTCCGCTCCAACGTCTTTCTCACGACGAGCGGCAACTTCCGAACGCCAACCCTCGTCGATGCGATCGCCGAAGTCGGCGCCGATCGCGTGCTGTTCTCGGTGGACTACCCGTTCGAGGAGACCGGCGATGCAGCCGAGTGGTTCGACAGCGCTCCGATCCCCGAGCGTGATCGCGTCAGCATTGGCTCCGAAAACGCCACCCGTCTGTTCAAGCTGTAATTCGTTCGGGCCAAGCAGCCGAATCACGAATCGGGAAGAGGCGTGCGCTCTGACGATCGCTCGCAGTGGGGCCGATAACCAGGATGCCCCCGAAAGGTGACGATTGGCAGCAACGCTCACGATCCACGATGAGTCGGCGACCGGAGAGACGCTCCTCGAGCTCACCTTGAACGTATCCGTCGAACGGATCACCGTCCGCGATCTCATCCGCCAGCGTGTCTGTCATGAGGTCGAGGAATACAACCGGCGCAAGCCCGACACGTTCCGCGGCCTCGTTCAACCCACCGATTCCGAGCGCACGTTGAATGGCTACAGGCTCAAACAGCCCCGGCCCCTCGACGCCAACACTCAGCTCGCGAAAGCGATCGACGCGTTTCAAGGGAACCAGATCATCATGCTCGTCGATGACCGTCAGGTCGACTCGCTTGACGAGGAGATTATCCTCCGGCCGGACATGCGCGTGAGCTTTCTGCGGCTCACGCCGCTCGTTGGCGGATAGGCCAGCATGTCCGATCTCCTTCGGGCGTTCGTGGGCGAAGTCATGAAGGGACGGTCTCTCAGGATCGAACCAGCCGACTTCGAGAGCGGCAAGCGGATCCTCGCGCTGCCCCCCGAGCAGCAAATCGTGGTGCTCATGCAGCTCGTCGACCGCCAGGTCGCCGCCGTCAATGCGGGGGGAACCGGCGAGGCGATCCAGCTGAAGGCGCTGGTCGCCGCGATTCTTCGAAGGAAGCTGCCGTTCAGCATCGCGCAACTCGAACAGCTGATCGACTCGCTTTCCAAAATCCGTCGCGCCGGGTGGTGGGAGGTCGTCGGAGCGGAATCGATTCTTCGCGCGTCCGAAGCAATGGCGACCGCCAGCGGCCTGCCGGCCTCGCTTCGCCAGGCGCTCGAACGTCTGGCGGCCGTCCTGGACCAACAGCAGCATGAAGCCCGCGTCAGGCGGCTGTCGACGCGCGTGCGGGCGCTGATCGATGGGCTGGCCACGTCGGGTCGGCCGGATGCGCTGACGCTCGGCGCGGATGAAGCGTGGACGCGAACGCTCAGCGCGGCGCTCGGCGCGATGAACGAATCCACCCGCGCGACATGGAATGCGCTGCTGCTTCACTGCATGCTGGCGCGCGCCTCGAAGCCGTCCGCGAAATGGATCACCGAGGCGCGCACGATGGTCCAGGCGATGGGTGCCGAGTCCGTGTCGTACATCGTCATCTCGGTGCTCGGAGAAATCGGCAAGCCGGGCAGGCCGGCCCACGACCATGTCAACGCGCTTGGGTTCACGCCGGACCCGACACAGATTCACGAAACGCACAGCGATCTCCTGCGGGGCCTCGTGTGGTGCGGCGGCCTCCTCGAGAACGACGCGTTGCCGTCGGCCATCGGCACTGCGGCCGACGCGTGCTTCAAGAAGCTTCCCGGCATCGGCCCTCGCGCACCGAAGATCGGCAACGCGTGCCTTTGGGCGCTGTCGCACAGCTCGAGCGAAGCGGCCATCGCGCAGTTGAGCCGACTCAAGACGCGCGCCCGGCATGCCTCAATCAAGACGCAAGTCGCCAAAGCCTTCGGCGCGGCCGCCGAACAGACGGGAATGTCGGTGGCGGACCTCGAGGAGGTTGCCGTTCCGACGTGCGGCCTGACCGGAGTGGGCGAACTGCACGTCCAGATTGGCGACTTCACCGCGCACCTCCGGGCCACCGATCAGCTGACCACTGAGACGGCTTGGATCAGGGCGGATGGCGCGAAACAGGCAGGGGTTCCCGCTTTAGTAAAGGAGAGGTTCGGGGACGAGCTTCGATCTCTCAAACAGGCCGAGAAGGAAATCCGGCAGCTGCTGCCGGCGCAGCGCGACCGACTCGAGCAATTGCTGCTGCAGCACAAGAGCTGGTCGATCGCGGAGTTTCGCAGCAGGTTTCTCAATCACCACCTCGTCGGCGTCGTGGCCCGGCGTCTCATTTGGCGCTTCACGGACGGATCGCGGCGCGGCAGCGGGATGTGGCACGAAAACCGGTTCGTGACCGAGCGGCAGGCCGACGTGGACTGGCTTCGAGACGACACGCGTGTGTGGCTGTGGCATCCGCTATTCGGCGACGTCGCCGAGGTGAAGGCGTGGCGCGACTGGCTCGAGGCGCACGAAGTGAGCCAGCCGTTCAAGCAGGCGTACCGCGAAATCTATTTGCTGACCGAGGCCGAGCGCACCACCGGCACCTACTCCAATCGCTTCGCCGCCCATTTGGTCAAGCAGCACCAGTTCGCGATGCTCTGTCATCAACGCGGCTGGCGGTACACGCTGCAAGGCCACTGGGATTCAGCCAATACTCCGACGATCGACCTGCCGCAGTGGGATCTTCGCGCGGAGTTCTGGGTGGAGGGCATCACCGACGGGGGGAATCTGCTCGAAAGCCGTGACAGCACGCACCGGGGCGTTTATGTGTACCTCTCTACAGATCAGGTGCACTTCTATCGCACCGGTGATGCTGCACCGATTGCGCTCGCCGATGTTCCGCCGCTCGCGTTCTCCGAGGTGATGCGCGACGTGGATCTCTTCGTCGGCGTTGCCAGCGTGGGCAACGATCCGACGTGGACGGACAACGGCTTGTTTGGACGCTACCGGGAGAGCTGGGACAGGTTCGCGTTTGGCGATTTGTTTCCCAGCGCGATCACCCGCAAGGCCGTGCTCGAGGGGATCATTCCGCGTCTCAAAATCGCCGACCGCTGCTCATTCGTCGATCGTTTCCTGATCGTCAAGGGGGACTTGCGCACATACAAGATTCACCTGGGTAGCGGCAACATCCTGATGGAACCCGACAATCACTATCTGTGCGTCGTCCCAGGCCAGGGCATCGGCGTTAAGCCGCTCGGCCGCGTCTTCCTTCCGTTCGAAGGCGACACGACTCTCTCGATCATCATCAGCAAGGCGCTGCTCCTCGCCGACGATCGCCGCATCACGGATCCGATCGTCATGTCGCAAATCCGTGGACGGTGACTCACTTTGGCTGGCTGGATGCCATGACCTGGCGGATGGCCTCCGCGGTTGGCGGCGAGCTGACGATGTTCATGCCGCGCTGGACGCCTTCGGCGATCGTGAGCGGCGTCCACCCGCGCTTGTTGGGCGTATTCCACACGCTGATCCGCGCGCCGCTCTCGGCGAGGAAGCGGACGACCGTCGGCACGTGCTTGTAGGCGGCGCCGTGCATCGCGGTCTCGCCGTTCTTGTCGACGGCGTTGATGTCGTTGCCGAGATCGAGCGCCACTTTGACGGCCTCGAGCACTTCGGGCTCGGTGCCCGGATCCTCGCCGGGGGCGTTGGTGCCGAGTCCGGCGGCGACCATCAGCGGCGTCGAGTTGTCCTCGTTGGTGAGCCGCGGATCCGCGCCGAGTTCGGCGAGGAGCTTCATCAGCGGCGCGTCGGCAGTTCGTGCGGCTAGCAGAAACGGAGTCGCCCCGATCGAGTTGAGCGTCGTGACGCCCATACTGGGGCGTTTGGTCACACGCGCGTCGAGCGAGGCTCCCTTGGACACCAGCTTTCTCACGAACGTCAGGCTGTCCATGTTGCCCGAGCCTTCTGGCGCAGGGTTGTTGCTCCCCGCGATGCCCGCCTTCCGTACCCAGGACACCTGGTGGAGCGCCGTGTAGCCTTGCGGCGCAGCGTTGGGATCGGCGCCGCGATCGAGCAGCCATGCCGCCAGTTCGTAGTGCGCGTTGGCCGACGCCAGCAGGAATGCGTTGAGGCCGATCTCGGGCGGCGGTGGCGGTGCCGGTGTCTGACCGGCTGCTTGCGCCGGCCGCCGGCTTCGCACGGGCAGCGACTCGTTCATGTCGGCGCCCGCCTTCAACAGCGCTTCGACGGCAGCAATCCGCCCCGCACGCGCCGCGAACAGCAGTGCGGTGAACCCGGCGCTCGATCGCGCGTGCACGTCCGCGCCTTTTGAGACGAGTGTCCCAATGACCGCGGCGTGTCCTTCCGCGGCGGCCCACATCAATGCGGTTTGTCCGCGCCAGCCCTCCTTGGCGTTCGCGTCGCCGCCACGGGCGAGCAGCGCTTGCACGGCTTCGACTTTTCCGGTCCGCGCCGCCACCATGAGAACGGTTTCGCCGTCGGTGGACGTGGTGTTCGCGTCCGCACCAGCCTCGAGCAGCATCGCCATCGTCGTGGCATTTCCGTTCAGCGACGCCAGCCACAGCGGCGTCGCGCCGTAGCGGTTGCGCGCTTTCACATTCGCCCCCGCGCGGACCAGCATCTGAACGATGTCGGGCGCGTCGCCGTTGACGGCCCAATGGAGTGCCGTCGTGCCATCGGGTTGAGTCGCGTTGACGTCGGGCCGTTTGGCCAGGGCCGTGCGAACGGCGGCAGCATTGCCGGCTTTCACCGCGTCGATGAGCGGTGTCTGTGCACGGGCTACCCCCGAGCCCACCGACAGCAGCACAGCGAGGATCGTCGCCGGCTTGAGCCGGACCTTCATACGCTCAACGGCTCCAAATCTGATACTCGGCCCGTGCTGTCGACGAACTGATCGAGATGCACACCGACCTTGTCCAGCAGCGCCAGATGCAGGTTCGCGAGCGGCGTTGGCTCCGCGAATCGGATGTGCCGTCCACCAGTGCGGCCGGCTCCTCGACCTCCGGCCACGATGATGGGGAGGTTCGTGTGGTTGTGGATGTCGGGATTGCCCATGCCGCTGCCAAGTAGGTACAGCGTGTGATCGAGCAGCGAACCGTCGCCGTCCGGTGTCGCCGCCAGCTTTTCGACGAACGACGCGAACAGCGACACGTGATGCGCGTTGATCTTCGCCAGCTTGACGAGCTTCTCCGGATCGTTGGTGTGGTGCGACACCGGGTGATGAGGTTCGGGGACACCAATGTGCGGATAGGTCCGGGTGCTCGTCTCGCGCGCCAGCTGGAACGTGATCACGCGCGTCGTATCCGCCTGCAGCGCCAGCACCTGCAGATCGAACATCAGTTTGACGTGGTCTTCCCACACTGCCGGAACGCTCGCGGGACGATCGAGGTCCGGCAGCGCCGAGGCATCGCTGCGTTCGGCGCGCTGAATCCGCCGCTCGACCTCACGAACTGAGTCGATGTACTGATCGACTCTCACGCGGTCGCCAGCACCGAGCTCGCGGCGCAGCCGCGCCATATCGGAAGTCATCCAGTCGAGGATGCTGCCGCTCTTCTTCAACTCCGCTTTCCGCCGCTCGGGGCTTCCGCCATCACCGAACAGTCGCTCGAACACCACGCGCGGATCGGCTTCCGTCGGCAGCGGTGTCGTCGGCGACGACCACGACAGATTGTTCTGATACGCGCAGGCATAACCGTTGTCGCAGTTGCCGACCTGCGCGATGAGGTCCGTGCCGATCTCGAGCGACGGGATCGGCGTGTCGCGGCCGATCGCGCGAGCGGCGATCTGATCGACCGTCGTGCCCAGCTCGTAGTCGCTGCCTTCCGTCCGCTTGGCACGCGTGCAGCTCAGGAAGGCGCAGTTGGACGACGCGTGGTTGCCGGTCGTATAAGCGTTGCGCAGCTCGAGATTGCTCACCACGGTGACGTGATCGAGCAGCGGCGTGAGTGACAGCAGCGATGGCGACAGCTCGGTGAGGCGTCCTTCGGTCGCGGGTACCCACGCGGCCGCGTTCATGCCCATCGGAATGTAGACGTACCCGAGGCGCCTCACGCTCGCCGCGACGGTCTGCGCGCGCGCCGAGAGCACCGGCACCATCGCGTCGAGCAGCGGCAGGGCAAGGGCGGTGCCCATGCCACGCAGAATCGTGCGACGAGGCAGCGCGTTCTTCCCGACGATCATGGCGATACCCTCATCTGAAACGCATCGCTCCCCACGATCCCGAGAACGAGCGACGAGAATCGATAGTTCTGCGACTGCGCATTGCGAACGATCGTCCGGATCGTCGGCGCATCGTACGGCTCGACCCCACGCCCCAACCCATACGTCATGAGCTTCTCGGTCAGCGTGCCGACGAAGAGTTCCGGTCGGCGCAGCAACGCGGACCTGAGCCCGCTCACACCGCTGAACTTCGAACCATCGGGAAGCCCGCCCGACGCATCCACCGGCGTCCCCGCCTCAGTGCGGATTCGCCAACGTCCGATGGCGTCGAAGTTCTCCATCGACAGCCCGGCAGGATCCATCAGCTGATGACAGCTGGCGCATGCAGGATTCGCCCGGTGCTGCACCATGCGCTCACGCATCGACAACACCCGTCCCGCGGCGTCCGTCTCCTTCAGCGGAGGCACGTTCGGCAGCGGCGGGGGAGGTGGAGTCCCGACGATGTTCTCGAGGATCCATTTGCCGCGGAGCACAGGGGACGTGCGGTTTGCATACGACGTCACCGTCAACACGCTTCCATGACCCAGGATGCCGCCACGCTCGCTGTCGGCGCCGAGTGCGACACGACGGAACCGGCTCCCGTACACGTTGGCGATGCCGTAATGCCGTGCCAGGCGCTCGTTCACGAACGTGTAGTCTGCGCGGAGGAGGTCGAGCACATTGCGATCCTCCTTCACGATGCTGCCGAAGAATAGCTCGGTCTCACGCTGGAACGCCTGGCGAAGGTTGTCGTCGAAGTCCGGGAACTGGCGAGCATCCGGACTCGCCGCGGCCAGGTTTCGGAGATACAGCCATTGCCCGGCGAAATTCGTGACGAGCGCCTCGGCTCGCGGATCCGCCAGCATCCGCTTCACCTGCCGATCGAGTATCGACGGTTGATGCAGCCGGTCGCCGATCGCCAGATTCAACAGCTCCTCGTCTGGAACGCTGCTCCACAGGAAGAACGACAGCCGCGAGGCGAGCTCGACGTCGCTCACGCGATAAGGTGTCTGCGGGGCAACGTTCCGGGGATCGCGCTCGATTCGAAGCAGGAACTCGGTACTCGCCAGCACCGCGCGGACGGCCATTTCGATGCCAGCCTCGAACCCTCCCTCCGCGCGCGCCTCCTTGTAGAAGCGCAGCGGCGCTTCGAGATCCGCGTCGGTCACGGCTCTCCGGAATGCCCGTCGCGCGAGCGTCGAGACGATTCGCTTGGCGCATCCGTCCTCGGCGGCAACCGTCGCGGGTGTGCAGACAAAAATTCGTCGTCGACTCGGCGTATCCGTGGCGGCACTCGCCTCGAACGGTCCGGTGATGGAGACAGAGTAGAGCGCAATCTGCACGCGCGGATGACGGTCCATGTTGAAGTGCGCGAGTGCCGGCTGGCGGTCCGTCTCCTCGAGCGCGAACGTCCGCCGCAGGAACGTCACGCCGACCTCGTGAGGTCCTGCCGTTACCGGCATGCGAACCTTGAGGTGACGATCGACCGCCTCGTCCGCGTAATAGGCCCCCGATTGATTGCGGTTGGGCTTGACGGGGAACACCTGCACGCGAGTCCCGTCGAGCGTCAGCTCCACCTCCTGCGGATCGGTGAGCCCTTCGACGTTCTCGTTGCGATCGCGCGACAGACGAATTTGAATTTCGTACGTGCCATCGAGCGGGAACGTGTGTCTCACCACTGCGCCGCCGCGTGAGCCCAGCGGCAGCCCTTCGATGTGATCCTCCTGTGTCAGATCCGATGGCAGCACCACGACGTGGCTGGCGGGAGACGACAGCGGCGATCCGACCGCCGCCCGACTGACTTTCTGCGCCGCCGCGAGATACCGCTCGATCAGCGTTGGCGACAACTCACCGTTACTGACGTTGTCGAACCCATGACTCGCATCGTCCTTCGGCAGCAGCGCTGAGACGTCCACGTCGAGTGCGAGGATGTCGCGAATCGCGTTGTGATACTCGGTGCGGTTCAGGCGGTGAAACGTGTCAGTGCGCCCCGGGTTTGGACGGGCAGCAGCCGCGCGATCGAGCGAGGACTCGAGATCGGAGACGATCGCGTCGTAGGTGGCCTCGTCGGGCCGCGGCACACCGGCCGGAGGCATCATGCGGCCGCGAAGCTTGCGGACGACCTTCTCCCAGGCAACCGCGTCGCCTGCCACGTCCGCGGCATCGAGCGCGTCGAGCGCCAGGCCGCCCGCTTTGGCCCTGCTGTTGTGACAGCCGACGCAGTAACGATCCAGCGCCGCGCGGACGGGCGGCCGGGCGGTCTGCGATTCGGATTCGCGCGCTGGCGCCTGCGGCGGTGATGCCGCTGCCCATAAGCCGACCGAGGTCGCCATCAGCGCGACGCCGGCAATACCCGTGCGCCACTGCGCAGCCATCAGGCCTCCAACGCGCAGTACCTTAGGCGCCCGCCAGAGGGCATGCAAGGAGTTTTTGAGCCTTCTGTCATGGTGTTCGTAGAGTCCGGCTTTAGCCGGGCTCGTGCCTCGACTGCGCCCGGGTGCGATGCGAGGCGGACTGGGCATCAGCGCAACTGAACCTCGCGCTATCGTCCACCCGACGCGGGAGCCGGTGAAGCCGAGCCCGGCGCGGTCGCCGTGAGCCGATCGGCCGCGAGCGCGAGGAGATACAGCGCAGCCGCGACCAGCAGCACGCCGCGGAAGCCGAGCATCATCGTCATTCCGATTGCGAGTACCGACCCCGCGACCGACGCGAGCCCGTTGACGACCCAGGCCCACGGCACGAGTATGCTGTCAGCGCCCTCGAGGCTTCGCACCTTGAGGGGAAACGGCATGCCCATCCAGAAGCTTCCCGCCGCGAGCACGACGAGGCAGAGCACGACGCGGCCGACGAGACTGGCGGGGGCAACGCGCGCGACCTGCGGCAAGACCACGGCATAGAGCGCAATCGCAACCGCCGACGCCGTGAGCGCGCCGGCGCGTACGGCCGCCGGCGCGCGGCGCGCCGCGACGCCCGCGACCAGGCTTCCGACCCCGCACGCGACCAGCATGCCGGCGAGCGTAACGCTCACCGAGTACGCCGGATGGCCCAGTACGAGCGAGAGCTGCTGCATGACCGCAATCTCCACCAGCATGAACCCAAGCCCCAGACAGCCGAAGTAGGTAAGGTGGCCGGCGAGGAGACGGTTCTTGTCGGGCAGCTTGACGCGGAGCAGCGGCACCACGACGAGCAGGATGCCGATACCCACCAGCAGGACGAGCAGAAGCGCGAGCACCTGCGAGGCCACTGAGCCGAAGAACGACGGCTCGACCTGGTAGAAGTAGGGCTCGTCGTCGGTCGACGGATCCGTGCGCACGTTATGGCGCCGTTCGAAATCGGTGAGCTGCCCCATGCGAAGCGCAGCGAAGTAGTCGCTCGCGAGATTCGACTTGAGCTCGAGGCCGGGGGCGTATTCGAGCGTGGCGTCGAGCGCACCTCCTCGCACCTGTTCCGCGAACGTCGCGACCTGCGCCGGCGTCAGCGGGTCGAGGTAGATCGCCGCCGAGAGCAACTCGCTGGCCTCGAGGACGACGACGTGCCGGCCGACGTCGGTGACACCGCGCTGTCGGAGCGCGGCGACCGCGGCGGTGACGGCGCGCAGGAGCTGTGCGGGCGGCCGGGTCAGAAAGATGACGCCGCCCGGGCGGAGCACGTCGAAGTAGCGTTGGAACGCCTCGGTCGTGTAGAGGAAATTCGTCGAAAGGAGCGACGACTGGGTCGCTGCCGTATCGACGGCGTTCAGCGTCACCACGTCGAAGCGGCGCTCGGTCGTGTTGACGAATGTGCGCGCATCGATCTCGTGCACCGCCACGTCCGGCCGGTGCCACAGACCGTCCCAGTCGTCGCGGTACCAATCGGTCGCCGCCTCGATCATGAGCCCGTTGATGTCGACGGCGGTGGCGCTGCGGGCGCCGTTCTGAACCGCCAGGTAGACATCCGCTCCACCGCCGCTTCCCAGGTTCAACACCTCGGGCGCCTTCGTGAACAGGTACGGCACGCGCTGCACCCAGCGATCGAAGATCGGACCCACGTCCTTGGCGTGACCGCGGAGGTCGACGCTGAAGGTCCAGTTGTAGCCGTTGATGAAGAGCAGCCGGAACGCGGAGCCAGCCTGCATGAGATCGACGGCCTTGCGCGCGAACTCGAACTCGCCGATCGCCGGACCGGCGTCGAACGCGTCGACGCGGCCGAGGAAGTTCCAGGCCTGGCGAGCCACCCGGCCGCCGCGGTCCCCCTTGGCCAGCAGCTGCCCGTAGAACTTCTCGGGCCCAGGGCCGAACTCGAAGAACCCGCGGCCCAGGCCGAACGCCGCCAACGACGCGACCCCGATGAGTCCCGCTGCCAGTACGAGACGCCGCGGCGCGAGCGCAGCGGTCACGAGCACCGCGGCCAGCGCCGCCGCGACGGCGAGCGCGATCGTCACGGCGCCCGCGTCCGCCAGGCCGTCGAGCAACCCGACGATGGCGGCGCAGCCGATGCCCGCGCCAAGCAAGTCAGCGAAGTAGATCTCGGTCGCGCGCTCCCGCCACATCGCGAACAGCAGCGACAAGAAGAGCCCGGCGAAGACGTAGGGGAACGCGCTCATGAGGATGAGCGGCAGCAATGCGTGCGTCCGGCTTGTGAGGATCATCCCGCCCAGCATGGCGACGGGGAAGCCGAGCGCGGACCAGAGCAGCGGCCCGCCGAGATCCGCGGGCGCGCGCCGACGCGTCAGCACGGTCGCAAGCGATCCCCCGCAGCCCAGTCCCAGCATCGAGAGCGACACCACCAGGAACGCCGCCTCGGGAAAGAGCTGCAGGCCGAGGGCAACAACCTGCAGGACCTGGTACGCGAGCATCGCGCCCGAGACCAGAAAAACTGCTGTCAATACCGCGGCCCGCACGGGGGGAGAGGGTTCGAGCGTCCGCCGCAGCATCCGCCACAATCCTAAGGCATGGGAGTCGGGGATTCACTCCCCGGGATGGCCAATGACGGGTAAGGGACGGTTCTTTCGCAATGTCAGGTATGGAGCGTGGACCCATGATGCGACGGTTCGGAACCCTTATCCTGACAATTCTTGCGATCGTCACGCCGGCTCTCAGCTTCGGCCAGGCAGTTTCCTTCGAGGTCGGCGGACCGGCGCATCAGATCGCGCACTCCGTAGACATTCTCAATTGCTGCACGCATTTTGCGATCGCAGGCGACAACACTCCGGAGACGTCCATCACCGTTTCCGGGCCGCCGTGGGCCCCGCCCAATAGTACCCAGGACGCCGGCTCTGCCACGGCCACATCGGCGACGACCATCGCTCACGCCTCGAATGCTGGAATGGCGTTCACGGCGGTGGTATCCGGGAGCTCGACGCCGAGCGCGCGGGACGCGCTCAATGCGCACGCGGGCCAGGGCGGGACCTACTACTCCTTTACGCTCGATCGACCCATGACCGTCGAGATGCACGGCTCGGTGAGTTTCGCGCACTCGTCCGGGGGCAGCTTTGCCGCGCAGTTCTCACTCCGCGCAGGTGCTGCGGGGGGCGCGATCGTCAGCGGATCCTCTATGGACGTCAATTCCGGGGGCAACCCAGGATTTACGACAGGTGCGGTGCACATGCCCCCCGTTACGCTTCCCGCTGGCGCCTATTTCCTGATTGCCGCAATCAGTGGAGTCACTGGGTCGCGCACGACCGGTGCCGCGGAGAACTTCTCCGCCAGCATCAGCATGAACCTTCGTATAAGCGATTCTCAGGCCGTCGCCACCGTTACGTGCTTAACCGGCACCGCCACGATCAAACCCCCGGGCGGCACGGTGCAGCCTCTGGCGGTGGGCTCGTTCGTGCACATGGGCGACCTCATCGAGACGGGTACTCAGAGTCGCGTCTGTCTCAATTTCATCGACAACACAGATTTCACCCTCGGGAACAACACAAAAATCACAATCGACAACTATGTGTTCGACCCGAATCAGGACGATGCGGTTTCGAAAACCAACGTGTTTGGACAGATATTTCGATACGTCTCCGGCTTGATCGCGAACAAACCCGATCCGGACCTTCAGATCGACATGCCTACAGGAACCATCGGGATACGCGGCACGGAATTCATCGGCAAGGCCGATTCGACGCAGACCGTTCAAGAGATCTACTTGAACCACGGAAGAATCGACGTCACACCATGGCATTCGGGAGTGGCAACCAGCTTTCAGGCGCCGATCATCGTCCGCTTCACGATCGACGGCATCGTCGGGTCCGAGCCGCTCTCGCCGGAGGTGTACGCCGCGCTCGAGCAGGAGGTTCTCGGCACGGAGACGACGCCGCCGACAACGACGATCAGCTTCGTTCCTAATGCGCCGGATGGAACCAACTCCTGGTACAGGCAGGACGTAGCGGTCGCGCTGTCGGCGTCCGACACGGAATCGGGCGTCGCGTCATCCACATATGAAATCGACGGCGGCGCGACGATCACCTACGCCGGCTCGTTCCAGCTGACGACCGATGGCGTGCATGCCATTACGTATCGTTCGTCCGATCAGGCGGGCAACGTTGAATCCGACAAGTCGGCCGGAGTGAAGATCGACAAGACGAAACCGACAGCCATTGCGTTCGTGGGTGGCATCCACGACGGGAATACATTCGTCTTTGGAAGCGTTCCCCCGAATAACACCTGCACGGCGACAGACCCGACGTCGGGCGTCGCCAGTTGCGTAGTGACCGGTTACGCCACGTCGCTGGGCATCCACGCGCTGACTGCTACCGCCACCGACAACGCCGGAAATTCGGACTCGATCCGACTGTCGTACACCGTGAACGCGCTGACGACAGCGGCGCCGCAGCCGATCGGCTACTGGAAGAACAATCCGGCTATCACGGGTGCGCTGCTGCCGCAGTCGCTCGGCACGTATCTGGTCGACACGGCGGCGAAGGCGATGGCGGTGTTCAACTCGCCCACGTCGAAGAACGCGTTCGAGATGCTGGCGGCGCAGTTGCTGGCAGCGAAGCTCAATCAGTCGAGAGGGGTGACGGCGGGCTGCGTCTCGGCCACGATCGCCGACGCGGCGTTACTGCTCACGGCGGCCGGTTACAGGGGCCCAGGCACGACGAGCCCGCCGGCAAAGAACGCCAAGACTGCGGTCACGGTGGATACGAACCGGCTGGACGCCTTCAACAACCTCGGCTGCCCCTAGCGCACGCGCCGCGCTGTGCTGGGGTGGAGAAAAAGAGGCCGGCACCTGAGACATGCCGGCCTCATCGTTCCGCCTCACTTCCCGTCGACGGTAAAGGCCAGCAACACATTGCCGGGCATGCCGTTCTGCACGTAGCCCGAATTGGCGATCACAACGCCGCCGCTCACCGCCGGTCCGGCGACGTTGATCGACCCGCCGCGCGCGGTCACGCCGTTGACCGTCTTCTGCGGTCCGACCGTGTCGAAGTCCCACAGGATGGCGCCGTCCGTTGCCGAATACGCGCGCAGGTGTCCGTCGATCGCGCCTGAGAACGCGACACCGGGGATCGCGCTGACCGCAGCGGATTGCGCCGGACTGCAGCGTTCGCGAGTACGACACGC